>Ga0209023_10001296_pt1 | contig 33982 bp, 31 predicted proteins | sample LakOneMetagenome_FD_187468 | JGI IMG/M metagenome (GOLD analysis project Ga0209023, IMG submission 187468) | Freshwater and sediment microbial communities from Lake Erie, Canada (SPAdes) (version 2) | ecosystem: Environmental > Aquatic > Freshwater > Lentic | place: Lake Erie, Canada...
GGCGCGAAGAATGACATAATTTAGTAAGAAGTTGATGCCGGTGTAGACAACATATTTAACGCTGACTTCGGGTAAACTTTTACTTTTAGGGTTCTTGAAAACCCAGTAGCGTTGCAGGGCAAAGTTGATCGTCACCCCTACCCCGTTACCGAGTAAGTTCGCCCACCATAAACCGATAACGGGCGTCATAAAAACAATAATAAAGTAGCCGCTCCAGAAATAGGCACCGCCGCTGATAAAATATTCAGTTATGCGAACAAGTTCACGACGTTGCGATTTTTTGAGTTTTTGCTTTTTGTTCATGCTTACGTTTCAGTATATCAGGTGCGCTCAAGGCGGCGCCAGCTAGACCCCACCACAATAAACATAAGGTGTCATCGACCCAGGCGTGCGACATTAGGTTCACGATTGTTAGCCCAACAAAGCTGGCCAGTAAAACTCGTGATAATGTATCAGTTCGTCGCCATAACTGCTGCGCCACCAATCCGTTGATAGCCACAAAAAGAACCAAACCAATTACGCCCACTTCCTGGCCAATTTGCAGAAAGTAATTTTCGGCAATTCGAGCTTGACCATTATTACGTTCCGAGGCAGGGCCGGCTGTCCCTGGACCAGCACCCAGGGGCTGGTTTTCAATATCATGTATCCCTTGTTTTAGCGCGGAGAGGCGTTGGGCGTTACTACTCGTCCCAGCTTGGGAAGTTTCATCAGAATGAAACAAAGTATTTTGAACGGTATTGTTGTCCCGCATCAGCCAAACCCCACTGGAAAACAGCAAGACCGCCACCACAGCGCCGGCTAATAAAACTCGGCGGAGTTGAGCATTTTTGAGGCTATGCCAGGCGAAGAAACTAAGAGCAACCAACAGGCCAAGTACAGCACTGCGTGAATACGTAAAGAAGAATACGACTAAAGCTGCCGTAATAAAAATCCATAGGTAGGCTTTTTGGCGTACATAGGCCGCGGCAGTCATTACCGGGATAATCAAGTACGCTCCAAGCGGATTAGCGCCGCGCAAGGTACTTTGAATTCGCCGATAATCGAGTTTCTGGTCAACCGTAGCCGTCGCCGGAATTGTGCCGGGCCCGTAACCAGCATGCCGTAAAACATCATCCGGCAAGACAAATCGTTGCAATAATCCAAAGGCAACCACTAGAGTCGCTGGGACTAGAACAATTTTGGCCCACTGGCGACGAATGAGCGCATTACTGTCGGCAACAACCCAGACAACTAACATAAACCACAAAAAGCGCAGATTCGTCAGCAAACTATAGGTAACGGCGATGGTTGTTACTTTTTGGCCTAGTAATGTTTTAATTCCAAAGCCAACAAAATACAGCCCATACAGCAAAACCAGCCAGATGAGCCACGAATGTGTCCATTCTCGGAGTAATTGTGGCTTTTTGGCCACCATAACCATGGCATAGAGCCCGAGAGGAATCAGCAATAATTCCTTCCAGATTCGGAAAATGTCCAGATGCCCGAAGTTGCTACCAGCCCACGTGCTGAGCAGCGCGTGAAAGGGCACAAGGACCAAAATAGCAATAATCACATAGCTGACAAAGAAGGATGATTTACTAGGGGTTTTAGTAGGGGCGGCAGATTGCTTCATAGATGTTACAATCTAGTATATAGCCAATGAAGAATAATGCCTCGTTCGTCTACAGCTTTTGTCTCGTTATCGGAGACTTTTTAGCCTTGGTGGCAGCTTTTGTGGCCGCCTATCTCCTGCGCGTTAGTTTTAGTGACAAAGCCATCGCCCAACCGGTTCATGCGACTACCTACCTTGGCCTTTTCTTGGCTCTGGTCCCCTTCTGGATTTTAATCTTTGGTCTGATTGGCCTCTATAACCGCAACATTTACGAAAAACGCTTCAGTGAAATTGGCCGCCTCTTTATGGGTTCGTTCGTAGGCTTACTTTTTGTTATCTCCGTTGATTTCATTTCCGTCAAACCAATTTTCCCTGCCAAATTAGTCCCAATTTACGGGTTCTTGCTAGCTTTTCTCTTTTTGGTAATATTCCGAAACATAGCCCGTGCCATCCGAACCATGTTATTCAGCTACAACATTGGTATTAGTAATGTCTTGATTATTGGTGATACGGCTATCGCCGAAGAATTAGTGAATTCCTTGCGCCACAGTAAGGCCACTGGCTATCGAGTTATCGGTATTATTAGCAGTAAGCACTTCGCTCAAAAACACTATAACGACATCACCGTTTTCAATAACGCCGACCAAGCCTTTCGGGCCCTCAAACCAGGATCAGTCCATAGCATTATTCAAACTGCATTGTATAGCGAAGCTGACCGTAACGATCAGATTCTGAACTACGCCCAGGAGCATCATATTTCCTTCCGTTTTATCCCCGGAAACACGGAACTATTTGTTGGTAACATCGAGGTAGACTTGTTCCGTTCATCAGTGCCGGTAATTACAATTCACCAGACACCGTTGATGGGTTGGGGGCGAATCGTGAAACGCCTATTCGACTTAGTGGTCGTAATCCCGATAATTATCTTGCTCAGTCCTTTGATGCTGTTGGTTGCTATAGCCGTTAAGCTATTCGGTGGCAAGGGCCCAGTCCTATATCACCACAATCGTCTAACCCGCTATAACCGCGAGTTTAAGCTTTACAAGTTCCGCTCAATGGATAGCCGTTATAGTACCGGCATGACGCCTGAAGAAGCGTTTGAATTAATGGGCAAACCCGAACTCAGTAAAAAATATCGACGTAATGGAGATTACTTAAAAAACGATCCTCGCGTAACACGCGTTGGGCGACTGCTTCGTGCAGCAAGCCTGGATGAGTTACCGCAGTTATTCAATGTCCTAAAAGGTGATCTTAGCCTAGTTGGGCCACGCCCCTTAATACCTCAAGAACTGAATGTTTACGAAAAACGTCACGCTATTCTGAGCGTAAAATCGGGCCTGACTGGTTTAGCCGTAGTCTCCGGCCGTAAAAATATTAGCTTTGATGAACGGCGTAAGCTGGATATGTACTACGTTCAGAACTGGACATTCTGGAATGACATCGTGATTTTAGTAAAAACCGTGCGAGTACTTTTTAGTGGCAGCTAAAGAACCAAAAGTAGCGATTGTTCACGACTGGTTAGTTGGTGGCGGTGCCGAAAAAGTCGTAGCAGCAATTAGCGAACTCTACCCAGATGCACCGATTTATACCAGTTACTGCACGGATGAATGGCGCAGAAATTTAGCGCCAGCCCGGATAATCACTGGCTACCCGCAACACTGGCCCTTCTCGACCCTGCGTAAGTTTCTGCCAGTTTTGCGACAGCATTGGTTTAGCCACCTTGATTTAAGTGAGTATGATTTGGTTATTAGTAGCTCCGGAAACGGTGAAGCTAAGGGTATCCGGGTTCGCGATGGCGCCACGCACGTTTGCTACTGCCACACGCCGACCCACTTTTACTGGCGCAACTATAATCAATACATTGAGCAACCAGGTTTCGGGGTTTTTAATCCTCTGGCCCGACTCGGTTTAAAGCTGTTAGTTGGCCCTCTTCGTCGCTGGGATTTGCGAGCCTCACAAGGTCCCGACTATTACATTGCCAACTCAAACCACATTAAAGCTGATATCAAAAAGTACTACGACCGTGATGCCGTGGTGATACACCCTCCAGTTGATGTTGCACGGTTCGCCAACACACAGAACCACGCCCGGGTTGGTTTTGTGGTGGTTGGCCGACAGCAACCCTATAAGCGAATCGATTTAGCCGTAGCGGCGTGCTCACAACTCAACCTGCCCCTAACGGTTGTGGGTCGTGGCCCTGAACACAACCGGCTGGTTGCCATGGCTGGCCCTAATGTGCGGTTCGACGATAACGCTGATCTCCCAGCCGTAGTTGACCATCTGCAGCACGCTCAAGCCTTTATCTTCCCAACTCTGGACGACTTTGGTATTACACCAGTTGAAGCCATGGCGGCTGGCACACCAGTTATCGCTTACAAAGCCGGTGGCGCCCTAGACTACGTCAAACCCGGCGTGACGGGTGAGTTCTTTGGTGAACAAACCGTGGAGTCTTTAAGCGCAGCACTACAAAAATTCTCGGCAGCAGACTATAAAGCGGCCACGATTAGCAAAGAAGCTGAGAGTTTTTCGGTAGACAGTTTTAAAACAAAGTTCAAACAATATATAACAACAATCTCAAAATAAGTCCCGTGTTACACTAAAGGCAATGATTGAGGTTGCACAGCACGGCTTACAGCTCTTAACAGGGCGTACCCATCCTGAACTGGCCGAAGAAGTTGCGGCGAAGTTAGGTATTTCGTTAAGCAAAGCCAAACTCGGTAATTTTGCGAACGGCGAAGTTAGCTGCAAATTAGAAGAATCGGTTCGTGGTAGTGATGTCTTTATTATTCAGGCTCACGGAGGTGGTTCGGTCAACGATGCCATTATGGAACAAATGCTACTGATTGATGCCGCCAAGCGCTCCTCGGCTCACTCCATCACTGCTGTCTGCCCATTTTTAGGTTACGCTCGCCAGGACCGCAAAGCCAGTGGCCGCGAGCCAGTGGCCGCTCGTTTAATCGTCGATATGCTGGCCAACGCCGGCGCCGATCGCATCATGAGCGTCGATCTGCACTCCGGCCAAATCCAAGGCTTCTTTAATGGCCCGTTTGATCACTTAATTGCCATGCCTATACTGCGTGATTACATTCAAAAGAATCTTAATAAAGACTTGGTGGTCGTCTCACCCGATGCTGGCCGCGTTAAGTCAGCCGAACGTTACGCTAGTGCACTTGGTTGCAGCATCGCCATCATTCATAAACAGCGTTCTCATACTAAACATAATAGTGTTGAAGCCAAGTATTTGATTGGTGACGTTAGGGGCAAATCCTGCGTGATTATTGATGACATGATTGATACTGCTGGTACTGTCTGTGCTGCCGCCGATTTATTAGCCGAAAATGGTGCCAAGAAAATCTACGGGCTAGCCACCCACGGTGTACTATCCGACCCAGCCATGCAACGTATCGAGGATTCAGCCTTCACAAAAGTAATCGTCACCAACACTCTGCCAATTGATACTCCTAAAAACAGTAAAATCGAAGTCCTCTCAATTGCCCCACTAATTGCCGATGCCATCGGTGCCAGTTTCTCTGGGTTATCCGTCTCGGCCATCTTTGACGGACAAAACCAAATATGAAACACGCCATTGCCACCAAGCAATTCGCTGACAAAACGGTTCTGGACCGACTGGTTAAGCGAGCTGGTGAATTTGCGGCCATGCCACTGGCAGACTACCCCAAACCGTTAGAACATTTAACGATTGCAACCATCTTTTTTGAACCTAGCACCCGGACTCGTCTGTCGTTTGAAGTAGCTATCCAAAACTTGGGTGGCCAATTAATTACCGTCGAAAATGCCGGTGATTTCTCCTCTGCCAAAAAGGGCGAGAGCCTGGAAGACACCATCCTAACGTTGAACGCCTACGCCGACGGTATTGTGATGCGACATCCTGAAGTCGGTTCAGCCGAGCGAGCCGCTGCCGTTTCTGACATAAGTGTCATTAACGCCGGTGATGGAGCCGGTGAACACCCCAGCCAAGCCTTACTTGACTTGTATACGATCCAGAAAGAACGCGGTGTGATTGACGGCCTCAAAATTGGCCTCGTTGGCGACCTTCTCAATGGCCGAACCATCCATTCGTTTATTCAGCTTCTGGCGCTCTACAAAGTTGAGCTACACCTGATTGCCCCACCACAGCTACAATTACCTCAAAAATATCTTGATATGCTCAAGAAGCATGGCACGCCCATCATCAAACATGACACTTGGGACGAAATTATTGGTGATGTTGATGTCCTGTATATGACCCGCGTTCAAAAGGAGCGCTTTAAGCACATCGAAGAATACCAAGCCCTCAAAGACAGCTTTATTTTGACCCCTGCGATTGTTAAGAAAATGAAGAAGGATGCAATTATCTTGCATCCCCTGCCCCGGGTCAACGAAATCCACCCGTCAGTCGACCAAGACTTCCGCGCCCGCTACTTCGCCCAGGTCAAGAATGGGCTGTATATGCGGATGGCTTTGCTGGAGTATTTGTTTAGCGCTTAGCCCTGGCGCATAAACGAAATCATTTCATCACGCTGCTTGTCAGTAATCTTACCTTCTTCAGCTAGGATGTTGAAGACTTCTGACATCTTCATGGCAATATTAACGCTGTAACCAGCTTTTTCAACAATTTCTTTGCCGCCCATTTCACGGTCCAGCAGTAAGTAGAAGCCAACGACGTTCAAATCACAAGACTTAAACTGAGCGATTGATTCAATCTTAGAGTCTCCCTTTGTTACGAGGTCATCGATGATAGCGACTTTATCACCAGCCTTCCACTCACCCTCGATGGCCTTGCCCATACCGTGCGCTTTGAGCTTGGCTCGTGGTTGGATAAGCGGACGATGAGTTTCGTAACCAACGGCAGTAGCAATTGGAATACCTGCTTCTGGAATACCTGCCAGCAGAACGTCCTTGGGCAAATCTTCGAGCATCTCGGCGTAGATGGCGGTGATACTGTGTAACGCCTCTGGGTATGACTGCACAACACGCATGTCGCAATAAAAAGGAGCGACTATGCCGCTCTTTAAGGTAAATTTACCGAATTGCAGGATGCCATATTTGTGCAAGCTAACAGCTACATCTCGTTTGGTTTTGTCAGTCACTTTACTCATGGTTAGCTCCTATACTTATTAATTTCGTCGCGGGTCTTGGTGGCTTCTTGGCGGGCGCGGTCTGCAAAGTCAGCGCCGCTGGAGGCAAAGATAACTCCTCTTGAAGAGCTGATAATTAGGCCACGCTGGTTAGCACCAAGGCCGTTCTTAAGGACTGCTTCAACATCGCCGCCTTGGGCGCCAACTCCTGGTACCAGGAGTGTCATATCAGGCCCAACAATGTTGCGAATCATTTTCATTTCTTCGGGATAGGTCGCGCCGACTACCAACAAGCAATTCTTATTTTTGTTCCAGCTGGAGGCGACGGTTTTAGCAACATACTGATAGACCGGCTGGCCATCAACTGTGAGATCCTGGAACTCACCAGCACCCGGATTAGACGTCCGGCACAAGATAATCATGCCTTTGTCTTTGTGATCGAGGAACGGTTGCAGAGCTTCGCCGCCTAAATACGGGTGCAATGTAATGGCATCAACTTTGAGATAGTTGAAGGCAAAGTCGACATAACCTTGATTCGTGTTGCCGATATCGGCTCGCTTGGCATCTAAGATTACGGGGATGTGGGGGTATTTTTCGTTAATATAAGCTACCGTGTCACGCAGTTGCTCAAGACTGTCGGCACCTTGGGCCTCGTAAAAAGCACTGTTGGGCTTGTAGGCGCAAACCAGGTCGGCTGTGGCATCAATAATCGCCTTATTGAAAGCTAGTTGGGCATTTTTTGTGCCTTGCAAACTTTTAGGCAGTTTTGTGACGTCACTATCGAGACCGACACATAGGAGGGAGTTATTGTTATCCACCGCCCAATTGAGCTTTTCGAAGAATGTCATTAAGGCCTATGGTATCCTTAAATCAATAAAGGAGCAACCCACTGTGATCAAACAAATCCAGCTCTACGATGACCAACTCGATTTTGAAAAAAATAAAGCTAAAGGGCCGTTCGGTGACTACGCCAAATCCGGCAAACCCTATCAAAATACTGGCGAACCAACGTTCGACTTTTTTGGTACGCCCGTCTATAGCCCGTTTGGGATTGCAGCCGGGCCACTTCCCACTACACCCTTTATTAAAGCCGCGCTAGATAAGGGTTTTGACATTGTTACGCTCAAATCCGTCAGGACGGATACATTCCCACTCAACCCCTATCCGCAAGTTCGACCAGTTGTTATTGATGGTAATCTTGATCCAAAATCTGAGGAAGGGATTTTGGTAGCCGATGCTTATACGGACCGCTTAGCTGTCTCTAATTCGTTTGGCATTCCATCAGTCACCCCAGCCGAATGGCAACCAGGCATGAGAGAGTCATTTAAACTCCCGACTAAAGGCCAGGCATTATTGGTAGCTTTTCAGGGTACGGCGCGCGGTAAGGGTAAAGACGATTTTGTCCAAGACCACGTTGAAGGTATCCGTTTAATCCGCGAGACTGGCGCCAAAGTTATCGAGATTAACTTGAGCTGTCCAAACGAAGGCGAAGCCGTCATGGCCTGTTTTGATACCGACATTACCGAACAAATCGTCAAAGCCGTGCGCAAAGCAAACCCTGACCTCAAACTTATTATCAAACTGGCGTACTTTGCAGACCACGAACAACTTAAAGAGCTCGTGAAGCGTGTCGGTCCAATGCTTGACGGTATTAGCGCCATCAACACCATCCCGGCTCAAGTCGTTGATAAAGATGGCAAAGAAGTATTCCCTGGGCGGCCCAAAGCCGGCATTAGCGGGGCGCCGATTAAGTGGGCTGGGCTCGAGATGAGTCGACTACTCAAACAATACCGTGAAGAACTTGGCTTGAGTTATAAGATTATCGGCATAGGTGGCGTCTTAGGTGCAGACGATTTTAAAGAGTACCTGGAAGCTGGTGCTGACATCGTAATGTCGGTAACGGGCGCTATGTGGAACCCACAGCTAGCTGCTGAAGTTAAAGCTAGTTTGTAGCTTCCAGTAAACTGAGCACTTCTTTAACCAGTGCTTCAGGGTCATCATTAAATACTACTGTGCCTTGGCCTTCTTTGACAATTTTCTCGCAGAGAACGGGTAGCTCGTCGGCCACACCACCCGTGCCTGTTAGTACGCCCACGACTTTTTGCATGTCTACTAAATTAGTAAACTCGTTGAGACTACCCCATTGGCCAGAGATAATAATGCCCGCATCACACGCAGCCGTGGAAAGAACGTTACGAAATTTCATGCGTACTCGCTGAATATCAGGTAACGGCGTATCAGGTGATACAAATTCAAGCTTAGTGTAGATACCCAGATTATCATTGGGTGTAAATTGACGCTGTTCATCCATGTTAAAAACTGGCGAATAGCCCCAAACTTCCGTACCGGACTTAGCTGCTTCTTGCGCAGCAGCGTAAGGTAAGCCTGTACAACCGCCAGTCACAATAATAACTTCCTTTGCGTGGTTACCAAGTATGGCGCCCAACTGGCGGGCAGATTCTTGCACGGCTTTAGCCGAGACTTTACTGCCGCCCGAACCAAAGACACCAATTTTATACTTCAAAGAATTGTACCGCTACCCGGCCTAGCCAAAACCTTACCATCGGCGAAGACCTTTTTGCCGTGCAAGTGGACCGTCTTCACCCTGCCAACCACTCGTCGCCCAGCAAACGGGCTCCAACCGGCCTTGGTCAATAAGTCTTTATTATTAACCGTATATTCGCTCATATCGACTTCAACCTTAGTGGTGTCATCGACCGTAACGTTAAATAACTGGGCCGGATTAGTGTGCAATTTTTCTATCACCTGAGCGTGGGTTAGCTTGCCTTCTTCAGCAGCTGTCAGCATCAGTGGCAACATGGTTTCTAGGCCGGGCACACCAAACGGTGGCGTGTCGCTGTCTTTTTCGGCTTTGGTGTGGGGGGCATGGTCGGACTCGATGATGTCGATAGCATCAATGTGGTCCCAGAGGAACTTCTGGTCCTTAGCAGGCTTTAGGAAGGGCTTCATGTGGCCGTACGGACCAAGTTTCTCAGCATCTTTGTCGGTCAGGAATAGGTGGTGCGGTGTGACACCACAGCTAATTGGCAAACCCGCTTCTTTAGCGCGCATCACAAACTCCAATTCGGCTTGGCTGGAGACATGGCAGATATGCGTCTGCTTGGGGACGTCGGCTAAAGTTCGCATGACAATTTCCGATACGTCATCCTCGGCATGCAATAAGATTGGTTTGTGGCCGGGCCAGGCTTTGTAGATTTCAATCAGGCGATCTGCATCAATAATAAATCCGCCGGTTGTAACATTCATATAAATCTTGAGGCCGTTGACCTTATCAATCACCTTTTTAAATTCATCAAAGTTGTCGCCTAAGGTGCCAAAGTGGAAACCAATATCGTTAACAGCTTGTTTGCGAGCACTGGCAATCTTGGCATCCAAACGGGCTTCGGTTGTAATTGGCTCGGCATTGTTCGGCATATCAAAGACAGTCGTGTAGCCGCCGGCCAAGGCAGCGCTGGTGCCGGTGTAAAAATCTTCTTTGTGAGTTTGACCGGGGTCACGCAAGTGAACGTGGGGATCGATGAGTCCGGGAAGCGTTTTTAGTTTGGCCATTCGTGCTCCTTGTTTATGTCACCAATATAGCAGGTTATTCGGTGGCGTGCGTGAAGACCAAAAACTTTAACAACACGAAATTCCAGCTCGACGTAATTACCATAGCCAGCAGTTTACCAACGGTTGGCTCAACACCCCATCGCTTTAATACTGCCACGATTGCCAGTGTTAAGAATAGGTTAATAATTGCCAGCGTGACGTAAAAGCCAAACTGATGCGCGGCACGTTTACTATATTGATGTGCGCTAAATACCCACAGCCGATTAAGCGTAAATGCGACAAGCAAACCAAAACAAAAACTCAAGGCGTTGGCCACCACCAACACAACTTTTAGCTCTACAAATAAGATATAGAAGCTAACGTACTCAGTTACAAACGCCAAACCACCAATCAGTACGTAGCGTACGAAGGGATGCTTGAGCAGCAACGTAATCATGTTACTTATCTACGACTGCCAGAATTGCTTCGAGCGCCAGGGCCGTATCTTCCCAGCGAGAAACTTGCAGTGAATCAATGCCGGCTAGCTTAACCGGATAATCATTGCCGCCTTCTATGATGCGGTCACCAAAGAACAGAATGTCATCCTTAGAAATTTCCAATAGTTCTGTCAGTTTTTTCATGCCGTAGGCTTTATCAATCCCCAGCTTAGTCACATCTATTGAGGTGACCCCACCAACTCGAACTTCAAACTCGGGAATAAGTGGGGCTACATAGTCACGAACTTTCTTCTTTTTACTATTGTTGGGGTCCCAGTTTTCTTTCATCTCCACGCCCTTTTCGCCCAGCACATCCACAATGTCTTGGCCGAGCACCGAAAAAGTCACTTGGCTCCCCCTATCCTCAATCGTCTCTCCGTAAACTTCCTTTTCGCGTAGATTTAAGTCATCGAACCCTTTATTAAGCGCATCAATGATTTTATCTTTCTCGGCCTTAGTAAAGTCTTCGGCATAAACTTGATCCCAATCATGTTTGGATAGATTGTATGTGTAGTAGCGCGTGCCGCAAGTGGGCATCAAATGGAGTTTTTCGAGCTTATCAGGGCTGGCATTTAAATTGGCGAGGAGCTGTTTCTGAAACTGCTCAAATTTTCCACCAGAAATAACGCAAACCTGGAAGTTATCAAGAAGATGATTGAGCGCTTCCGACATGCGATCGGCGAGTGGAGATTTACTGGATGCTAAAGTACCATCCAGATCAAATGCTATGACTTTCTTCATTGTGGCTCCTTTTTGAATCGCTTACTCACATCACCAACCTTTTGTGCCAAGTCCTTACGAGTAACCAAAATACCATTGGGCGTGTTAATAACTGCCACATTATCAAGACCAATAACAGCGACTGGGCGACTATCATCATTACGGACATATGAGTTACTGACATCTTCGAGCTCAACACTTTCGCCTGCGACATGATTCCCTTGTCGGTCACTCTCAACTGCCTTATGAAGATCACCGTATGAGCCAAGATCCATCCAGTCAAAGGCAGCTGGCACCACCAAGAGATTATCCACCTTTTCAATCAGTGCATAGTCGATGGCAATACTGTCAAACCCAAGGTAGGTCTCTTCGTAAGCCTTCTTGGTTTTGCTGGCCTGTAAGCGCGTATACTCTTCGTATAAAGCGGGGGCATGGGTTTGCATGGCCGCCAGGAAGGTGTCGATGGAGGCTACAAAGTAGCCACAGTTCCATAGGTACCGATTACTCTTGATGTACTTTTTGGCCAGCTCGTAATTGGGCTTTTCCTTGAATTGTTGAACGTTAAAGACAAAGGCATCTTCATCAAATAACTCGCCTTTTTCGATATAGCCAAAACCTTCGGCGGGGTAGTCTGGTTCTGCGCCGACTAGGACGATTCGACCTTCCCGCTTTGACACCTTTTCGGCAACCTTAAATGAGTGTCGAAAGCCATCGACATCCCGAATGTAATGATCTGCCGCCAGGAAAGCGATTGGTTCATTCGTTGGGTTGTGTCGGCCAACACGTTCGATGCCAGCTACAATACAGCTGGCTGTTCCACGACGCGCCGGCTCAATAATAATAAAGTCCTCCCCGAGTTCGGGTAGTTGGGATTTAACATGGTGAGCGTGGCTCGCATCGGTGACAACATAGATCTTATTACTGAGGCTTCTGGCACGCTTAAAGGTGTTCTGGAGTAGCGAACCCTGCCCATTGAGCGCAAGAAGATGTTTCGGAAACTCGGGCGTAGAAAGAGGCCACAAACGCGTTCCCGAGCCCCCAGCGATAATCACGACAATCATTATTCAATGATACCAAACATTCCTTTAGTTCTCTAAATGGTGCGGTTTATTGGCTACAATGTCTTCAACTTCTTTGGGCGTAACATCGCGCCAAATAACAAATTTTGACCATCCAAAATTCCACATGAGGGATACCGCTGAGCTAACTATGAGAGATTCGAACTTACTTATATGTAATACGCTCACACCAATGCTGACCATCGCCGTGCTTCCCAGTATAGCTGGCCACGTTGTGGCATGAAACTGTATGATCAGGCTTTTTACACTCTTGTTCACGTGGTGGGCTTTATAGGTCCAGTTATGATGCAGGATAAAGTTGGTCCCAAGCGCAACTTCAGCACCAATCAACTGGGCAACTACAATTGGTGCGTGCACCGTCTTTGATAAGACGACCAGAATAATCAAGTTAATAACAAAACCTAAGCCACCAACGATGCAAAAGCGTACAAATTCCAGTCTCAGAAGCGTTTCTAATTTATTCCTTGTGTATGCAAGCATGCTCCCGTTATGTTAGCATAACTTAAGATTTAACCGACATAGGGAATATGAGAACAATTAAGAAGTTATCGATTATCATTCCTTGCTACAACGAGATAGCTACGATTGAAAAAATTTTAGCAGAAGTCTTCGATGTAGATTTAGGAGTGGTTAAGAAAGAAATCATTATTGTGGATGACGGAAGCCAGGACGGCACACGCCCTCTGTTAAAAAAAATCGCTGCGAAGCACAAGGAAATTTCCCTGATATTTCAAGCAAAAAACCAGGGTAAAGGTGCTGCATTAAAAAAGGGGATACTTCAATCAACCGGTGATGTCGTAGTTATCCAAGATGCCGATCTCGAATATGACCCCAAAGAGTATACGCGCTTACTATATCCAATTGAACGAGGTCACGCCGCTGTTGTTTATGGTTCACGTTTTATTGGTGGTGAGCCACATCGGATTATTTATTTCCGAAACCAAGTCGCTAACAAATTTTTGACTTTTTTGTCCAATGTTTTCACCGGTTTAAATCTAACCGATATGGAAACCTGCTACAAAATGATTGATGGTGACCTGGCACGTAAGTTAGCTAAGGATCTTCGTGCACAGCGATTTGGGTTTGAGCCAGAAATAACAGCTCGAATCTCTAAAAGCAAAGCTGCCGTTTACGAAATTGGTATCAGTTACTATGGCCGAAGCAAAGAAGAGGGCAAAAAGATTGGTATGAAAGATGGTTTTAGAGCAATTTGGGAAATCATTTATTATAATGTGTTCGTTAGGTAATAATGAATACAACCCGAACCACTAAAAAACCCTCTCCTAAAACGCACAAAGCGGTCACACCCTCGCCGACAGCACAGCATAAAGCTCCGGATGTTAGCAGATTGCGATATGTTGCCGACACAATTCTGGGCTTCATAAAGCGCAACTGGCTAGGGGCTGTTGTCTTATTAATAGTGACGTGCGCTTTCTTCTGGCCAATCATAACTCATATCAGTAGCTACAGTGAAGGCGGTGATGCCATGTTTAACTCCTGGACATTGGCGCGCGACCAAAATTGCATCCTCCGGCATGGCTGTCCAAGCTACGCCGATGGCAATATTTTCTTCCCCCACAAAAACAGCATGCTTTACTCAGAAACTCAGCTTTCAGCGGGCGTAATCACATTGCCTTTGTATTTCATTAATGACAACCCGATCTTCTCCTATAACGTGATGACCGTTGCCAGTTTCTTCTTAATGGCCTTCTTTATGTACCTGCTCGCCAAGTACCTAAGTAAAGGTAGGGAGATTGTGTCGATACTTGCGGGGGTTTTATTCGCATACTCCCCTTTCAGGATGGGCGCCCTTTCGCATCTACAAAACAGCAGTATCTTTTATCTACCCTTAGCTTTTTTGTTGATATTTAAGTTCTTCGACACCAAAAAGCGTGGCTACTTGGTTGGTTTATTTGTAACGCTTGCTTTGCAATTCTATGCGTCGTGGTATCAGATGGTCTATGTACTAATTGCACTTGGAATTTTACTGGGTGGTTATTGGCTCTTTAAACTTGCTAAGCCCAAAGTGGTTCTCTCGGTTTTTGTTGTTGTCTGCCTAGCTGCCATTTCAACTGCTCCATTAGCTAAGTCATATGCTAACTTTTCCAAATCGAACAGCGCGTCGTTCAGTATTCAATCGCAAACCACCTATTCTGCTAGTCTCATCGATTATGTTACGCCAGAACAAGGAACGTTACTCGGCAAGCTATTCTATCATCTAAAACCAACCGCCCATCGCAACAGCTACAATCCCGACAGCCACTCGTACTATGGTCTGGCGCTATGGGGCTTAGCAATTGGGCTTATTGCTTTGGCTTACCGTAAACGCAAGCGTGGCTTAGAAGCTATGCAGGAATATAAAAAGGTCGTTATCTTCGCACTGATTGGCCTTGCGGGTGTGATTATATCGTTCGGGCCTGTCCTGAAAATTCGCGGAGCTGGTAGCTATGATGCCGGTGAGGGCCTTCGTTATGCCATCGCCATGCCATACATACTAGTAAGCAAGTTCTTACCGCAACTGTCTTTTATGAGAGCACTTGGCCGTGCCGGCGTGTTAATCTTGTTTGCTCTGTGCTGTTTCCTGGCTTTAGCACCTCTGGCTGCTAGGAACATCGGATTCTACCAAAAACACAAACGACTTATTAATATCCTGCTGCTTGGACTTATTGTCTTTGAATTAATTCCTTTCCACCGCATGCCCATGAGGACCACAAGCTATAACTATAATCTTTCGGTACCACCCGTTTATAAATTCATAAAAAACGATGACCAGATTAATAATATAGTTGTCTTAGCGGCCGACTTTGATTACCCAGGCTCGGGAGGCATACCCACCCAACTACCCGAAGTCACCATGTGGGCCGGTTATCATAATAAGAACGTATTTAATGGCTATAGCGGATACTTACCGCCGGACTATTACCCAACCTACTGGAACTTCCTCGATTTCCAAGCTGATGACGTCGCACTGCTCAAGCAAAAGGATTTGCGCTATGTCATGGTTGATAAACAGCTATCAACTACCAACCCAGATTTGGCAGAACAAGTAGGTTCAGTGCTTGGCAAGGAAAACATTGTTTACCAAGATCAACGCTACGTAATATTTAAGGTGCCTCAGTAAGCACGTAATTAAACAAAGGTACATATGAAGAAGCCCGCCAAAAAAGAGACGAAAGCCAGTCTATTTACCAAAAAGCTGCAAAAGCGCATTGAGCCAGCCAATAAGTATGTCAGCAAGCTTGATCGCAAATCACGTCTTTACACCGCCATCCTTGTTCTTGCTACGCTGTTACTGGTGCTGACCTCGGTATGGGCTGGGCATAAGGCTAGTGATGCTTACTCCACAAACTCGAATGCACTAATGCTGACTCAATTATTCAGTAAAAACACTCAGTATCCTGCCATCCTGCCTGGTCCCCACGCCACCTTAATAATCATCCCGTTGGTTTACGTACAGGGGCATTTGCCCTACCACTACACGAGCTTTACGCTGGTTAATATCGGCCTCGTGGTTCTCACGATGCTAGCCTGGGCATATTTATTGATAAAACTATTCGGGAGAAAATATGAAGTTCCGATACTTGTACTTCTCTCCAGCCTGATATTTACATCACTTGCTTTTAGCCAATCACTAGCCTACACCACCATTCGCAACATTGAGTATCCGATTGTGCTAGCTTTTGTTATGATTGTCGCCTACCTACTTAAAGGCACGGCCTTTTCTCGCAAACAGTTGGCACTAGCTACCCTCGGGACCGTGCTCTTCATCATAACGTTAGCTGGAGATAGCTTTTTCAATTACGCTATTCTACTACCGTTAGCGGTGGTTATTGGACTGTACTGGGTACAGAGTCGAAGATTTACCATAAACATGGTCAAAGCCTTGGGCTTAACTATTGGGACGTTTGTAGGCGCGACGCTACTAAAGGTTGCCCTCGAAGCCGGTGGCATCATCCATTTCGACTACGGTTTTTGGGGGCCTCAGACTATTCTGCCTGTAACAAGAATCTGGCAATCAGTAGGCGTTGCGCTTACTGAAACATTGCAGATGCATGGAGCTTACATATTGGGTCAGGTTATTAATTTCAAAAATGTGGCGGTATTCATTAACTTTGGGCTTATGATAGTTGGCATTAGTGGCTTACTGATGATACTCGCTCGAGCAAACCGGAGCTACAGAAAGCAGGATGAGCTAAGCTCTGACTACAGTTTCGTGCTCGTTGTAATGGCAGTAAGCTTCTTCGTTATTTTTCTGATGTACGCTGTTTCCGGATATGCCATCGCCACCCTACCATCCGGTCAAATAGTTAGCGCCAAAAATGCTCGATATATTTCTTTCTTGCCACTTATCACGGCTATCGGTCTGGTTTGGATACTCAAAAACTACTACGCGAAACATACTTTGTTTACCGTTTTGATATGCCTTGCACTACTGACAGGTATCGTTACCAGCTATCCAAGTATACGCACGGCCTATCTTTCGCATACGCAAGATCTTGAGCTAGCTCCGCCACGAGAATCGGTAGATCAAATCGTCGACATTCTTAAGCAAAACAAAGTAACCAAAGTAACTACCGACTACTGGTACGGTCCAGTTGTACGCTTCTGGTCTAATGAGAGTATCCTTGTCACGCCACAAGTTGGCTGTGACGCATCTACCCTCGCCAATCCCAATAATCGCAAGTTTACTCAGCAGCAAAATCAGAACGTTGCCCTTATTATTGACCGAGGAAACCTTAATTACGGCTTTTGGCAGTGTTCTGATGAGCAGCTTATTGAACTATACGGCGCACCAACCAAAAACTTTGAAGTTGTAGGTGCTGGCGCAAACCCCCCTGTAAAAATCTGGGTATATAATAACACCCCTCAGTAGATGATGATTGCTAAGACATGAATATACTTGAAACAGAGGCAAAAGTATTCACGCATCACCTTGTCGGCCAGGATGCGAGCCCTCAAGTGATTCAAATTTATAAAGCGGCGATGGCTTCAAGCAAGCCAGATGCAACCGCAGCAAAACTACTACACTTCATGGTCAGGCACCCGTTTAGCATTGGTTTTATCGATGCTGGCCTGGTTTTTCATGATTCTACTTCCGAAGCGCGCCGACACCTTTATGTGTTACTTGCTATTCTTGAGGCAAGCACGGAGTATGGCGACCAATTTCTTCCCAAAAATCGTAATCCTTTCTACATTTTTATTATTTGTTACAGTGGCCTGCGCGCAGCTATTAAGGCTGTTTTTGGGTTAATCTTAGTGAAGGTTATGGCTTAGGATGGAGATACATGACTACATCGTTGTAGGGTCTGGTTGTTCGGGCGCAAGCGCCGCACAAACACTCGTCGAAGCCGGTGCTCAAGTAGCCATGCTCGATGTCGGAGTCAGAAATAAGGATGATATAAAAGTACCCGAAAAGGACTTTATTTCCTTAAGGCAAACCGATACTCAACAATATCGCTATTTTATTGGTGATAAAGCCGAGGGTGTTAACTGGGGGCGCGTTGGAACTGGTGCCCAAATTACACCACCCCGCAAGTACATCTTAGATCTTGTTAATCACTACACACCTCTACAATCATCTACCTTTTCGAACTTCGAAAGTTTAGGTTATGGAGGTATGGGGATTGGATGGGGGCTGCAGAGCTGGGAATACAACAAGGAAGATATTGAAGCGACCGGTTTAGATGCCGCCAAGATGGCTGAGGCCTATTCTGCTGTAGTAAAAAGAATTGGCGTCTGCGCGTCTGATAACGACGCCACCAAGCTAACAATTAACAAGCTTCGTGATTATCAGCCAGCGCCCAAAATGGATCGCAACAATACACATATGTACAAAAAATATACTGATCACCGTAAGGGTTTCAATCGAAATGGTATCGTAGTTGGCCAGACACCGTTGGCCTTGCTAACCAAGGATATGGGTCAACGCAAGAAGTACACCTACACTGGTATGGACTTTTATGCCGATCCTGGCAAGAGTGCCTGGCGCCCTTGGATAACCGTTGATCAGCTCAAGAAAGAATCAAACTTTACATACATTGACGGATACTTGGTGGTTAGCTTCAAAGAAAAGAAAGATTACACCGAGGTACATTGTTTGCGAGTTGATAATGATAAGCCTGCAGTTTTTCGATGCCGAAAACTAGTTCTCGGATGTGGTGCTCTGGGTAGCGCCCGTATTCTCTTACGATCATTTAAAGAAAAAGGCACCCGGCTACCAATCTTAAGCAACCAGTATACTTACATTCCTTGCGTCCAACCGCGGCTAGTTGGTAAGGCGCTTGAACCACGCAAGCTTGGTTTTGCCCAGCTTTCAATATTTCTTGATAAAGCCAAATTGGGCGCAAAGGCATCTATGGCGTCGTTGCACAGCTATCAATCCTTAATGCTTTTCCGGGTTATTCCGCAAGTGCCATTCAACTTCGTGGATGCCAAGGTACTTATGCGTTATCTATCTTCGGCCATCATTATCATGGGCGTCTACCACCCTGACTCTCAAAGCAAAAATAAATATGTCCAGCTCGTACCCGACCGCAAGAGTCCAACGGGCGATAAATTAAAGGTTGTGTATTCCCTGGCACCAGATGAAGAAAAGGAATTTAAAGCTCGTGAAAAGAAATTCATGAAGGCCGCACGTAAATTAGGTGCCTATCCTCTTAAACGAATTGATCCGGGTTTTGGTTCTGGTATCCACTACGGTGGTACAATACCCTTCAGCGACCAAGAGAAGCCTTACACGCTTAGTCCCACTGGGAGGTTACACAAAACCAAAAGTGTTTATGTCGCCGACAGTTCGGGCTTCACCTACCTACCATCTCAAGGCTTAACACTTTCCATAATCGCCAACGCTCATGCCGTTGCAAAGGAGGCTCTTAATGAAAACCGTTAAACAAAAGATCATCATTACTGGAGCGAACGGTTTTTTGGGATCAGAACTGGTTAAATCTTTCAAAAAAGATGGCTGGCAAATTGTTGCCCTAGTCCGTAATGCCCATACGTACAAAGTGCCTGGAGTCGAATACGTAGAGTATGACCTAGCCAAACCGTTTAATGCCTCGGCTTTTGCTGGAGCGAGTTGTTTGGTTCACACAGCTTATACAAAGAGTGACAGTAGGCACCCTGATGCGTTGGCCATCAATGTCGAGGGCGCTAAACGGTTACTTAAAGCCAGCCGACAAAACAAGATAAGGCGAAATATCTTCATATCGAGTATGTCAGCACATTCTGGTGCTGAATCTACCTATGGTAAACAGAAGTTGGCTGTCGAGAAAATATTCAAAGGTGAGGACTGCACCATCATCCGCTCGGGTTTAATCATGGGGAATGGTGGAATGGTTGGGCAGATGGCTGGTTTCATGAAAAGTAAGCATGCTGCACCCTTAATCGGTGGTGGCAAGCAACCACTGCAGGTAATTGGCGTTTACGATTTAGTACGTGTTATCCAAGCCATCATCGCCAAGAATCAGTCGGGTACTTTGACGATTGCAACGCCCGAAATATATACATACAAAACGTTTTACAAAAAGCTGAGCAAGCGACTGGGCATCACTGTCGTATTCGTACCAGTACCACTAAACCTCCTGCTAGGAGTTACAAAAACAACCGAACTATTGCATCTGCCATTTTCCATCAACAAGGATAATGTGCTCGGTTTAAAAAATCTTCGCAGTGCCAAAACGACTGATGACCTAAAAAAATTAGACATTAAACTCGACAATTTGGATAAGATTTTAGCCAAGTCTCAACTATAAACTTTTGTCTATTTTTTTTGTTTCTTGCTTAGGGAGCCTTGGACAGACTCAATAAGGTACAGGGGACGGTTTTGTGCTTCTGTATATATACGACCGATGTAATTCCCCAGCACGCCCAATGTTACGAGCTGTATCCCGCCAATAAACAATACGGCCGCCGATGTGAATGTCCAGCCAGGGACTGCATCCGATGGATCAAATAGCTTAAGTGCTATTACATAGACGATACCCAAAAAACTTAAGCTCGAGATTATGTAGCCGAGTCGAGTGATAAGCTTGATAGGCGTCCACGAAAAACCAAAAATACCATCGCCGGCTAGTTTAATCATTTTTTTCAGGGGGTAATGGGTTGTGCCGGCGTGCCGCTCATGACGGTCAAATGGCAAAGCTACCTGATTAAAGCCAGTGTAGCTAATGAGACCCCTGAGGAAACGGTTATGCTCTCTGAACTGACCAATTGCCTCAACGACTCTTCGGCTCAAGAGTCGAAAATCCCCGGTATTTGGTGGGATGTCAATTTCTGCAACTCTTCGCAGCAACCAGTAAAATCCACTAGCCGTTACTTTTTTAAATGCAGAGTCCTGACGCGTACGACGCTGTGCATACACCACATCGTAGCCTTCTTCCCATTTATCAATTAGTTCGAGGCTGACGCTCGGAGGGTCCTGCATATCGCTGTCCATAATTATAACCGCGTCACCCGTTGAATAATCCAACCCTGCTGTTACAGCCAATTGGTGCCCGAAATTGCGGGCAAAATTTATGACCGATACCCTCTTGTCTTTCCGCTGAATAGCTTCCAGTTTCTTAAGTGAGTCATCTTTACTACCGTCATTAACGAAAATAATCTCAAAATCATACTCTTTTTTTCTGGTCAGCAAGAGTTTGTTGATAGTTTCGTATAACAGAGCTATATTATCTGTTTCATTATAAATAGGAAAAATATAGCTGATCTTCTTTTTCATACATGTCCCTGACTTGATTGAGGTTATTTTAACAGGTTTTAAGAGTGTCGTGAACCTTTCATCAGCAATCTACGGGCCAGCCCTGCCGCCAGGCGCCGAATCCCGATAAATTTTTCAGGGTTCTGTTGTATCTCCCGCCAACGGCTATCAAGAGAATCATAGCGCTTCTTAAGGTTTGTCAGGTCTTTATTGAGCGTGTCCGCAATTCTGTTTGCTACTTTGTACTGCTCGTTCAATGAGTACTCTCGGTTTGTTAAAACCGTTTGACCAGCAAGTAATACAGAAGTGTAGTCGTCCATGGTGTGGGTTTTTGTGAGGTCATTGCGAACAAAATACGTGTTAAGCCCGTCAAAGAATGTAACCGTATAATCTACGTCTGTCAGGAATTTTATCCATTTCTGCTTTTTACCCTCTACCACAACAACTTTAGGTCGATACTTCTTCCAGTCATTGCCAGACAGAACTTCGTACTCGAATCCCTCGACGTCCACTTTTAGAAAGTCAATTTGCTTTACCTTGTGTTCGGCAAATATGTCACGCAGGGTCGCCACCTGTACTGTGTAGTCCTGGTGTTTTTTGTTAGCGTGAGCCTTTTTGGTCGCTGGCGAAAGCGTTGACCATCCATGCCAACCGTCAGAATATTCCCTGAGGGTTAATTCTCCGGGGGTATCCGAGGCACCCATGTTCAAATTTATATCTCTCGGTCGTGATTCTTCTATCCGCTTATAGACAGAAGGAATCGGCTCCAGGTTAATCCCGTGCCAACCTCTCTCGTAAAAAAACTTTGTTACAGAATCTATGGTTGGATCATTCGCACCCACATCAACATAGAAGCCAGCCTTAACATCGTGCAAAAGGACCCATAGTATTAAGTCTTCCCTGTTTTGGGCATATGATAGTAAAAGGTCACTCAAGATAAATCTATTTTAAACCAAACCCCCGTCTCTGGCTATAGTCATGAATTAATGCGAATTAGCATAAACACTGTTAAAATAGGTATTATGAAGATCGTCCGCAAATCAAAAAGAAAATGGTTATACGTCGCCGTTGCAGTTGCACTTCTAGCAATAGGTGCCGTAGTTGCGCTTGAACTGACTAATACGACCTACCTGTTCCATAAAAGCCCGCCACCTCCTCCTGCAACCGGGCCTAATACTAAAGGCGAGGTTAGCTCGAATACCGATAACCCTCAGGCAAAGTCTTCAGATGGCACTAGCTCACCCGCGAATCCCACCCAAAAGACCGATGGAACATCTAACCCCACCGCCGCCTTACTTGCCCCAAGTGGAGTATTCGTTAGCAATCATCGCCCCAACCTAAGTGGTCATCCTGCTCCCAATACCGTTACTTCTACCTGCTCAACAACTCCGGGCGCAAGCTGTCAAATTACCTTCACTATGGGGGGCACCACGAAGTCGCTCCCTGCCAAGACTACAGATTCCCAGGGTTCAGCTTACTGGGACTGGTCCTTGCAGAGCATAGGCTTAACCCAAGGTACATGGTCTGTTAAGGCCATCTCAACCAGTAATGGTGAATCCAAGACAACTGCCGATCCACAAGAAATGGTAGTCGCATCATGACACTCAAGAAAACTTTATCTAGATTTATAGTCGCGACATTTGTATTGGTACTTGCTTGCAATATTGTGTTCATGGGCAACTCCAAGGCGCTCGATCAAGGTAATTTGATTGATGACCAGCTGTTTGATAACAGCAGTTCGATGAGCGCCAGCCAAATTGATAGTTTCCTTAATGGTTTTTCCTATAGTTGCATAAGCACCAACAGTGGTTTTGCCGCTAAGCAACCGACTGGCTATTCACCTTCGGGTGGTTTTACTTATGGAGGCTTTGTTTCGGCCGGTCAGGTGATTGCCACATCAGCGCAAGTTTACGGCATTAACCCACAGGTACTATTGGCTACACTCCAGAAGGAGCAAAGTTTAGTTTCTTCAAGCTCCAGCTACTGTAATAATGGTGACGAACATAAGTATGCTGCGGCCGTTGGGTATGGCTGCCCAGATGGTGGTACGGTCTACAACTGGAGCGGTGTCAGTCTTTACCGAAGAAATGGTGTTGAGCACACCACCACTGGCTCTACCTGCGTCAACAGCGCCGCTAAGGCTGGTTTCTCACAACAAGTTATCCGCGCGGCCTGGCTGTTAAAGTTCGGGCAACAACGATCAAAGGGTAATGTAAACTGGGCGATAGTATCGGGGAGTTGGGATAATTCGGATGACCCACAAAGCTGTTATGGCGGTCCAATGACCCAAGGCACATTCCAAAGATGCCCCGGTGGACCATCAACCTATTACGATGGCTACTATACGATTGATAGTACCTCAATTCATATAGAGAGTGGTGCAACGGCGGCCCTCTACTGGTACACTCCTCATTTCCACGGTAATGAAAATTTTGTTGAGTTTTTCACGAATTGGTTCGGATCACTCTCGAGCTGTGATTATCCAAAAGGCTCTACCCCAACTCCTGCAAATATATATGGCAACGCGGGGACTGCGTCAGTCCCCGGCAAATGGACTGCTGGTGCCGCGCAAGGTTATGCTTACGTCACACCGAATTATACTGGTGGTTTTGACGTTGCCGTCATGACGCCTTCGAGTACTGGAATGGTGTGGCAGGGGATCTGGTGGAACCAGACCAATGGGAATATTGGCATGTCTAACACTATCCTGATACCTGCCAAGAATAGCGAAGGTCTAACCGATATTTACTATGCAACCTCTACCAACTGGAGCAAGCCCGGTTTTACTGTTGGGTTGATGCATAACAACGGACATGGTTTTACATACGCGGGGACTCAATGGGTAACAAGTTCTCTGTCCCTAGCCGAAACAACTTTTATCCCCGGCAACTTTACGCCAGGTGGTGGTGCGCAAGGCTTTGCCTATGCCACCCGTAACTACAGTGGTGGCTTTGACGTCGCTGTCATGAGCCCTTCGGGCGCCGGGCTGGTCTGGCAAGGAGTTAAGTGGAATCAGACCAATGGCGATATAAGTCGCATGAATACCGTGTTCATTCCTGCAGATACTGACAATGACAGCCTAACCGACCTTTACTACGCTACTTCCGTCAATTGGAGTCGGCCCGGTTTTACTGTTGGGTTGATGCATAATAATGGTGCCGACATGACATGGGGTGGCCCACAGTGGACAAATGGGAACCTAAATCTTGGTACCACAAGCTTCTTGTCAGGTAATTGGACTGGCTCTGGCAACGGGCAAGGCTTTGCCTACGTAACCGCCTGTGGCAGTCGAGGCTTTGATGTATCTGTTATGGCGCCTGTTGGCGGTACGGTACAGTGGCGTGGTCAATGGTGGCAAGCAAAAACATTGCCACGAACCAGCACCACCTTCATTCCGGCTGACCAAGACGGTGACGGCTTCACCGACCTTTACTACGCCACACCTAACGGCGACTACGGCTTTAATGTAGCCTTGCAGCATAATAGCGCCGGTGGCACCTATAGCTGGCAAGGAACGCAGTGGGCTCCCACATCCTTCCCGCTTCGTTCTACGCTATTCTTACCCTCGAAATAACCCAAGATAGTAATAGTGATTGGGCTGGCTTCAAAGTCCTTTAAGACTACTGCTAACTTGCTCAAACGTCGTTTGCCAACTGGTTGGCTTGTACTCTTGTTGTATTTGGGCTTCTTTTTGCTGCAATGTTTTCGAATCAAGATACTTAACCATTAGATCCAGGCAGGCCTGGGCATCGTATGGCGTAAAGTAGTCAATCATGTCGCCAGCAATCTCAGGAATAGACGAAGCGTTCGAAGCGATGCACATTTTCCCGTTTGCCAAAGATTCGGCAACCGGCAGTCCCCATCCCTCATAAAAACTCGGATAGACGCAAAACATCGTGTTTGCGTACATCCAAGAAAGGCCTTGGTCGTTGGTATTTTCTAGGATAATTATTTTATCCTTCATGGCCGGGTCATGCTCAACAAGATATTGGAAGTCCCCCGTTAACCAACCACGTGAGCCAACAATAACCAGTTGGGGCAAGTCGATGCTTTGTTGCTCGGCCAACTTATAGGCGTAGTACAGCAATGTGTGGTTTTTGCGAATTTCGACCGTGCCAACACAAGTAACAAATTTATCAGCTATTCGGCTGTCTGGCTTACTATTCTCACTACTCTTAACGATTTCGTCAGCCAATCGCAAAACTTTCGTTTTGGGCATTGGTAGATTTAATGCCTTGGCGAATATAGCTAAATCTTTGTCGGAGGATTTCGAAATTGGCAAAAGTAAGTCCGAGTTATAGATTGCTTCAAAAATATACTGCGTGTAGTTCTTGAATAAGGACGGATGGTGCAAGTGTGGATAAAGCGAGATAATCAAATCATAGATGACCTGTACCAACTGGAATCCTGCTTCAGCTTTGGCGTCGGTTAGGGCACGTTCCATCGTTGGGTTGTCCCACGGCTTGCCCAGAACTAATACGATATCGTTTTTTGTAAAGGCAATTTTTGGGCCACGCTGCGAACTTTGTAAACCGCGACCGTGCTGGCTAATTTTTTGTTTGGCCTTTCGAGCGACACCCTTGCTAAGCCACAGGGCGTTTTTAACGAAAGCCCGGGTATGTTTACTCTTACGTAAACTCTCCGGGACATATGGCCGCACCGATTGCTTAACGCGACTCCGTAGTGACACAGTCACCGCCTGGGATTGATTCTGAGCTGGAGCAGCCTCTTGGTTCTCGACGCGATCATATATTGGCTCAAAACTTGTTTCGTAAAAAACATTCTCCCGCGGTGAGAAAACTATAAATTCAACCTGGAATTTCTTGTCCGTTTGTTCAAAAAACTGCTTGGCAACGCCATAGACAACTCTTTGGGTACCACCGTGGTGTCCGCGCCAGCCTTCGATATCAGTCAGATCGATTAGTACTCGCTTCATAGTGCTTTTACCTCTTTAATTAAATCGGCCAGGCAACTTTCCCATTTCACTTTTTGGGTTTGTTTTTTCTGGGCGGCCGTCCGCTCAACAAACGGAGTTTTTATGGCCTTGGTGATTGAATCTTGAAACTTCTGCTTGGTGTCGGCTACCCAAACATTCGGAAAATCCTTAAACCATTCAAAAGATCGCAGCGCATGACTGGTCGTAACCACTTTTTTATTAGCCAAAATAGCTTCGGCTGTCTTGAGGTTTGAGCCGCCACCTTCAGTTATGGGCAGCAGCATGACATCACTTTCCTTAATCAGCGCACCAAGACGGTCTTCGCTCAATCTACCGGCCGAGTAAGCGCGCAACCAAAAGGTGGCGTCTTGTATGTCGGGCGTATCTTCTAAGATTTCACGTTCAAAATAATCACAAATACTCCCTGCCAATACTATACGGGCGTCGTACGGAATAAAACCAAGCCCTTTACCAACTACGTCCAAGAAGCCAGTCCAGTTTGGTGGATGCGCACTACCGACAAACAAGACTTTTTGGGTTATGCCGAGACCGTTAAATATTTTTTGCCAGTGTTGGATGGCTTGATTGGTAGTTTTGATTTCGCTAATCCCGTTGGGTGCCAAAACTAGTTTGTGGGCTCCAAGTTTGGCATGAGCATTTAGGTCTTCGGACGTACAAGCTGCGACGAGCATGCTGTCCTCTGTTAATTCTTTCTCGACATCTTCGATTATCTTGACCGACTCCGCGATGTGAGCCTCGGGCGCCTGCGCCCCTTCTAAGATTTCTCTTTTCATGGGAGCTTCAATGTTTTGTGATCCAAAGATTAGCTTTGGTGTTAGCCCCAGCTCTTTAAGTAGCGGCTTTAGACCCAAGTACGCGTACGGTTGTTCGAGATGAATAATATCTGGCTGGAATTCTTGGAGCAGACTGACGACTCTTGCTTTAACCTTGGGGTCTTTATAGATTGCTTCGCCGCAAATAATGTCGCCCGTTAGCGGTGACTGCCGGACGAGTTGTTCGCTCGCCGCACTTACTGTTATGTCATACAGGCCTGCGTCCGCATATGATTCCCTAAAGAAAACCGCGCAGTGTCTGGCCTCAGAAAAATTCAACTTATAAGCATCGACGATTGCGCGAGTACGTTTCTGCCCACCATGTTGGGGATTTTCTATCGGATAGGTTGTGAAGATAAGAATTTTCTTATGAATCATGTTCGTGCACCTTCTTTAGCTGATTTATCATACTGCGCTTACTGCCGCCTTTTTTTAATATACTGACGCTGGGGCTCGGATGTTCACGCAAGTGTGTCACCTTCGACAGGATGCAGGAAACAATGTCTTGATACTCTTTAAATCCTTTGGCATTATACACATAATTGTAGTCCGGGTTAGCGAGAATTAGCTGCTTTAATAATTTCCCTTGTCGATCTAGTTCGGAGAAATTACCACTGACGACAATCCCAGGCAATACAACCGCTCTCTGGGCGACTCTAGAGGGGATTGCGTAAGCATCAAGCAGATAGACAACTGCAGCGTATTTTGGATAGGTCGTAAGGCCAAGCGCGCTAATATCAAAAACTTTGCAGTCCATTGAATCCAAAAATGTCGGACGATCTATCTCGCGGAAATTTTGGCCATTACTGTCAAAGTAATATTCCACTTGAAAGTTGTCTCTGAGACTAAAGTAAAGCTGTTCGCTCAAACGCCCAATCTGATCATTGATGCCGGGGTGTATCGAACAAACTGCAATCCGGGGTTTTACTTTGCGATTATCCGAAACTTTATTTGGGATTGGGTGTTCCACGTAGGAATGCAACTGTTGAGTGGTGTTGGCCCACGTGTACTTATCCATTATTGCGGGGTAGTGCTGCAACTTGCTTTTAAAATTATCCCCTGATAAAGCTTGTTCAATTTGTGACTCAAGCTCATCAACACTTTCTGGGTCAAAGAAATAAAAGGCTCTTTTTGACATCTCTTCAAAGACTGGGATTTGCGAAGCTATGACCGGTTTTTTATTGGCAATAGCATCCAAAATTGGCATTCCTAGGCCTTCGTATTTTGACGAAAAGATTACCGCTTCAGCGTTTTCGTATAGCCACTCCAGCTCGTTGTCAGATACATTTTCCGTAAAGATAATGTGCTTACTTAATGCCAGTAGTTGCCGCTTCACTTGATCGTCAAAATGAGAAGTAATCAGGAGTTTTCGGTTACTTTTGTGTTTTAAGCAATACTGCTCAAACGCTTTAACGGTTACCTGATTATTTTTGTGCGGCAAGCTTCCCGTTGGGAATAAAATAAACTTGTCAGGGATCGTAAACCCTTTGGGCCGGTTGGGCTTATCAGCAATTTTTGTGAAACCACCATTTATATTAGTGACTCGCTCGGGATTCAGCCCAAGTGTCGTCAACAAATCCTGGCGAGTTGTCTCGGAAATTGCAAAGATATGTTCCGCATCATACAACTGACTAAATCGCTCCATGTATAAGCCTTCTGGGAAGTATCCACCAAGGTCCTTCCAGAACAATAAGGGCGTCAGATCATAGAACATGGCCAGCTTGTGACAGTTGTCTGGAAATTCAGCATAAAAGTCGAATAAAAACAGGGAGGTAAGTAAATAGAAGTTTTCGGTATCAGGAAAATGCTCGTCTATACAAAGATTTAGCTGCTTCTTGTAGCGTTGCTCTCCTTTGCGCTGCGTCTTATCTGGAATTGGCAGATTACCATGCACAATTTCTATATTAGGATACAGGTATTGGAGCGTTTCGAATCGAGACTCATCGCAAGGCAGGCGATCATTAAGCAATAGGGCAATGTTTGTTTTTTGCGAGAAGTTACGGCTTAGCTCATCGAGGACCTGCAGTATATACTTGCCCATCCCGCGGTGCCAAGCGCCGGTCTGTAAAATTTGACCATCGACTATGAGGCTGCGCTTCATTTGCTTGACCCCCTTACGAGGTGGTAGCTTCGCTTCAATATACGAGCCGCACTATGTTTGGTACCCAAGTAAACTTTTTTTAGAAAGAGCTGTAATCGGGCTGGCTGCTCTTTGGTAAAATCATCAAAAATCGTTTCTCTTAGCTGGTGGGCCGTTTGGGCATCCGCTGGCTCGTAAGGAGGATAAGCTCGCTCGCCAAATAGATATAACAACTTTCCATCGGTAATTTGATAGAGACGTTTGAGTCGGACTAGTATGGGGTGTCCGTGGGCACCGCTTTCTTGTTCCTTGCCCACAACCTTAAAGAGTTCTTTTGCACTACGTTCCCAACTAAACTCCTTGGCTAAAGTGAGGCCTCGTTCAACATTTGCCGCAATAAGCTTGGTGTCACTCAGGGTTTTACTGATTGCGCCGGCAATTGACTGGACGCTGTATGGATCAAAGTATACGCCCATATCCTGTACAACCTCCCGAATCGCTGGCGTATCCGATACGGTTGCCGGTGTGCCGCATGCCATCGCCTCCAATGGAGTCATCCCAAAACCTTCATAAATCGCCGGATGAATCAACATTGTAGCTCCGCTGTATAGAGCCGGTAGGTCTGCAGCAATTACGTATTTCGAGGTTTTGAAAACGTTCTTTTGGGCAGACTGCATTTTTTTTAGTTCCTGATAGAACTCCTCGTTTTGCCAACCTTCACCACCAACAAACACGAGACCATATTCAGCCTGTGTAACGGCCGGTAATTTATTGTAGGCGTTAAGTAAGTTTACGAGGTTTTTGCGAGGTTCAATGTTCCCAATAAACAAAAAGTACTTATCATAAGGAATGCTGTACTTTTTTTTGACCGTTTCAATTTCTTTGCCATCCCTTTTATAAAAAACCGATCGGTCAACTCCGCAAGGAACAATCTCTATTTGCGACTCGGCCAAACCAAGGTATTTTTCCAGCTCGTATTTAACTTGGTCAGAAATTGTAACAACTCGATCAGTCCTTCTCACCCAACTCGGCATGAATCTATGTAAGTACTTTTGGTTCCTCACCTGCACAGTCTCTGGGTGCTTAAGGTAGGCAATATCGTAGACATAGGTTATAGAGCGAGAGCGCCATACTGACCAATTCCGATAGTTGGGGAAAAGGTACACACCCGTTCCCAAAAACCAATCCATTGGCGGCAGAAGCTTAATCATCAACAGGAGAGCCAGGGCTCGCGCCGGTAGGTAGATTGTTTTAATCTGAACATTGGCAGACTGGTACTTTTTAAGATACTTGGCCTTACCCAAAGGGACGACCAAACACACCTTCCACTGTTTTAGTTCGGATGTTTTTAATAATTTTTTGAGTGTCTGCTCCAGTGTTACCCCAACACCACTTTTCTTCTCGGGCACCAAGGCCAGTGCATCGATGTACAGGGTTTTCTCGATGTTCTTCACGGGGCTGCTAGTCTTTTTCTATATTTACTGTGATTATTGGATGTACAGGGTAAGAATTTTCCTCTGAACGCTCAACTATCAGTCGCGCCGCGCCTTCCCACGAATCGTAGATCTCAGAGTAATCCTCGTTGAGAATTGCCGCGTCTATAACATATCTCCCTGTGTTGAAAACATTAGGCACCTGCCACTCCAGCTTTACGACATCGTCTTTCTTTAAGTTTTTTAGTTTTTGCTCTTTTAGTTTGTTATTGGTCCCCAGCATTCGCTTATCGTCTTCGCCGCGGATACTAAAACCAAACACTCCCTCTTCGGTGTCGGTGGCGACTTTAGCAATTGTGGTGATTGTGAAATGCCCACCGTCGTCGAGTTTTTTAGGACTGACCGAAACAGTCTCGTACTTGATGGCGTTATTCCCCCAACGTTTTTTGTTTTTAGGGCCACCGTCGTCCTGCTCCAAAAACATTCTGGTATAGGCGTTGGCGACTTCGCGCGAGGAGCCTCGGACAACAACTTTATTTTTCTCAATTAGAACCGCGCGATCACAATACTCCTCTACGGCTCGCATGTCGTGACTAACAAAAACCACGGTCTTGTTTTTTTCTTTAAGATTCTTGAAGTATTGGAAACACTTCTTTTGGAAGTCGGCATCACCAACTGCCAGCACTTCGTCAATCAGCAGAATGTCTGTTTCGGCGCGAATCGCCAATGAGAAAGCTAAGCGCACCTGCATACCAGAAGAATAGTTCTTTAGCTTTTGGTCCATGAAGCGTTCTAGTTCGGCAAACTCTACTATCTCCCCATACATGGCTTGAATTTCTTTTTGCGAGAAGCCCATTAGGGCACCATTAAGAAAGATGTTTTCTTTGCCGGTCAGTTCTGGATTAAAGCCAACTCCCAGCTCAATAAATGGCACGAGCTTACCGGACACAGTTATTTCTCCACTGGTTGGCTGATAAATACCGGCGATCGTCTTCAGTAGGGTACTCTTGCCGCTACCGTTGCGGCCAACAATACCAAAAAACTCGCCTTTTTTTACTTCAAAGGAAATGTCTTTGAGCGCATGCTGCGTTTCAAAGGTCTGACGTTTGCGAATGTAGCCAATCAAATTGGTAAATATATTTTTAACTGACCCGGCTTTTTCGTGGGGCAGATGGAACTCTTTACTAATGCTGTCGGCTTTTATCGCCAAATCATCGTTCATCTATATCTCCTCCGCGAAGTACTTAGATCGTTTGCGGAAATAAAGCGATGCGGTAACAGCAATAAAGGCCGTAATTGCGAGCGGTATAAGCCGAGCATAGCCGGTACCCCAGACGGTTGCTATCGTCCCAGACTGATGAGTAACCACCGCATAACGTGCATCTTGGATGATTTGAGCCATCGGGTTGAGCATCATGAGTTTGGCGATACCATGTGTTTGAGGAATAAGACTCAAAGGGTAAAAAATCGGCGTAACGTAGAAGCCGGCCAGTACTAGAACTTCCCAGATGTAATTAACATCCCGGAACTTAACAAACAGCGCGCTCAGGAAAAACGCGAGCGCTAGCGAGAAAACAAACAGTTCGAAAATGAGTAGCGGCAAGAAAAGCATACTTGCTTCAACTGGCACCTTATTAAGAATCATAAAGATTGCTACCACGAGCAGGTTCAAGAACAAGTTAATGAGGGCGGCTAGTGACCCCGACAACACAATCACGTACTTAGGGAAGTTTAATTTTCTCAGTAAATCTCCTCGGCCAACAATTGAACCCACGCTTCCGACCGTGACTTCGGTAAAATAGTTCCAGAGCACTAATCCTAGAAGCAGGTAGACCGATGAATGGGGCACACCATAGTCAACTCGTATAATTTTTACGAAAACAATATACATTATTAAAAAGAGCGCCAGGGGGCGCAACAACGACCATAAATAACCCAGTACGGAGTTCTGGTACCGCAACTTGAAGTCGGTTTTAACAAGCTGTCTCAGCAGAATAATTGAATACTGGTACTTGCTCTTAAGAGTCGTGAATTTTGATATCATCAATCCTCTTATTATACCTGTTCCTCTGGTTGGCAGGCAAATGGAATCGACGACATAATTTTGCTATAGTCAGGCTATGCACACAACTATCATCACCGGAATTAACGGTTTTGTTGGCCAACACTTGGCTCGCGAAATGCACCAAGCCGGTTGTGAAGTTTGGGGTATTGGCCGTGATGCCACCCCTTCCCCTGAAATTGCCGAACTGGTGACCCATTACTACCAGTGCGACCTTACTGACGCCAATGCAGTAGCCAAGCTACCTTGGCAGGACGTTAATAGCGTGATTAACCTCGCTGGACTAGCCAATGTTGCTGCTTCGTTCGGCCAAGCTGATCTATATAAAAAAGTTAACGTTGATGTCTTGAAGAACTTGGGCGCCGCTTTGCTGGCTAAAAAACTTACAGCAGTGCGTGTCTTGGCGGTTAGCACCGGAGCTGTTTATGATCCGACCCAGCAACCTCCTTTTAACGAGCAATCAGCAACCGTTAAGCAAACCGAGACAAGCCCGTACGTTGCCAGCAAACTAATCATGGAACAAGTAGCTCGTGATCAACAAACAAAAGGTCTGGATGTTGTTATTGTTCGACCACTTAATCATGTCGGACCCGGCCAACTGCCCGGATTCTTGGTGCCCGACCTAGCCGAGCAAATCACGGCTGCTATAACTCAAAAACAAGGCAGCATCAAAGTTGGCAATCTAGCCAGCCAACGTGACTACACTGACGTGCGCGATGTAGCCCATGCCTACCAATTACTGGCAACAGCTAAGCCAGGTTCACTTAAGTCTGGTATCTACAACGTTTGCAGCGGCCAGCCCTTATCTGGCCAGCGAATTCTCGATCTCTTATTAGAACGCTTTAAAGCCAAGGGTCTTAGTGTCGAGGTCGATCAAAGCCGAATTCGACCAGATGACCCACCGGTTTTATACGGAGACTGCACGGCACTAAAAACCGATACCGGCTGGCACCCAACCATAGCAATTGACCAAACTATCGCCGATTTTGCAGCCTGGCGCCGAAAACAGGCCAGTTAAACTAGGCTTCGGTTTTTTGGTCGTGTTCGACCATAAGTTTAACGAGCCCTGGGAAGTCGACGGCGCGCTTCCAACCCAGTTCTGTTTCCGCCTTGGTTGGGTTACCCAATAATAGGTCAACTTCGGCGGGTCGGAAAAAGTCAGGATTAATACTGATGACGACCTTGCCAGACTTGGCGTCGACACCTTCTTCTTGTGAGCCCTCGCCCTGCCACTTAATATCAATGCCAAGCTCTTTAAAAGCTAGTTCGCAGAATTCACGAATCGAATGCGTTTCGCCAGTAGCCAATACATAATCACCCGGCTTATCTTGCTGCAGCATGCGCCACATGCCTTCGACATAATCACCGGCATAGCCCCAGTCGCGCTTGGCGTCCAGGTTGCCGAGCTCAAGCTTGTCTTGCTTGCCGT
>Ga0209023_10001297_pt1 | contig 33967 bp, 32 predicted proteins | sample LakOneMetagenome_FD_187468 | JGI IMG/M metagenome (GOLD analysis project Ga0209023, IMG submission 187468) | Freshwater and sediment microbial communities from Lake Erie, Canada (SPAdes) (version 2) | ecosystem: Environmental > Aquatic > Freshwater > Lentic | place: Lake Erie, Canada...
TTGGTGGAGGTGGCGGGAGTTGAACCCGCGTCCGAAAGTGCTCCAAATCCAGCACTACATGCTTAGCTCGTTGTTCGTTCTCGTCAGCCGGCAACACAACGTGCGAGGCACACCGTCAGACATACCCGCTAAATTTAGTCTTCGGTTGGCGGGTCGCCACCGTAAACGATTCCGTGATAATGACCTTACATCCACGAGCACAGACACAAGTGGGTTCAGGGCGAAGCCTTAAGCGGCTAAAGCGTAGTTGTCGTCGTTGGCAACTAAATTTTGCTACTGGATTAACGAGGAAAGTCGCCCCCTCGGCATGCGCCAAATATCTTCGCTACCCCCGTCGAAGCCAGGACACCCCCGGTTCTAGGAATTACAAATCTACCGACAAGTGAATTATGGGGCTTGGGGACTACATCTACAAGGTGACTGAGCCGATTGTTTGCCGATGTTCATCTCCGGGAAATCTCCGGCGCTTCATGCGCTGCCGCACAGACGGTGTTACCTGGTGGCCTCACCATCCCGGAAAGCCAGCAGTGAGTCAGAGCATGAATTCGAAAAGTGTATGGATTATCGGTATCGTCGGTATCACTGCTTTGTTGTCAGGCCTGGCACATAGCGGTACCGACATCGAAGCAATGCGGGCACGCTACGCGATCAGCCCGGACGCCGTGATCATGTTTTCAAAATCCGGTTGCGGTGCTGTTTGTACAGATCAGGCGGAATTGATCAGTGCCAGCGGTATTGAAGTTGTCAGCCTGGACATCAACGACGGAACCGCCGGCACGCATTTATGGCAGGCACTGGAAGGTGGTGTAGGCCCGTTCCCGGTAGTTCTGATGGGTGGAAGCAATCATCTGCTTGGTGTCAGCCTGGACCAGCATTGATAGGGGTTACGCAATAAGTTGCGTGTACAAATCCGGCATTTCGTTCAGATATTGATAATGGAAGTGCTTTTGCTGCATTTGGGTCTTGATGCGGTCAATGTCTTCCCTGTTTTTTAATTCCAGCCCCACGACTACCGGCCCGGTTTCGCGATTATTCTTTTTTGCGAACTGGAAATAGGTGATGTCGTCTTCGTCGCCGAGAATATCGTTTACGAATTCCTTCAAGGCGCCGGGGCGTTGCGGAAACTGGATCATGAAATAATGTTTCAGTCCCTCGAATAAAAGCGAACGTTCTTTTATTTCTTCGGTTCGCAGTATGTCGTTGTTGCTGCCGCTGACCAGGCAGACAACAGTCTTGCCTTTGATTTCGTCTTTGTAATAATCGAGTGCCGAGATCGCTAACGCTCCGGCGGGTTCCACCACCATCGCTTCCTCGTTATACAAGCGCAGAATCGTGGTGCAGACTTTTCCTTCGGGAACCAGCACGACGTCATGCAGTGTGTGCTTGCAGATATCGAAAGTCAGATGGCCTACTTGTTTTACTGCCGCTCCGTCAACGAACTTGTCGATGCTTTCCAGTGCAGTGTTTTCATCAAGCGCAATCGAATTTTTCATGGCAGGTGCGCCTGCCGGTTCGACGCCGATGATTTTCGTGTTCGGGCTTAGCTGTTTGAATACGGTAGAAAGGCCTGCTGCCAAACCGCCGCCGCCAATCGGCACAAAAATGTAATCGATGTGCTGTTTTATCGCCTGAAGGATTTCAAGCCCGACTGTACCCTGGCCGGCGATCACGTGAAAATCGTCGAACGGATGCACGAAGACGAGTTTTTTTGAAGTGGCTTCTTCGACGGCATATTGATAGGCATCGTCGAAAGTGTCGCCGACAAGCACAATCTCGACGAAAGATTTTCCGAACAGTTGTACCTGCTTTATTTTCTGTTTCGGCGTGGTTTTCGGCATGTAAATTTTGCCATGGATTTTCAGGAGCTGGCAGGAGTAGGCCACGCCCTGGGCATGGTTGCCTGCGCTGGCGCAGACAATGCCTTGCCTTTTCTCGCTTTCATTCAACAAGCTGATTTTGTTGTAGGCACCACGAATCTTGTAGGAGCGTACAACTTGCAGGTCTTCGCGTTTCAACAAAATATTTGCCTGAAATTCATCCGAAAGATTCACGTTCAACGCCAAAGGCGTTGCGTTAATAATGCCGTCCAGCTGTTTCTGCGCCTGCTCGATACTTGCAAAAAGCGGATTAACGCCCGGCAAGAGATCGCTCTTGAGCGCAGACATATTCATAGCCAGCTTGCCTGGAAGCCTGGTATTTCCCGAAACTCGGCCGCATCGAGAACCGCTTCAAGTTGTGCTTCCAGATTCACGCTTTGCACATCGAATAGGCGATCGAGCTGGCGACAGAGAATGTTCGCGTCGCGATCGCTCTCTATTTGCATGCTGACCTGCATGCTGTTATCGGTTTTTTCGACGTGCAAGGTACTCAAACTGTAGCCGCGTCGTTCGACCGTACCCAGCACACGTATCAAGGCCCCTTCGTTGGCGGCCATCGTTATTTCAAGTCGTCTGCTCATGCTGCACACCCCATCATGTCTGCGTTGGATTTTCCCGGTGGTACCAATGGCCACACATTGGCTCGTGGATCTATTTTTACGTGGCAGAAAAGCGAACCTTCATCGTTGAGCAAGCGTTCGATAGCGGCTGGCACCTGGTCGCGGCGCTCAACGGTGAAAGAGGGAATGCCGAATGCGGCGGCAAGCACTGCAAAATCCGGGTTATCGGACAAATCGACTTCGCTGTAGCGTTCCGCGAAGAACAATTCCTGCCATTGCCGCACCATGCCGAGGCAGGAGTTATCGAGTAAAACAATCTTGACCGGAATGCCGTAGCGTTTCAGTGTCGCCAACTCCTGGATATTCATCATGATCGAACCGTCGCCGCTTACGCAGATCACGGTGGCGTTTGGTTTTGCATATTGCGCGCCGATAGCGGCTGGCAAGCCATAACCCATCGTGCCCAAACCACCACTCGACAGATGAGCGGACGTACGATTAACGCGCCAGTGTTGTGCGACCCACATCTGATGCTGGCCGACGTCGCTGGTCACAATGACCTTGTTGCCACCGGCTTCGGATAATTGTTTCAGCAGGGCTGGTGCGAATACGCCATCGCCGGGAGCATCGTAGCGTTCGGCATGCTGCGTTTTCATTGCACGGCATTTTTTCTGCCATTCGGAAATATTCAAAGGCTGTGCCAGCGCCAACAGGTTTTCGCAGATTTTTCCGGATAGGCCGACATCGGCATTTCTCAGCTTGCTGATTTCCGCGGCATCGATATCCAGATGCAGCACTTTTGCTTTCGGTGCGAAGGTAGAAAGTTTTCCGGTCGCGCGATCATCGAACCGGGCACCGGCAACGATCAGCAAATCACAATCTTGCACCGCAAAATTTGCCGCTGGATTGCCGTGCATGCCCAACATACCCAAATTGAACGGTGCATCGGGTTCAACCGCACCGAGACCTTTCAAGGTCCACACCGCAGGTAACCCGGTGGAGCGCATCAGCGAGCGTAAAGCCCATTCGGCATTGCCCATGCTGACGCCTCCACCGACATACAACAACGGGCGTTCGGCTTGTGCAATCAAGGCGCGTGCCGCCGTAATGCCTTCAGGTTCATCAATGCTGACCTGAAAACTTTTCAGACTTGCCATCGATGCGGCCACTTTCGTCGTCGCCACATCTTTCGGTAAATCAATCAGCACCGGACCGGGACGACCGGAACGCGCAATGGCAAATGCATTGCGAACGGCGGCGTAAACATCTTCGGCATTGCGAACGATGAAACTGTGTTTCACCACTGGCAAGCTCATACCGAAGATATCGACTTCCTGAAACGCATCGGTACCCATCACGCCGGTTTGCACTTGGCCAGTGATCGCGACCATCGGTACCGAGTCCAGATAGGCATTCGCGATACCAGTGAGCAAATTGGTCGCACCCGGACCTGATGTTGCCAGACACACGCCGACCTTGCCGGAGGCGCGTGCGTATCCATCGGCAGCCAAGGCGGCTGCTTGCTCGTGTCGCACAAGAATATGTGTGATATCGCTATCGACGAGCGCATCGTAGACCGGCATGATGGCGCCGCCCGGGTAGCCGAACAGGACATCGCAGCCTTCGGCTTCGAGCGCATGCAACAGCCACTGCGCACCTGTTTTTGTCGTCGTACTCTGTGCTTTCGAGCCGTCCATATCAACCTCCTGCGGGTGCTAACCAGGGCATGCGTGCACGTAATGAAGCGCCGACTTGTTCGATCGGATGCGCCAGGTCACGTTCTTTCATCGCGCGATAATTGCCGTTGCCGGCCTGATATTCGGCGACCCATTCCTTGGCGAAAGTGCCATCGCGAATTTCGGCGAGGACTTCACGCATGCGAGTGCGGGTTTCATCGTTGACGACGCGCGGGCCACGAGTCAGGTCACCGTATTGCGCGGTTTCGGAAACGAATTTATGCATCTTCGCCAAACCGCCTTCGTGCAATAGATCAACGATGAGTTTCAATTCGTGCAGGCATTCGTAGTAGGCGACTTCCGGTTTGTAACCGGCTTCGACCAAAGTTTCGTAACCTTGCAGTACCAATTCGGTCGCGCCGCCGCAGAGCACGGCTTGTTCACCGAACAAATCGGTTTCGGTTTCTTCGGCAAAATGGGTTTCGATCAACATGGCGCGGGCGCCGCCGATACCGGCAGCATAAGCCAACACTTTTTCACGTGCGTGGCCACTGGCGTCCTGATGTATCGCATACAAGCACGGAACACCATGGCCTTTTTCATATTCGCGTCGAACCAAGGCACCCGGGCCTTTCGGCGCGACCAGGATTACGTCGATATCGGCACGCGGTTTGATTTGATCGAAATGCACGTTGAAACCGTGTGCGAATAACAAGGCCGCATTCGGCTTCAGATTCTTTTCGATCGCATCTCCATACAATTTTGGCTGCACCATATCCGGTGTCAGCACGGCAACGAGATCGGCTTGCTTTACGGCTTCGGCCGGTTCTTCGACTCGCAGGCCATCGGCCTGTGCGTTTTTCCAACTCGGACCATCGCGGCGTACGCCTACGACGACATCCAAACCCGACTCATGCAGGTTCAACGCATGTGCACGACCCTGGCTGCCGTATCCTAGAATAACGATGCGTTTGCCCTTCAGTGCATCTGTGGTGGCGGCGGTTGTCATGGTGTGTCTCCCTGGGTTTTGGTTGAAAAGTTTTGTTGTGTGGGTAAATTTTTAAACGGCATCGGTGACAGCTCCTTTTGAAGCGGAACTGACAAGACGGGCATATTTCGCGAGTGCACCGCGAGTGACGGCAGGCTTTCTTGCTTTCCAATCGACACGGCGAGATTCCAGATCTGCATCGGTATTGATGGTGCGGGTGTCGGCATCGATCACGATGCGGTCGCCTTCTTTGAGCAAGGCAATCGGGCCGCCATGAGCGGCTTCCGGCGAGATATGGCCGACCATGAAACCGTGCGTCGCACCGCTGAAACGACCATCGGTAATCAGTGCAACATCGTCGCCAAGACCGCGTCCAACCAATGCAGCGGTGACTGCCAGCATTTCACGCATGCCGGGACCGCCGGCAGGGCCTTCATTGCGAATCACGATCACATCACCGGATTTAATGTGATCTTTTTGGACGGCGGCAAAGGCCTGTTCTTCGTTTTCGAAAACGCGGGCTACGCCATCAAATTTCAACAGACCTTTACCGGCCAGTTTCAACACGCAGCCATCGGGTGCGATATTGCCGTACAAGATCGAATAGCCGCCGCGTGGTTTCAGTGGGCTTGCCACTTCACGCACCACTTCCTGATTTGAGGCGGGCAGTGTGGCGGCATCCAATTCGGAAAACAGGGATTGACCGGTAACGGTAGGTGCATCTTCGAGCATATGGGCTTTTCGCAAAGCGGCTGCAACGCGTGCGGTGCCACCGGCTTCGGTCAATTCGACTGCGGTAAATCTGCCACCGGGTTTCAGATCGGCGATCACCGGTGTATCGCGCGAAGCGATTTCGAAATCTTCCAGACCCAATGGAATTTCAGCATCGTGTGCTATTGCCAGCAGATGCAATACTGCATTGGTCGAGCCAGCCGTGGCTGCCACCATGCGAGCCGCATTGCGAAACGAAGCTGGTGACAACACATCGCGCGGTTTCAAATCATTATTGAAGCATTGCATCACCAATTCACCGCAACGAAATGCTGCTTCCAATTTCTTTGGATCGGTGGCAGTTATGTCATTCAAACCCATCGGCGACAAACCCAGAGAGGTCAACACCATCGCCATCGTGTTTGCGGTGAACTGACCACCGCAAGCACCGGCACCGGGGCAGGCGCGTTTCTCTACGTTGGTCAGTTCATCGCAACTGAGTTTGCCCGCGCCATGGGCGCCAACGGCTTCGAAGACTTCCTGGATGGTGATCGATTTTTCGCCAAGCTTTCCGTGTGCGATGCTGCCGCCGTACAAAGCGAGTCCCGGAACATTCATGCGGGCCAGTGCCATTGCAGCAGCGGGAATGGTTTTATCGCAACCGCATAAAACCAACACGGCATCCAGGCAATGGCCTTCGACGGCCAGTTCAATCGAATCGGCAATCACTTCGCGTGATACCAAAGACGCACGCATACCCGATGTTCCCATCGCGATGCCATCGGTGACGGCAATGGTGTTGAATTCAATCGGCGTGCCGCCGGCAGCACGCACGCCATCGCAAGCTGCTTGCGCCAAATCACGCAAATTCAAATTACAGGGCGAAACATTCGACCAGGTATGAACCACGGCAACCATCGGTTTTGCGATGTCGGCATCCTGCAGGCCGGTCGCTCGCAACATGGCACGGGCGGGGGCGCGTTCTGGACCGGATTTGATGGCATTGCTTCGCATGATCTATAAATTCCTTAAGCCGCTATTTGCTTTTGCTGTCGTTGATGGAAGAGTTCGAGCAGTTTTTCGGTGATGTTTGTCGTTGTTGCATTGCCGCCGAGATCGGAAGTGAGTTCTTCCTTGTCAAGCAAGGCATCGACGGCACTTTCGATGGCACAGGCTTCGGTTTCCAGGCCCAATGAATAGCGCAGCAATAAAGCGGCACTTAGAACGCTGCCGATCGGATTGGCTTTGTTCTTGCCGGCGATATCCGGTGCCGAGCCATGGATGGGTTCATACAAACCGCGGCTGCCATGGCCAAGCGATGCCGATGGCAACAAGCCCAATGAGCCGGCCAACACGGAAGCTTCGTCAGTCAAGATGTCGCCAAATAAATTTTCAGTAACCAGCACGTCATAGTGCGCAGGGCGAGTCAGCAATAACATCGCCATCGAATCAACCAGCTGGTGTTCCAGCGTTACATCCGGATAGTCAGCGGATAAGCGAATTGTGGTTTCTCGCCATAGGCGCGAAGTTTCCAACACATTCGCTTTATCAATCGAGGTGAGATGTTTGCGACGGCTGCGTGCCAGTTCAAAACCGCGACGCACAACGCGTTCGATTTCTTCGGTGCTGTAACGACATACATCGCTGGCGCTGTCGGCAGAACGAGTACGGGCACCAAAATAACTGCCGCCAGTCAGTTCACGCACGAATACCAGATCAACACCTTTCAGAAATTCGGCTTTGATCGGCGATTGCTCCGATGTACTTGCGTGTACGCGCACCGGACGCAGATTCGCAAATACTTGCATTGCGGCGCGCAATTCCAGCAAACCCTGTTCGGGTCTTACTTTTGAATTTGCCCATTGCGGGCCGCCGACGGCACCCAGCAAAACAGCATCGGCAGTTTCGCAGGCTTTCTTTGTGCGTTCCGGCAAGGCATGGCCGGTTTGATCGATGGCACAGCCACCGATGTGGTATTCGGCGAATGAAAATTCGTGCTGGAAGGCAGAAGCCACCGCTTGCAACATCTCTACCGCTGCTTTGGTTACTTCGGGACCAATGCCATCACCAGGCAACAACGCAATCGTGGCTTTCATGCCATTGCCTCGCGTTTTGCTTCGAAGGCTTCAATTTGCGGTAAATGTTTTTGCAGGTAGCCAAGTTGATCTACGCCCTGCAACAAACATTCACGACTGAAGGCATCCAGTTCGAAACGGAAGCGGCCGCCATCCGGCATTTCAATCGTGCACTCGGCGATATCAATCGAAAGCTCGATGCCGGGATGATTCAATAGATAGCGATGCTCGCTTTCTTTCAAGACAACGGCCAGCAATCCGTTTTTCAAAGCATTGCCACGGAAGATATCGGCGATTTCGGATGACAGCACCGCACGCAACCCGAAATCCAGCAGAGCCCAGGGCGCATGTTCACGCGATGAACCGCAACCGAAATTACGACCTGCGACCAATATTTCGCAACCTTGCGAGGTGTTTTTATTCAGTTCGAATTCCGGATTCAAACTGCCATCGGCCTGGTAACGCCAATCATTGAAAGCATAACGACCCAGGCCCTTGCGTTCGGTCGTTGTCAGAAAGCGGGCAGGGATGATGCGATCGGTATCGATATTTTCATGCTTGAGCACCGTGGTGCGCGAGCGAATAAAACTCAGGGCTTTCATGCGGCTTCCTCCGCGTTTGTTACTGCATAGTCATTCGGATCGGCGATGTGGCCAGCCAATGCGCAAGCCGCTGCTACGAGCGGGCTCGCCAACACGGTGCGAACGCCGGGGCCTTGACGACCTTCAAAATTCCGATTGCTGGTGCTGACGACCAATTGACCGGGTTGTGCCAAATCGCCATTCATCGCGATACACATCGAGCAACCCGGTTCACGCCATTCGGCGCCGGCGTTTTCGAAAATCCGATCCAGGCCTTCTCGTTCTGCTTCGCGTTTCACTGCGTGTGAACCCGGTACGACCAGCATGCGAACATTGCTTGCGATTTTTCTATCTCGCATTAAGTCGGCAGCTGTTCGCAAATCACTGATGCGGGAATTAGTGCAGCTTCCAAGGAAAACCAGATCGACCTGCATGCCCAACATCGGTTTGCCGGCATCGACTTGCATGTATTCCAGTGCACGACGTTCCTGCAAGTCTTTCGCGGCCGGTACCGAGGCATTTAATGCCACCACCATGCCGGGATGGGTGCCGTAACTGACCGTGGTACGCACATCGGCGGCATCGACATGCAGTTCGCGATCATAAGTTGCGTTTGTATCAGAAGGCAGCAGTTTCCATGCGCTCACGGCTTTCAACCATGCTTCGCCTTTGGGTGCCTGCGGACGATCTTTCAAATACTCGAAAGTTTTTTCATCCGGCGCTATCAAACCAGCGCGTGCACCGGCTTCAATCGACATATTGCAGAGCGTCATGCGCTCTTCCATGCCCAATGCCGATATTGTTGAGCCGCGATATTCGAAAACATGGCCGGTGCCGCCGTTGACGCCGAGTTTTCCGATGATGTGCAAGGCCAAATCTTTTGCACTAACACCCGCAGATAATTTCCCATTGACGTGGATGGCGAAGTTTTTCGGTTTGCGTTGCCACAGGCATTGCGTTGCCATTACGTGGCCAACTTCGGTGGTGCCGATACCAAAGGCCAAGGCACCGAACGCGCCGTGGGTCGAGGTATGGCTATCGCCGCAAACAATCGTCATGCCGGGTTGTGTTGCACCGAGTTCCGGGCCCATCACGTGAACGATGCCGCGATGTGCGCTGCTCCAACCGTGTAACAGCACACCGAACTGCATGCAGTTGCGTTCCAGTTGTGATACTTGTTCGGCGGCTTCGGCAGTGAAATAGACTTGCTGGCCCAGATCATCGGCAGCGGTTGTCGGCGTGGAATGGTCCAGGGTTGCCAATACACGTTCCGGATGACGCAGTTTCAAGCCACGGTTGCGCAATTCGGTAAAGGCTTGCGGCGAAGTGACTTCGTGGATCAGATGCAAATCGACATAGAGAATGCCTGGCATCGATTCGGATTCAGCCTGCACTTGGTGCGCATCCCAGATTTTATCGAGCAAGGTGCGAGCGGACGTACTCATTACGCGGCCTCCATTTCAGCGGCATTGCTGGTGACTTGCTGATTCACTTTCGTCAGCCACGACCATTGATCCGCAGTGCTGCCATCGAATAATCCGAAGAAAGCTTTTTGCAGCGCCTTGGTCACCTGACCGGGCATTCCGGTACCGACGGTTTTTCTGTCGACCGAGCGCACAGGCGTGATTTCTGCCGCAGTGCCGGTCATGAAAACTTCATCGGCGAAATACAGCATTTCGCGCGGCAGGGCTTGTTCGACCACTTCATAGCCAAGCGTTTTCGCCAATGTGAAAACGGTATCGCGGGTGATGCCGCACAAGATGCTTGCACCAGCGGATGGTGTGTAGATTTTGCCTTTGCTAACGATGAAAATATTTTCACCGGCGCCTTCGCTCAACAAACCGCCGGGTGCCAAGGCGATGCCTTCGACAAATCCGCCTCGTACGGCTTCCTGTGCGATCAATTGGCTCGACAGATAATTGCCACCGGCTTTCGCACCGGTCGGGTAGGTATTCGGTGCAGCGCGATTCCAGGAACTCACGCAAACATCGACGCCTTGTTCCAACGCTGCGGAGCCATGCATGCTGCCCCATTCAATCGCGATGATGGCGACGTCAACGGCAACGTCATCATTCGGTGCCAGACTGAAAGTGAAGCCGGAGCGATAGGCAATCGGGCGAACATAGGCGCTGCTCAAGCCGGTGGCGCGGATAAGTTCTTCGCTGCCCTGTTTTATTTGTTCGGCAGTAAAAGGGATTTTCAAATCGTAAACGCGGGCCGAATGAAACAAGCGTTCGGTGTGGTCGTTCAAACGGAAATATTGTGGACCCTCCGGCGTTGCATAAACGCGTTCACCTTCAAACACCGAAGAACCGTAGTGCAGGGCATGGGCGCCGACCGAAACGCTGGCTTCATGCCAGGCTTTGATACGGCCGTTATGCCAGATAAGGGAAGGTGGTTTCATCGTGCGGCTCCTTGCAGTTTCGTTTGTGCTTGTTGTGTTCCAGGTGACATTCGTTCAATGCGATTGACGACTTCCAGCGCGGCTTGCGCGGCGGCTTCGACGATGTCGGTCGATACGCCATTGCCGCGAATTTCCTTGCCTTGATGATTGACGGCCAGCGAGGCCAGACCTTGCGCATCGCTACCAATACCGAGTGCGCGCACCTGGAAATCACTGATGTCGAGCGTGCATCCGGTGGCACGTTCGATTGCGTGCATTACGGCATGCACCGGCCCATCGCCGATTGAGGCTTCGCTCGCAGTGCCGCCATCGTCGTGTTCCAACTTCACCGACGCCGATGACATGCCACCCAGATGACTCGTGCAGTTCAGCGATGCAATACGCCAAGGTCCCAGTGCTTCCGGATCGCGCCCCAAAGCCAGTGCTTCAAGATCGTTATCGAAGACTTCACGTTTTTTATCGGCCAGGGTTTTGAAGCGGGTAAAAATTTCATCCAATTGCGCGTCATTAGTGTCATGACCCAATGTGCTTAAGCGTTCACGCAATGCATGGCGGCCGCTGTGTTTGCCCAACACCAATTGCGATTTTGCGAAACCGACATCTTCCGGTTTCATAATTTCATAAGTGCCACGGTGTTTCAGCATGCCGTGTTGATGGATGCCGGCTTCATGGGCAAATGCATTTTCACCAATCACCGCTTTATTGCGCGCCAGCGTAAAGCCCAATAAGTTGCTCATCAAGCGGGCTGTGGGATACAAGCGCGAAGTCTGGATACCGGTATCGACACCGAATAATTCGGAACGTGTCTTAAGCGCCATTACGACTTCTTCAAGAGCCGCATTGCCTGCACGCTCACCGATGCCGGTCAAGGTGCATTCGACTTGACGCGCACCGGCAGCGACAGCTGCGAGACTATTTGCCACGGCCATGCCCAGGTCGTTGTGGCAGTGCACGCTGATCACGGCTTTGTCGCTATCGCGGACGTTTTGTTTCAGATAGGCAATTTGCGCGCCCATTTCGGCTGGCGTCGTGTAACCGACGGTATCGGGAACGTTGAAAGTCGATGCACCGGCTTCGATCACGGCGGCCATCACTTCGGCCAGATAATCCGGATCGGTGCGCATCGCATCTTCGGCGGAGAATTCCACTTCGTCACAAAGATCACGGGCGCGGCGCACGGAAGCAATCGCGGCATCGATTACTTGCTGCTTGCTCATGCCGAGTTTGTGTTCGCGGTGCAGATCGCTGGTCGCGATAAAGACATGGATGCGTGAACGTTGAGCCGAGGCGAGGGCGCGTCCAGCCGATTCGATATCACTGGTCTGGCAGCGGGCAAGGGCACAGATGGTCGGACCACGTACTTCATCGGCGATTGCTTTTACCGAAGCGAAGTCATCGTCCGAAGCATTCGCGAAACCGGCTTCGATGATGTCCACGCCAAGTTCTGCCAAGGCTTGCGCGATGCGTTTCTTCTGGCTGCGGCTCATCGAAAAGCCAGGTGCCTGCTCACCGTCGCGCAATGTCGTATCGAAAATGCGAACGCGGTCCCGACTTGGGCCGGTTGCCGATGGATTGAATGGATTTGTGGTTTTCTGCATGTTTGCCATTGCAAACCGAGGCAAATAAAAAACCCCGCATCTGTTGCCAGGTGCGGGGTTTTGAAGTTTTCGTTATTTTTTATGTTTCTAACGACCGCCTCAGCCCGCACCTCCGATAATAATAAGGACGAGTACGAGGACGAGCGTTACGACATTCAGACCAGCATTCACCGGCACGACGACGAGCGGAAGAATCCGGCCGTTTTGTGCTTCAGTGGTGAATGTTTGCGAGGTCATGGGTTGAGACTAAACGCAGAATAATTTCGTTGTCAACAAAAATCTTTAGAGTGCTTATTCTATTTCTGTATATGCCAAATGCTTATATGGCGGCTTCTCAGGGCTATCGCCAATGAAAGACATGCTTCAGGCGTACTTGTTTTTAGCCCGCATCGCTTGTTGCTTGTCGCGTTGCCAGTCGCGGTCTTTACTCGCTTGACGCTTGTCGTGGTCTTGTTTTCCCTTCGCAAGCGCAAGCTCGAGTTTGACTTTATTGGCTTTCCAATAAACGGCAGTTGGTATCAATGTATAGCCATCACGCTCTACTTTTCCGATCAGTTTATCGATCTCGTTTCGATGCAAAAGTAATTTCCGGGTACGGCGATCATCGGCGATTACATGCGTCGATGCCTGCAGCAAAGGCGTGATTTGCGCGCCAAACAGGAAAATCTCGCCTCCGCGAACTACCGCATAAGCATCGCCCATGTTCATGCGTCCGGCCCGAATCGACTTCAATTCCCAGCCTTGCAGCGCGATACCGGCTTCGTAACGGTCTTCGAGGTGATAATCGTGGCGGGCGGTTCTATTGAGGGCAATAGTTTTGGGTGCGCTCGTTTTTGCGGCACCACCTGAAGTATTCTTGGCATCTTTATTCTTTGACATGGCGCTATTGTCGCCTATTGCAGGGCGGGCAGGGAACCACATGACGCAAATACATCGCCACGCATTGGTCAGGCATTCGGCGGCACGCATGTTCGGATTGGTTAATGATGTGGCCAGCTATCCGCGCAGGTTCTCCTGGTGTGAGGCGTCGAAGGTCATCGAGAGCTCGGAAACGCATATGTTGGCGCAGCTCGATATCAAGGTGGCTGGCTTGCGGACCAGCTTCACAACGCGCAATGCGCTCGAATATCCGCATCGCATTAAATTGGCGTTGCAGGAAGGGCCATTTAGCGAATTTAAAGGCGAGTGGGTGTTTCACGCTCTGGATGAAGATGCCTGCAAAATCAGCCTGATGATGGATTTTGAAGTGCAAAATAAATTGATCGGATCGGCCCTGTCATTGGGATTCCAAGGCTTGGCCGATCGCCTGGTGGATGATTTCTGCCGCGAGGCCAATCTCGGCGATGACTGAAGCTCACGAGACGATGGAAGTTGAAGTGATATATGCCGAATTGCAGAAAGTCTGGCAATTTCCGATGCGCCTGCAAAAAACGGCCACAGTGGCTGACGCACTTGCCTTAGCGAGGCAGCATCCGGATTGGCCGAACATCGAAGTCAAACCCGAGCTGTTGGCTGTCTATGGTCAGGCGGCAACTTTGCAAACACGGCTATATGAGTTTGATCGCGTGGAAATTTTACGACCGTTGCTGATAGACCCGATGGATGCAAGGCGTGGCAGAGTCGTGAAAAAAGCGAAGCGCTGATATCCAACATTGTTGCCCAATAAAAAACCCTGCAATTGCAGGGCTTTTCGGGAAAGAAACAAACTTAACGGCGTTGCTTTTTGTCTTTGTCTTTCGGCAGGTTGCCGAACTTGCGCATTTCTTTTGCGAGTTCCAAATCCTGTTCCGGGAAATACTCGCCTTCCCACTTCGTCAAATTGCCATTTTCAAAAAACAGCGTCATGGTTTTGACTTCCATCTTGCTGTAACGATGGCGTTGAGTTGCGGTGTAATCCCAGCGGCTTTGATGAAACGGGTCGGCAATGGGAGGTGTGCCGATTAATTGATAAACTTCCTGTTGACTCAAGCCTTCTTTCAATTGGTCGACATTCGCTTTATCAAGCAAAGTGCCCTGAAAAACCGGCTGGCGATAAAGCATGTTGCAGCCAGAGATGAAAACGAGGGTCAGAACAATTAAACAGAGCTTGGGAAGTAGCTTACGCATTGCTGGATTCGTCATGTGGGAAACCGTGTGATGATACACTAAGCCCAGACCAACAAGCGCTAAAAAAGTTGCACTGGAGCCGAAAAAATCATGGAAACGCAGGATTTACGCAAGGTCGGCTTAAAGGTCACCCACCCGCGGATTCGCATCCTCGAGCTGCTGGAAACCTCGGGTGCCAAGCATATGAGCGCCGAAGATATATACAAACAGCTCATTGGCGACGGTGAAGATATCGGGCTGGCAACGGTTTACCGGGTGCTGACCCAATTCGAAGCCGCCGGCTTGGTACTGAAGCATAATTTCGAGGGCGGCACTGCCGTTTACGAAATGGACCGCGGCCAGCATCATGACCATATGGTTGATCTGGACAGTGGAAAAGTCATCGAATTCACTAGCCCCGAGATTGAAAACCTGCAGAAACAAATCGCCGACAAGCATGGCTATGTGATCGAAGAGCATAGCCTGGTGTTGTATGTGAGGGCCAAAAAGAAAAAGTAGTAGCAGGAGACGTGGGCCAGAATGAGAGAGGCGTGATTTATGGTTCTCTCTACGGACGCAGCAATCTTGCCCGAGATTGCACGCGGAAAATTATAAGAGTAGGCCCGTCTGCCTATAAGCTTCGGAACGGTAAAAAGTTGCGTTCAATATCCCGATTGCATTTTCAGCCCGGGTTACAGGCTCAGTGGAAGCCTCAATGCTTCGTCCGATTTTTTCCGCTGCTTTTGCTTTTGCTCGGCGCCATTTCCAGGCTTAGGCTGAAAGTGCGTTGCTCGTTGGGATTCAGTGCGCCGACGCCAATAAGTTTTCTGGCAATTTCCTGGCCGCGTTCGTTTCGGATGGATACCACGACCGAATATTCCCAATCGGCGTCGTCGGCCGGATTGCGGAAACTGCCTTCAATATTGAGTGGTATATAACCTGAAGTTTCAAGCGCTGCGGCACCATCGTCGAATCGCAAATGATGTTTGCACGAGGGGCAAACCGTTGCGCTTTCGAGGATGCTTTCCTTGCAGTGCGGGCACTCTCGGATTGCACCCGGAGTGCCTGGACGCGGTGTGCTCATGAGCCCGAGCCGTTCTCCATTTTGTCGTGCTTGCCGCCACCGGGTTTGGTAATTTTTTCGTCTTCCCAGCCGAAGATCGCCTGGCCACGCATACGTGCACCGGAAGCAACAGTAAGCGAGCCTGCTTTTACATCGCCTGTAATCGCCCCCGTTTGTTGCAGATCCACCCGGGCAGCGCCTTCAATATTGCCCTCCAGTTCGCCGGCAATAACGACTTGATTGGCGACCACCGAGCCAGTGAGCTTTGCACCGGTTTCGATGGTCAGGTCACCTTGAACATTGACATCACCTTTGAATTTACCGGCAATTCGCACGCTGCCGGCACCTTCAATTTTGCCTTCGATGGTGATGTCGGAAGCAATCAGCGACTCTTTACGTGCCTGTGCAGGCGCGGGATTGGGTTTTGGGGCCGTATTGGTATCGAGCATGGGAGCTATCTCTGGTCGAGGAGTGAAATCGGAGCGTGGGGTTTCTTTCAAAACGGGATTCGGTTTTGGTATTTGTGCCGGTGTTGGATCGGGATCGGTGTTTTGTTTGAAAAATGCCATGGCAGCAACCCTGTCGAGGTGGGGCGTTTGAGCGTATCAGTTTACAAGACAGTTTTGGAAATCCGCCTTCAGCTTTGGCTCAGGTAGATAAATCAGAACAAATCTCGCTCGAAACCTCCCCTGCGGTTTTGCGGGGCGAGGTACGAAGCTTCAGTTTACTTGGGCCTGCTGCAACATTTGTTTCGCATTGGCGCGGGTTTCCTTGCTGATTTCCAGTCCGCCCAGCATGCGTGCAAGTTCTTCAATGCGGGTTTTGGCATCCAGCGCCGTAACGACACTGTGCGTGTTGCCATTGCTGATCGATTTCGATACCTGAAAATGCTGATGACCTTGCGCTGCCACTTGCGGCAGATGGGTAACACACATCACTTGCCGCTGGGCGCCCAAAGCCCTAAGTTTTTTACCGACAACCTCGGCGACTGCGCCGCCGATACCACTATCGACTTCGTCGAAAATCATGGTGGGTACCGAGTCCAGACCAAGTGCGGCCACTTCTATGGCAAGGCTGATGCGTGCCAGTTCGCCACCTGAAGCTACTTTTCGTAAAGCACGCGGTGGCTGGCCAGGGTTTGCCGATACCAGGAATTCAACGCGTTCCGCACCACCGGCTGTGGGTTTGTCGTTATCGAGTGCTTCCAGTGCCATTGAAAAAACGCCGCCCGGCATCCCGAGTTCATGCATCAAAGCGGTTACCGATTTACTCAGCGTTTTAGCCGATTTTTCACGTGATTTGGAAAGTGTCTGTGCAGCCTGTTGCCAGGATTCCAGTGCAGCGATTTGTGATTTCAGCAAATCCTGCAATGCCACATCCTTGCCGCGTAATGTTTCGCATTCTGTTTGTAATTCTTCGTAGCGCTGATGCAGCTCATTCAAGGGTACGCGATGCTTGCGTGAAAGATCATGCAATCTTCCAAGTTGCGATTCCAGTTCCTGAAAACGCGCTGGGTCGAGTTCAAGATCATCGCGTAATTTTTCCAGCGAACTGGACGCTTCATCCAGCTGGATTTCCGCGCTATCGAGTAGCTGGGTAATTTCCAGCAATCGCGGCTCGTGCTCCGCCAATTTTTGCAAATGGGTGGAAAGTTGACGAAGTGAATTTGAAATAACGAAACTGTCATCACCTTGCAAGCGTGACAGGGCCATATCAAAGCCTTGCAGCAGGCTGGCAGAATGCGCCTGTCGGCGATGCGCAGCCAAAAACTCTTCGATGGCTTCCGGGGACAGGGCTTCGTTTTTTAGTTCCGCGATCTGATGTTCAAGATATTGAATGCGGTCGCTGACATCGCCGGTCTGGCTAAGTTGCTGGATTCTCTTATTCAGTTCATTCCATTGTTTTGCAAATTCGGCAACCGGTTCAAGCAACTGGGAATGTTGTGAGAAAGCGTCCAGTAAAGTCAGCTGCTGGGTACGCTCGAGCAAGGCCTGGTGTTCGTGCTGGCCGTGTATTTCGACCAGCAAGCCACCGAGTTCCGATAATTGCGACATGGTCGCGGCGCGACCATTGATCCAGGCTTTGGAACCGCCATCGGCACGAATAACGCGCCTCAGCTGGCAGGCGTTTTCATCATCGAGTTCGGCGTCTTGCAACCAGGCGAGGGCCTGGGGTGCATCATCAAGGGAGAATTCGGCAGACAACTCCGCTCTTTCAGCGCCATGGCGAACAATGCCGGTTTCGGCGCGGGCGCCGGTCAGCCACATCAGGGCATCTACCAATAACGATTTGCCTGCGCCGGTTTCGCCCGAAACAACGGTCATGCCTGGACCGAAAGTCAGTTCGGCTGTGCTGACGACGGCGAAATCTTTTAAAACCAATTGAATTAGCATTCGCGTATTTTGCCTAATCGGCGTTAGTTTAGGTAAGGATTTTTCCGAGAATCGCCTCAGGAAACCAGGCGGTCGATCTAATCATGGCCCAATCGCAAATATTAAGACTTGAAAAAATGCGTGATGGGCAGTATCTCTAGTCTTATGACTGAACTACTCGACCCACGCGCGCGTCACCTGTTGCGAAGCCTTATTGCCCAGCATATTCATGATGGCGCACCGGTCGGCAGCCGCATGCTGGCCAAGAGTTCCGGCCTGGACGTCAGTGCGGCAACCATCCGCAACATTATGGCCGACCTAGAAGAACTGGGTCTGCTGGCGGCTCCGCATACCTCGGCAGGGCGAATTCCAACGGCCCAGGGCTATCGGGTGTTTGTCGATTCACTGATTCAGGTCGAGCCTCTTGCTGCTTTGCAAATCAGCCAGCTGCGGGAAACCATGAATCCGGCTGCCGGCACGCAAAGCCTGTTGGCCAATGCGGGCGAAATGCTGTCGGCAATGAGCCAGTTCGTCGGCGTGGTGACCGTCCCGCAGCGCGGGCAGTTTGCATTCAGGCATATTGATTTTGTGGCACTAGATGCCAATCGGGTGTTGGTAATTCTGGTATTTACCGACAACGAAGTACAAAACCGGATTATTCATACCAGACGCTTTTTCGCACCCAGCGAGCTGGAGCAGACGGCGCAATATTTGAACCACCAGTTTGCGGGGCGCCCATTGGCGGATATTCGTGCCGCTTTGGTGAGTGAATTACGCGACACCAAGGACGAAATGCAGAAAGTGTTGGCTTCGGCAGTGGAGTTGTCCGAGCATGCCTTCGAAAGCCCGGGTGATGACATGTTGTTGACCGGTCAGACCCGCCTGATGGGCGCACCGGAAATGTCGGATGTGGAACGCTTGCGGGATTTGTTTGATGCATTTTCACGTAAACGCGAGATTTTGGGTTTGCTCGAACGCTGCATGAAGGCACCCGGGGTCCGCGTTTTTATTGGTGAAGAGAGCGGCCTGGCACCTCTGGATGGTTGTACCGTCATTACCGCCCCCTATGGTTCGCAGGGTAAAGTGCTCGGCGTTCTGGGGGTTATCGGCCCGACGCGCATGGCTTACGAAAGGGTTATTCCAATGGTGCAGGCGACTGCCGATTTGCTCGGACAGGCCTTGAATCCGGAAGGTCTGACCCCATAATCCATTCAGACCTCGGGCGACGAGGCACCCAAGTAATTTAGGAACCATCATGCATACCGAACCCAATAACCCGGGCGTTGACGCGTCCGAAGCAGTAGATTTGTCGGGCGATGCCCAATTGCAGCTCGAACTTGAGCAATTGCGTATCGCAATGGGCAATATCCGTGATGAAGCATTGCGTGAGCGTGCCGAACTGGACAATCAACGCAAACGTCTTGCGCGGGATGTCGATCAGGCCCGCAAATTTGCCAATGAACGTTTACTTTCCGAATTGCTGCCGGTGCTCGACAGTCTTGAAGCCGGCTTGCAAGTCAGCGCAAATGAAACCGGCAAATTGCGCGAAGGTATGGAATTGACCTTGCGCCAATTGATGAAAGTGGCCAGCGATAATGGCATGACGCCGATTCATCCGGTTGGCGAAGTCTTCAATCCCGAATGGCATCAGGCTATCAGCCAGATTGAAAGCCCGGGGTCTGTGCCCAATACCATCGTGCAGGTTTTCCAGAAAGGCTATCTGCTAAATGAACGGCTCCTGCGTCCCGCACTGGTAGTGGTAGCAAAAAGCGCCGACTGAGACTTGAAAAAAAAACAATCAACACTATTAAGCAATCAGGTTAACGCGCTGCACATCAGCAGGCGCAGCAAATTTTAAGGAGAATTAAAATGGGTAAAATTATCGGTATCGATCTGGGCACAACCAACAGCTGCGTTTCCGTGATGGAAGGCGGTGTTGCCAAGGTAATCGAAAACTCGGAAGGTGATCGTACAACGCCTTCAATCGTTGCATTCACCAAAGACGGTGAAGTGATTGTGGGTGCATCTGCGAAACGCCAGGGCGTCACCAATCCGAAAAATACTTTCTACGCGGTAAAGCGCCTTATCGGCCGCAAATTCACCGACGCGGAAGTGAAAAAAGATCTGGACCTGGTGCCTTATTCCATCATTGCCCATGAAAATGGCGATGCCTGGGTAGCCACATCCGACGGCAAGAAAATGGCTGCGCAGGAAATTTCTGCCCGCGTGCTGGAAAAAATGAAGAAAACAGCCGAAGCCTATCTCGGTGAAACAGTGACTGAAGCCGTCATCACGGTTCCGGCCTACTTCAACGACTCGCAACGCCAGGCAACCAAAGATGCCGGTCGTATTGCCGGTCTTGAAGTCAAACGCATCATCAATGAACCCACCGCAGCTGCCCTGGCTTATGGCCTGGACAAAGCCGGCGGCGACCGCAAGATTGCCGTGTACGATCTCGGCGGCGGTACCTTCGACGTTTCGATTATCGAAATTGCCAACATCGATGAAGAAAAACAATTCGAGGTGTTGGCCACCAATGGCGACACATTCCTCGGCGGTGAAGACTTTGACAATCGCGTCATAGACTTCCTGGTGGAAGAGTTCAACAAGGAACAAGGCATCAATCTGCGTAACGATCCACTCGCGCTGCAACGTCTGAAAGATGCTGCCGAACGCGCCAAGATCGAATTGAGCTCGTCGCAACAAACCGACGTGAACCTGCCTTATGTCACTGCCGATGCTTCCGGTCCGAAACACTTGAACATCAAACTGACGCGCGCCAAGTTGGAAGCGCTGGTTGATGATTTGATCAAGAAAACCATCGAACCTTGCCGCATTGCATTGAAAGATGCAGGCTTGAAAGCGTCTGACGTTTCCGAAGTTATCCTGGTCGGTGGTATGACCCGCATGCCGCGCGTGCAAGCTGCCGTCAGCGAATTCTTCGGCAAGGAACCACGCAAAGACGTCAACCCTGATGAAGCCGTTGCCATTGGTGCAGCAATTCAAGGCGGCGTGTTGGCCGGTACCGTGAAGGACGTGTTGTTGCTCGATGTGACCCCGCTAAGCCTGGGTATCGAAACCATGGGCGGAGTATTTACCAAGATCATTGAAAAGAACACCACGATTCCTACCAAGGCATCGCAAACTTTCTCGACCGCCGATGACAATCAGCCGGCCGTGACCGTGCATGCCTTGCAAGGCGAGCGCGAACAGGCACGCTTCAACAAATCGCTGGGCAAGTTTGACTTGTCGGGTATCGATCCTGCGCCGCGCGGCATGCCGCAAATCGAAGTCACTTTCGATATCGATGCCAACGGTATTTTGCATGTATCGGCGAAAGACAAGAAAACCGGTAAAGAACAACGCATCGAAATCAAGGCCGGTTCCGGACTGAGCGACGAAGAAATTCAACGCATGGTGCAGGACGCTGAAGCCAACCGCGAAGAAGACAAGAAATTCCACGAGCTGGTAACTGCCCGCAATGCTGCCGATGGTTTGATCCATACCACGCGCACGGCGATGAAAGATCACGGTGCGAAAGTACCCGGTGATCAACTTGGTGGAATCGAAACAGCTTTGGCTGACCTGGAAACTGCAATGAAAGGCGATGATAAAGGCCAAATTGAAGCCAAAACATCGGCATTGCAGCAGGCAGCCCAGGCTCTGTATTCCGCCGCAGCGGCTGCCGAGCAGGGGGGTGCCGAAGCGCCGCAAGGCGAAGCGGCAGCCAAAGCCGAAGATGTGGTCGATGCGGAATTCACCGAAGTGAAAGACGACAAGAAGTAAGTCCGACAGACGTGATGTGAGAGACGGGAGACGCGGAATTCTGCGTGCTCCCGTTTCGCTTTAACGTCTTGCCTCTCCCGTCTTACCCCTTACTTTTAACGGTTCCAACCATGTCAAAACGCGATTACTACGAAGTGCTGGGTGTCAGTAAAACAGCCAGCGAAGATGAGATTAAAAAAGCTTATCGACGCGCAGCCCAAAAACATCATCCGGATAGAAATCCCGACGATAAAGCCGCTGAAGAATCCTTCAAGGAAGCCAAGCAGGCATATGAAATCCTGAGCGATGCCAACAAGCGCCGTGCCTATGACCAGCATGGCCACGCCGCATTTGAGCACGGCACGGGCGGTGGCGGCGGTGGCCACAGCGGTGCCGATTTCGGCGACATATTCGGCGACATTTTTGGTGATATTTTCGGTGGTGCACGTCAGCAACGCGGCCCGCGCCGAGGTGCCGATCTTCGCTACATGATGGATCTGGATCTCGAGGAAGCCGTGTTCGGCGTCGAGAAAAAAATTGATATCCCGTCCCTGGTTGCCTGCAAGCCTTGCAGCGGCAGTGGTTCGGAAGATGGCAAAGTCGAAACCTGCAAAACCTGTAAAGGCCAGGGTCAGGTGAGGATGCAGCGCGGCATTTTCTCCGTGCAGCAGCCTTGCCATACTTGCGGCGGGCGAGGTCAAACTATTGCCAAACCCTGCAAGACCTGTCGCGGCAATGGCCGTGTGCAACAGGAAAAAACCCTGCAAGTCAAAATCCCCGCCGGTGTCGATAATGGCGACCGCATCCGTTTGGCCGGTGAAGGCGAGGCTGGCCCGGCCGGCGCGCAAGCGGGTGATTTATACGTGGAAGTCAGCGTACGCGAACACAAAATCTTCCAGCGTGATGGTGACGATTTGTATTGCGAAGTGCCGATTCGTTTTTCGCAAGCGGCATTGGGCGCTTCGATTGAAGTGCCAACGCTGGGCGGCGAAGTTGAAATCAAGGTTCCTGCCGAAACCCAAACCGGTAAATTATTCCGCTTGCGCGGCAAGGGTGTTAAATCGGTTCGCAGCAGTTCCACTGGCGATATCTTGGCGCGCGTCGTGGTAGAAACGCCGGTCAACCTGACCAGCAAGCAACGCGAGTTACTGAAAGAATTCGAAGGCACTTTCGAAGGTGAAGAAGGCGCAAAACATTCTCCGCGCTCAAGTACATTTCTGGACGGCGTGAAATCGTTTTGGGAAAAGATGACGTCGTAATCCTAGGGTGGGCATTGCCCAGCTTTCGACGTTATTAAAAATCTGGACGGGTGGGCAGTGCCCACCCTACGGCTTGCACTTTCGATGCTTGAAGGCTAACTTGCCCGCATGAAAGAAACCATCAAACTTATCGTCATCGGCGCTTCCGGTCGAATGGGTCGGGCATTGCTGCGAATTGCCGCTTCAGACAATCGTTTCGAATTGGTCGCCGGAGTTACCGGGCGATACGTTTCACCGATAGACGGTGTTGTCTGTCCCTTATTCGCCATCGACCAATTAGCCGAACTGCCGGCATTCGATATCGCGATTGATTTTAGCCAGCCGGAAGCTTTTGAAAACATTCTGCAATTTTGTGAATCAAGCAATGCCGCGCTCGTCAGTGGTACCACCGGCTTGAGTGATTCGCAAAAAGAAGCGATGAATGCTGCCGCAGGACGAATACCGGTTTTATGGGCATCGAATTTCAGTTTGGGCGTTGCCGTCTTGAACGATCTGGTGCAACGCGCGGCAAAAGTACTTGAAAGCTGGTCGGTAGAAATTACCGAAATCCATCATGTCCACAAAAAAGATGCCCCTTCGGGTACCGCACTGACTCTGGGGCAATCGGTTACCAATGGCTCGGGTCAAATTCCAGGCTACGTCAGTCACAGGGAAGGAGAGGTGATTGGTGATCACACCGTCAAATTCAGCGGAACTGGTGAATTCATTGAACTAAGGCATAACGCTCTGGACAGGGATATTTTTGTGCGAGGTGCACTGGAAGCTGCGTTTCGCTTGCACAAGAAACCGGCAGGCATGTATCGATATGCAGATTTGATTTTTTCCGGCTGAAATTATTATCAGTGAAATCCACTGCCATTCATTGCAAATATTCCAAAGCACGCCGCTACCAGAAGTAAAACAAGCGCAATGAGTGAAATGATGGCGGCAACAATACCTTTAACGGTCTTCGATTTTCCGTTTTTGCCAAACCAGACCATGCCGGCTATCAGAATGATGATGGGTATTAAAAATGCGCACATGGATAGAAATGGCAAAAAGGAATTGTTGTAGCCAATAACCATCGACAAGAAGCTGGCTATTATTCCGGTCAGTATGCCGCCGCCAATCATCAGGCCCCAGCCGATGAAAAATCCCGCAAGAATGCTGCCCTTATCGACATTGGCTTTATTGGCCGTTGTCGGGGCTGGGCCGGGATAAGGATTATCGTTTGGAGTGTTCATGGTTAAGAACTCGCTGTTCAGGAAAATTCAATTCAGATCAGGCCGAAGCATGCCGCCATCAATAACACTAAAAGTGCAAAGAATAAAACGCCAGCCAATGCTACTCCTATCATCATGCCCATCAAAGAGCGGCCTCTTTTTTGAATCAGTAGCCATGTACAAACGGAAATAAATACAAAAATCGGGGTGGCGAAAAGACAAACGGACGTTCCATCCGGCATAAATGGTCTGGATGCATCGGTGCGTCCGCCGTTCAAAACATAAATCAATCCATAGCCGCCGCCCAGGATGGCAAGTGACGGGGTAAATCCCAAAAATACCGAGCCATTGTTTTTGTCTTGCCGAACAATTCGGTGCACAGCGGATTCTTGTTCCTGCATTTGATCACGCATCGCTCACCCCTTCGGTGTCCGAATTTCGGCTCTCAGTTTCTCCAGATAGGTTGCTTTGTCGTCGCGATAAAAAAGATTAAACGTATCGAAAGGAACGATCTTGCCGTCCGGCTGTGCAATATGCACGCAGGATTTTTTTACGGCCCGCAAATCGAAACTGTGGGCATCGATGAAAGCCATGATCAAAACACGAAATACGTTTTTGTAGCCAAGTTCGGCCGGTGCCTGTACTTGCGGTAGGCAACATAGCAGATCCGACAATGAGCAAGCCTGGCCTTCCGGAGACTGATTGGTGGCGAATAATTTGAATACCTGTTCGCGTATTTCATCATCCCGTTCCACCACAATGGTGTTGCGGCCTGCATTGATCAGGGTTTCCTGCGGAATGAGTCCAGTTAATGGCACTACATTTTCGCCAAGCTTGAGTGCATAACCCATGGCCAGACAATCGGGATTGCAAGGAACCGGAATAATGTCTTCCGGTTTGAAATGTCCGGTTTGTTCGAGAATGTTTCGACGCACTTCCGTCAGCGTGAGTCGGTTGATGGCAGGGTCGAAGTTTTCCGCACGCCCCGCATGCTGGATTGGCTGGAAAGTGACGCCGCGCACGCAAGGCTGGGTCAATGCGAAATCGATAATTTCGCCTAGCTCGCCATCGTTCAAGCCTTTTTTAACGGTGACAACAAGCGTGGTGGAAATATCGTATTTGTTGAGATTTTCAAGAGCACGCAGACGAATTTCGCGCAATTTCGCGCCTCGCAACTCCTGTGACACTTCATCGCGCAAAGAATCAAATTGCAGATAAAGTTCGAAGCCGGGCATGTAAGTTGCCAGCCGTTCGACAAACTCAAGATCCTTGGCAATTCGCAAACCGTTCGTATTCACCATGAGATGGCGAATTGGGCGCTTTTTTGCGGCATCCAGAATATCGAAAAACTGCGGATGGATTGTCGGCTCGCCGCCTGAAATTTGCACGACATCCGGTTCGCCTTCATTGGCGACGACGGCATCGAGCATTTTTTTGATTGTTGCCATATCGCGAAAACCGGGGCGATGCGGCCCTGAATCGGCGTAACAAATCGGGCAGCGCAGATTGCAATGATCGGTAACTTCGATCAGCGTCAGGCAACTGTGCTGCATATGCTCGGGGCACAAGCCGCAATCATATGGACAACCCCAATGTCGTTCGGTATTGAAACGCTGTGGCAATTCGGGCGCTTTGATGAAACGCTCGCGTGCCATCCGGTAATAGCTTGCATCATCGGCAATCAACACACGTTCACGGCCATGCTCGGGACACCATTTGTCCATCAGGACTTTTTCATCCTTGATCAGGATGCTGGCTTCGACGCGACGCAGACAAACGCTGCAGATAGACACTGCATTGTCGTAATAAAGATAGGGCCTTACTTTGTGTCCCACAAAAACTCCCGGGTTAAACGAGGCAGCTGTTTTGCATAGTAGGCCAAGCCGAACACACATAGCCATTGAATCCCCGAGAGCGATAGTGGATAGACCATCGGTATCGGTTTGATGAACTCGATGATGAAACGGAATATTAAATAGCCCGCCAGATACAGACGAAAGCAATCACCGGTTTGGCCGTAGCGCTGTTTTCGTCCGAGAATCAGCGCAGTCCAAATCACGATGAAAACGATTTCATAAAGCTGTGTTGGATGACGGGCGATACCATCACCGAAATCGATTCCCCAGGGTAGCGTGGTTGCACTGCCGTAAGTGTGGTCTGCCAATCCGGCCAAAAAACAACCGATCCGGCCGACACACATGCCAATCGCCAATGGCAAAACAAAAGCGTCGCCGGTTGAATGAGTTTGCCCAACCAGTTTTTTGCTGGTTTCGACGCCGAGCAAGCCGCCGAGCAAGCCGCCAACAATCGATTTCCCTTCCAGCAAATGGCGCCAATCGGGGAAGTTTGCGAATGCAATAGCCGGATCTTCCAGCCAAAACGCCATTTTTGATCCTAATGCTGCTCCCATCGCCGCACCAACGATGACCCAAACCGTCTGGTCTTTATCCTGCAGGCTGTTAAGCCCCAAACGCCTGCGCTGCCATAGGAAGGCCTGGGTCCCCAGGGTGTAGGCGAGGATTTCGAGAAGGGTGTGGACCCACACCGGAGAGAATGCTGTCATCGGGCATTCTAAACACATTCCGGTTTTTTCAATGGACATCAGGCGCCCGCGCCGTTAAAATTCTCGCTCGCCTGAACCCCTTTTGTTCAAACAGATTTGGCCCTTGCCCTATCTGCGGGCTGCTGCAACTTGGCGCCCGAAGTGGTTCACCCAACCAAAGGCGAGCTCCCGTGACTCAAACCGCCATTCTTGCACTCGAAGACGGAACCGTATTCGAGGGCGTTTCCGTAGGCGCAACCGGCTTATCCGTCGGTGAAGTGGTATTCAATACCGCGCTGACCGGCTATCAAGAAATCATTACCGATCCATCCTACGCGCGACAACTGATTACGCTGACTTATCCTCATATCGGTAACACCGGTTTTACCTCCCAAGACGACGAATCCGGCGAAGTATTCGCCTCCGGCCTGATCGTTCGCGATGTGCCGCGCCGCCCCAGCAACTGGCGCCATCAAGTGGCATTGCCTGAGTGGTGTGCCGCCCGCGGCGTGGTTGCCATTGCCGATATCGATACCCGCAAATTAACCCGCTTGCTGCGCGATCGCGGTGCGCAAAACGGTGCGCTGATGGCCGGTGATATCGATGTGGATAAAGCGATCGAAGCAGCGCGCAAATTTCCCGGCCTGAAAGGCATGGATCTGGCGAAAGAAGTTTGCACCCGCGAACGTTATGTCTGGACCGAGGGCGAGCTGGATCTGGATAAAAACCAGTTCAAGCGCGTTGATTCGAAATTCCATGTAGTGGCTTACGATTTCGGTGTGAAGCGCAATATCCTGCGCATGCTGGCCGATCGAGGCTGCAAGATAACGGTCGTTCCTGCCCAGACATCCGCAGAACAAGTGCTCGCTGAAAAACCCGATGGCATTTTCCTTTCGAACGGCCCCGGTGATCCGGCACCTTGCGATTACGCGATTGCCGCGATCAAGCAATTTATCGCCGTGAAAATTCCGGTGTTCGGTATTTGCCTGGGGCATCAGCTACTGGGGTTGGCTGCCGGTGCGGAAACACTGAAAATGAAATTCGGTCATCATGGCGCGAATCATCCGGTGATCGATCTGGATACCGGCAAAGTAATGATCACCAGCCAGAACCATGGCTTCGCCATTGACGAAAACACCATGCCTGCCAATGTTCGCGTAACCCACCGTTCACTGTTTGACAATTCCAATCAGGGTATCGCCCTGACCGACGCACCGGCCTTTAGTTTCCAGGGCCACCCCGAGGCAAGTCCCGGCCCGCACGATGTCGCTGGTTTGTTTGATCAATTCGTTGCAATGATGGAAGCCCGCTAATGCCAAAACGTACCGACATTAAATCCATTCTCATCATCGGCGCTGGCCCGATTGTGATTGGTCAAGCTTGCGAATTCGATTACTCCGGCGCGCAGGCTTGTAAAGCCCTCCGGGATGAAGGCTATCGAATCATTCTGGTGAACTCGAATCCCGCTACCATCATGACCGATCCGGATATGGCGGACGCCGTTTACATCGAGCCGATCAATCCCGATACCGTCGAGCGCATCATCGCGAAAGAAAGGCCCGATGCCTTGCTGCCGACGATGGGCGGTCAAACCGCCTTGAACTGCGCGCTGGATATGGCCGATGCTGGCACACTCGACAAGTATGGCGTCGAATTGATTGGTGCATCGCGTGAAGCTATCCGCATGGCAGAAGACCGTGAACTGTTCCGGGTCGCGATGAAGGAAATTGGTCTGGAATGCCCGAAAGCCGAAGTAGCACGCACACTGGAACAAGCGATCGAAATCCAGGCCAAAGTCGGTTACCCGACCATTATTCGCCCGAGTTTTACCTTGGGCGGTAGCGGCGGCGGCATTGCCTACAACCGTGAAGAACTGATTGAAATCGTCAAACGCGGTCTGGATCTTTCACCGACGAGCGAAGTATTGGTGGAAGAATCGGTGCTCGGCTGGAAAGAATTCGAAATGGAGGTGGTGCGCGACAAGGCAGACAATTGCATTATCGTGTGCTCGATTGAAAATCTTGATCCAATGGGCGTACATACCGGTGACTCGATTACGGTTGCACCCGCGCAAACATTGACCGACAAGGAATACCAGCGTCTTCGTGATGCTTCGATTGCCGTATTGCGTAAGATCGGTGTCGATACCGGCGGCTCGAATGTGCAGTTCGGCGTGAATGCGCAAGATGGCCGTGTGGTCGTCATCGAAATGAACCCGCGTGTATCGCGTTCATCGGCATTGGCGTCGAAAGCCACCGGTTTTCCGATTGCAAAAATTGCAGCGAAATTGTCGGTCGGCTATACGCTGGATGAATTGCGCAACGATATTACCGGCGGCGCGACACCGGCTTCGTTCGAACCGAGCATCGATTACGTTGTTACCAAGATTCCACGCTTTGCGTTTGAAAAATTCCCGACCGCCGATGCGCGTTTGACCACGCAGATGAAATCGGTCGGCGAAGTGATGGCAATGGGCCGTACCTTCCAGGAATCCCTGCAGAAAGCCTTACGCGGTCTTGAAATCGGCAAGGTCGGCCTCGACCCGACCGAAGATGCCGAGCAAGGTGAAGAGGGTTTGTTCAAGATTCGCCGCGATTTGAAAGAACCCGGCCCGGAACGTTTGTTCCAGGTTGCCGAAGCTTTCCGTGCAGGCATGAGTGTTGATGATGTTTTCAAGCTCAGCTTTATTGATCCGTGGTTCCTTGATCAAATCGAAGATCTGGTGGCGATGGAAAAAGTCACCGCGAAAGCCGGTTTGCCGAGTCTTGACAAGAAACGCATGCGCGAACTCAAGCGTGCCGGTTTTTCCGATGCCCGCATTTCGCAATTGACCGGTACCGATGAAACTGCGATTCGCACGCTTCGTCGCGCCCTGGGTTTGCGTCCGGTTTACAAGCGTGTGGACAGTTGTGCTGCGGAATTTTCGACCAGCACCGCCTATATGTATTCGACTTATGAAGACGAATGCGAAGCCGCGCCAACCGACAAGAAAAAAATCATCGTATTGGGCGGCGGCCCGAACCGGATCGGGCAGGGTATCGAATTCGATTACTGCTGCGTCCATGCATCGCTTGCATTGCGCGAAGATGGTTACGAAACCATCATGGTCAATTGCAATCCGGAAACCGTGTCGACCGATTACGACACGTCTGATCGCCTGTATTTCGAACCGGTAACGCTGGAAGACGTCCTTGAAATTGTCGATCTCGAAAAACCGGTCGGCGTGATCGTGCAATACGGCGGTCAAACGCCCTTGAAATTATCGCGTGCACTGGAAGCCAATGGCGTGCCGATTGTAGGTACGTCGCCCGATTCGATCGATTACGCCGAAGACCGCGAGCGCTTCCAGAAACTCATCGACAAATTGGGTCTGGTGCAGCCTGCAAACCGTACCGCCAGAACCCAGGAACAGGCGATAGCGCTTGCCGGTGAAATCGGCTATCCGCTCGTTGTGCGTCCAAGTTACGTACTCGGTGGCCGTGCAATGGAAATCGTCTACAACGAAACCGATTTGTCGCGTTACATGCGCGAAGCGGTCAAGGTATCGAATGATTCGCCAGTGTTGCTGGATCGCTTTCTGGACAATGCGGTGGAAGTCGATGTCGACATCATTGCCGATTCGGAAGGCAATGTATTGATTGGCGGCATCATGGAACATATAGAAGAAGCCGGTGTGCATTCGGGCGATTCTTCTTGCTCGTTGCCACCTTACACGCTGAGTGCCGAGATGCAGGATCGCCTGCGCGTGCAGGCTGCGGCGATGGCCCGCGAACTGAAAGTCATCGGTTTGATGAACACGCAGTTTGCCATTCAGGGCGAAACCATTTTCGTACTCGAAGTAAATCCGCGCGCATCGCGCACGGTTCCTTTCGTTTCCAAAGCGATCGGCATTCCGCTGGCAAAAATTGCCGCGCGCTGCATGGTGGGTCAATCACTGGCTTCGCAAGGCGCAACGAAGGAAATCGTGCCCGATTATTATTCGGTGAAAGAAGCGATCTTCCCGTTCGCCAAATTCCAGGGCGTCGATCCAATCCTTGGTCCGGAAATGCGTTCAACCGGTGAAGTGATGGGCGTTGGCCGCACTTTCCCGGAAGCGTTTGCGCGTGCCGAAGAAGCCGCCAACATCAGGGCACCCAAGCCGGGTAAAGCTTTTATTTCAGTTCGCGATGTTGATAAGCCAAGGGTCCTGGATGTCGCTAAAAATCTGGTGAGTCAGGGCTTCTCGCTGGTCGCCACCGAGGGCACGGTGAAGTTCCTGCGCGAGCAAGGCGTGGAATGTGTTCGAATCAACAAGGTGCTCGAAGGCCGCCCGCATATCGTCGATCTCATCAAGAACGGCGAAATTGCCTATATCATCAATACCACCGAAGGTAAGCAGGCGATTCTCGATTCGTTCTCGATTCGCCGCGAAGCCCTGCAGCATCGTTTAACATATTCCACCACCATTCCAGGTGCGCGTGCGCTGGTACAGGCAATAGAATTTCGTAATAATCCACGCGTATGGTCACTACAAGAATTGCATAAGGAACTTCACGGATGATGGCTCCACTCACGGTTGCCGGCGCGACGAAACTGCGCGCAGAACTGGAAAATTTGAAATCGGTCAAACGACCGGCGGTGATCAACGCGATTGCCGAAGCGCGCGCTCACGGCGATCTAAAAGAAAATGCCGAGTATCATGCGGCACGCGAGCAACAAGGCTTTATCGAAGGCCGCATCCAGGAACTGGAATACGCACTTTCGCATGCGCAATTGATTGATGTGGCCACCATTACTGCCGGAACCCGTGTGGTATTCGGCGCAACGGTAGATCTTGCCGATTCCGATACCGGCGACGAAGTCACCTACAAAATCGTTGGCGATCTGGAATCGGACATCAAGCAACGCCTGATTTCGATTTCTTCGCCGATGGCCAGGGCAATGATCGGAAAGAACGAAGGCGATAGCATCACGATCGAAGCGCCCGGTGGTAATCGCGAATTCGATATTATCGCCGTCAGATACATAGTCTGATTTCATGCCCAATACAACGCTGACTTTTCTGTTGACGGAACGTCGGCGTTTTTCGGGCCAAAAAATCGATGTTGCCGTTGCCAAAGTTTTGGGACAGGCCGATAGGTTGCCCGTTTTAAAATCCGGAGAGCAGGCACAGCTGGAGCGGCATGTGTCGATATTGCCCAGGCGTTGGCCACTGGCCGCACTGACGCGCCAATACGACGCAAAAGATGCCGAACATTATTCATGGCTGCGGGCAGATCCTGCGCATGTACGGGCGGAAATGGGTGTGGTTCGCTTATTGGCCTGTGGCGATCTGGGTTTGACGCAGGCCGAAGCGGATGAACTGCTCAAACCGCTGAAAATACTGTTTGGCGACGTCGGGTTTCCATTATCGGCGCCGCATCCATCGCGCTGGTATTTAATGCTGCCGAAGGAATCGAAATTACCGGAATTCCAGTCACCCGACATAGTTATCGGTGCGGATATTTTTTCACAATTTCCGGCGGACGATACTGCAAAGCGTTGGCGTGCCTTGCTTAATGAAGCGCAGATTACCTTGCATAATCACCCCTTGAATGCCGATCGCATCAAAAAAGGATTGTTGCCGGTGAACTCGCTGTATTTCTGGGGCGGCGGAACCCTGCCGGACCAGGTAAAGTTTCATGCGCAAAAAATCACGACCGATGACGTGATCATTCAATCGCTGATGTTGCATGCGGGCTTAGGCCAGAAGGACAATAGTGATGGCGCTTCACTGGTAGATTGCCGCGCTATCCGCGATTGGTCATTGTTCGAACGTGAATACTTATTGCCAGCCATCGGTGAATTGAAAAGCAACAAACGCACGTCGATCGTGCTGGATTTTTCCGATGGCGCAAGTTTTGAAATCAAGGCGTCGCAGAAATGGCGTTTCTGGCGCGGCCCATTGCGTGAGTTGGCGTGAAGATAAGTCGACGCATTGTTCCCGAGCATGGCGCATGGCCTGCGAATACTTCTCCGGTGCTACAGCGCATATTCGCCAGTCGAGGCGTGCTCAATACCGAGCAAGCGGAATTGAAATTGGCAAATCTGCTTTCGCCTGATCAATTGGGCGGCATGGATATTGCCGTTGATTTATTGCTCGCGGCTATTCAGGAGCAAAAACACATCGTCATCGTTGGCGATTTTGATTGCGACGGTGCAACCGGCACGGCCGTTGCGATGCGTGGCCTTAAAATGCTCGGTGCCGAGCAATTAAGCTATCAAGTACCGCATCGCATCGTGCATGGCTATGGCTTGTCACCAGGGTTGGTGAAAGACCTCGTCGCCTTCAAACCCGATCTGATTATTACGGTCGATAACGGTATTGCCTGCCACGCCGGTGTTACAGCAGCAAAAGCACAGGGTTGGCAAGTACTGGTTACCGACCATCATTTGCCGGGCAAGCATTTGCCGCCAGCCGATGCCATCATCAATCCGAATTTGCACGACGATGCATTTCCGAGCAAGGCATTGTCGGGTGTTGGTGTGATGTTTTACCTGCTGCTCGCATTGCGAAAAAGAATGCGGGACACGGGTAGCCTGGTACAACCCGAGCCGGATTTATCGACACTTCTTGATCTGGTTGCAGTCGGCACAGTCGCTGATTTGGTGCCTCTCGATTACAACAACCGTCTGCTGGTTTCCGCCGGCATCAAGCGCTTCAGAAAAAAACAATGCAATGCCGGCCTTCGCGCCTTGGCAGAAATCGCCGGTCGCGATATTACTCAACTGGTAGCCTCGGATATCGGGTTTGCCATCGGCCCCCGATTGAATGCTGCCGGCCGTCTGGAAGACATGTCGCTGGGTATTGAATGTTTGCTCACGGATGATGAAACACGCGCCTTTCAGTTGGCAGAAATATTGAACGGCATCAATGCAGAACGCCGCGGCTTACAGCAACAAATGGTGGATGATGCCGATGCTTTGGTCGATATAACTTCGCTGGAAAAACAAAGTCAATCCGCAGCCTGGTGTTTCTACGATGAAAGCTGGCATCCCGGCGTGGTCGGTTTGGTGGCATCGAAATTAAAAGATCGCTTACATCGACCCGTAATAGCATTTGCTCCGGCCGATGACGGTAGTGAAATTCTCCGCGGCTCTGCACGCTCGATCCCGGGTTTTCATGTTCGCGATGCACTGGCATTGGTGGATGCGAAATATCCCGGCTTGATTGAACGTTTCGGTGGTCAC
>Ga0209023_10001298_pt1 | contig 33964 bp, 28 predicted proteins | sample LakOneMetagenome_FD_187468 | JGI IMG/M metagenome (GOLD analysis project Ga0209023, IMG submission 187468) | Freshwater and sediment microbial communities from Lake Erie, Canada (SPAdes) (version 2) | ecosystem: Environmental > Aquatic > Freshwater > Lentic | place: Lake Erie, Canada...
TCTGCTCTTGCGGCCAGGTCTATTAGCCAGCTAGGCGTTACATCTATTTCCGCATCAGCATAGGCTCCCCATACATTTCGTTGTGCATTCACTACATCATTGGGTTGATAGCCCGGAAAACCTTGCGAACCGCCTGCTACATTATATACATCGCCATTGGCATTCGTTAGTTGCTTGGTTGGGTTAAAGTTTTTATATGAACCAGTTTCACCAGAATAAATTTTATAATTCTCATAGCGGAATTCTCCACCAACACCCAGGTTGAATTTTTTAGAAAACTCTTTGGTGAAATTTAAGTTAGTAGTATTTTGTAAAAAGGAGAATCCACCATCATCAAAATGTGTTTTACTTACATTGCCTAACAAAGATGCATTAAATGTCTTATCGCCATAAAATTGAAAATCATTTTTGCCATCAGTAAAACTTATATCCCAGTTCCAGTTATTTGCAGTAACGCCTTTAAACCCTAAAGCAATAGAGGCATCATTGATATTGGTTCCGATATGTGGGTTATAAAAAGTGTCACCAGTATTGCTTACACGCATGATATCAGGCACAAATATCAATGTATTAGAACTGCTGGTTGGAAAGCGCTCTGGTTTCGCACTATAGTTCCTGCTATAGGCATATGCATCAGAATTTTTATGGTTATAGCCGCCGAACGAATAGAACATTGTTCTGGTACCTTTTATTGGTAACTCCATATTCACCATTAACCCGTCTGTTTGTACAGAGCCATCTCCAAAAGCCCTTCTGCCGGTATTCAATAACATGCCGTCTTTCTTTGTAATATCATTAGAAGGTGCCTGCCTGAAAGTTTTTCCCTGATCTAAATAATCAAAGGAGATATTTGCAAAGCCGCCGCTGTTGCCGATTTTAAGGCCATTGTTTACTGAGAAGGTGAATGTGCTCCCATCAATTTTATTTCCCGTATAATATTGACTTGGGTCCTCGCTTTTCAGCGAATTGAATTTGGTATCATAAAAACCGGCCCATCCTGTGTTGATGGTCCAATGATTTACATCTCTTTTTAAGCGTACGTTTATAACGCCAGCCATGGCATCGCTACCATATTGTGCAGAAGCGCCATCCCTTAATATCTCGATCCTGTCTACCGAACCTTCGGGAAATGCATTCAAGTCAGTACCTGATGCACCCCTGCCTCTTGTGCCAAACAAAGCCACAAACCCGGTTTGGTGGCGACGTTTACCATTGATCAATACGAGCGTTTGATCAGGTCCAAGGCCTCTTAACGTTCCAAAATCAAGGTGGTCAGCGCCATCAGCACCACTTTGTTTATTGAAATTAAAAGAAGGGGCTGCCATATTTAATACGGATGTAAGATCCATTTTGGCAGTGGGCAAACCGGCCTGGTTTATTCTTATAACGTCAACGGGTACCGCAGTTTCTGTTTTGGCCCTTGCAAGGCCCCTGCTTCCTAAAACAACAATATCGCCAAGATCAACTGAACTGGCTTCCAGCGATACAGTAATTTCTGAATTGCCGGAAAGCTTTACAGATTGTGGTTTGTAGCCTACACAGGTGATATCAACCATATCATTTGTTTTGGCCTGGACAGACAATATCCCATTGCTGTTTGCAGATGATCCTTTTCCGGTAGACCTTACCGTTGCAGAAGCATCTGTTACAGGGGAACCTGTTTTAGAATCCCTGACTTTAATAGTGAAATTTTGCTGGGCCGAAAGCAGGTAACTGCTCAGTACCAGGCTTACTAACAATAGTAATTTTCTCATAATTGCATTGTTTGTTTAGTAATAGAGTTACTTAATAAGTTATGAAATTAATAAATTAATAATAAAATCAAAGATGTACAGGGCTTTACTAACAAGTGATTTGCAAAAGCAAGACAATTATGATCTGAAAATAACAGTTACTATCTAAGGCTAATTTTTAATTATACCAGGTAAGGCGCAGTTCCGGGATCCTGGTTAAGAAGGTCGTTTATTGCATCATACAGGTCGGGGTAAACAGTTTTAAGCTGAATTGGTTTTTCAAAAAATATCTCTACACTCTCTGCCCAGAATTCCTGGAAATTTTTCAACGCATATTCAGAGTACAGATCATTGCCCGGTACTTTTTCCTGTTCAAAAACTTTATTGCCTGAGTTATTGAATTTTGAAAAAGTATGCACAAAATCATGATCGATATAATTTCCTGTTTCAAAATTCTGAAAATAATATGCATGGGCCATTTCATGTAACCCTACATTCTGCCCGTCATCCGGGAGATTAAATCCTTTAAGAAAATGTTTCCATGAAATGTTGATACAGTTGTCAGAAACATTCCCTTCCAGGCAACGGATCGTTGGCTCTGTTGCGATGAATTCCTCGGGGTAAATATGGATATTGGGAAAATCCGGGAGCAGGTATTTATCCAGCCCGAAACTGAGTTGTATAGCAGCAGCACTGATAAGGATCGGCATTTCTTTGAAGCCGCTTTTATCATGGATGAAGAAAGTTTTCCGTTCTATGAATTTCTGTATCCTGTGTAAGAATTTTTCTTTGTCAGCATCCGAAAGATGTATGAAATACCTGCTTCGTTTATTCAGCACCTTTGCTATTTCTTCTGAAGTAAAATTCAATTCACTGCCTTCATAAATAAGGTAATCAGGTTCTTCAGGTTCAACGTTTTCGCCGGGTTCTATAATATCATAATCTGATTCATTGTTCACCATGGAGCCCAATGCAACATAACCTTTACTTTTCCCGTCACGTATGCGGATGATGATCCATATTAAAACAAGTGCTCCAATTGTATACGCTAACGGTGCCCAGTCAGAATGATTTGCTGGTTTTTTTTCAACGATGCCGTGCTCTAAATATTCTTTTACTTCTTTAGGTATGGAATCCATACCGGCCGGTAAAATAACATAATCACCGGGGTTGGTCTCAGAATAGATGGTATCCTGTGGCATGTGCAGAATTATTAGTTTTCAATCAGGGCTTCATCGCTGCTGTCCTGCAAATGCATATCTATCGAATCCTGCCCGGCAATACCTTCAATGGATCCGGAAATATGCAATGAGTTCTGAATGATCATTTCGATCTGTTTCTCTTTCTTCTTAAAATTCTTTTCAAAATCTTCCCGTTCCTTTAAAAGCAATGTTCTTAATTGCCTGAAACCTGTGCGTATGGCATTCCAGTTTCCTACAAATTCCTGCCCGGTAAGATAATCATACAACGCAACCATTTTATCACCTTTGTTATCCTGGTTCTTCCTGGCTTCACTTATTTTTAATATGGCATTCCTTAAAACATTGGCCAGGCTTTTTACTTCTTGGAAGCTGCATATGTAAACCCCGTTCTTTTCACCGAACTGCTGCATGTCTTTGGGCATTGCCTTGGTTACAATGACTGCGATATCTGCTTTCTGGCTGAGCATGTCTGCTTTTAATTTTTCGATCCAGTCGGCAGTGAAATTTTCGGTGCGTTTACTTTCATAAATGATCTTGCCGCATTCAACCCCAATATTATTCCTTACTGTCTGAATGCAATCCGCACCACGAACTCCTTTGCCCACTTCACTGATGAGGTCAAAAGGGAATGAAGTTCTTAATAACTCTTCCAAAGCAAGTTCCTGTACTTCGCCCTGTAGTTGCATAGAGCCCTGTTCAGCCTTTCTCTTCATTTCATCTGCAAGTTTCTTCTGATCTTCCAGTTGTTTTTCAAGTTCCTTCACACGCATGTTGTGCTCATTCTCTTTCAGTGAATTTTTTTCCGATTCCTGTTTACGTATCTGTTCTGTGATCAGTGTTCTTTCCTGCTGCAGTTTTTTCTGTACTTCCAGTTCCAGCTCTTCTTCCTTGTTTTTTAGTTCCTGTACTTTTTTTAAGAAGTCAAGTTCTTTTTTCCTGGCTTCTTTTAATTTCTCTTCATTATCGTTGTTGGCCGACTGCAATAATTTTAACTGGTTCTCAAAATCGGCAGAAACAGATTTACGGATATTCTCTTCCATATTAGCTTTAAATACCTTTCGCTCTGCTTCTAATTTTAATTCAAATTCTTCATCTTTTTTTATTTGCCATTCTTTCACTTTAACCCTTAACTCTTTTTCTACTTCTTCACGTATTGCATCATTGGGTTCGAACTGGTGCCCGCAATTGGGGCATTTTATTTCATTTGCCATGTACACTCAATTTTAAAACGATTACAAATTAATTAATAAAAATCCGATTTCTCAGAATTAATAAAAGCAGCCAAAAAGATTTTATTAAAAGTTAAAACCGTGTGAAACCACATTTCGTAACTCATATGCATGCCGATCCTAATCCTGCTGAATGCCGACCCCTTAAAATAAATTACTTCTTATTCACGTGATAAGAATGTTAAGCCGCTGCCGACCTGCTTTGTTGGGATGATGGAATTCACCTGCTTACAATTGCTTTATTACCACAAGAGAATTTTCACTCACTCTAAATTTAATTAATGTATGAAACGAAAAATTTATGCAGCAATCATGCTGTTTGCCATGCTTGTGAATACTTTTCCGGTATGGGCATCCAGCCACCGGGAAGCTCCAATGATCGCAGATGATCCAATGGCAGACAATACGGATGTTTATGCTTTCAAAAGTCCGTCTGATCCAAACAAGATCATCCTCATTGCAAACTACATCCCTTTCCAATTACCGCAGGGAGGCCCTAATTTCAGTCATTTCAGCGAAAATGTACGGTATGAGATTCACATCGATAACAATGCATCTACTTCGGGAGATGATATTATTTATCGCTTTAGTTTCGACAGGAAAAATGAAGATCCTTCTACATTCTTCAACATTCGTTTGGGTAAAGAGAACCTGAAAACTACTTACACACTTGACAGAAGCACAGATGGTGGAAGAAAATTCAAAACCATTCTGCGCAATGGCGTAGTGCCTCCGCCAAATATCGGTGACAGGTCAATTACATCCGGTGTTGGTTTAGGGGCTTCGAGTTATGAAAGCTTGATGCAACAGGCTATCGGAACCGCCAGTACCGGGGAGAAAACTTTTTGCGGCCCGGTTGATGATCCTTTCTTTGTTGATCTTGGCGGCATCTTCGACCTGGGCGATGCTCCACGCCAGGGACCAACTCATGCTGAAGATGGTTTGAAATGTCTGAATGTTTCTACTATCGCATTGGAAGTTGACATAAGTACTTTGCAAAAAGATCATAAATCTGTGAACCAGGCTTCAAATATTCTTGATCCAAATTATGTGATCGGAGTATGGGCTTCAGCCAGCAGGCAAAAGATCACTGTATTGAATGAAGTTTCAAGGTTTGGTTACGGAAGTAATTATGACTGGGATAACCACAATGATAACAATTACAACAGACCGGGTGAATCTCATACAGGTCCGTGGATACAGGTATCCAGGCTTGGTATGCCATTGACCAATGAAGCAGTTATTCCTGTTGGTGATAAGGATCTTTGGAACAGGTTAACACCTTACCAGGATCTTTCGAGGATCAGCAAATTTGGAAATTATTTTTACAATCCGGAACTCGCTTTGTACATGGATGATGCACAGTTTGGTGGTGCCGTTCCCGCTTTCGCTCCACTAAGAGTGCAGAAAAATTCATTGGGTCAATTTGGTTTTGGTAACGGACAAAATGGTTTGTACGGTTTAAAAGGCAATGCTGCTTTAAATGGTACAGCTTTGAGCGAAGCTAATTTTGGCGGGTTGTTATTGCCTGGTCCAAACAAGCCGCGTTCAGTAGATCTTTGGCCGATCTTTCACACAGGTGTTCCAAATCTTGCTCCATATCAACTGGCAACCGGTAAAGGGGGAAACCCATTGGCGGTTGGTAAACCTTTTATCAATAATTTTCTTCCCAATGGAGGTGATATGCTTCGCCTGAATATGGCTGTACCGGCTACATCACGTACTTCTCCTGATTTCAGTTCAGAAGGATTGGTACAGGCAGCTGTGTTGGGATTACTTGACCCAAGATTCAACACAAATACAAATATTGAATTCATTCCAAACATGGATGGATTTCCAAATGGCAGAAGGCTGGAAGATGACGTAACAAAAATTGAATTGCAGGCCGTGGGTGGTGTTGTATTGGCTGCGATCGGTTTGTGGTATGATGATTATATTCCGGGAACCAGTACAAGTCCTGTTACACCGCAACTGTTAAACGTTGTGACATACAGCACAGGTGTTGGGGCAAATGATGCCGCATTTAAAACTACATTCCCATTTGAGGCAACGCCGTGGGCGGGTACTCATAACTGTGACTGCACTACTCCGTTTGCAGGCAAGCCGGGTTCATTAAGCAGTTATGGACAACCGGACATCAACAAAACTTTTGGTGGCTTATCATTATCAGCGCCTGAAGTTATGATGAAGACCTCTCCAAATCCATTTACTGATAATACAACCATACAGTATGAATTGAGAAGCCCATCACATATTGGTATTGCTGTTTATGATGTTCAGGGTAAAGAAGTAAAAGTATTGGCTGATAAGATGCAGAAGGCTGGAAGTTATACCGAAAACTTTAATGCTACCGGACTTGGTTCAGGTGTTTATTTTATTAAGATCATCAAAGACGGAGCTGTAAAGCAAACGATCAAAGTGGTTAAAAATTAATATGAAATAAAACATGAGGTTGCAGGTACGATCCTGCATGCGAAAGTTACTGCAACCTCATGTTTATAATTGAATACTCTTTACCCTTAATACATTCACGAACATTAAAGCAACATCAAATGAAAAAGAATTACTGGTATATCATACTCATTGCATTTTTTATTGTTACAGGTAGTTTTATAGTAATTAAATATAAAAATAAACAGGAACTGGAAAACAATGCTGAATACAGTTTATTGCCACGTGCAGGCAATAGTAATAATGCAGAATGGCTTGCTGCTAAAAAAAATACAGATAACCTGATCGCTAAGATAAAAGCGAACCCGAACGATCTCAAATCTTCACTGGCATTGGCTAATGCATATGTAATGGAAGCCAGGATAAGCGGCAATATCGCTTACTACGATAAAGCGGCCATGAAAACAGTTGACAATGTGCTGGCAAAAGATCCGTCAAATTATGAAGCATTGATGTTGCGATCATTGGTACAATTATCACAGCATCATTTCGCAGATGGTTTGGCAACAGCAACTACAGCAGTGAATATAAATCCGAATAATGCCTTTGTGTATGGGCTGTTGGTTGATGCCAATGTAGAAATGGGAAATTATGATGCTGCACTGGACGCTGCAGATAAAATGGTATCCATAAGGCCAGACCTGCGTTCATATTCACGAATTGCTTATTTGCGTGAAATATATGGTGATTACCTGGGGGCTGTGAGTGCTATGAAACTGGCTGTTGCAGCGGGTGTTCCTGCAGAAGAATCAACAGAATGGTGCCGGACACAACTAGGCAGGCTATACGAAAACATGGGTGATACTGCAAATGCTGAATTTCAATACAAATTATCACTGGCTGCAAGACCAGGTTATGCTTATGCTTTAGCAGGAATGGCCAGAATCGCTTCTTTTGAAAAAAAATATGATAGCGCTGTCTATTATTATGAACAGGCAGCAAGTTTAACCAGTGATCTTGGAATAAAAGAGAACCTGGCTATTGCTTATAGCAATGCAAACCAACAATCAAAAGCAGATGCATTGAATACTTCTGTAATTGAAGCGATGACTAAGAATGCTAAAATGAGTTTAGAAGATCCAACGATTGGCCACTATTCAGATAAAGAACTTGCATATGCTTACCTGCAAAACAATAATTATGATAAAGCACTTGAACATGCATTGGCAGAATACAACCGCAGGCCAAAGAATATTGATGTGAATGAAACGATGGCCTGGGTTTATTATAAAAGAAATGAATTGACAAAGGCGCTCACATATCTTGATGCAGCAACAAAAACGCATAGTATGAATCCAGTATTATTATGCACTGCAGGATTGATCTACGCAAAGACAGGCGATGCGGAAAAAGGCAAAATGATGCTCGCACTTGGATTAAAGCATCATCCGGTTTTGCAGGAAGATATTAAAAACGAAAGCACCGAAATATTACAAAAACTATAGTCAGTGAATAACAATCATTATTGTACAAAAATAAAACTGCTATTTCCAGTATTCCTTTTGTTAACAGGAATTTCTGTTTCAGCACATACGATCAATTATTCATTGGATAATGCGCCGGTACATGAAGTAGCCTGGTTTTATTTCAAACTTGGCTTTACGCATATTATTCCGCAAGGCATCGATCATGTGTTATTCATTATCGGTATTTGCCTTATCAATACAAAACTAAGATCGATCATTTACCAGGCATCTGCTTTCACAGTTGCACATACCATTGCGTTGGCATTGAGTATGAAAAATATCATTGTCGCACCCAGCCCGGTTATTGAACCGATCATTGCTTTGTCTATCGTTTTTGTTGCCATAGAAAATATCATACTCAGTGAATTAAAACCATGGCGGATATTATTAGTGTTTATGTTTGGCCTTATTCACGGATTGGGTTTTGCAAGTTCACTGAATGAGATCGGCTTGCCACCCAATAAATTCTTTACTTCAATTCTCATGTTTAATGTTGGGGTAGAGGTTTGCCAGGTATTAATTATTGCTTTGTTGTTTTCATTATTGATCAGTCCGCTTAAAAATAAAACATGGTACCGTTACCGGATCGTTTATCCTATATCGGTTTGTATTGCTTTGGTTAGTAGTTACTGGACAATAGAGAGATTACTGGGATAAGGATAAAATAACAAAAGCTGTACATATATTGTACAGCTTTTAAATGTGCGGCAAAGGAGATTCGAACTCCCACGCCCATGACAGGCGCTACCACCTCAAAGTAGTGCGTCTACCAATTTCGCCATCGCCGCATTTTGAGAAAGCAAATTTAGGGGTAAAGTTGATAAAGTTAATAAGGTTGATGAAGGAATTTACTTTCGGAAGTAAACTAACAGAATATTGAAGAATCGCCGGCCCATATAAACCAATAAACTATTTCCTAAGCACTATCCTGAACGTAGTACCCTTACCCAACTCACTATGCTTTACAAATAATTCTCCGCGGTGATATTGTTCAATGATACGTTTGCTCAGGGAAAGTCCCAGTCCCCAACCACGTTTTTTTGTGGTAAAGCCAGGTTTGAAAACATTGGCAATATTTTTTTTGCTGATCCCTTTTCCTGTATCTGCTATATCAATGACTACCTGTGTGGATTCGTTCTTTATGGTAACATTGATGCTTCCATGTCCCTCCATCGCATCAAGGGCATTCTTTAATAAATTTTCAATTACCCAGTCGAAAAGTGGCGCATTGATCAACGCAATTATTTCATCATCTTCAGGTGCATTTACATGAAAACTGACTTTATTCGGAGCCCTTCTCTTAATATAGGTTACCATGCTTTGTACCTGGTTGGTAATATTTGTTTCTTCCAGTTGTGCACTGCTTCCTATTTTTCCGAACCGGTCGCTTACAAGTTTAAGCCTTTCCACATCTTTGCTGATCTCTGTAACGATCTTATCTGCTGTATTTGTTTCTTTGAGCATTTCCACCCAGCCTTCCAGTGAAGAAATAGGAGTGCCAAGTTGATGAGCAGTTTCCTTGGCCATGCCTGCCCACACCTGGTTCTGAGTAGATTTGTTCCTTGTTGAAATGGTGATCAGTGTGATCAGAATAAATAATGAAACAATGAAAAGCTGTATCAGCGGGTAATAGCGTACTTCTTTTAAAAGTTCGGAATCGCCGTAATAATATTTGTTGATGAACAGGGGATCTTTACTTATCTCTACAGATATCGCTTCATTTTCAGTTTTAAATTCGGCTAATTTTCTTTTCAGGTAACCGGGATCTGTTTTAATGAGGACAGTATCAAGGTTAAGGCTTGCCCCGGAAGGATTGTCTTTTTCATCAGTTTCTATGATCGGGATGTCTTTGTTTTCTGATGTAATGATATTCGTTAGTTCCAATGCAGATTCTTCGGTAGTGGTTGCCCTTGTTTTTAAAGATTGCGCCCATACATTTACTTTCTTCCTTTCATCAGCAGCAATTTTCCTGGCAAGGTATTGAGAATAGAATATGGTGCCGGTTACAATGGCGATTGCTACCATTGCCAGTAAAGTGCGCCAGTTAAAAAAGTTTGAAAACATGATTAAAAATAAGAAATAAGCAATAAAGAATAAGAAATGAGGAAGTTTGACCGGTGTTACTTTTAAAAACAGCATTAATAAACTAAGTTTGTGCAGCACACAATTAAAGCACAATAGTAGTACTGCCGATGAACGGATTGCGACGCAACAATGATGAAGCGCTTGATACTGCCGGTATAATGAACATGCCATCAGTAGCCATCGTAATATTGAACTGGAATGGAAAGAAATTCCTGGAACAGTTCGTTCCTTGTGTTATGGCAAGTACTTATGCAAATAAGCGTGTGATCGTTGCCGATAATGCTTCAACAGATGATTCTGTTGTTTTTTTGCAAACAAATTTCCCAACAGTAGAAATAATTATAAATCCCGCCAACGATGGTTATGCGAAAGGCTATAACAATGCGTTGAAAAAAGTGAAGGCTGATTATTATGTTCTGCTTAACAGCGATGTTGAAGTACAGCCCGGCTGGATAGGACCTGTAATTGAGCTGATGGAAAATGACTCACTGATCGCAGCCTGCCAGCCGAAATTACTGGCTTATTCCAATAAACATATGTTTGAATATGCAGGCGCTAGCGGCGGCTGGATTGATAAATTCGGCTATCCGTTCACGAGGGGAAGGGTATTTGATGTTTGTGAAACAGATACCGGTCAGTATGACACGGCGGAACCCTGTTTTTGGGCAAGTGGTGCAGCATTGTTTATCAGGTCGGTAGCTTTTCATGAAATGGGCGGACTGGATGAATACTTTTTTGCACACCAGGAAGAAATTGATCTTTGCTGGCGTTTGCAGCTGGCAGGATATAAAATATTTGTGCAGCCATTGTCTGTGGTGTATCATGTTGGCGGTGGTACGTTACCGAAGGGTAACAGCAGGAAAACATTTTTAAATTTCAGGAATAACCTGATCATGTTGTATAAGAACCTTTCATGGCAGGCTGCTTTGTGGAGGTTACCGGTAAGGCTCATACTTGATGGAATTGCAGCATGGAAACACCTGTTCAGCGGGGATGCAGGATTTTTTCTTTCTATTGTAAAAGCACACCTGCATTTTGTTAAATGGATTTTTTTTGTCAGGCATCACTGGCTGCCTGACAAAAAGAAAGCTGCCTGTATCCGGGGATGGTACAACGGCAGTATTGTATGGGATCATTTTGTAAAAAAGAAAAACAGCTTTTTGGAAATTATTGGCGGCAAATAATTTTTTTTACGTCTGAAACCTTATTTTTGCACCGAAAATTAACAGCTTATGCAGCAGGAAATTATAGATAATAAACACAAGGATTTTGGCCATAACTGGGTTTCTTCATCCCGTTTTCTCTGGTTTTGCCAGGTTTTTATCATTTTAGCATTTGTGTTGGGAGGTTGTTATAGCCTGTATGCACACCGCTACAAAGGGAAACCTGAAGTAAATGTTCCTGAGAATACTTTATACAATCCCAAGTATAAATAAATATTTGTTTTTTTTAGGCAACAACCCTTATTTTTGCAGTCCTAAAAAAAGATAGTTCTTTAGAAAGTTTATTGGTTTGTTTTTTAAGCCATAAACATTTATTGCGGAAGTAGCTCATTTGGTAGAGCACGACCTTGCCAAGGTCGGGGTGGCCGGTTCGAGCCCGGTCTTCCGCTCAGCATATATCCCGACATTGTTCGGGATTTTTTTTCAAAAAATTGTTCTGATTTCAGAATAATAAGTGTCACCCGGGTGGTGGAACTGGTAGACACGCAGGACTTAAAATCCTGTTCGCAGTAATGCGAGTGACGGTTCAATTCCGTTCCCGGGTACTAAGCCTTAACATAATTGTTGAGGCTTTTTTATTTTTAGAATTTGTTAATGTAATACGGTGAGATGGTGGCCCGCAGTAACAGTCAATGTAGCTGTTGGGCTTATTGTTAAGGACCGTATTGTTACATCCGAATTTATTTCAATGACGCCGCTGTTTATAATAACGTCTGTATTTGCATCCGGAACTGTTCCGCAACTCCAGTTTGCCGGATTTTCCCACGCAGCATTAATTGATCCGTTCCACCTGTTTACAAATTTTATCATGAAATAGGCAGAACTAATGATAGCATAGCTTATGCCATCTGTTGATACCAGGCAACGGTATTTGAATGTATTCCATTGTGAAGGGAAATTGATCAGATTAAGTGAAGCAGTTGTAGTGCCGCTATAATACAAGCCATCACTGATATCATAATATTCACCACTGCCCATATTCACCTGCCATTTGTAAAAAGGTGCCGGGGTGCCATTCAGCGTTAAAGTGGTACTGGCTGCAGGAGGGCAAAGTTCTACGATCGTGGCAGCTGCAAAGTAAAAACCGGCTTTCGTTCCTGTTCCATAAGAATTAACCACTGCAACATCTCCCGAAGCCCCGGTATCACTAACGGTAGCTGTGATTGTTGTATCTGAAGTTAGTGTAAAAGAGGATGCAGGAACGTTGCCAAATTTTACTGCAGAAGTGCCAGTGAAATTAAACCCTTTAATAAGTACGGTTGATTGGCTTGCCGAAGGTCCTGCACTGCCTGGGGTAAAACTCTTTATTACAGGTATATTAAAAGCGGCGATAGAATCTTTTCCGTATGTTGTTGTTAACTGTATATCACCAACTGACCCTGCTGCAACTATCGCAGAAACAGTATTTGCATTCATCACTGTAAAAGAACTAACGGGAATACCCCCGATACTGACAGCATTTGTAGTTGCTAAATTATAACCCGAAATTGTTATGGTTGTTCCAGCCCCGCCACTGGTGGGTGTAAAAGTGAGCAGGTACGGTTCTCCAACTTTGTTTTTTAATACTGCAAAACGATTCGTGAAATCTGGTGAATTTATAACAAGTATATCAGGCTTGCCATCGAGGTTAAAGTCGCAGACTGCAGCAGTTACAGAAGATATAGAATTAGGAGCTGTTGTTATATCGGTTTTTGGGTTGAAAGAAAGGTTGCCGGGAGTACTTGTATTTTTTACGATTCCTTGAACATTTAATGCTCCTGGCCTGGTAATCATATCAGGAATACCATCTCCATCAATATCTCCTTTAATAATGTTATAATTCGAAACTTCATTTGTGTTTAATACAGAAGATGAGAATGAAATATTTCCGGGAGATGAAGTATTTCTGAATACATTAAATCCCGGAACAAACTGTGTGGTCACAAGATCGAGTTTCCCGTCGCCATCCATATCAGCTGGTTCTGTAATGGAATTGGTATTATCAAAACCCGTAACAGATGCGTTTGCAAAAGAGATAACACCGCCAGTAGTTGTATTCCGTAAAATATTCACAGAGTAAAACCAGCTATTTCCTATGATGATATCTGGTTTTCCATCATTATCAAGGTCATCAACAAATAAAACATATACGTTTGGATCTATCGTTACAGGGTAACCTGCTGCCATTGAAAACGAAATGGAACCAATGGATGAACCGTTCTTCAATATGGATAAATCGCCGTTTTCAGATACAGCAACAATATCAATTTTTCCATTGCCATCGATGTCACCAAAAGCTATACGAATTGGGTTCTGCCCCCCAAGATCAACAGTTTGCCTGGTAGCAAAAGAAATTGTTCCGGGTACACTGGTATTTCTGAAAATAGCCATGCTCGCAGCTTCTACATTTAATGCAACGATGTCTGGTTTACTATCTCCATCAATATCTTTGAAATATATCTTTACTTTGTTTGAAGGATTACCGGTTACACCGATCTTAAATATCGAACCCAGTATAATAGAATCGCTGGTACTTGTATTGCGAAGAATTGCGATCGTATCGCCTGACATCATGTTAATTTCATAAAAGCCAACATCTGGTTTACCATCAGCATCAATATCCGCTATGGCAACTCCTGCACTGCTTGGAACAGCGGAATAATTAACGTCGTAATGGAGTTCAAAAGAACCTGGGTATATATTTCCGCCTCCGGCAAAAGCTGTTACAAATTTTTGTGAGGATGCGCCTGTGAGCCCATTCACATTTACTGTTATCGGATCATATGTAGCGCCTGCAGGAACAGTTGCAGTAATTGATGTTGAAGAAGCATTTGTAACGAGTGCCCTGACCGCACCAAAAAAAACAATATTATTTGCAGGCGTTGCATCAAAACCAGATCCTGTGATCGTAACCGGGCTACCAGCGGGCCCGGTTGCCGGGCTGAAGGAATTTATGACAGGAACCTGGGCATTTATAATTAATGCAGAAAAGGAGAAAATTAAGATCAACGAAGCAGTTTTCAATACTATAAACTTAACCATAGGTGTACATTTATTTGATTAATGATTCGTTCAATAAATGTACAATGTTTATTACATTTCTTAGTTTATAATCTTCGAAGGGAATGGGGCATAAAAGAAAAACAGATTATAATTTCCCCATCACGTACATATCGCCTGTTGGCTGGGGCATACCACCGGCAGGTTCCAGTGTTACCGCAAATGCCTGGGCACTGCCAAAATTCTTCATTTTTTGAATGCGGTATTTATCTCCTTTTTTGGTAATAACGATCAGTCCGCCATCAACGGGCTTGCCATCAACAATACCCCAGAACTGGTATTGTTTTCCGGCCGGAGGATCGGGCAGGTTGCTTGGATCAATATATACTTCGTGGGTAGTATTTTTCATCCAGAATATTTTAGCCGCGGCTTCAGGTGCAGCAGGCAATCCATGCAATGCTACAGGTTCGCTATACTTGCTTTGTATAACACCCATATCATTTTTCATCTCTTTGTTTGATTCTTCGAGTGCTGCCAGTTGATCCTGTGCATTCTTCTTATCACTGACGGCAGCTTCATAATTTTTATTTACATCATTGTATTTATTATAATAAACAACATTCAATACAATGCTTCCGATCAGTAAAAGTATGGCTGCAGCTGCAGCGTATTTCCAGTATGATATAGAAACTACTTTGGTTGGAGCAGGTTCAGTATAATTTTTTTGTGATGCCGTATTATTTATTTGAGCAAATATTTTTTCTTTTACGGCAATGGATGGCTCAACAGAATAAGCCCTTGCATACTTCTCCAGTCCCGATTCAATAGCTTCAATTTCAGCAGCTATTTCGGGATGTTTTGCTGACAATGCATTTACCTCGGCAATTTCATTTTCATTTGCCAAACCGAGTACATACAACTCCAGCAATCCAGATGATATGATATCTTTTATTTCCACTTAATTATATTCGAGCATTTTTCTTAATTCCATAATGGCAGAACGCATCCTTGTCTTTACGGTACCCAATGGTATACCCATCTCTTTGGATATCTCTTCCTGCGTATATCCACTGAAATAAGCAAGGTCGATTATGCTTTTTTGTTCCGGCTTTAAATTGGCTACCTGTTTGCGAAGTCCCAGTGTGTCAAATTTATCGGCGCCATAGTTTTTGTCATGATAATTACTTACGGAATTTTCATCCTTCGAGATTTGCTGCTGTTTCTTGTAACCCTTGCTGCGTAAGGTATCAATAGTGAGGTTCCTGGTGAGGTTTATCATCCAGGTAAACAATCTTCCCTTACTGCTGTCGTACTGCGAAAAATTATTCCATATCTTAACAAAAGCTTCCTGTAAAATGTCTTCGGCCAATTGTGGTTCTTCCACCATGCGGCAAATGATGCCATTCAAAGCACCTGCATAATTGTCGTATAGGTACGAAAAGGCCTTTTGATCCCTTCGTTGCAGACAAAGCACTAATTCTTCTTCACTATATTTATAGTCTCCGGCCAAATGATAATATTAATTGTAATCGAAAATAAGTGATTTTTGTATTAAAAAACATTAGAATAATAAATGCTCCGGAAAATCGCACCTGTACTACCAGCTATAAACCTTTCAGAAACGAATTTGTTCTATAAGAATAAATTAAAGTTCCTTACACACTTTTATGGCAATTACCTGATCGTTGTAAAAGATGAAATTGAGATACATTATACAGAAGCCCCCGATAAAAAGAATTTCACGGCCGGAACCTGTTGCCTGTTTGATAATAATGTGGAAGACCTGTTTTCAAAATTCTGTTCAATGGATATGATAAGGCCTGCAGGAAACCTTAAAAATAACCTGGTAGGAAAGAAGGAGTTCATTGTTCTGGATAATAATGGGAACCAGTTGAGGTTTTGTGAAATGTGATGCTGGATGCTGGATACTGGATACTGGATACTGGATACTGCATACGAAGAGTATACCTGCAAAAGTAAATAAGAATTCACCACTAATAAACTAATAAACTAATAAACCAGTAAACTGATAAACTAATAAACTGGCAAACCAATCACAACCTCACCACTTCATAAACGCCGCTGAACAGGTACCATTTTTTTGTAGCAAGTTCCATGCACTTGAACCTTGTTCTTATTTTAGTTCCCCTTACAAAGATCCTGTTCCCTTTTATTTTAAATGTATCACCTTCTTTTAACTGTTCAACTAAAAAATGATTTTCTTTTTTTGCGTCATAATTCCTGAGTACCCTTAACAATTTTTCATCACCGCAACTGCTGGCTGCAGGATTTTTCAATGTCTGCATGAGTGCCGATTCAATTTCATGCGGGAATATTTTTTTTGACAGGAACTGTGCAAGTATCTTACTGAACTCGTCTTTCCACTGCTGGCCATGTGCCTGAACACGGTGGCCATATCTTTCATACGTAAAAAGATGGGCCAGTTCATGTAATAATGTGATGAGGAAATTATATTTATTCAGGTTGCCGTTTATGCTGATGCGGTGGCCTTTGCCATCATGTGCATGACGATAATCGCCCAATATGCTCTGGCGCTGCCTTGTAATGGTAAGCTGAACTTTATAATGTTGTAAGTAATAATGAACATCTTCAAAACTTCCTTCGGGCAGGTATGACTGGAGTTGTAAAAGAGGGACTTCCTGTTTAGCCATCAGCTTTCTTATTCTTATTCATTTTCATCACCACAAAAACTTCTGTTGCAAGATAGATCAAATATAAAAATAAGCCAATGAAAACGGCCCGCTTGTTAAAACTGCTGCCGCTTAAATAAACGTATCCTAACACTGCGATCACGCAGGCAATCATTTTAAGCATCATGCCTGTCATAACACTTCTTACAAATACATGTGGATTTTTATTGTGAAGGCCTTTGCGTTGTATAAAAAACGAAACAATGCTTATAACAAAAAACAATGCATTCGCCCCAAGCAATACATTGCTGTCGATGTGAAATTTTTTCAGTGTTTCGAATGAAAGGAAAATAAAACCTGTGATAAAAGAAAATAGTAAAACAAGTGGTAATAACAATCTGCCGGGAGTATTCATGAATCAGTTATTTTTTTTGGGCAGTGTCTTTAACAATCTTCACGATCACTGCTATTATTACCAGCAAAGGTAAAACCCAAACGGCTACCGGCGTTTTTATTTTAAGCCATGTATCTATTTTGAGGCCTGCGTAAACGGCAATCCCTATCCCAACCATAAATTGTGTTGCCAGTCCGGCGTATTTCCACAAAAGTTTATTGTCGGGTTTATTCATTAACTGCTTTGCTAACGTCTATGTTTAGTTCAACAATATTGGCGCCCATCTGGCATTCGCCGTTAAAACTTGCAGTAGATTCTATCTGAAGTTTTGCTGTATGAATGTTTCCTTCCACCACGGCCTTTCCATGAAGGTATAGAATGTCGCTCACACTTACCTTTCCCTGGACCCTGCCCAGGATATCGGCCTGGTTGGCAATGATATCACCTTCAATAACTGCTTCCGGGCCAAGTAGTATTTTAGCTTTGCAGGTAAGGTTGCCTTTGAGGGTACCATCTATTCTGATGTCACCGGTACTTTCAATATTGCCGCTGATTACGGCGCCTGCACCAATGATAGTGGTAGATACAACCTGGTTTTCTGCATAGGATGACCTGGATTTTGGAGTGAACATAATTCATAGTTTTGGAGGTTAACAAACGAATTCTTATGTTTTAACGTATTTTTTGGGGTTTTAGTCTAATCATCGGTATTTTCTACTTTCGGCAGGTTCAGTTTCGTAGTATCCATTTTTACTATATTTCCCTGTAATACTTTTTGAAGGTCTTCAAAATACCTGTGTTGCTGGGTGAGGGCCTGTTCCATGGAATCTGTCCGGATCTTAAGGCTCCTGTATTCCCTCATTTGCTTTGCATCTCCATACCCCGAGCCCGGCAGGTAATATCTTAATGGGGTAAATACGATGAGTGAGGCTGTTAAACCTACCATGAGGATAAATAAAGTGCTCATTACAATATATACGCTCAGGCGGGTAAGTTTGAATTTCACCACTTCTTCATATGTGTCCTCATTCATGACCACCAGCCGGTAATGGTTTCGCAGGCGTTTTAGCGTATTATTGGCATCTATCTTCGCCATAAAATTATATTTTGAACGTTAAAAGTAACAAAGAGCCTTCATTTTATGGCATATTGTGAATGCGTAATTAAGCTTCGGTTTGCCAGATGGTTACATTTAACATATTGAATAAAAGTATTGATATAAAATTGCATTTGCCAATCTTAATTTTGAGCGGCGGATTGCAAAAAAAAACCGATATTTAGCACCATTATATAATTTTTTTTATTCATGCCATACAGAAAGCATTATCTAATACCTCTTTTCATCATTATAAGTTTATTTTCCAATAAATCATATGCACAGCCAACCTGGACATTTGATCCGTTTGGAAAGGAGAAGAAGCCGGACCAATACGAAGATAAAAAACTTGCTTCAGAGAAAACGGCTGATAAAAAGTTTACGACTTTCAGAAGGTTTGTACAGAATAATGTGACCCATTACAATTATTATTTTAATGCCAATAATAAAATAAATACGGTCATTGAAAGGGCGAAATTGTCTAACCAGGATGATTACACGAAATTGTTGTCTTTCTATCCTTATTCACTCGACAATACAGCTGCCCAAAAAACAGAACTGGATTCAGTGATCTATAAAGCCACTGCCGGCATATTATTACATGATCTGCGTACAGACTGGGTTGATAATATGTACCTGCTCATAGGCAAATCATATTATTTCCGCAAGGAATTCGATTCAGCCTCCCTTACATTCCAGTTCATAAACTACAATCTTTTTCCCCGTAAGAAAAAAGAAGATGATAACAGGATCGTAGGCGCAAATAATTCGGCAAAATCAAATATGCTTTCTATAGCCAATAAAGAAAAACGCAATGTGGTACAGAAAGTATTAACCCTACCTCCCAGCAGGAATGATGCATTGGTTTGGCTTGCCCGTACACTTACAGACAAAGAGGAATATGGTGATGCCGCAGGTATGATCAACATTTTATCGAATGACCCCAATCTCCCGCAACGCCTGAAGAATGACCTGGAGGAAGTAAATGCTTATTGGTTCTATAAACAGGAAATGTATGACAGCTCGGCTGTGCATCTAGAAAAGGCACTGAGTAACGCTATAACCAAACAGGATAAAGCAAGGTGGGAATATTTACTTGGCCAGATGTATGAGATGGGCGGCAAATATGAAAAAGCATCTGCTTATTATGGAAAAGCGGCCAAACAAACGGTGGATCCTGTGATGGATATCTATGCCAGGATAAATGATGCAAAGATGTACAGGGATAACGGTAATGTACGGGAGCTGGAAAACAGCATGTCTAAATTACTGAAGATGGCCAAGAGGGACAGGTATGAAGCATACCGTGATATCATTTATTATTCAGTGGGCCGTATGAGCCTTCAGAAACCGGATACTGCCAATGCAAAAATATATTTCGATAAAAGCATTCATTACAACACTAACAATGCCGGTTATAAGAATAAAGCTTTCCTGCAACTGGCAGATATTGCATACGATCTGAGAGAATACAAAAAAGCATCCTCTTATTACGATAGCATCCAGTTGGGTGATCCGACGATAAAAGAAGCTGATGCGGTTAAGATCAATGAAAGAAAGAACAGCCTTTCCAATATTGTTGCACAGATAAATATTATTGACAAGGAAGACAGCCTGCAAAAGATAGCAGCGATGCAGCCTGCAGAAAGGGATGCACTCCTGAAAAAGATATTGAAGAAATACCGCAAGGAACATGGGTTGAAAGAAAAGGAAGAGGATAATTCAGGTGGCGGGCCAATAACATTTGCCAACAGTAAAGGTGATGAACAATTGGATCTTTTTGCTTCGTCTACCAAGAGCGGTGAATGGTATTTTTATAATGCGGGGTTAAAATCAAAAGGTTTCTCAGATTTTAAATCTAAATGGGGCAAGCGTACCAATGTAGATAACTGGAGAAGGAAATCTGCAATAAGTACGGCATCAAACCTGAATGCAGGCAATAACGGTGGCGATCCGCTTGATGATACAAAAAATACAGTTCCGGGTGCCGGCAAAGACGGGGTAAAAACGGTGGAATTTTCCTACGCAGGGTTAATGAGTGAATTGCCCATGACACAGGAACAGGTTGACAGCAGCAATAATAAAATTGCCAAGGCATTAATAGTGCTTGCAAAATTATTTCAAAACGACCTGGAAGATTATAAAGCAGCAATCAATACTTACGAAAATTACCTGCAACGTTTTCCTGATAAATTACTGGACGGAGAAGTTTATCTTGGTTTATATTTCTGCTACACCAAATTAGGCAATACTGCAAAGGCTGATTATTACAAGAACCTTGTTACCTCAAATTTTAAAGGTACTTCGGCAGCCAATAAGATCACAAATCCTTCCTTCACGGAAGATCCGAATGTTAAAAATCCTGAAGTAACCAAACGCTATGAAGCGATCTATAACCTGTTCATAGAAGGGAAGTTTACAGAAGCAATGGATGCAAAGAAAAAGGCCGACAGTGTGTATGGTAAAAATTACTGGACACCACAGTTGTTGTATATAGAAGCCGTTAATTATATCAAAGAAAAAAATGACAGCAATGCTGTTTTGGTGTTGAATGATATCATAGCACTATACCCCGCTTCCCCATTGAAAGCAAAAGCGGAGACCATGATCGATGTGTTGAAAAGAAGGGCTGCTATTGAAACATATTTAACCAACCTGCAGGTTACCCGTGCTGAAGAAGATAAAATATTCCTCTCAGACAACAATACGGTTGTAATTCAAAAGGCCCCGGAAAAACCTGCAGCAACAACTATCATTGCGCCTGTTGTTACCAAACCAAAGGTGCAGGATAACGGTGCTATTCAAACGCCGCCATCGATGATCAGCGGTGCATTTAAATGGAACCCTGATACGGCACATCTTGTTGTTATGATATTGAATAAGGTTGATGGTGTTTATGTAAATGAAGCTAAGAATGCTTTTGCACGTTATAACAGGGAAAATTATTATAACAAAACAATTGCCATCAATAAAGATGCACTTGATGCGGAGCGGACATTACTCGTGTTTGAAAGCTTCGCCGATGCCAATGAAGCGGTTACTTATTATGATAAGATCAAAAAAGCAGCGGCTTCTGAAGTTTCCTGGCTGCAGGCCAATAAATATTCTTTCCTGGTGATATCTGCAAGCAACCTCCAGATATTAAAATCAGGTAAAGATATCAATGCTTATAAAACACTTTTAAATAACCAATACCCCGGAAAATTTTAAGTGTCATTCCGACGAAGGAGGGATCTGCCCAATGGTATTAATTAATCTTCAACAGATTCCTCCTTCGTCGGAATGACAATACCACCGGGGCTTATTTAGTACACTTATACGTAATTGTATTTTTCAAAATTGAAAATGATCTATGACCCGTTCAGTTAGAATATTATGGCGATTATTTTTTGCAGGATTCGGACTATTCATCCTGATGCTGCTTTGTGCCAATTTTGGCCTGTTCGGCAAAATGCCTTCGATCAAGGAACTTGAAAACCCGGAAGCTGATCTGGCAAGCGAGATCATCAGCAGCGATGGCGTACTGATGGGTAAATATTATTCCGAGAACAGGAGTGAAGTAAAGTATAATGAAATATCCCCGAATGTAATTCATGCACTTATTGCAACAGAAGATGAAAGATTTTATGACCATTCAGGTATTGATGCAAAAGCGATAGCACGTGCTGTACTTAAACTGGGTACAGACGGTGGTGGAAGCCCCATCACACAACAACTTGCCAAGATGATGCTTGGCCAGGGCAAAAAAAATATACTGGTAAGAGGTGTTGAGAAATTAAAAGAATGGATCGTTGCTGTTAAGCTGGAAAGAAATTTCACCAAAGAAGAGATCATCACACTTTACCTTAACAGGGCACCATGGGGCAATGTTTATGGGATAAGAAATGCATCACGTACCTATTTTCAAAAAGAACCAAAGGACCTTAAAGTTGAAGAAGCCGCTGTGCTTGTGGGAATGTTAAAAGGATTTATTTATGATCCGATCAGGTCGCCCAAACGTTCACTCGACAGGCGCAATACCGTTATTGAAAGAATGGTAGATTGTAAAGAGCAATATCTCACTGAAGCGGAATCACTGAAATATAAATCAAAACCGCTTATTACTAATTACAAAACCATTGATGAGAATGTAGGAATAGCTCCTTATTACAGATCAGTGCTGGTAGGTGTTTTAAAGGATTGGGCCAAAACACATAAGAACCCGAAAACAGATGAACCTTATGATATCTACAGGGATGGGTTAAAAGTGTATACAACTATTGATTCAAGAATGCAGCGTTATGCAGAGCAGGCAGTAGAAGAACACATGCCTGTTGTACAAAAAAAACTTGATGGTTATTTCAAACTGCGTGGCGATAAAATGTGGAAGGGGCATGAGAATGTGATAGAGCAGGCTATGAAATATACTGAGCGCTGGAAACGGATGGATGAAGAAGGCATTAAACCTGAAGAGATACGCAAATCATTTGATGTTCCGGTAAAAATGAAAATTTTCAGCTGGTTTGGAAATGCCAAGCATGAAAAAGATACTGTAATGACCCCGTTTGATTCTATTAAATATCACAAGCAGTTGTTACAAACATCATTTGCAGGGATCAATCCTGTAACAGGTGAAATAAAATGCTGGGTAGGAGGTATCAATTATAAATGGTTCAAGTTTGACCACGTTACCGCTAAAAGGCAGGTTGGTTCTACATTCAAACCGTTATTATATACATTAGCGGTTACGGATGCAGGTTATACTCCTGCTACTTATATAGAGGGAGGGCCGCTTACATTGAGTGGTAAAACGATCAGCACACGTGGCGGCACGATGGCCAACTGTCTTGCCTGGTCTGTGAACGGTGCAGCATGGCACCTGATGGCCGTCATTGGTGTAAAAAGAACACTGGAGTTTGCTGCAATGTGTGGTATCAAGACCAAGCTGCCGCCATATCCTTCCATTGCATTGGGTGCAGCCGAAATACCAATGCTTGAAATGCTCCAGGCTTTTACCATGTTCCCCAATAAAGGATATAATACAGAGCCGGTTTTTCTTGTACGGATTGAAGACAAATATGGCAACCTGATCCAGGATTTCCCTGTGGCACAAAGCAAACAGGTCATTGGTGAAGCGGATGCATACACAATGGTTAAAATGATGCAGGGAGTAATTGCGATCGGTACTGCAAGAAGAATAAACAGTTATAAGATACCAGTTGAGAAAGCGGGTAAAACCGGTACAACCAATGGTAACACTGATGGATGGTTCATCGGCTACACGCCGGAGTTACTTGCTGGTACATGGGTTGGTTGTGAAGACCCTTTCATTCCTATTTACCAGAACAATGGCGGTGGTGCGGAGATGTCGGCACCCAATTGGGGATTGTTTATGAGTAAAGTATATGCCGATAGAAATCTTGAGTATGGTAAAGTGGAAAAATTTGCAGAACCAGCTGAGTTAAAAAATGATCCTATTTATGCAGATCCGACATTGGGAGGTATTTTAAACAGCGCCGATAGTTTAAATGAAGACAATGGTAATGGTGATGCAGGTGATTTCTTCAATGATCCCGGCAGCAATAATGATCTTACCAATGATCCTCCTGCAAAAAAAACTGATACGGTTCAAAAGGGCACAACTCCTAAAAAGGATGATGCAAAAGATAAACCCAAGGCTGTTTTAAATAAAGCCGACGATGATAAGAAAAAGCCTAAGGGCAGCAACGATTACTGATCTTTTCATAAAATATCTTTTAAGCGGCTTATGGCCGCTTTTTTTCTTTTTGGCCGGAAAGACGGGAAGGTGTTAGATAAATGATAAACTAACGCCTTTTCGTCTTCCCGGCAATTTTTTATTTAAAAGCAAATCCATAATCAGCAGTATGGCGTACATAAGGGAAACAATTAAAAATTAAAATCAAAATCATGAAACAAATTAAAAGCCTTATGCTGATAGCAGTTGCAGCATTCTTTGTGAACAGTTCATTTGCGCAAATGAAAGATTCTAAGATGGAAGAAAAAACAGTAATGGTCGGTGGTGCCGCTATGTACCCTACAAAAAATATTGTTGAGAATGCGGTTAACAGTAAAGATCACACAACACTGGTAGCTGCAGTAAAAGCTGCAGGCCTGGTTGAAACATTACAAAGTGCAGGCCCGTTCACCGTTTTTGCGCCAACAAATGAAGCATTCAAATTATTGCCTGCAGGAACTGTAGACAACCTCTTAAAGCCGGAAAATAAAGCAACATTAACAGGTATACTTACTTATCATGTTGTGGCTGGGAGAATATCTTCACAGGACCTTGCAAAAATGATCAAAGAAAGTAAAGGTAAAGCAACATTGAAAACAGTTGCCGGTGGAAATTTATATGCAAGTATGAAAGGGGATAAAATTATGATCTGGGATGAGAAGGGCGGAAGCTCAATGGTAACCATTAAAGACGTTAATCAAAGTAATGGTGTTATACACGTAGTGGATCATGTGCTGTTGCCAAAAATGTAAGCACGAATTACACGAATTGCACGAATTTTTTATTGCCACTGATTCCTTATCTTTCTATTAATGGTGAATCAGTGGTAATATTTTTTCTGCTCTGGTATATTCGTATAATTATCCTAATCTTGAATAAATTACTGAATCATAGAACACGCCATCGTAATAATAATTTTCTTTGTGATACGCTTCTTTTACAAAGCCACAGCTTTCCAGTAAAGAACCTGATGCGATATTATCAGGGTTTATATTTGCTTCGATACTATGCAACTCCGTTTTAGTGAAAGCATATTCAAGTACAGCATTTAAAGCTTCTTTCATGATCCCTTTCTGCCAGTAGCCGGGATGCAGAATATAACCAACCTCTGCACGGTAATGCGCTTTATTTATTCGCCAATAGCCAATATTGCCGATCATTTTTTCAGGACTACCCTTTAATGTAATAACCCAGAATATTGCCTCGTTCTTTTGCAGGTTATCCAGTATTTCCCCGATTTTTGCCTTCGTTGCCTCTATTGATTCATCAGGCGCCTTGTTTAAATGCGTATTCACTTTTTCATTCGTACGTAATAAATATAATTGCTCCAGGTCTTCCATTGATAAACTGCGAAGTAATAATCTTTCAGTTTCTATAACAGGAAAAGGAGAAAAGTTAAGCGATAACATTTTATAAATTGTTTGATATTAAGTTAGGTGATTCTTGATGCTGGATACTGGATACAAGATACAAGATACAGGATTGTTCAAAAAAGCGATGCAGTACAAGCGTGCGACGCAACGATGCTGCTCATTGATTGAATGACCGGGTAAAAAAAATCCCGCCAGGTTAATGACAGGATATTCAATTATTTTCTATTGCTAACTGTGTTCTTACGCTACTGCTTTATTTACCAATGCTGCTGCTTCACTAAGCAGAATAGCACTTTGTACTTTCAATCCGCTTTCGTCGATCAGTTTTTTTGCAACATCTGCATTGGTTCCCTGTAAACGTACTATGATCGGTATTTCTATGTTCCCGATACTCTGATACGCATCTATAACGCCCTGGGCTACACGATCGCAACGCACGATACCGCCAAAAATATTGATGAGTATTGCTTTTACCTTCGGGTCTTTTAAAATGATCCTAAACCCGGCTTCAACAGTCTGCGCATTGGCAGTACCGCCTACATCCAGGAAGTTGGCAGGCTCACCACCACTCAGTTTTATCATATCCATTGTTGCCATGGCAAGCCCGGCGCCATTTACCATACAACCAACATTGCCATCCAACTTTACAAAGTTCAGGTTGAATTTTCCTGCTTCTACTTCTGTAGGATCTTCTTCACTTGTATCTCTTAATGCAGCAACTTCCGCATGACGCATCAGGGCATTGTCATCCACATTCATTTTACAATCCACCGCAATGATCTTTTCATCACTTGTCTTAAATAATGGATTTATTTCGAGCATGCCGCAATCAAGCCCTACGTATGCACTGTATAAATTGGTCACGAACTTTACACAGTTTTTAAATGCTTCACCGCTAAGGCCAAGGTTAAACGCAATTTTGCGTGCCTGGAAACCTTCCAGTGGTGTGGAAGGGTGAACCCATTCTTTGAATATTTTTTCAGGGGTGTCATGTGCAACGTCTTCAATGTTCATTCCGCCTTCTGTGCTGTACATGATCACATTCTGGCCTTTTGCACGGTCAAGTAAAATAGAAAGATAAAATTCCTTTACAGGGTTGGGACCTTCATAATATACATCCTGGGCAACGAGTACTTTGTTTACAAGTTTACCTTCGGGGCCCGTCTGTATCGTAACCAGGGTTCCGCCAAGGATATTGCCTGCGATCCTTAAAACATCTTCGGCACTTTTGGCAACAGCAACACCACGCTGGTCTTTTCCAACAATGGTTCCTTTACCGCGGCCGCCTGCATGGATCTGTGCTTTTACAACAGCGAATTTACTTCCGTACTGGGTATGTATCTGACGGTATGCTTCTTCGGCTTCAGACGGGGTGCTGCAAGCAAACCCTTCCTGGACCGGTACATTGAATTTTTTTAACAGTTGTTTGGCCTGGTATTCGTGTAAATTCATGTTGTAAAATTTTGGCGAAGATAATTAAAAAGTGAATAGTGAAAAACGAATAATGAAAAGAGAAAATCGGTATAGTTATAAGCATTTCCGCATCCCTTTGCCTTACATTTGCAATTCCCAAATGGGCTTATAATACCGGTTCACATACATGAAAAAAATCGTTGGATCAATATTGTGTTTAATGTTATTGTTTACTGCATCTGCCCAGGAACAGCTACTCAATAAAGTATCCGGTTTTAAAGGATCTGTATCCAAAGGTGGCCAGGATACCATCGGCTTTGAACATCGCAATGACCTGAAAGACTCCATCAGCATTACATATAAATACCTTGATTCTACAAACAGGCATACTATTGATTCATCTGTGAATGATTTTGATAAATATTATTCGGTACCATCTTCTTTTCAATACCTTGGCAATAACGGGGCAGCCGCATTTTCACTCATCTTTCAGCCATACGCAAAAGCGGGATGGGATGCCGGCTTTCATGCTTATGATATTTACAGGTTTACCCTGGAAGATTCGAAATTTTATAAAACAACAAAGCCTTTTACCATGCTTGGCTACCAGCTTGCTTCGGGCAAAGAGCAGATGATAAAAGTGGCGCATACACAGAATCCCAGGCCAAACCTGAATGTAGGATTTGATTACAGGTTAATAACGGCTCCCGGATTTTTCATCAACCAGAATACCAACCACAATAATTTCAGGTTATACGGCAGCTACCAGGGCAAGCGGAAAAGGTACAACGCAAATTTAGTGCTGGTGGGAAATAAGATCCGGGCTTCGGAGAATGGAGGTATAAAAGCAGATTCTTTACTGCTGGACCCGAATAAAAAAGATCGTTTTAGCCTTCATGTTAACCTGGGAGATATTACTGCTTATAAAAGAAACCCTTTTGTTACAACAGTAACTACCGGGAATACCTACCGTGATTTCACATTCTTTTTCCGCCAGAGTTATGATCTTGGAAAAAGGGATTCCATTGCTGTCAATGATTCAACAACTGATTATTTGTTTTATCCAAAACTGAGGATACAGCATAGCTTTAAATACAGCACTTATATTTACAATTACAACGATGTTAATGCTGATTCTACGATATACCACGACTGGTATGACACTACTTTTAAAAAAGCAAAAGATACTTTTTCATTAAGAGAGAAGTGGACAGTGATCAGTAATGATCTTTCCCTACTACAGTTCCCTGATACAAAAAATTCGGCACAGTTTATTTTAGTCGGGGCAACAATTCAAAATCTTAAAAGGGAATTCAGTAACGGTATGTCAAATTATCACAATGTTATGTTGCATGGTGAATATCGTAACCGTACAAGAAATAAGCTGTGGGATGTTTTATTGAAAGGTGAATTTTACCTGAGCGGTTTAAACACAGGCGACTACAGTGCTTATGGAACCCTGAGCAGGTACCTTAATAAGCGGCTTGGGAACATCAGCCTTTTCTTTCAGAATGTTAACCGAACGCCGTCTTTTATTTTTGATAACCGTTCTGCTTTTAATCTTGGAAATGCCAATACATTTAATAAGGAAAATATCACTTCATTTGGTGCAACTGCCAATAACCCTTTTATCAGTATTGGTTTTAAAGACCACCTGATCACAAACTACAGCTACTTTTATAATTATTATAAAACAGCTCAATACAGTAAACTGATAAATCTCATACAGGTATTTGCAGCAAAAAAGATAAAAATATCCCGACACTGGAATTGGTATATAGAAGCAGTGCTGCAACAGACAGATGGAGGGGCACCGATAAAAGTTCCGTTATTGTTTACAAGAAACCGCCTGGCTTACGAAGGCCGGTTCTATAAAAACCTGAATATCAGCGCAGGTTTGGAAGCTAGGTATTATACTCCTTATAAAGCCAATAATTATTCACCTGTGATGGGCCAGTTTGTTACCCAGGACACAGCAACGATCAGGAACCTGCCCGATATCGCTGCGTTCGTGCATTTCCGTATCAAAGGATTCACATTGTATGTGCGGGGAGAGAACCTGAACACTGTGAGCCTGGCCAATGGTTTTGGTTTTATCAACAATAATTTTGCGGCACCGCATTATCCGACACAGGGTTTTATGATCAGGTTCGGGGTACAATGGTGGTTTGTGAATTAACGAGTTGGGAATGGCTAGTAGCTAGTAGGAGGCGTTGCATTTATCCCATTTAACACAACTACTGGTTACCATTCCTAAATATCTTGGCAAGCGGCGAGTAGTAAGAAAGTAGCTGTATTTACCCTACTAGCCATTCCATACTTGCTACTCGCTATTTCTTTGTATCTTTACAGTGTGAAAAAGTTCCTTCTTTCCATATTAACAATCATGTACATGACAGTGTCTTCGGGCATTGCCATGGAGATACATTATTGCATGGGCAAAAGGGCGGGGGTTGATTTTTATAAAACAGAAAATGACAAGTGCAGCAGGTGCGGTATGAAGGAAAAGAAGACCGGTTGCTGTCATGATGAACATAAGTTCCATAAGCTGGAAGATTCGCACAAGAACGTTTACAACGATATCAGTTTTGAAGCAGGTGAACTTGCTGTTACTAATGAACATGCTCTTTACAACTGGCAGCTGATCAGCGATCCCGCTACTGCAGTTCTTCATAATAATTCACCTCCGGATTATCCAGGCCCTTCTGCCTGTATAATGAATTGTGTTTTCAGACTATAGAATTAATTTTTGATCTCTGTACCGGCAACAGGTTGCCGGGCTTTATGCGTTTCCATATTCAATCAATTATTTAATTCTAAATTTTTTTATAATGAAAACATTATCTCTCTGTGCTGTTATATTATTCAGCATATTCTCATTTAATACATCTGCACAAACAATAAAGAAGGAAACCATCAAAGTATGGGGAAACTGTAGCATGTGCAAGAAAACAATTGAAACAGCAGCAAAGTCTGCCGGTGCCAGTTATGCCAACTGGAATGAAAACAGCAAGGAACTTAAAGTATCCTACGCTGCAAATAAAACCTCCGGAACAAAGATCCAGGAAGCAATTGCAAAGTCTGGTTATGATACACAGGATTTTACTGCAGATAACAATGCATATCAAAAACTACATGCATGTTGCCAGTACGACCGTAAGGATAGTGCCGGGTTAACAACAGAAAAAAAATGTTGTGACAATGCGAACTGTAAACACGATTGCAAAACGGGAGCATGTAAAGGAATGGCTTGCTGCGATAAATCTATGGCAATGGGCGATCACAAGAAATGTGGAGATTCAGCAACCTGTAAACATGACGGTAAAGAAGGTTCATGCAAAGGGATGGCTTGCTGCAAAAAATCTATGTCAATGGGTGATCACAAGAAATGCGCAGATTCCGCTACCTGTAAACATGATGGTAAAGAAGGTTCTTGCAAAGGAATGGCTTGCTGCAAAAAATCTTCAGCAATGGGCGATCATAAAAAATGTTGTGATAATGCAACCTGTAAACATGATAGTAAAGAAGGTTCATGTAAAGGCATGGCCTGCTGTAAAGAAAAATCATGTTGTGGTAAAACAGCAAGTGCTGATTAATTTATTTTTTTAAATACCATTAATGAAAAAGATCCTTATAATATTGTTTACGTTCATGGCGTTGAATGCGCCTGCACAAATAACGCATGCTACATTACAGGCGAGCGGGTTAACGTGCAGTATGTGCAGCAATGCCATCAATAAAGCTTTGAAGACGATTGATTATGTTGAAAGTGTAAAAGCAAATATCCAGGCCTCAAGTTTTTCCATCAGTTTTAAACCCGGTGCCAAAGTCAATTTCGACGATCTTAAAAAGAAAGTTGAAGGTGCAGGTTTTTTTGTTGCAGGACTAACTGCCGATATCAATTTTGATAATGCAGCTATTGCCAATGATGAACATCTTGAAGTGAATGGGCTGATCTTTCATTTTTTGAATGTGAAAGACCAGGTTTTATCAGGAAGTAAAACAGTACGTATCCTGGATAAAGGATATGTTACTTCCAAAGAATATAAAAAGAATGAAAAGTTTACAAAGAAAGAATGTTATAAGACCGGTACTGCCGGAACATCCGGTTGTTGTTCAAAAAGCGGTCTGGCAGCTGGTACAAGGATCTATCATGTGACAATTTAGTAAACGGTTTAGATTGTTTAGAAAAGTTTAGAAGGTTTAGCTGTAGCTATAATTTTCTGAACTTTTCTAAACATTTAAATTCTTTTAGCATCTAAACTTTCTAAATCTCATCTATGAAACAGGCTTTCTTTTTATGCTGCTTTTTTCTTTGTTCGTATAAAATACAATCACAGGAGCTTTTTGTTTATACAGAGCCTGCAAGTAATATGGCTGCCAAAAGCATCGGGTTTAGGTTAACAAATAGCCTGATGAAAGAAACCGGAAATGCTAAATATGATTACTACCTGAGCCCTGAAATAATGTGGGGACTTTCAAAGAAAGTAATGATACATGCAGAAGGTTTTTTCAGCAACCGTAAAAATGACTTTAAAGCTGAGGGCGCTGCATTGTACCTGAAATACAGGTTTTATAGTGTTGATGCGGTTCATAATCATTTCCGCATGGCCGCATTTGTAAGAGGCGCTTATAATAACAGCAATATTCACCAGCCTTCGATTGACCTTAACGGCCACAATAGTGGTTATGAAGCCGGTCTTGTAGCAACAAAACTGATTAATAAACTTGCATTATCCGGAACGGGTTCTTTTTTATATGCAACTGACAATGGTTCCGGAAATAAATTTCAATATGATGATAAAAACCTTAATGCAGTTGGATATACATTGTCTGCAGGAAGACTCATGCTGCCCAAGGCATATACAGACTATAAGCAAACAAATTTAAATGCAATGTTAGAGTTCCTCGGCCAGACAAATTTAAAGAGTGGGAAAACTTATTTTGATATGGCGCCTTCCCTGCAATTTATTTTTTTGAGCAAAATGCGCCTTGATATCGGTTACCGCTTTGCTATTGTAAATGATCTTTTGAGAGATTCCAAGAACGGATTCCTGGTAAGATTTGAATACAATATCTTCAGTGCTTACAAATAAGAATTATGAACCTGTTGAGATCTATATCGCAAATATTTATAAAGGTTTTTAAAGCGATCTTTATCAGAAAAAAAGATTGTTGTAAATAATACTTTTAGCTTACAGCTGCAATACCAGATAATAATCTTTCAAGGTTTTGTTCTTTAAAATAAATTTCACACATTACAGATGCGTCAGATAAAATAGTTGACAAGCCAGGATGTTGTGTGCCCAATATTTCATAAGTTTTTGACAATGCTGTATCATGGTTAATTCCCCTAACCTGCTGCAGTGCTTCAGTAATAACAATGATCCTTAACCCGTTGTCTTTTAATTTCCCCAATGAAGATATCATCCAGCTTAATGCAAGAAAATAATTTTTTTCAAGCATTAAAAAATACCTGTTGTCGCCGGCATCCGGCATTTTATTGAATGGAGAATTAATGATGTCTGGAGTTAAATATTTTTGAAGGCTTTCATCTCCGTTATTACTTTCCGTTAGTTGTATCACTCCCTGCAATGCCTTGGGATAAATACTTAACCAGCGCAGTTTTCTTCTCAGTGAATGGACCTGTGTTTCAATTTCGGTGAAACGGCAATTTGTTTCTGCAACAAAAGATTTTATTTCTTTGATAGATTCTTTGTAAAAACCTGCGATCGCTTTTACTTCTTTATCGTCTTTAAGCCAGTCGGCGCTTTTTAATTTTTTCCTGATCTTTTTAATCCGTTCTGCATTTTCGCCGGTCCAACTTCTTTCGGCCAGCAGGTCATTGAGGCGTTGTATCTTTTCGCGTGCCTGCCCTTGTATGTAATCTGTTACATCAGCAGGTATTGCAGGATTGATTACAAATTCTTTTGCAAAATTGTCATAATAGTCAATGGCGCCCAAAGCATCTTCAAGCAGTTTACAATCTTCTTTGATCTTTGTGAACCTTTTTTTATTGTGCAGGCCTGCGTATAATTTGGCAAGGCCTTCCAGCATAAAAATGGTTGTACGGGCATCATTGCTGTATAAATATAACCCTGCGTTTTTTTCTTTGGCAGACTGTAATAACTGGTCTTCCAGTTTTACAAGATAAAATTCAAATCTGTCTAAACCGTTCTTCATTTGTAAGTATTAATCATTTTCAAAAAATGCAACAGTGCCGCCAACCCATTCCTTGTCTTTGTTGTAACGGGTGCCGATCATTTTGCCTTTGCTAAGTCTTGCAAGGTTGTGAACGCCTACAGGCCTTTTCCATTCATCTTTCCAGAAATAAAACAACCTGATCTCGGCTTTTGCGGGTTCATCCATTGTTTCAATGATGGGCGCATAATTTACTTTCTTTTGTAATATCCAGTTCTCAGGATCTTTTATTTTATCAATGTCTTCCTGCTTCACATCTATCACAACTCCCATTCCTGCAAAAGAAAACAATGGCTTTAATACATAATCATCCAGGTTTACGGGTTCTTTTATTTCGTTTAAAAAATATGTTTCCGGAACATACCTGTTTTGTATAAAAGGAAGTGTGAATTTGCTGATACGGTAGAACCAGTTTGGATGCGGCGCCCACTCTACATCGTATGGTTTGGAGAGATCGATGATATTTTCCAATCCTTCCTGTTGTTGCAGGTCATCAAAAATGAGGCGGTTATAAATTCGTTTTACATCGATTCTTTTTCCATCTTCTTCGTAAAATATTTTACTCCCGTCTGCTTTTAGTTTTGTGAGACAAACTGTTTTTATTCCAAGCAATTTTTCCGTGCAATAAAAATCGATCCTTGTTTTTTGTTTTTCAGGAAAGATCTCCATCAATATCACATCTTCAGGATTGTGTTTTCCCAGAATGATCTCTTTGAGCAATGAAATATAAGAGT
>Ga0209023_10001299_pt1 | contig 33960 bp, 34 predicted proteins | sample LakOneMetagenome_FD_187468 | JGI IMG/M metagenome (GOLD analysis project Ga0209023, IMG submission 187468) | Freshwater and sediment microbial communities from Lake Erie, Canada (SPAdes) (version 2) | ecosystem: Environmental > Aquatic > Freshwater > Lentic | place: Lake Erie, Canada...
ACATCGTGCAGTGCGTTCGCGAAGCGGACCGCGCATGGCATGCGGGCGCGTCGTCGTGGGGCCGCGAAACCGACATCAACTCACTCTCCATCGGCATCGAGATCGTCAATCTCGGCCACGATCTCGGCTACACCGACTTTCCGCTGCGCCAGACTGCAGCCGTGATCGCGCTGTGCAAGGGCATCATGATCCGCCGCGATATTCCCAAGCATCGCGTGCTGGGACATTCCGATGTCGCGCCCGGCCGCAAGAAGGACCCCGGCGAGAAATTTCCGTGGCGGCTGCTGGCGGATTCCGGCGTCGGTCTCTGGGTCGAGCCTGCACCCATCGTGCGCGGCGTACAGACCATGCTCGGGCAATCCGGCGACGATGTCCTTGCCTTGCAGAAGCTGCTGGCGCGGTTCGGCTATGGCGTGCCGCTGAACGGTCTTTATGACGCCGCCACCATGGATGTGGTCACCGCCTTCCAGCGCCACTTTCGCCCCGAACGCGTCGACGGCATTGCGGATACTTCGACATTGACCACGTTGAACGATCTGCTCGCCCTGATGCCGAAAGAAGACGCCCTGACCTCTTGACCTGACGCGCCTGCGCGCCCATCACTGCGGCGTCAGTCGGCCGGACGGCCGCTCCGGCAAGGATCGAAAGGTCGCCGGGGAGGAAAGTCCGGGCTCCATCGACATACGGTGCCGGATAACACCCGGCGGGGGCGACCCCAGGGAAAGTGCCACAGAGAACGAACCGCCCGGCGAAGCTGCAAGGCGAAGCCGGGTAAGGGTGAAAAGGTGCGGTAAGAGCGCACCGCGTTTCTAGCAATAGAGACGGCATGGCAAACCCCACCGGGAGCAAAACCGAATAGGGACGGCATAGCGGACAGTTCGCTTATCGGCGATAACTCCGCGGGGCGATGTCAGGCCCGCTGTCCGGGTAGGTTGCTTGAGGCGCAACGCAACTTGCGTCCCAGAGGAATGGCCGTCACGTCTGCGTGGTGAAAACCATTCAGGCCCTACAGAACCCGGCTTACAGGCTGGCTGATGCTTCTAAACGAGGGGTCCGGCGCAACACCGCCGGGCCCCTCGCCAGTTGAGGCCGGTTCCAGATGCCTCAAGTTGGAGCCTTTCGCGGGGGCTTCATTTTACCCGATATGGCTAGAAAGCCTGCAGGCAGATGGCGCTCGTGCGCCGGACAGACTGCGGACCCATGACGTTTTCACCGTTCCAATTGCTGCGCCCGCGCCAGCTTCCGGAAAGCATTTATGTTGAGATCATCAGCGATCTCTTCAGCGCAACGCCGTCCATCGTAGTGTTTCTGGTCAGCCAATGCGTCATCGGCGCCGTCATTTTTCTCGAAACCGGCGACCGCACCATTCTCGCCCTGACGCTGCTTGCCGTTCTGGTTTCCCTCGAACGGATCTGGATGATCCGCCGCTATCATCGCGCAGCAGCGGGCAGAAAGCTGCCCCGCGACGAAGCCGCCGCGTGGGAGCGGCAATTTGCAATCCGAAGCGTTGCTACGGCGGTCGTGGTCAGCGCCATCGGCGTCCGCTGCTTCATGCTGCCGGACTCATCCGTTCACATGCTGATCATCGGTGTCATCTCGACCTACGCGGCGGGGACGGTGACACGTGTGGCGTATCGTCCGCGGCTTGCCCTTACCAATCTCTTTATTGTCGCGGTTCCACCGAGCATCGCCTGCATGCTTCATGGCGGCCTGATCTACGTTTCGCTCGGATTGATCACACTGATCTTCCTGTTCGGCGCGTTCGATATCATCCAGCACGCCTATGCCACAGCAGTCAGCCAGCTCACTCTCAAGCGGAAATTTGCCGGCCTTGCGCAGCAGGACGCGTTGACAGGCCTGTCCAACCGGTTGGGCCTGAGCGAAAACCTCGAGACCGTGATGGCAGACGCGCAGCGTAACGGCTACGGTCTCGCTGTTCACAGCCTCGATCTCGACCGGTTCAAGGCTGCGAACGATCTCTACGGTCATCCCGCCGGTGACGCGATTTTGAAAGAAGTCGCGCGGCGGCTGACGCGCCTGACGCGCGCGAGCGATCTTCTGGTGCGGCTTGGCGGTGACGAATTCGTACTGGTGCAAACCGGCGTCGCAGAGCGCGAACAGGCGACTGGCCTCGCATCCCGCATCGTTGAGGACATCGGCAACTATTACAATATCAACGGCTACACTATCGAGATCGGCACCAGCGTCGGCATCGCGCTATTGACGGACGAAGACATAGCGCCCGACGATCTGCTCGCCCGCGCCGATCAGGCGCTATATCAAGCGAAACGGACGAGAAGCGGCTACGCCGTCTTCACGGTTGCGCCGCATCTCGTTCCCTCGCCCATCGACGGCGACGACTTTCAGGACCACCGCGCAAGCAACCGCAAGACGGTCAACCTGCGCTGATTTTCAACGTCGCCGCCGGTCGCTTACTCAGCCGCCGACATGCGGTCGAGTTCAAGCACCTGCCGTTCGAACAGCGAGCGGTAGATGCCGCCGGGACGCCGTGCAAGCGATGCATGCGTCCCCTCTTCCGCGATCCGGCCCCGGTCGAACACGATGATCCGGTCGAGGCTGCGCACCGTTGACAGACGGTGCGCGATCACGATCGCGGTGCGTCCCTGAATCAGGCGATCCATTGCCTCCTGAATCAGGGCCTCCGATTCCGAATCGAGGCTTGAGGTGGCCTCGTCCAGGATCAGAATCGGCGCGTCCGCGAGGAAGGCACGCGCCAGCGCCACGCGCTGACGTTCACCGCCCGACAGTTTCACGCCGCGCTCGCCTACCAGCGTCTCGTAACGCTTCGGCAGCCGCATGATGAAGTCATGCGCGTTGGCGAGACGCGCCGCTTCCTCGATCTGCGCCATGCTCGCGCCCGGACGCCCGTAGGCAATGTTTTCCGCGAGCGAACGATGGAACAGGGTCGGCTCCTGCTGCACGATAGCGATCTGGCTGCGCAGCGACTGCTGCGTGGCGTTCGCAACATCCTGACCGTCGATCAGGATGCGGCCGCCAGTGGCGTCGTACAGCCGCTGCACCAGCTTGACGAATGTCGTCTTGCCGGAGCCGGAGCGGCCCACCAGACCGACGCGCTCGCCGGGCTTGATGCTGACCGCAAGCCGGTCGTAGAGCGGCGTGTCGTGTCCGCGATAGTGGAACGTCACATCGTCGAACACGATGCCGCCGCCGGTGACCTTGATCGGCTTCGCGTCCGGCGCATCGGCAATGCCGATCACCTCGTCATGCATCGCCACCAGTTCCTCCATGTCGTTCACCGAACGCTGGAGATGGCTGATGTGCTGGCCGATGTCGCCGAGATAGCCATGAATGACGAAATAGGTCGTCACCACATAGGCCACTTCACCCGGGGAAGCACGCCCCGCCGCCCACAACAGCAGAACGCCGCCGATCACAGCCGCACTCATCAACACCAGCACGGCATGTTGCGCCGTGCCGACATAGGTGTAGCGCGACCATGTCCGGCTTGCGCGGCGGCGCCACTTGCCGAGCACGCCGCCGAGGCGATGGTCTTCCCGCGCCTCCGCACCGAACGACTTCACGACTGCATTGCAGGTCAGCGCATCGGCCAACGTGCCTCCAACCTTGGTATCGAGCGCGTTGGACAGTTGCGCCGCTGGCGCGATGTAGTTCGTGGTCAGTGCGACCGTCATGGCCACATAGATCACGGTCATCAGGGCGATCACGGCACCGAGCACCGGCCAGTGCCAGCCAACAAGGATGGTCGAGCCGAGCAGCACCACCAGCGACGGCACGAGCGCCATCAGGATGGTGTCGTTGAGCAGGTCGAGCGCCCACATACCGCGCGTGATCTTGCGCACGGTCGAACCGGCGAAGCTGTTGGCGTGCCAGTCGGTCGAGAAGCGCTGGATGCGCACGAAAGCGTTCTGCGCCACATCCGACATGATGCGCAGCGTGAACGGGATGATCGCTTTCAGGCCGATGAAGCGCGTGATCATCGCCGCCAGACCGAGCGCGACGATGGCGCCAAAGGCGATCATCGCACCGCGCTTGGCCGCCACCGGATCGGTGAGCGCAATGGCGTCCACCAGTTTTCCGGCGAACAGCGGCATGAACACATCCGCTGCCGCTGCGGCAATCAAGCCGCCAGCAACCACGGACAATCGCCCCGGCTGATGAGTCCAGTGGCGGAAGACGAACGGAAGCACCGCGCGTAAGGCGGATTTTTTATTACGAGACAGAGTCATGGCATGTTTCGGCTGCGCAAGCGCAAGCCGACTCCAAATGAAGGACGACGCAGCGGCCACGCCGCGCGCAATCGTCACGTGTCAAAGAAACAGGTTGTGGAATTCGGTCAGCGAAGGTTCGCGAAAACCCGAACCGGACGACCACGGACAAGCCATCGGAGAACCGATGACAGCCGCCAACCTTGCGCGGTGGACCGCGGGGTTAACCGAGGGGGTATCCGGAAGCAGAGGCGCGAACGCGCAGGACTCGCGGGGTCGCGATAAACGCAAACTTCAAATTCATGCGATCCTCCCGCGTTAGAGCCATGCGGACTCTAGGGCAAAATCCGCTGATGATGTTTTGGGCAATAATTGCGGCAAATTTTGTACCGGCCGATTGAAATTCAGCAATGTCAGCGCGGCGACACGCCGCACACTCTTACGCCTTGACGTAATACGGCGTGCGCAGACTCGTAAACGGCCTGAATTCCGCAACGACATGATCGCCAATGCGCAAATCAACGTCGCCATGCGCCATCATGCGAAAGCCTTCCGCCATATCGACCAGCAGGATCGCATAAGGCACATGAGCCTTGGCTTCCGGCGTGGCGGCGCGGCGAACAGTGGTCGCGGAATAGACCGTGCCATTGCCGCTTGCCTTGAACGTCTTCGGCGAAGCATCTCCGCATGATGGGCAGAACGCGCGGCGAAAATACCAGAGATGACGGCACGCGCCGCACGACTGATAGAGGATCGCGTCCGCGCCGTCGGTCCAGCCTTTGAGTTCTGCTGCTTCGCTCATCGCACCCGCTCCAGAAACATACTGACATGCGACGACATCACGCCGCCGTCGCCATGAAGCAGCGCCAGCGATGCGTCGCGCACCTGCCGCGGCCCTGCCCGTCCCGTCATCTGCAACTGCGTCTCGACCAGATGCGCCATGGCTCCGCCGCAGCCGCAATGGCCGTAACTTAAAAGGCCGCCGTGCGTGTTCAACGGCAGCACACCGTCGATGCCGAAATCGCCATTGCGCGCACGAGCGGCTGACTCGCCGCGCTTCGCCAGACCAAGCTCCTCGATCAGGATCGCCAGCGTAATGGTGAAGCTGTCGTAGACACCAGCATACTTGATCGCGCGCAGATCGACGCCCGCCTTCTCCTGTGCGCGGTTCAGCGCCTCCGCCGCGCCGACGTCGGACAACGACTTCGCCGCCGTCACATGCTGATGCAGATGCGCCTGCCCGCATCCCATGATGCGGACGTGACGATCGCCGGTCGGCTCACGACTGATGATGAACGCCGCGCCGCCGTCCGACACTGGGCAACAATCCAGCAGCTTGAGCGGTGAAGAAATCTCACGCGAGGCCATCACATCGGCCACCGTGATCGGATCGTGAAACTGCGCGCCGGGATGCTGCATGGCGTGCTGGCGCATCAGCACCGCGAATTCCGCCATGTCCTCCTGCCTCAAGCCGTAGTCGTGCATGTAGCGCGAGGCAAGCAGACCGTAGTACGCAGGGATCGTCGGCCCGAGCGGCACTTCGTAATCCGGATGACCGACCTGCGCTAGCGTGCTCATGGCGGAATCGCGCGCTTGTCCGGTCAGCCGATTCTCGCCTGCGACGACGAGAATGGTTTTCGCAACACCAGCCTCGACCAGTTCGTGCGCCAGCATCACCATGGCGAGGCCCGTCGCGCCGCCCACTTGAATCGCGTGCGCGTAAGACGGCTGCACGCCGAAATGCTCGGCGAACACCGTCGCCAGCATCAGGTGCGGCATGGTGGTGGAGTATCCGGTGAGCAGACCGTCGATCCCGCTGCGCTTGAGGCCTGCATCCGACAGCGCACCCTGCGCCGCCTCGGTCATCAGATCGAGGGTCGAGCGCCCCTCGTGCTTGCCGAAAGCCGTCAGTCCGACGCCGCTGATAAAACTCATGTGTCCGCGCTTGTCGTTTCCATGCCCGTGACTGATGTGCCACGGCTGCGGATCGACTTCAATGCGCGTCCGGCGGAGGGCCTGCCATGTTCGGCTTGTTGACAAAGAAGACCAGCGTGCTGAGCACGAGATAGAAACAGGTCAGGATAAAGAAGGCATCGCCGAAGCTCATCACCACCGCCTGACGGTGTACGATCTGCGACAATTGCTTCAGCGCCATCAGCGAGGCATTGCCTGCGCCCTGAAACTTCTGGGTCAGCATGTTCAGCGTTTCGACCGCCATTGCGTTGCCCCAGGTCACCCGGTCGTGCAGGCGCGAGATGTGCAGGTCGGTCCGGTGATCGAGCACGGTATTGATGACGGCAAGCCCCACCGCACCGCCAAGGTTGCGCGTCAGATTGAACAGGCCGGAGGCGTTCTTCAGGCGCGAGGGCGCCAGCGTGCCGAGCGCAATATTATTCACCGGCACCATCGCCATCATGATGCCGACGCCGCGCAGGATCTGCGGCACCAGCAGTTCATAGAAATCGTAATCGCGGGTAATGCCGGTCATCATCCATGAACTGATTGCGAAAATGACCAGCCCCGTCGCAATCATGAAGCGCAGATCGACCTTGGTCATCAGCCGCCCGATGATCGGCGCGCTGAGGAACATCGCGGCGCCGGAGACGAACATGGTTTCGCCGATCATCAGCGCGCTGTAGCCGCGCACCTCGGCAAGATAACGCGGATAGATGTAGGTCAGACCATAAAGGCCGATGCCGACGCAAAACGAGAACATGCAGCCGAGCGCGAAGTTGCGGTCGGTGAAGGCGCGGATATCGACAATCGGCTCCTTCTGCGTCAGCGCGCGATAGAAGAACACCACCGCCGAGATGACGCAGACCACCGCGAAGAAGAAGATCGACTCGTCCTGCAGCCAGTCGTTGCGCGGACCTTCCTCGAGCACGTATTCGAGCGAGCCGAGGAAACCGGCCATCGAGATCAGGCCCCACCAGTCGAAATGCTCCAGCAGCGCGAAGTTCGGCTTGTCGAAATCCACCAGCGCCAGCACGCCGATGGTGATGCCGATGCCGGGCACCACGTTGATAAAGAACAGCCAGTGCCATGACATCAGGTCGGTGATGTAGCCGCCCACCGTCGGGCCGATAGTCGGCGCCAGCGTCGCGACAAGGCCGATAATCGGGCCGACGATATGAAACTTGCTGCGCGGGAAAACCGTGTAAGCGGACGCGAACACGGTCGGGATCATGCCTGCGCCGACAAAGCCCTGGATCGCGCGCCACAGGATCATCTGCTCGATGGTGGAGGTCAGGCCGCACATGAAGCTTGCGAAGGTGAAGCCTGCGGCGGAAATCGCGAACAATAGCCGCGTGCCGAATGCGCGCGACAGGAATCCCGACAGTGGGATCGCGATCACCTCGGCGATCAGATACGAGGTTTGCACCCACGCGACTTCGCTGGTGCTGGCGGACAGACCGGCCTGGATTTCATTCAACGATGCCGAGACGATCTGGATGTCCAGGATCGACATGAACATGCCGAACACCATGATGAGGAACGCGAACAGCCGGCGCGGGCTGATCGTTTCCGTTCCCGCTGCTGCAGCGGGACCGCCATCCATGGTCGGCGATGCGGTGTCTGACGACATCACGTTGTCCTAAAGGCCCGCGATGCCGGACCTTGTGCTGTTAGCGCGCTGAGATCGGATCGACGTGATCCGGATTCGGCTTGGTGTTCACCGTGGTGATCACCGACATGCCGGGCCGCAGCAAATTCTCACGCGCCACCGAGAACGGCACGCGAATGCGAACGGGCACGCGCTGAACCACCTTGGTGAAGTTGCCGGTGGCGTTGTCCGGCGGCAGCAACGTGAACACCGAGCCCGAGGCCGGCGCGAGGCTGTCGACAATCCCGGTGATCGTGCGCCCCGACACGGCATCGACGGTGATCGACACCGGCTGGCCCGGTTTCAGGCGGCCGAGTTGCGTTTCCTTGTAGTTGGCATCGATATAGACGTCGTCGATCGGCACGACGTTGGCGAGCCGCTGACCGGGCTGCACATAGTCGCCAGTATTGACGATGCGGTTGGAAAAGATGCCGTCCACCGGCGCGCGCACTTCGGTGAACGACAGGTCGCGCACCGTCTTGGCGAGCGCCGAGCGCAACTCCTGCAACTGGCCTTCGGCCTCAGCCTTCTGCGCATTGATGACATCGACCTGGGTCTGCGCGGCATCGAGCGCGGCCTTGGCGCCCTGCACCGCCGCCTGCGCCTGATCGCGTCCGGCCTGCGACACATCGAAGGTCGCCTTCGAGGCAAATCCCTTGGTGCTCAGGCTTTCCTGACGCGCGAAGTCCGCTTCGGCACGTTTGATCGCAGCTTCAGCCGACACCAGTTGCGCCTGCGCCTGTTCAACGGCGCTCTCCTGCGCCTTGGCCTGACGACCGATGCGCGCGATGGTCGCTTCCTGCGTCGCGACCTTCGCGCGCGCGCTGTCGACGGCAAGACGATAGTCGCCATCATCGATCATAAAGACGACATTGCCTGCGCCGACGCGCGTATTGTCGCCCACCATGACTTTTGAAATATGCCCGGCAATCTTCGCGCCCATGGTCGTGTTGTTGGCACGGACATAAGCGTCGTCGGTCGTGACCTGATAACGGCCGACGACCATGTAGTGATAGCCAAAATAGACGCCGGCCAGTGCAGCCACCGCGCCGACACCGACAATGATGCGCTTGCGCATCGGGGATTTCGGCTTCGCGGATTCACTCGTGGCGTCGGCGGGAGGCGCTGCTTCGGGGGCATCCGTCGCAGGCTGCTCAACCGGACGCGCGCGCTGCTCGGTCGCCGCCGCGCGCGATGCGTCGGTCTCGTTAGGCTCGGGATGAACAACCCTTGCAACCTGATCTCGGGCAGGCACGGCCATCACGGCCTCCTTCACGTGTCTAAAACACTCGCACCCGGCGAGACTGCCGCCGGGCTGCGACACAATTACCATTGACCGAACCGTTCGGTCAATGGTAATTTAATCCATCACTTCGTACAGCAGTTCGGGTTCCCGCGCCGTTTCCGGGCGCTCACTCCACAGCGAAACGAAAAAACAGACTAAACGAATGGTTGCTCAATCCCATCTATCCATTGCGCCGCAAGGCGATGAGGACAGCGCGAAACGCCACCAGATCATGGATGGCGCGCGGCGGGTCTTTATGGATTTGGGCTTCGACGGCGCCAGCATGAACGAGATCGCGCGGGCCGCTGGCGTCTCCAAGGGCACGCTTTACGTCTACTTCACTGACAAGAACCGGCTGTTCGAAGCCATCGTCGAACAGGAAAGCCTCGATCACGGCAAGAAGGCATTCAACTTCGACCCTTCACTGGACGCCGAAGCCAGCCTGCGCGCCTTCGGCCGCGCCTATCTCGAAATCGTCTGCCGTCCCGATGGCGGCTCAGCGGTCAGAACCGTGATGGCGATTGCCGAGCGCATGCCCGATGTTGGCCGCCGCTTTTACGATCGCGTCATCGCCCACACCATGCGCCTGCTCGGGGACTATCTGGACGCGCGCGTCCAGGCGAAGGAACTCGCAATCGACGACTGCTATCTCGCCGCCGCGCAATTCATCATGATGTGTCAGGCGACGCTGTTTCAGCCCTATGTCTTTCAGGTCAAGCCCGCGCCGACCAAAGAGCAGATCGCAACGGTGGTCGACAGCGCCACGCGGCTTTTCCTCGCCGGTTATCGCGTTCCAAAAAGCTGATCTAAATTAGCGCTCGCGGATACGGGATTCGTCTTCGATGGAATCCCGGTCTTCCTTCGACAGCGGACCTTTCGCGAACATGCGCTTCACGCGCTGCCCGATTGAGCCAGTCACGCCATTGTCCCGGAACGCATAACCGCGCGGCGCAGCGCGTGCCGCGATTTCCTCACCGGACACCGCCGCAGGCTGACAAATGATGCGGCCGCTGGCGCGGCGCATCAGATCGACGTGGATATGATCGTAGTGGTAGACGTTCGATCCCGGTGCCAGCACGGTGTTGAACTGCTGGCACGCAGCGCCCTGCACGTCGCGCAGGAACCCCTGCTCTTCCGGCAAGCCCTTCCAGCCATCCTTCACCGAAATGCGCCGCCCGTCCGCGAGCGTGAACGAGGCAATGTCCAGCGCATTGCCGAAGGCATGCTCCGAAATATGCGCGCGCGAATTGCCGTTCATGCCCCGGCATGAATAAGCCGAAATCTGCTTGATCTCCGCAACCGGCGAGCCGAACCAGCGCTGCGCGGCAGGCTGCACCGAATCCGCCAGCCAGCGGTCGAGCGCCGAGACAATCGGACAGGCCAGCGTCGCCGCAGGCTTCACCGCCACAGCGCCGAACCTGCTCACCGGCGAGCCTTGCGACGGGCCGAGACGCGGCGGCGTGTAAGGCTGGTTCGCGGGCGGATATGGCTGCGACGCATATGGCGCGCGCGATGACGGACGCGCCATTGTCGGCGATGCGCTTTCCGGTCCGGCAATCTGATCTTCCTCGTCCGGCGGCTCATTGCCCGGCGCATTCAAGCGCATCGGCGCACCGGCCTGCGCCGGATAACCGGACTGCGAACCCTGATACGGCTGCTGCGATGGATAGGACGGCGGCTGCGACGACGAATAAGACGGCCGATAGGACGGAGATTGTTGCGACACCGGCCAGCGCGGCTGATTGCCGATGCTTCCCGGCGGACGCAGATCGTCGGCATAGCCGAGGCTGCTCATGCTCTCGCCGAGGGCGGCGACCTTGAGCGGAAACTCCGCGCCACATGCGCCCGGTCCCGAAATCGGATCGATGCGAACGAGATCGGCGGTCTCTTTGACTGTGCCGGATTTCAGGCACGCCTTTTCCGCCTCGGCCCTCCACGGTTCGCGCTCAGCGGTCATAAAACCGCGGCCGCAACCCGCCAGGGTAACGAGGACAAGGGAGCCGACCAGGAACCAACTCACTCCACGCGTCATCCGCGCAAGTTCACCGAAGATAATTAAAGACTCTTCAACGTGTTGTTATTCAAGGTTTTTTAACCATAAACCGCGCGGTCGAACGCGATCCGTCAGGTGGTCTGCCTTTTTGCACATGGAACGTCCTGGTAACGTCGGCGTTACATGACCCAGCGTTGAGCCAAGGGAGATTCCCCATGACCATCGTCGGACCTCTGAGCGTCGTGGCAGCTTATGCGTCGTTTATTCTTGTCGGCGCGATCGTGCTGGGCATGTTCTAGATGGGAGTACCGCTCCTCATCACACCATCATCAATCGCCTGATTGATCGTCCCATCGGCTGATGGGCGTGCCCTTGATTGCACGCTGCGGAATCTGCGATCATGGTTGCATGATTTTCCGCCAGCTCTTCGACAGCGTTTCCAGCACCTACACCTATCTTCTCGCCAGCCGCCGCGGCGGCGAGGCGCTGATCATCGATCCCGTGCTGGAGAAGGTCGACCGTTATGTTCAGCTCCTGCAAGATCTCGATTTGCGGCTGATCAAGGCGGTCGATACGCATGTGCATGCCGATCACATCACCGGGCTCGGCGCGCTGCGCGACAAGACCCATTGCATCACCGTGATGGGCGAACAAAGCGGCGTCGATGTCGTCTCGATGCGCGTGGCGGATGGCGACAGGATCGACATCGAAGGCCTGAGCCTCGACGTGCTCTATACGCCCGGCCACACCGACGACTCCTACAGCTTTATCCTGCCGGATCGCGTCTTCACCGGCGACACGCTGCTCATTCGCGGCACCGGCCGCACCGATTTCCAGAACGGCGATCCGCGCGCGCAGTACGAGTCGATTTTCGGCCGGTTGCTGAAGCTGCCCGACCACACGCTGATCTTCCCGGCGCATGACTACAAGGGCGATACCGTCTCGACCATCGGCGAGGAAAAGGCGTGCAACCCGCGCCTGCAGGTCAAGTCGGTCGATCAGTATGTCGACCTGATGAACAACCTGCATCTGCCAAACCCCAAAATGATGGATGTCGCCGTGCCCGCAAATCTTCATATGGGTCTGGCGCAGGACGATGTGGCGCGGCGCGGCTGGTCGCTGACCGCCTCTCAGGCCAAGGACATTCTTAGCCGTCCGGATGTGGTTTTGATCGATCTGCGCGAACGCCGCGAGCGCGAGAAGCACGGCGTCATTCCCGGATCGCTGCATGCGCCCTATCCGGACCTCGAAGACAATGTGAAAGCGGGCGGTGTGCTGCACGACCTCGCTGCAACGACACACAAACAGCTCTTGTTCTACTGCGCCTTCGGCGAGCGCTCCGCGATGGCAGTGCAGGCCGCGCAGGATGCCGGTCTCACCACTGCCCGCCATATCCAGGGCGGCATCGAAGCATGGCGGATCGCAGGCGGACGGATCACGCCGGGATCGTGAACCTTTTCCGCCCTGCATCGACCAACAGGGATGCAGGAGACCGGCATGTTTTTCGAATTCAGCTATAGAGCTTCACCACTGCCGCGCGGACGGACTGTTATGGATGCGCGGCCATGATGACGCTCGCGCTGCCGACTCTGCTGATTATCGCGTCCGCCGCGGCCTTCATGACGCTGGAACGGCTGCGTCCCGGACGTGAACTCCCGAATGCGCCGGGATGGTATCTGCGGGCGCTGATCGTGACCGGCTTTCAGGTCGCCATCACGCTTGGCACCAACTCACTCTGGAGCAAGCTGTTCGGTTCGGCCTCGCTGTTCAATCTCGATGCGCTGCGAATGCCCGTGCTGGAAGGATTCATCGGCTGGTTTGTCGGCACGTTCTTCTTTTACTGGTGGCATCGCATCCGGCACATGAGCGGATGGTGGGTGGTGTTCCATCAGGTGCATCACTCACCGGCGCGGATCGAGGCCATCACGTCATTCTACAAGCACCCCGTCGAAATTCTCGCCGACTCCGCGCTCGCCGCCGCTGTGCTCTATCCGCTGCTCGGCTGTTCGTTGGAAGGCGCGATGTGGTTCAACTTCTTCGCCGCCACCGGCGAGTTCTTCTACCACTCGAATTTCAAGTCGCCGCGCTGGCTGAAATATTTCATCCAGACTCCCGAACTGCATTCGATCCATCACGAACTTGATGTGCACGGCTTCAACTATGCCGACCTGCCGATCTGGGATCGCCTGTTCGGCACCTACCGCGACACCGACACCTTCGCCAAGGCTTGCGGTTTCCCGCGCCAGAATGAACGGCATCTTGCCCGCATGCTGGCGTTCAGGGATGTCTATAACGATTGACGCGGCAACCGGCGAAGCCCCCGCAAAAATGCAATGGAAATCCTGACCGCACGGCGTTGCATCCCCGTGCGGAGGCTGTCAAAAATACCGCTGTTGCCCATCCGTCTCATGGCTCGTTGAGCAGGTGAATATTTTGATCCGTTCTGTCCTGCTTACTGCGGCGATCCTTTGCGGCCTCACCCTTGCACCCGCACATGCCGAACAAGCCATCCGCCTCGCCCAGGCAACGCCTGCGCAGCCGGCACCGGCGCAACCCGCAAGCCCGGTGCCTGCCGCTCCGCCGGACCCATCCGCAACACCCGCCCCGTCCGATCAGCCCGCAGCGGATGCTTCGCAGCAGCAGGCTTCGGATGAGCCTGCAGGCAACGTGGTCACGCTGAAGGGCAACGCAACGGTCACGCGCAATGGCATGACCGGCCCGTTGAAGCTGCAGGATGAAATCTTCAAGGGCGACGTTCTTCAGACCGCCAAGAACGCGACACTCGGCGTCACCTTCAACGACGACACCACCCTGAATCTGTCCGCAAGCTCGCGCGTCGTTGTCGATAACTTCGTTTATCAGGATGGCGGCAAGGACAACGCCGCACTGATCAATGTCACACGCGGCACCATGGCGTTCGTCGCCGCCGCCGTCGCCAAGACCGGCGACATGAAAATCGAAACGCCGACGGCGACGCTCGGCATTCGCGGCACGACCGGCGTGGTCGAAGTGCCCGAAGGCACCGCGACTGCCGCCAACGCGAACAATGTCGGCATCAAGCTCTATCCCGACGCTGACGGCAGGGTGGGCCGCATCGATGTCCGAGGCCGCGACGGCGCGCCGCTCGGCATGCTGACGCAGGGCGCAAGCGGTTTCACCGTGCGCGGCACGATGGTTCCCGGCTTCGGCATGCGGATGTCCGCGATGCCGATGGTGATGTCCGCGCAGATGGTGGCGCGCGATCGCGGCTTCATGCAGCGTGTACACACCATGCAGGGCATCGGACGAGGCATCGTGATGCAGCAGCGCAATTTCCGCATGCAGAATCCGAACCGGCCGCCGGCCTTCGGACGTTCCGGATTCAATCAAGGCGGACAACGCGGCGGCGGATTCAACCAGCCCGGAAACCGGTTCGGAAATCAGCCAGGAAGTCAGCCAGGAAACCGGTTGGGTAACCAGCCAGGCCTGAACCAGCCGGGTCAGCGCGGACAGCCCGGATTGAATCAGCCGGGCCAGCGCGGCCAGCCGGGCATCAATCGTCCGGGTCAGATCAATCAACCGGGACAGCCGAACCGTCCGGACCTCAATCAACCCGGCCAGCCGGGACGTCCGGGTCTGCAAAATCAACCCGGTCAGCGCGGCAGCTTGCAGCCGGGCATGCCGCGCCAACCGGGTCTTGCCAATCAGCCCGGACTTCCCCGCGGTCCCGGCGCTCCGCCGCCCGGCGGATTCCAGCGCCCGCCCGGAGCACCGGGTCAGTTCGGCTCGCGTCCATCGCTTCCCAATAGGCAAGGTCTTGCGAACCAGCCGGGACTGGCGAACCGGCCTGCCATTCAGCCGTCCGGCATACCGGGCGGATTGCAGCGGCCCGCAGCTGCGCCCGGCGGCTCAGCGCTGCAAGGTGCAGGTGGATTACTGAATCGTCTCGGTGTGCCGGGCCGTCTCGGCATTCCGCAAGTGCCGACCGCCGCGCCGCGTCCGGGCCAACCGGCAGTTCCAGCGTTGCAGAAGAAGCCGCCGCAGCTTCCGAAGGGTAAACCGCTGCCAAAAGAACTGCTGCGATAGGTCGGTCGATACCGCCCGCTTCGCAGCAAGCGACAAACCACGTCATCAGCACGCGGGGTGGCGTGCATCAGATGCGGGCTGTAGCATCGCCGCCTTGATGCTGGAGTCGCTATGCGCCTGAAATTCATCCTGCTCGGACTGGCGGTGCTTGTCGCATCGTTCACCGCCAGCCTCTTTGCGATGAACTGGCTGTGGCCGCCCGCTGTCCAGAAGCCCGTATTGGCGAAGCTGCCGCCGCTGCCACCGGTCACGCGCAATTCCGAAATCCTGACACCGATCGCGATTTCCATCTCCGCGCTGCGCGACAGTCTCGATCGCGCCGCGCCGCGTAACATCGGCGGCAAGGCGGACAATCCCGTCAGCCAGATTCTGCAGAACGCCGACATCAACTGGACCGTAACGCGCGGACCGATTGCCGCGTCCGGCGTGCAGAATGCGCTGTCGCTCTCGACGCCACTTGACGGCAAGCTGACAGTGCTCGGCTCATTGTCGGCGGCAAGCGGCACCGCACTCGGCAATGCGCTGGGAAATGTTCTCGGCAACAATGCCGTCAAACAGCTCGGCAGCGTCTCGATCAAACAGCTCAATGCCAGCGCTGCGATTCACGGCAATGTCGGCATCACCGCCCGGCCTGAAATCCTGCGCGAATGGCGGATCGATCCGAAGCTGACCGCGCAGGTCACGCTCGGCGAAAGCAGCCTCACCATTGCAGGCGCGAAAGTCGCGGTGCCTGCTCAGGTCAAGCCGCTGATCGACAAGACCGTCAACGAGCAGATGGCGCTGTTGCAGCAGCGCCTGCGCAACGACCGTTCGCTTGAACAGAATGCGCGGCGCGAATGGGCAAAACTCTGCCGTTCGATCCCGCTGCCGCCTGCCGCAGCCGGAATGCCGACACTGTGGCTTGAGATGCGCCCTGTCCGCGCCATGGCGGCGCAGCCGCGCATCGACACCAACTGGGTCAACTTCACCCTCGGGCTGCAGGCGGAGACGCGCGTGTTGCCCGCCGAGACAAAACCGGATTGTCCGTTTCCCGCCACCCTCGACATCATGCCGCCACCCGAGCGCGGCCGCGTCGCTATCGGCGTGCCGATCGACCTTCCCTTTACCGAGGTGAACAAGATCGTCGAACTGCAACTCAAGGGCCGCAAGTTTCCCGAAGATGGCAGCGGTTCTGTCGATGTCACCGTGAAGAGCGCAAATGTCGCAGCCGCCGGTCAGCGCCTGCTGATCTCGCTTCTGGTCAATGCCAAGGAGAAAAAGAGTTTCCTCGGCCTCGGCGGCGAAGCGACGATCCACATCTGGGGACGGCCGGTGCTGGATCAGGCACAGCAGATCCTGCGGCTGACCGATCTCGAACTCGCGGTGGAATCGGATTCGGCGTTCGGCCTGCTCGGCGCCGCCGCGCGCCCCGCGGTGCCCTATCTGCAACGCGCGCTGGAACAGCGCGCCACCATCGACCTGAAAACCTTCGCAGCCAATGCGCAGCAGAAGATTTCATCCATCGTCGCGGACATGCGCACCAACGATCAGGGCATTCGCGTCGACGCGTCGGTGTCGAGCGTGCGGCTTGGCAGCATCGCCTTCGACTCCAACACGCTTCGCATCATCGCCGAAGCGGAAGGCGCGATCAGCGTGTCGGTAACGGCGCTGCCGAACCTGCAGCAATGAATCGAGTGAATGCGTTCGCATAGCTCGCCCGCGTGATTGCATAGCTGCAAGTCATTGGTATTGAATCACTAAATCCAGCGCCACGTTCTCTCCACATTTGCCGGTCACGGAACCGTCACACGCCCGCCGCGTTGAGAGCCGGCCGTATCGTTGCGTTGGCACTGCGTTCCACGCTGATCCCTTTTCCCGAACCGCTGAGGACAGACATCATGAAACGCGTTTTGCTCGCCGCTGCTGCGGCGACGATTATGATGATTCATCCCGCCAGCGCGCAGCGCGCCAACTACGAGTCCATGGTCGCCAGCCACGCTGCCGCCAATGGCGTTCCACCCGACCTCGTGCATCGCGTGATCGTCCGCGAAAGCAAGTACAATCCGCGCGTTGTCAGCAAGGGCAACTACGGCATGATGCAGATCAAGCTCGCAACGGCGCGGGGTCTCGGTTACACCGGCACCGCCGAAGGCCTGCTCGATCCCGACACCAATCTCACCTATGCCGTGAAGTATCTCGCCGGTGCCTATCGCGCGGCAGGCGGCGATCACAACCGCGCCGTCTCCTATTATGCGGGCGGCTATTACTACGCCGCGAAGCGTCAGGGACAGCTCCAGCGGCAGGCGGCCAACGCCGCGCCGGAAGGCATCACGCTGTTCGACGCCAATGCTCAGGAAATCCCGCGCAAGCATCGGCGTCACCGTCACTAATACCAGCGTGTTTGCTGTGAGCTACCAAAGCCGGCTTCAGTTCGAAGCCGGCTTTATTTCTGGCTTCGCGGTGTGCCGCGCGGATGGATCGCGCACATGCGCGACGGCGTTGCCGTCGGCAAACACCTTCTTCCAGCCATCGACATGATCGAGCAGTTGCGCGGCGGGCGTCTGCGGCCGCAGCAACGTAGCGTCGATCCGCTGCGAAGTCAGAAGATTGAACAGCGCATTCGGCGTCTTCAGCATCATGGCGTCGTCAACCTCGACCATGAAGCGCTCGCCATAAAGTTCGGTTCGCCCGTCGATGGCGACGGGTATCCCGGCCCATGTCAGATAGCCACCGAAGTCATAGTCATTCAGCACACGCGATGCGCCGCGCTCCTTCAAGGCCGCGACGGCAGGCGCGAGACTGGACGATGGCGCGTAGCGATTGCCCGCGATGACAAAGGATGACATGGCGATGATGGCGACAATCGCGGCAGCGGCCAACAGTCCGCATGACCGCGCGGTGCTTGGACTCTCATCCGCTCGCCCGAAACGAGCCGCCAGCGGCGCGGCAATCACGACCGGCAGCAGCAGCGCCAGCACGGTGATGTTGCGCACATGCGCCAGCGCCATATGAAGCAGCCCGAGCACGAGCACAATGCGCATCGGCGAAAACGTCAGCCCCTTGAACAGCGCCGCGCCCACGCCGAGCAGCAGACAGATTTCGAAAGCGCCGAGACCGGAAAAATCCGCCGGACGCCATTCGGTAATCAACGGCAATGCCGCGCCGAGATTGAGAATGTTGCGGGCGGCAAGAATAGCTTCCATGCCGTAGGGCGTCAGGCAACTCGCAGCCAGAGCGGCAAGACCGAACACGAACCAGCGCAGCAGCATCCGCACCCTCGATTGCGCGTCCACCCTGAACACAGCGTCCAGCGCAATCGGTCCGATCAGCACAAGGCCGAGAATGAAGCTGCCGTGGAGATTGGCCCACAATGCGATCAGCGGCAGCAGCCAATATGAAGGAGCCTTGCTGCGATCCGCTGCCGCGATCAGTCCGGCAAACCACGCCACCATCACCGGCATGGCGAGCGCATGCGGCCGCACCAGAAAATGCGGCGAGGCAATCGCCAGCGCTGCCATCAGGAGGATAAGTGTCGGCGCAGAATCGAGACGCCGCCGAATGAACCACGCGAGAATGGCAAATGCGCTCGCGATGGATGCCGCCGTCAGCACCACCGGCCCGGCCCAGCCCGCGCGCACATACGCCGCCGCGTAAAGCGCCTGCGCCAGCCACTGCGTCGAAATCCAGGGCTGACCTTTCATCGTGAACGAAAAAGTGTCCGTACGCGGCAGCGATCCGGTCTCGAGAATCTGCTGCCCGATCCTGATCTGCCAGTAGGTGTCAGGATCGGCCAGCAGCCGGTTGCCGAGCAGAAGCAGTCCGGCGAACAGACACACGCCGAGTATGCAGGGCAGCGTACATCGCCGCGCGGGTGCAGGATGAGCGGCCTGATCGCTCACCGCGACGCGCCCTTGCGGACGTGAACGATCGCCTTGTCGTCGGCATAAATCCGCTGCCAGCCTTCGACATGATCGAGCAGGCTCGCAGCCGGTGTCTCGGGCCTCAACATGGTGGCGTCGATGCGGTAAGTCTCGAGCAGTCCGAGGAATGCACCAACATCCTTGAGTGCGAACGCATCGAAGGTCTTCACCAGAAAGTCGTCGCCGTAAAGTTCGCCGCGCCCGTCGAAGAACACCGGAATGCCGCGCGTGATGAGATAGCCGCCAAATCCCGCGTTATGAAGAATGCGCTCCGCCTTGTGCGCTTTCAGAACATCGACGGCCGCCGCGGGCGTGTAACCGGGAACAGGCGTGAAGGCATGGTTCGCTACAAAAGCACAGGTCACCATGGCCGTGACAGCGATGACGGCGATGCTGCCGACCATGCTGCCCGATGTGGCTGCGGTGTCGGAGCGGCCGAAGCGCGCCGCCAATGGCTGCATCAGCACCAGCGGGGCCAGCAGTGCAAACACTTCAACATTGCGGACATGAGAGAGCGCCATGTGCAGCAGGCCGAGCACGAGCAGGATGCGCGTCGGCGACAGCACCACGCCGCGCCAGAGCACCAGCCCCAGCGCCGCAAGCATGCAGACTTCAAACGGACCCAGGCTGCTGAAATCCACCGGCTGCCATTCGGGGATATGGGCCATCGCATTACGCAGATCGAGAATCCGGCGCGCGGCCAGCAACGAATCCCAGCCATAGGGTGTGATCCCGCTCACGATCAGCGCGCATACACCGAACAGCGCCCAGCGCAGCGCCAGCGACATCCGTTGCGAGGCTTCTGCATTCCACACCGCATCGAGCGCGAACGGCGCGATCAGCGCCAGACCGAACACAAAGCCGCCGTGCAGATTGGTCCACAGCACGATCAGCGGAAGCAGCCAGTAAGACGGCGCGCGGCGGTCATCGCTGGCGCGGACCAGACCGTAAACCCACAGCACCATAACCGGCAGCGCGAGCAGATGGGGCCGCGCGATGAAGTGATAGGCGGAGAGAACCGTCGCAGCCATTGCCACGATCACCGCATGGATCGGTGCAAATCTCCTGCTGAGAATCTGCGCCAGCAACGCAAAGGCCGCCGCCGTCGCAAGCCCGGCCAGCATCACCGGCCCGCCCCAGCCAAATGCCGAGTACGAAGCGGCATAGAGCACCTGTGCCAGCCATGACGACGAAATCCACGGCGCGCCGGTTTTCGTGAATGAGTAAATATCGACGGTCGGGAATGCGCGATGATCGATGATCCACTGCCCGACCACGATCTGCCAATAGGTGTCGGCGTCCTGCAGCGCGCGGTTCCCGCCGATCACGAACAGCAGGAACAGGCCGACGCCGAACCACAGCCATGCCGGCACCTGGCCGAGAATCGTCCCGGCCGTGCCTTGCTTGCGCTGGATGCCGTCGAGACCGGCGACGCTCATGGAAAACCCTGTGTCAGGAAAACGTCCCCGACCTAACCACCCGCGGCATAATTCCGGGTAAATTCGAAACCGCCGTTTCTTCATGGAAACGGCCGCAAATGCGCCCGGATCGCATCGCGGCAAGGTCAACGAACCCTTACCCGCCCCGATCTTCGCGCTGCGAGATGCGAAAACGCGTTCCCACGATGCGGAAAAGCCATGCCGCATCGGGGCGCGAGCCATTGAAACCCATCGGCATCAGGTTTATCGTCAGTACTGTTCCGAGGGGGGCTCCGGCGTGGAGCTGAGATACCGCAGTGTGCGCGGTGACCCTTTGAACCTGATCCGGGTCATGCCGGCGAAGGGACAGGGATGCTACAGACAGCTAAATCTCCGCGAGGGGACTCTTCCGTCAATATTATTGGTGCTGGCATCGCCGGCACATGGCACGCGCTGCTGTTCGCACGCGCGGGCTATGACGTCACCTTGCATGAGCGCGGCGACGCCGCGATGACGCAGGCGACCAGTCACTGGGCCGGCGGCATGCTGGCGCCGTGGTGCGAGCGCGAAGCTTCCGAGCCTGTCATCACGCGCCTTGGCATCCGTGCGCTCGATCTGTGGCGCGAGCAGGTTCCTGAAACGCCGTTCAACGGCTCGCTGGTGGTGGCACATCCGCGCGACCGCACCGATTTCGAGCGCTTTGCAAGGCTCACCACCGATTACGAGCGCCTCGATGCCCCCGCCATTGCAAGTGTCGAGCCATCACTCGATGGACGATTCCGCGAAGCATTGCTGTTCGCCGGTGAAGGCCATGTCGAGCCGCGCGCTGTGTTGCCAAAGCTGCACACGAAACTCACGGAAGCCGGCGCGACCATCCGGTTCAGCAGCGACCAAAAGCCGGAGGATATTGCAGACGGCATCGTGATCGACTGCCGAGGCCTGAACGCGCGCGACAAGTCTCCTGACTTGCGCGGCGTCAAAGGCGAGATGGTCATCATCGAGACGCCGGAGATTCAACTGTCGCGCCCGGTGCGGCTGCTACATCCGCGCTGGCCGCTTTACATCATTCCGCGCGACGGCAACCGCTTCATGATCGGCGCGACCTCCATCGAGAGCGAGGACACCGGCGTCAGCGTGCGCTCTGCGCTTGAATTGCTGACAGCCGCCTATGCAGTGCATCCGGCGTTCGCCGAGGCACGCATCCTCGAAATCGGCGCAGGTCTGCGGCCCGCGTTCCCAGACAACCTGCCGCGCATCGCGATCGACGCGAAGCGCATTTCCGTCAACGGGCTTTATCGCCACGGCTTCTTGCTGGCTCCTGCCCTCGCGGAATTGACACTCGCCTATGTCGAGCGCGGCGCCATCGACAACGAGGTGATGCAATGGTCCTAATCGTCAACGGCGAACGGGTGGAGACGAAAGCCACGCGCGTGGACGCGCTGCTGGCCGAACTCGAATATGAAGGCACGCATCTCGCCGTGGCGGTGAACTACGATGTGGTGCCCCGCGCCCGCTGGGCCGAAACCGCGCTCAATGACAACGACTCGGTTGAAATCCTCACTCCACGGCAGGGAGGGTAACGCAATGGCTGCGAAGACAGTCAGCTTCTACGGCAAGGAATTTGCCTCGCGCCTTCTGATCGGCAGTGCGCTTTACCCCTCGCCGAAAATCATGCAGGACGCGATCCGCGCCGCCGGCAGCCAGATCGTCACCGTGTCGGTGCGCCGCGAAAGCGCGGGCGGCAAGACCGGCGATCAGTTCTGGTCATTGATCCGCGAACTTGGCGTCACCGTTCTGCCGAACACCGCCGGCTGCAAGAGCGTGCGCGAAGCGGTCACCACTGCGAAGCTTGCCCGCGAACTGTTCAACACGCCGTGGATCAAGCTGGAAGTGATCGCCGACGACGAGACGCTGCAGCCCGATGTGGTCGGCCTTGTCGAAGCCGCCTCTATCCTGATCAAGGACGGGTTCGAGGTGTTTCCCTATTGCACCGAGGATCTCAGCGTCGCTTCGCGTCTGGTCGATGCGGGGTGCAAGGTCGTGATGCCATGGGCTTCGCCCATCGGCAGCGCGCGCGGCATCACCAACCGCGATGCACTCAAGCTGCTGCGCGCCCGCTTCCCTGACATTACGCTGGTGGTCGATGCCGGGATCGGCGCGCCGTCGCATGCGGCTGAGGCTTTCGAACTTGGCTATGACGCCGTGCTGCTCAACACCGCCATCGCCAAGGCCGACGATCCGGTGGCGATGGGCAACGCCTTTCGCCTCGCCGCCGAAGCGGGCCGCTCCGGATTTGAGGCGGGCCTGATGGGCGCGCGCGATTTCGCTTCCCCTTCAACCCCTGTCGTTGGGACACCGTTCTGGCATGCCGTATCCTGATCGCTTCTATCCCGTGGTCGACAGCGTTGCGTGGGTCGCGCGGCTGGCCAAACTTGGCGTCGGCACGATCCAGTTGCGCGCAAAGAACCTCGATGATGCCGCTGCGCTCGCCATCGTGAAAGAAGCGCTCGCCGTCACCAAGGGCACGCAGGCAAAACTCGTGGTCAATGACTACTGGCGCGCGGCCATCGATGCAGGCGCGAAGCACCTTCATCTCGGTCAGGAAGATCTCGACACGGCGGACGTTCACGCGATCCGCCGCGCCGGATTGACACTCGGCATCTCGACCCATGACGAGGACGAACTGGACAACGCGCTGGCTTACAAGCCCGACTACATCGCGCTCGGACCGATCTATGAGACCACGCTGAAGAAGATGCGGTTCGCGCCGCAAGGCATCGAGCGCATCACCGCCTGGAAATTGCTGATCGGCGACATTCCGCTGGTTGCCATCGGCGGCATCAAGCTCGAACAGGCCGAAATGATTTTCGCTGCCGGTGCGAATTCCATCGCCGTCGTCAGCGACGTCACCCAGAACGCCGATCCGGACGCGCGCGTGCGCGCCTGGCTTACCGATTATTCAGAAGCTGCCTGAGACATCCTTCAAAGGAGGACGCCATGAACAAGCAAATTAACACGGCCAACCTGAAGCCAGCTGTCACCACCGGCGGCCTGACGTCGTCACGCAAAATCTACGTAACGCCGGACGAGGCAACAGACCTGCGCGTCCCCCTGCGCGAAATCATCCTCTCCGAAGGCGCGGGCGAACCGAACCTGCCCGTTTATGACACCTCCGGCCCTTACACCGATCCAAACGTCATCATCGACGTCAACGCCGGTCTCGCACGCGACCGTCTCACATGGGTGAAGGAGCGCGGCGGCGTCGAGGAATACGAAGGTCGCGACATCAAGCCGGAAGACAACGGCAATGTCGGCGCCAAGCACGCCGCAGCCGCCTTCAAGGCCCACCACAAGCCGATCCGCGGCGTCGGAGACGCGCCGATCACGCAGCTTGAATTCGCGCGCAAGGGCATCATCACCAAGGAGATGATCTATGTCGCAGCGCGTGAGAACCTCGGGCGCAAGCAGCAGCTCGAGCGGGCGGAAGCCGCACTGAAGGACGGCGAAAGCTTCGGCGCGGATATTCCCGCCTTCATCACCCCGGAATTCGTCCGCAGCGAGATCGCGCGCGGCCGCGCCATCATCCCCTGCAACATCAACCATGCCGAGCTCGAGCCGATGATCATCGGCCGCAACTTCCTGACCAAGATCAATGCCAATATCGGCAACTCGGCGGTGACGTCGTCGGTCGAGGAAGAAGTCGACAAGATGGTGTGGGCGATCCGCTGGGGCGCCGACACCGTGATGGACCTCTCGACGGGGCGCAACATCCACACCACCCGCGAATGGATTCTGCGCAACGCCCCGATCCCGATCGGCACCGTTCCCATTTATCAGGCGCTGGAGAAATGCGACGGCGATCCGGTCAAGCTGACATGGGAACTGTATAAGGACACGCTGATCGAGCAGTGCGAACAGGGCGTGGACTATTTCACCATCCATGCCGGCGTGCGCCTCGCCTATATCCACCTCACCGCCAGCCGCGTCACCGGCATCGTCTCGCGCGGCGGCTCGATCATGGCGAAGTGGTGCCTCGCCCATCACAAGGAAAGCTTCCTCTACACCCATTTCGACGAGATCTGCGACCTCATGCGCAAGTATGACGTGTCGTTCTCGCTCGGCGACGGCCTGCGCCCCGGCTCGATTGCGGATGCCAACGACCGCGCGCAGTTCGCTGAACTCGAAACGCTTGGTGAATTGACCAAGATCGCGTGGGACAAGGGCTGCCAGGTGATGATCGAAGGCCCCGGCCATGTGCCGATGCACAAGATCAAGATCAACATGGACAAGCAGCTCAAGGAGTGCGGCGAAGCGCCGTTCTATACGCTCGGGCCGCTGACCACGGACATCGCGCCGGGCTACGATCACATCACCTCCGGCATCGGCGCCGCGATGATCGGCTGGTTCGGCTGCGCGATGCTCTGCTACGTCACGCCGAAGGAGCATCTCGGCTTGCCGAACCGCGACGACGTCAAGGTCGGCGTCATCACCTACAAGATCGCGGCGCATGCCTCCGATCTGGCCAAGGGCCATCCGGCTGCGCAGCTCCGCGACGATGCACTGTCACGCGCGCGCTTCGACTTCCGCTGGGAGGACCAGTTCAACCTCGGCCTCGATCCGGATACCGCGCGCCTCTATCACGACGAGACGCTGCCGAAGGAAGCGCACAAGGTTGCGCATTTCTGCTCGATGTGCGGCCCGAAGTTCTGCTCGATGAAGATCACGCAGGACGTGCGCGACTACGCGGCGACGCTTGGCGACAACGAGAAGGCCGCACTCAATCTCGACGGCAAGCTGCCCGGCGTCGGCATGTCGATCTCCGGCGTGATCGAGGACGGCATGGCGCAAATGAGCGAGAAGTTCGTCAAGATGGGCGGACAGGTCTATGTCGAGGCGGACGCAGTGAAGCAGAGCAACAAGGCGTTTTGATCACACGCCTCCATCCTCTTATATGACACGCGAAAGGCCGGGATTATCCCGGCCTTTTTTGTGCACGTTCGCGTTCGAGACAGCGTTGTCACGGAATTGAAGCCGCCAACCAAACGTTGCTAGAAACGCTGAACGGCGACAAATATAGCATTTGCATTGAACCACCTGACCCATTCGCCCGACACATTGTGAAGATTTAAAAGGGACACCAGCACCATGCGCAAGACAGCTTCCACCAGCGCGCTCATCGCGATCGCCGCCCTGACTTTCAGGGCAGCTCAGGCCTCAGCGCAAACGAAGCCATCTGCGCCCAACCCGGAAGCATCGCTCACCGAGAAGATGAACGCCTATGTGGGCTGCATCAACCGCCTGTCCGAGCGGTCGTATAGTTCGCGCAGCCGCTATTTCAGTTGGGTCAGCCCCAACGGTCCAACCGGGAAAGAGCGGATCATCTACGGCACCTATACGATCTACGACACGTCCGACTGCCGCAAGAATGTCGAGCAGGCCAACACGCTGGAGCCACGCGACGCCGAACTTGAAGCCGCCGGGTCCGCCTATGCCGAAGCCGTCAGCAAGCTCGAACCTCTGCTGAAGGAAGCGGATGACTACTACACGCAGGAGAACTACAAGGACGACAAGATGGCCAAGGGGAAGGCAATGCACCCCCGGCTTGTCGCCGCATGGGATGCCTTCGCGAAGGCGGACAAGGACCTGCGGAAGAATGTCGAGGCCATCAACGACAAGCGGGCATTGCAGCGGCTTGCCGCGATCGAGCAGAGCGAGGGCCGCAAGGCGCGCTATCATATCGAAGCCTTGATGATCCAGGCCAAGCGCGTGCTGCGCGCGCAGACCGCCGACAAGCCGGATCTTGCCGCGCTTACACAGGCGTTGAACGACTACGAGGCCGCCGCCAAGGACCTGGAGAATGCGTCAAATACTGAGGACGGCCAGAAGATCGGCTCGATGTTCACCAGCAGCGCGAAGTCGTATCTGACCTCGGCCAAGCAACTCATGCGCCGGATTCGCGACAAGACGCCTTACAGCCAGGGCGACAAGATGATGATCAACGCCGGCAGCGGCTGGATGATCGAAGGAACACCCGAACGGCTGCTGCGCGATTACAACCAGTTGATCGACGCCTACAATCGCGGCACCCGCATCTAAGGCTGCAGCCAACACAAGCGACAGCCCGGATGCAGCGGAGCGCAATCCGGGGATGGATCACCTCGCCTGCCCCGCATTCCGCTCCGCTCCATGCGGGCTACGACTCCTGCCGCACGATGTGCTAGGCTCACGCCATGCACAACCTCACACCACTTTCCGGATTTCTCGGCGGCGCGCTGATCGGCCTCGCGGCCGCCTTGTTGATGCTGCTGACCGGACGCGTCGCCGGCATCAGCGGTATTTTCGGCGGACTGCTCACGCCCAATGCCAGCGATCGCGGCTGGCGCATCGCCTTCATCGCGGGGTTGATCGCAGCCCCGCTGCTCGCGTCGTTCTTCACCAGCGCCGCAATGCCCTCGCCCGTAATGCCCGTCAGCATGATCCTGATTGCCGTCGCGGGCCTGCTTGTCGGCTTCGGCAGCCGCATGGGCAGCGGCTGCACCTCTGGCCACGGCGTCTGCGGCATTGCCCGCCTCTCGGCACGTTCGCTGATCGCCACCGCGATCTTCATGGTCACGGCTATCGCAACCGTTGCGGTTGCACGTCATGTGATCGGAGGCTGACCCATGCTGATTTTCGCCAGCTTCGCCTGCGGACTGATTTTCGGCGTGGGCCTTCTGATCTCCGGCATGACACAGACAGAAAAGGTGCTGGGCTTTCTCGACCTGTTCGGCGCATGGGACGCGACACTGGCCTTTGTGATGGCCGGAGCCGTCGCCGTATCGAGCATCGGATTCGTTCTCGCGCGGCGGCGCGGCGCACCGATGTTCGCGGCTCAGTCGCTGTGGCCGACACGCAAGGACATCGATACGCCGCTGGTGATCGGCTCCGTGCTGTTCGGGATCGGCTGGGGATTGGTCGGGCTTTGCCCCGGCCCGGCGCTGGTCAATCTCGCGGGGTTAAGCCTGCCAGTGATCGTGTTCGTCGCAGCCATGGCCGCCGGCATGATCGGCCATGATGTGTGGGAGAAACAGAAAACGGCCGCACCCGATACGGGCACGGCCGCTGCAGCATCGACGGACGGCTAGTTCTTACTTGAGCGTGATCGCGAGGCCGCTGAGGTCCGCGTTGGCCATCAGGCCGGTCTGACGGCCGGAGAGTTCAAGCACTGCGCCCTTCTGGTTGGTCAGCACGATCGCGCGCGCGCCGCGGCCCACCGCGATACCCGCGCCCGCCGCGCCATAGACCCCGGCCACATCCGACGGCCGGTTGATGTTGCTGACGCGGCCACGCAGCACCGTCTTCGATCCGCCGAACACCAGACCGTAATCGATGCCGCCGGTGGACAGCGCATAGTTCCGGCCGCGGAAATTCAGCGTGCCGCTGCCGCCCGAACCGCCGATGAACCATCCGGCCTTGTAGATCACGAGCGACACGCTGCCGCTGTCAGCATGAGCGGACGACAGGCCCGCTCCGAAAAGAGCAGTGACAGCAATCAGCATGGCGCGAATGGCGGATGGCAAACGCATGATGAATCTCCGGATTGTTGTGACAGATGATGTGAACGGCAAATGTTTGCGAATGAAGCGGCACAACCGAATCAACTCTAGCGCATCGTGAAGATTCGGAAAACGCTCATGACGCAAGCGGAACTCCCAAACCGCCAGATCGGTCAACAGGTTTGATAGCTCCGCAGGTTTCGCCACGCGTCATTCTGTTGTTAAATCGATTCGGTTTCATGATGATCTACGGGAGGGTGCTGTGAATCGCGCCGAATGGGATCTGCACGCCGCCAAATTCGAGTCGATGGTATGCGACATTGTCACTGACGAGACCGGCACCCAGATGCCGCGCTTCGTTGCATCCGTCTGCCGCGCGCGGAAGAATCTCGAACTGGTGGATCTCGGCTGCGGCGTCGGCAGCTTTGTGAAGAAATTCGGGCATCGCTTCGAGAAGATCACCGGCATCGATTTCGCGCCGCGCATTGTCGCGCGTGCGAAGAAGCGCTGCGGCGAGATGCCAAACGCCAAATGGATCGCGATGGATGTCTGCAAGTCGGGCGATGTGCTCGGCCGTGTCGCCGATCTTGCGGTGTGCCTGAATGTCATCACCTCGCCGCGCGAGGCGAAGCGCGACGCGCTGTGGTCAACGCTGGCTGCCGTAACCAAGCCGGCGGGTCATGCGCTGGTGGTAGTGCCATCGATGGAATCGCAATTGATGGTGAACAAGCTCGGCGCCTCCGCCGACAAGATCAAGGCCGGCGGTCTCGTCAGCCGCGACGGTGTCTGGCAGAAATTCTACGAGCGCGACGAATTGATCTCCACCGTGTCGGAAAAGGGTTTCGAGATCACCCGCATCGCCAGGGTGTATTACCCCTGGTCGGTGGATGGCCTGCGCAAGCCGCGCGGCTCGAAGCAGTTGCCATGGGACTGGGGTTTTCTGGCGCAGCGCGCGGCTTGATGTATCAGCCGCCGCGCGGGCATTCCTTGTAGCCGAACTCGTCGATGATCCGCGCGCCGGAGATGGTGCTGAACTCCAGCTTGTCCAGATAGCCGTTCGCGGTCACGTATTGCCGCAGCTTGGCGTTGTAAGCATTCAGCATCCGCTGGGTTGAACCGGCATTGATGACATGCCTGTTTTGTCCGCGCCCATGACCAGCATGAAACAGCAACCGTGCGCTGCGCTCGACACAGACATTGCGCACGCCGAGAAATAGCGTGCAGTTCGATTGGCAATGACCGCGAATGCGAAACAATTCGCCGGTGGCATTGGCCTGATCGATTGCAGGCTGAAATTTCTCGATCCATCCGCCCATGGCAAAGCGATCGGAGGTGTCGGCGTGAACCGCACATGACATCACGACCGACAATATGACAGACAGTGTGGCGGCACGTTTCATCGAATGTCTCCCGGCATCGCGAAGCGGACGTCAGGTTAACTTTTCGTCCGCCGGTGGCAAGATCATTGCGCCCTCATCCGGCCGGACATAGCTTGATGACAGACATTGATCGCCGTGTTTGAATCGGCGCTCAACTGCCAGACAGTCAGACAAGAACACTCATGAAGTGGATTATGACAATGTTGGCGGAAATCTTTTTATTGAAGCTTGAAGCCCTGATGCGTGTCGCGGCCACTGAACGGCGCGCGGCGTCGAGCGATCCGCGCTTCGTCCCGGTTGCACTGCCGCACTGAGCGGCGGCCTCGCATCGTCATGCTGGCGTGAACGCGACGACGCGATGAGGCCGTGTGCTTATCCGAAGCGCGCCCTGTTGCGCTCCCGCGCCTTCTCCGCCTCGATCTCCCGGTCGCGCGGCGGCGCATGGGTGTGCAGCGATGTCAGGAGCTTTCGCGCGCTGGCGGAGACTTCGGCCACCGCAAGATCGAACGCAGCTTCATTGGCTTTCGACGGCGCATTGAAGCCGGAGAGCTTGCGCACGAACTGCAGCGCCGAGGCGTGGATCTCATCCTCCGTCGCGGGCGGCTCGAAATTGAACAGCGTCTTGATGTTGCGGCACATGTGCCCTCCTTCCCTCGGTCGACTTGAACGGGCGCGCCGGTCTGCATTTCAGCGAATTTCACCCCTTCACACGAGCAAATTCTGGGCACCTGCAGCTGCTCAGCGGGATTTCTGCAATGATCTCCTCCGGTTCCCGGCGAGTTCCAATTTCACTGTTCCATGAATGGGTTAGCCGGAAATTAGGATTTCATTAACCATATCGGCCCACCCTCGATTCATCTCGGGGCTGGGATCGCTGACTTGACCATGCTGCCTTTGCAGTACGGCGTTTTACGGAGGTCGCAATGATTCACACTTCATCGCCATCGCCTGCAGACCCGCTGGAGGGACCGGCTGTTGCGCCGGACCGCATCGTCCCGCTGCTGATCGGTGCGACGGTAGGAGAAATCGAGCGCGAGCTTGTGCTGCAGACCCTCGCCCGCTGCGACGGCAACCGGACCCGCGCCGCGCGCGTGCTCGGCGTCTCGGTCCGCACACTGCGCAACAAGATCCGGCAATATTCTGCAGAAGGAACAGACGTGCCCGCGCATCATTAGCGGCGCGATAGCCGCCACACCAGGCGTGGAATGCCAGGGCATGACCGCAATGCGGTTTACCGTTTGATGGACGGTCACGATCAGGTTACGGTTCCGTTATGAGGACCCGAACCATGATCCAACCGATACCGATAGTCCGTATTGCCTGCGCCGCTCTCGCCATTTTCGCGGCGACATCGATGGCGCAGGCGCAATCGCAGGGAACACCGGAGCAGCGCCGCGCCTGCCGTCAGGATGCGATGAAGTTCTGCCGCGAATTCGTTCCGAACGTGAAGCTCATCACCGCGTGCATGGAAAAGAACGTCAGCAAGCTCAGTCCGCTCTGCCAGACACAGTTTAAATAGGCGCGCGACCGCTTCATGCACATTCCTGCCACGCTGGATCAGGCCCGCAGTACGCTCGCTGTGATGCTCGGCATCGCCGCGACCGAGAGCATGCCTGTCGATATTGACCATGCGACCATCGCGGCAGCGACGCGTTATGTCTTTCATCTCGAGCCGCAGTTCGGCCTCGCCGGATTGACGCCGCTCAGCCCTGCCCGGCAGGCGGAGCTGACGGACGATCCTGAACTCGCGCTGCAGGCCGTGAGCTTTGCCGCGATCATGGCGTTTGCCGGCGGCACGCTCGATCAGGCCAAGCTGAGCGCGACAGTGCGGCTCGCGGACCAGCTTGACGTGCGCGATGACTTCGTCAACGATCTGGCCCGGCTGGCGCTCGGCGACCTGAAGGAAGCCAAGGACCACATGCTCCGCGCCAACATCGAGAGCATCACCGGCCGCCCGTGGACCAATGCGCAGATCGGGCCATGGCTGCAGCCTTACAACAAACAGCCCGACGCCGCGCTCGCGACACGCTTTCACGCGCTCTCGCGCCTGCCTGAAGATACATTCGGCCACGCCTTCGCGATGTTTTATCAGGAAAACAATTACGTCTATCCGGGCGAGCCGACCGCGCTCAATTTCGAGTGCGCCGTGCCGCACGATTCAACGCACGTTCTCGCCGGCTACGACACATCCCCAAGCGGCGAATTGCTGACAGCGGTGCTGACCGCCACCATGCACCGCAGCCACGCCATGTCCGGGCATATTCTACCCGCGCTTTTAAGCTGGCATCTCGGCATACCGCTCAACAAGACCGCAGGCTCGGCAACCGGCGCATTCGAGCCGGAAGAATTCTTCTATGCCTGGGCGCGCGGCGAAGACACCGCGCGCGACCTGTTCGGTCCGGACTGGAATTTCTGGGCGGCGGCGATCCAGCCGATCGATGCGGTGCGCGAGGCCGTGGGCCTGCTCGACTGAAAGCCGATTCCACCTGGCGCGAAAACGCTCTAGCTTTGTTGAGATGAGGCGGGAGCAAGTTTTGATGTCGAAGATCACCAACTCCACCATTGTCGCGGCGCTGCTGTCCTTCAATGGCGGCTTTGTCGACACCGCGGGCTTCCTCGGCCTCGCCGGGCTTTTCACCGCGCATGTTACCGGCAACTTTGTCACGCTGGCTCATGCCATGGTCCATGGCAGCGAGGGTATCGTCGGCAAGGTTCTCGCTTTGCCCGAGTTCATCCTCATCATCGCATTGGCGAGGCTCACGGGCACCGCGCTGCGCGCGCACAAGCTTCCCGCGATGCAAATCCTGCTCGGGGTGAAGGTCGCCCTCCTGCTCGCGTTCTTTGTTCTGGCGGTGCGCTACGGTCCGTTCCCGGACGCCAACACGCCGATGGCGCTGCTCACCGGCTTTGCCGGTGTCGCCGCGATGGCGATGCAGAACGCGGTGCAGCGCGTGCATCTGGCGAGCCTGCCGCCCTCCACCATGATGACCGGCTCCACCGTGCAGGTGACACTCGATGCCGTCGACCTGATGACCGGCGCCAAGCCTGAAACGCGGCCGCAGGTGCGTATCCGTTTCAGCCGCCTTGCACTGGCGATCTGCTTTTTCGCGCTCGGCTGCGCCGTCGCCGCCCTGATGTATGTCCATGTCGGCTTCTGGTGCCTTGCGCTCTCGGTCGTTGTCGGCCTCCTCGCCTCGATCATCCGGATCGAGGAAGCCGTCCCCGCATAAGCCGCTTGCGCGTTACCCGCTCCGGTTGCAAGATAAAGATGGGCTGGGGATTGCGTGGTGCGTTGTGTCGCGTTCGCCGTGATGGCCGTCTTGCCGGGCTTGGGCCTTGGAGCCTGCGCCATGCGCGATCCCTATGTTGCCACCCCGGCCACCACCGCATCCGGCAACTGGAAGATCGAAAAGCAGACCGACCGCATCACCGGCGTTCCGGTGCCGAGCGCGATGCTGATCATCAACAACGCTTCGAACAGCTTTGCCGATTACGCGCAGCCCGCCTCCATGCAGCTCACCTGCTTCGACGGCAAGCCGATGGTGCGCTTCGCCTTCGAGTTCAAGGTCGGCACCGATCCGAACTCCACGCTGGGCTATCGCTTCGATGAGAAGCCGGGCCATGACAACATCGCGGCGCGCTTCCTGCAGGAATACCGGACCGTGGTGATCGAGGATCGCGCGGCAGTCGCAACATTCGTCAACGAGCTTGCGGCCTCAAGCACACTCATCATCCGCATCCGCTCGCTCGCCGCTGGCCGCACCACCGCCGAATTCAAGCTCGATGGCGCGCCAGCCGCGATCGAAGCCGCCTTCGCGGGCTGTCCGCTGACACAGCCGCCTCCGCCGCCGGAGACGAAAAAGAGAAGGCGAGTTGCGAGGACGTAAGCGGCAAGTGACGCCGCAGACGTGAGCACAATCACTCAACTAGTCATCCCGGCGAAAGCCGGGATCCATAACCACCGACTGCTCTATTGAGCACAAGTGTTGCTCGTTCTTTTCAATCACACATCGACAGGGATGATGGGTCCCGGCCTTCGCCGGGACGACACCGAGGATCATGCGCGCGCGATGTTGCGCCGCATCGTGCCTCAACTATGTGCGGGACGATTTTCATTCCTCGCGGTGCTGTGTCTGGACGCTGTCCGGTGACAGTCCGAGACTAGCGACGATTCCCGATGACGGAGGATCGCGTGAGGTGGCCTGCTCGCGTTGCCCTGATGATTCCGCTGATCATGCCTGCCGCAACAGCGCTCGCGGTCGACCGCGGGCAGTTCGGCGATGTCCCCGAACACATTCGCAAGTGGTTCAAGGATGCGCGCAGCCCCGAGGGCGTGCCCTGCTGCGACGTGTCGGATGGTTATCGCACCGAATACGACGTGCGCGGCGGCGTTTACTGGGTGCCGATCGAGGGCGTGTGGCGCGAGGTGCCGGAAAAAGCAGTGATCCGCACCGGCGGCAATCCCACCGGCGGCGCGGTGGTCTGGTACATGACCTATCAGGGACGGCTGATGATCACGTGTTTCGTCCCGGCGGACGGGTCGTAGCCGAACAAAAAACTATCAACTCGTCATC
>Ga0209023_10001300_pt1 | contig 33957 bp, 28 predicted proteins | sample LakOneMetagenome_FD_187468 | JGI IMG/M metagenome (GOLD analysis project Ga0209023, IMG submission 187468) | Freshwater and sediment microbial communities from Lake Erie, Canada (SPAdes) (version 2) | ecosystem: Environmental > Aquatic > Freshwater > Lentic | place: Lake Erie, Canada...
ACAGTCAATTTACCCTACAACCAAAATAACATCCGTTTGTCTTTTGCCAACATGGACCTGACAGTTCCTGAAAAGAACCAATACAAATTCCGGTTAAAGGGTTTTCAACCCGACTGGACACTACCACAAACCAATAACATTGTACAATACATTTTACCACCGGGAGAATACCAATTGTATGTGCTTGGCGCCAACTATGAAGGCGTATGGAGTAAAGAACCGTTGATCGTACGGATAAATATCTTACCTCCCTGGTATCAAACGATATGGGCAAAGATCCTTTTTGGTTTGCTGGCACTGGTTGTAGTGGGGGGAATTTTTTATTCCATTTCAAGAAACAGGTATAAAAAGAAACTGCGGAAATTACAGATGGAACAGGAAGTACAGAAAGAAAAAGAACGTCTCAGCCGCGACCTGCATGATAACCTTGGCGCACAGATCACCTGGCTGTCCAATAATATCAGCCAGGTGGAAACTGCTCAACACCAGGATCAACCGGTAGAACAAAAAATGAACAGGCTTAAAGAAGGGGCCGGAGAATTGATGCAAACGCTGCGGGAAACTATCTGGATACTGAACAAAGACCAGGTAAGCGCCATCGACTTCTTTGATAAACTGGTGAACCACGCTTCTAAATATATAGAGGGCTATCCCTCCATGCAGTTACAAACCGAAGAAAATATTTCACCCGGTATTGAACTTAGTTCCGGCCAGGCCCTGCAATTGTTCCGCATTTGCCAGGAAGCGGTGACCAATGCCTGCAAACATGCCCAACCAGGTATGCTTTCTCTCAAAGCATCATCAGTAGATGGTCATTTTACCATTACTATCAATGATGATGGAAAAGGATTTGACAGCACTACTGAAAATCCAGGCCATTATGGGTTACAAAACATGAAGCAACGGGCAGAAGAAAGCAACCTGCAGCTAAACATTGAATCTTCGCCAGGAATGGGTTCTACCATCACAATTTCGGTACAGGGCTGATCGCCAATTTTAAGGCTGGCTATTAAATATACTCTCCCGGGAGTATTGCCCGGGCATTGGCAGGAAGATAGTTTTACTATATTAAAACAGATACCGGAATGAAAAAACAATTATTACTGGTCACTATTTTTACCTTCAACGCCGTTTTTTTATTTGCACAAACCGAAAAAGAATACATTGCCAACGGCATGGCTGCTTATAAAAAAGGGGACAGGCTTGAAGCGATCCGTATCTATACAGAGATGATAGCGAAATTCCCGAAAAATCAAAATGCCTGGAACAACCGGGCGTACATGTATTACCTGAGGAATGAAGATGCAAAAGCAATTGCTGATTATAACAAAGCCATTGAAATAAATCCCGGCGATATTGAACTTTATTTAAGCAGGAGCGATGCCTATACCTCTTCCAGGAATTATAATGCCGCACTAGCCGACCTTACCAAAGCTATTGGTATGAATCCTTCCAACTATTGGGCCTGGCTTGGCAGAGGAAAAGCATACAATGGTAAAAACCTGTTCGAAAAAGCCATTGCCGATCTTACAAAAGCAATTTCAATAAAAGAAACAGCGCCTGCTTATATGGAAAGGGGGTTAAGTTACAGCCACCTTAAAAAATATGACCTGGCCATAGCCGATTTTGATAAAGCAATAAGCATTGAGCCGGAATTCATAGACCCCTATATTGATAAGGCACAAACAGTACACCTCGCCACGCAGAAATATGATGAGCCCATCAGGATACTAACAGAAGGCATAAAAAAAGCGGCTGAAGAAGATGCTGCAAAAGGTTACAGCAACAGGGGTGATTTTTACCTGGCGCACCATGATTATGCAGAAGCATTAGATGACTATATAAAATTTTTAGCCATCGCAGCGCCAACAGCCAATGTGTTGAATAATGCAGGAACCGCCGAATACAAACTAAAAAAATATGATGATGCCATTAAATCATTTACCTATTCTATTACCATGTTCCCTGAATATATCAGCGCTTATGCAAACAGGGCCAATGTGTATGCGGAAATGGGACAAGCCGCCAAGGGCCTGGCAGATGTAGAAAGCGGCCTTGCCATTGACCCGGAAAATGAATTGGTATTAACTGCCAAAATTTATTGCCTGAAAGCACTTGGAAGAAATGAAGAAGCCCAAAGAATTTATGATAAATACAAGGATAAATTTATAAAACATTAAGCATGAAGAAATTTTTTCTCATGATAGGGTTATTTACCGCTTCGGATCTGGTTTATTGCCAGTGCCTTTCGGGTAACTGCAATAACGGTAAAGGAAAATATGATTATGGCTGGTGCGTATATGAAGGCGAATTTAAAAACGGGAAAATGGATGGCACCGGCACCATTAATTACGGTGAAGGGGAAAAATATGCTGGAACATTCAGCAATGGAAAAGAAAATGGAAAGGGGAAACTGTATCACAAGGATGGTACCGAAGAAGAAGTACAGTTTTTAGATGGTGTACGGGTAAGACAGGCACAAACGATCACTGCCGTAGAAGAAAAACCTTCAACGGGTTGCGTGGATGGTGATTGTGAAAATGGTACGGGAACCTATATTTTTCCCAGCGGAAACAAATACACCGGCCAATTTAAGAACTATGCCAGGGACGGCAAGGGTATTGCCTGGCTTGCTAACGGCGATCGCTTTGAAGGTGTTTTCCGGAACAATGAATTTGGTGCAGGTTCTTATTATTTTGCTACAGGCTACAGATACACCGGCACCTACGATGCCAATGGCAAAGAATTAAATGGCAGTTATTATGCGCCTTCCGGCACATCTGCAACTTTAAAGAATGGACAGATCGTTCCAAAGGTCACTGCGGAAGATATAAAACGTTCTGCCGCTGCACAAACGATGATCCTTTGCCCGGATTGCAGAGGGAAAGGAGGAAGGTACATTCCGGGCAGTACCAGTTACAGTACCATCAATACGGGCAATACGTATTCAGTTGACCGGTATGGAAATTCAAAAGTTGAAATAGCAGGTTCTACCGTTGTACAGCAACATACCAGTTTCGGATCGTTTGAAGAATGCAGCAGGTGCAATGGAAAGGGAAAAATTCTGAAGAATGAATAGCACCCTCTGTCAACCCAATTAAAAATACTCTCCCGGGAGTATTGCCCAACCCTTACTAAGAAGATAGTTTCGTAAGATCAAAAGAACTCTTTATGAAAAAGTATCTTCTCCTTCTGTTCTGCAGTTTTTTATTAGCAATAAATGCTTCGGCAAAGATCTGGCGGGTTAATAACACGGGTGTGCCGGCAGACTTCACAACCGCCCAGGGGGCAAACAACAGTGCAAGTGTATTGAATGGCGATACCCTCCATTTTGAGCCATCCGGTTTGAGTTACGGAAATTTATTTTTGACAAAAGGGCTGGTATTGATCGGCAATGGCTTTTTCCTGGGTACAGCCGCAGCGAATAGCAATCCTGATCTTCAGGCGAATACCGGCAGCAGTAAAATTGATAACCTGTATTACCAGGCAGGATCAGATAACAGTGTTGTGGAAGGCATGTATATTATAACCAATGCCTACATCAGTTATGGAGGCGCTCCTATTACAAATATATTGTTCCGCAGAAATTGTGTGGGGGGCCAGGTATCCATGGGCTATTGCAGCAATGTTCAAATGTCACAGAATTATCTTTCTACCATTTACAGTATCAGTGGAAGTGGTGCAGCAACCAATCTTTCCATTAATAATAACATTTTCATTTCGGGCGTTCAATTTGATGCTGATGATAATGGGACTTTTCAAAACAATGTGATTCATGTAAACAGTCAAAATTTCGTTTCAAGCTTTACAGGCTTTACGATCCGGAATAATATTGCAGTGAGCGATTATTTCAACATTGGCAGCAGCACCGTGGAAAATAATGTGAGCTGGACCAACGGGGCCCTGGGCAATGGATTAAACGGGAATATTGTGATTGCTGATATGACCACTGTTTTTGAAGACCTTCCCAATGCAAGTAACAGCTTCAGCCAGGACAGCCGCTTTCAAATAAAGGCCGCAAGCCCTGCCAAAACCAATGGAACCGGAGGCAGTGAATGTGGCATCTTTGGCACACAGAATGGAACCGCATATGCTTTATCAGGCATTTCAAATGTGCCAAGCATTTATAAACTTACTGCACCTGCAACAGTTACTGCCAATACATTGAATATTACGATCAGTACAAAAACAAATAACTAATAACAGCCCGTTATGAAAAAAATTACCGGCTTTATTATTTTTTCATTGTTATTGATCGCAGAACAGGCCCATGCCCAGGTCATCAATAAAGTTGAATATTACATTGATGCCGATCCGGGCTTTGGTAATGGCACGAATGTTACGATCAGTTCTTCGGCAAATATCCCAGACCTTCTCATTCCGGTTAATATTACTTCACTAAGCAAAGGGTTTCATAACATATATGTCCGGTCAAAAGATGATGCCGGCAAGTGGTCGTTAACCAACCGCTGGTTGTTTGTAAAAGATATTGCAGACGCTACCGTTAATAAACTTGAATATTTTATTGACACAGATCCCGGCTTCGGCAATGCTACAGATATCTCCATTACAGCAGGCAACAACATAACAAACATTGCTATTCCGATAGACGTATCTTCTTTATCAAAAGGGCTTCATAATGTTTATATCCGTTCTAAAGGAGATGCAGGCAACTGGAGCATCAGCAACCGCTGGCTGTTTATGAAAGACATTACATCAGCTACTGTTAGCAAACTTGAATATTTTATTGATACTGACCCCGGGTTTGGCAATGGTACCGATGTTTCAATCACTGCATCAGGAAACATAAGTGATGTACTGATCCCAATTGATATTACTTCGTTAAGCAAAGGATTTCACAACCTGTACCTGCGGTCTACTGGCAATACAGGAAGCTGGTCATTGACCAACCGCTGGTTATTTTTTAAAGACATTGCGCAGGACAACCTGCAGAGCGGCGAATATTTCTTTGATACCGACCCCGGGTTTGGGAACGGCACAGCCATCCCGTTTGGAAGCGGGTTAGGAACCAATGTTTCCGATTTCTCATTCGGTGCCAGCTTATCTGGTTTGCCCAATGGCCCTCACTATCTTTTTATACGAACCAAAGAAGTCAATGGCAAATGGTCACTCACCAATGTGATACAGTTTGATAAGAATGTGCCGCTTCCGGTTAAACTGATCTACTTTAATGTGATCGCTGAAGGAAAGAAGGCGCACCTGAGCTGGCAGACGGGCTCCGAACAGAACAGCGACCGCTTTGATATTGAAAGAAGCGCCGATGGTTTACACTTTGAAAAGATCGGTTGGTTGAAAGCGGCTGGTAACAGTACATCGCATATTGACTACAACTATTTTGACCAGGCTCCTAAAAAAGGAATAAACTATTATCGCCTGAAGGAAGTGGATATCGATAACCGGTCCGAATTTTCAGAGATCAAGACTGCACAGTTTGGAGATGGAATATTGTTCGCCCTGTACAACAACCCAAGTAATGGTTCGGATCTGAAGATCACCGTAAATGTTCTTCCTTCAGTTCTATCGGTATTTGATGCAAGCGGCAGAAAAGTAAAAGAGGTTAACATAACAACCAGCAGCAACTCTTTATCGGTAACAGCACTTGCTGGCGGGACCTACCTGGCGGTATTGAATAAAGATGGTAAAGTGATCGGGGTGGAGAAATTTGTGGTGAGCAGGTGATCTTATTTTTCGATCAGGTTTTCATCAATCATGTAGACTCCAATCTCATTAATTATGGGGCCATGCTTGCCACCTAAAAAGTTGATATAGATATATTTTACTTTTTGTTTTTCAAAAGTAATTATCCGCTTTCGCCCAATTGTCATTCCGAGTATCCGAGACAACACCTTTGCCTTTTCATCCATCAATACAAGTTCAAAACCTGATATTGTTTGTCCATTAATCAGTGTTTCACATATGGAAATACAGTTTATATCTGTATTTGCACTAAATGAAATACCAATACCATCATTTCCAACAATCTTAAAATTTTCTCCTGGTTTTTTAAATACTTCTGCTGTTTGACTGTTCATATCAGTCAACTTTTTTGACTGGAATAAAGCATGTCCATAAGTGGTATTAACTAATGAATTTATTGCAAGGTTTTTCTTGAAATTTTTGTTTTTCAATTTCCTAAATCCCACCAACGCCGCCGAATCATTTTCATTGATCAGCCCTCTTCCATCCGGAGGCACATTCAGCAACAAATTTGCCCCGCGGCCAACGCTTTTTAAATACAACTGAAATAACTGTTCCGGTGTTTTTACTTTACTGTCTTCTGCCTTGTGGTAAAACCATCCGGGCCTGATACTTACATCGCATTCTGCCGGTATCCAGTTCCGGCCGTTTACATTTCCGGCATTCAATGTATCCTGTGGCGGGCCACCAGCGCCTCTTTTAAATCCTGCAGTATCCAACATGTTCCAGTTCGTTTTTCCGGCAATGCCGTCTTCATTGCCACACCAGCGTATATCAGGGCCGATATCGCTGAACACAACTGTGCCTGGAGAAAGTTCACGAACCGTTCTTTCAAAACGATGCCAGTCATACACCTGCTTCTTTCCATTCGGTCCTTCGCCATTGGCGCCATCCCACCAGAGTTCCCAGATAGGGCCGTAGTTTGTAAAAATTTCTTTCATCATATTTACAAACACATCGTTGTATTTTCCTGTGCCATAATCAGGATGGTTCCTGTCCCAAGGAGAAATATAAACCCCGAATTTTAATCCATACTTTTTACAGGCCGTCGATAATTCTTTTAACACATCGCCCTTTCCATCTTTCCATTTACTTTCCCGTACCGTATGTTTTGAGAATTTACTCGGCCACAGGCAAAATCCATCGTGATGTTTTGCGGTGATGATGATCCCTTTTGCACCGGCGGCTTTTGCAATGCGGCACCATTGTTCGCAATCTAAATTAGTGGGATTGAATACTTCTTCTTTTTCGGTGCCGTGGCCCCATTCCAGGTCGGTAAATGTGTTGGGGCCAAAATGCATGAAGAGATAGAATTCCATATCATGCCATGCAAGTTGTGCCTTCGTTGGTTTGGGAATTCTATTTTGTGCATGGAAGACCAATGGGCAACAAACTAAAATTATGATACTAAAATTTTTCATTTGATTACAATGCCCGGTCAAGGTGAGTATATCCCCCGTCTACGTGTATCAACTGCCCGGTGGTATGGCTCGATCTTTCAGAAAGAAGGAACGCAACCATGTTTGCAATCTCTTCTGTTGTGGTCATTCTTTTTCCCAATGGGATTTTTTCTGTGATCGATCGTAGTTTTTCTTCCGGGTTGTGCAATGAGCTGATCCATTTTTCATACAGCGGCGTATAAGATTCGGCAACGATCACTGCATTCACCCGTATCCCGTATTTCAACAATTCAACTGCCCATTCTCTTGTTAGTGCATTACGGCCGCCGTTGGAAGCAGCATAGGCCGAAGTATTGCCCTGGCCGGTTTCAGCAACCTTACTGCCGATATTTACAATGACGCCCTTGCTTTTAATTAATTCAGGTAATGCAAAATGTGCCAGCAGGTAATAATGCACCAGGTTCTTATGCAGCGACGACATGAATGCTTCATAATTTCCATTCTCCAATCCTACCCCGTCATTAACCCCGGCATTATTTACCAGTCCATCTATCTTACCGAATTTGCTGATCACGGTATCAACAGCTTTTTTACATTCATCGGGCTTTGTAAGTTCTGCCGTTACGGCAAGACCTTTACCGGAAATTTCCTTTAGCATCGATTCATTATCGGCTGCGTTCCTGCCAACAATAACCGGTATGGCAGTTTCTGCTGCCAATGCTTTGGTAATACCTGCGCCAATACCCTTGGCGCCCCCGCTCACTATAATTACCTTATCTTTTAATCCAAGATCCATAATTAAAGGTTATAAAAATTTTCAGCATTGAGTCCGAATATTTTTTGCCGGTCTTCTCCGCTATATTTTTCCATGTAATTACCCAGCAGATCTTTCCATTGCATATAAGTACCCGAAAGCTGCAACACCGGCCAGTCGCTGCCAAAGAGCAGACGATCGGTTCCAAACAGTTCAAATACCGCATCAAGATAAGGATAAAAATCAGCGGCCGCCCATTCGTTCCATTTCGTTTCTGTCAGCAGCCCGGACAACTTGCAAGACACATTCGGTTGCATGGAAATTTCTTTCAGGTACATTTTCCAGTCATCGGGTTTACTATTCCGTATATCGGGTTTGGCACAATGATCTATGACGAATTTCTGTTCGGGAAATCTTGATACAAATTCCAGTGCCGGTTTTAACTGGTGATGATAAACCAACAGGTCATACGTATAATTGAATGCGGCCAATGCCCGTATGCCCCGTTTAAATTTGGTTCCCGATAAAAAATCATCCGGTTCGGATTGCACAATGTGCCGCCATCCTTTGATCACCGGGAATTGTGAAAAATATTCCAGTCGCTCATTTATGTTTTCATCCTGCAGGTCAACCCAGCCAACCACGCCTTTAATAAATGAATTTTTTTTTGAAAGATTGGCCAGAAAGATCGTTTCAGCTTCGCTCTGGTCTGCCTGCACGGCTACACAACCTGCTACTTGATTTTCTGTAAGCAGAATCGATAAATGTTCCGGCAAATGATCTTGCCGTAGTATTTTCATATCCGCTGTGATCCAGGAATCCCTCGCCGCATCAAAATTCCAGAAATGAACGTGCGAATCAATCGTCATGGCAGTTGAAAGATTTTATCCAATAATATCCATTTCTCTCCCGGTTTTGCCCAGGGCAATGCCTGCTGAAATTTCCACATCATTATTTCCCATTCCTGCACAGTTGGATTGGCGATATCAGCTGCTGATTTTTTTTCAAAACTGAAATCATCGCTGGCTTCAATGATCATGAACAACCTGTTGCCCGAACGGTAAATGTCCAATACTTCAATGCCGGAGTCTTTGATACTTTTTATTATTTCGGGCCAGACATGCGTATGGTGCTCTTCATATTCAGCGATCAAAGCCGGATCGTCTTTAAGATCCAATGCAAGGCAATATCTTTTTAGTTGTTTCATTTTTCTGAATAAGCCTTTGCAACTTGTTTGCTGCTTCCCAGTCCATCGATACCCAGTTCGATCACATCGCCGGGTTTTATATAAACCGGGTTTGGCTTTTGTCCGAGCCCCACACCCGCCGGTGTGCCTGTTGAAATGATATCACCCGGCAACAAAGTCATGAACTGGCTTATATAAGAAACAAGGTGCGGAATATTAAACACAAGGTTTTTTGTATTGCCATCCTGCATCATCTTTCCATTCACCGTTAACCAGAGGCGGAGATCATTCACATCATTTATCTCATCGGGCGTGGCGAGCCAGGGCCCGAGCGGCGCAAACGTATCGCAGCTTTTCCCTTTTACCCACTGGCCGCTTCTTTCCAGTTGAAACTCCCGTTCGCTGTAATCATTGTGCAATAAATATCCTGCAACATGACTCACTGCATCTGCTTCAGCAACATACGATGCCTTTTTACAGATCACGATCGCCAGTTCCACTTCCCAATCTGTTTTTACACTGTGCTTAGGAATGATAAGATCGTCATTGGGGCCAGCAATGGCACTTGTTGCTTTAAAGAAGATAACAGGCTCAGCCGGCAATTGCATATCACTCTCCTTTGCATGATCCGAATAATTTAACCCGATGCAGATAATTTTTGAAGGCCTTGCAACAGGCGAACCAAGTCTTGCTATTGCAGGAACGGATTTTAATTTCTTATCATCAATAATTTTTTTCAATAATGAAAGCCCGTCATTTTCAAAAAAGCGTTCATCATAATCAGCAACATGACCGGATACATCAAACCATCTGTCATTAATAATAACTCCGGGTTTCTCTTTGCCTGCATCACCAATACGGATCAGTTTCATAAATACATTTAGTTGTTCAGTTTAATAAACCCGCCGTCAACCGGGTAATCACATCCGGTAATGAAAGACGCTTCATCGCTGCAGAGGTAAAGTGCCAGTGCAGCCACTTCTTCGGGTCTCCCCATACGGCCAATAGGCTGGGTCCTGGAAAGCTTTTCAAACATTTCTGCTTCATTTCCGGGGTAGGTATTTTTTAAAAAGCCGTCCACAAAAGGCGTATGTATTCTTGCCGGTGATATGGAATTGCAGCGGATATTCTCACTCATGTAATCTTTGGCAACACTTAATGTCATTGCCATTACAGCCCCTTTTGCCGTACTATATGCAAACCGATCGGGGATGCCGACATGCGCCGCAATGGATGCCATATTGATGATGCTTCCTCCCTTTGCTTTTCGCAATTGCGGAATGGCGGCATAGATGCAATTGTAAACGCCTTTTACATTTACCTGCATTACATTATCAAAATCTGTTTCTGCCGTTGTATCTGCTTTGCCGATATTGGCAATACCGGCATTGTTAACCAGCATATGAACCGGGCCGATCGTTTCAAACACCGCAATCACTTCTTTTTGTATTGACACATTGCAGGAATGGGCAAAAGCCTTTCCACCCGCCAGTTCAATTTCTTTAACCACTCCGGCAGCGCTGTCCATATTCAGTTCAAGAATATGAACCACGGCGCCCTGTTTTGCAAATGTGCCGGAAATGGCCCTGCCAATGCCGCTTCCGCCGCCGGTAACTACCGCAATTTTATTGTCCAGCCGAAACATAGTTATTGTTTTATTTTATATCCTCTCCACCCAAACCAGGCTACTACCACAAAGCAAATTAAAGGTACGATATAGGCATTGGCTGTTGAATGCTCCGATAACATGCCCATTACATAAGGCACCAATGCCCCGCCAACAATTGACATGATGATAAAGGACGATCCCTTTTTTGTATGATGACCAAGGTCTTTAACCCCCAATGCAAAAATGGTGGGGAACATGATGGATTCAAAAAAGAAAATGATCATCAGTGAATAAACAGATACCCATCCCTTCATCCACACAACAGATATGCAAAGCAAAATATTGATCAGTGAATAAACCATCAAAAGTTTATTGGGGGCTATTTTCCGCATCAATGCCGTACCTGCAAACCGGCCGGCTGTGAAAACAAGCATGCTGATGGAAAGCAGGTAGGAAGCTTTTGCCGTATCAATTCCTGCGCCCGCCTCTGTACAGTAATTGATGAATAAGGCAGCTACACCAACCTGTGCCGCCACGTAAAAGAACTGGGCGATCACCGAATTGATAAAGTGACTGTGTTTCAATAATGGCTTTGTATCCTGTGCAATGTCTGAAACCAATGTTTGTTCCTTTATTTCAGGTAAGGAGGTTTTTAAAAACAGACCGGCCACCAGTAATACCACCATGCCAATAACAATGTAAACAAACTGCACAGAATCAAGATTTCCTTTTTCATTATTGCTGCCGAAAAAAAGATTGGCTGCAATGATGGGCCCGATGAAAGAGCCTACGCCATTAAAGCACTGCGACAGATTTAAACGGAATGCCGAAGTTTCCGGTTCACCCAAAACCGTAACATATGGATTGGCAGCGGTTTCCAGGCAGGCAAGTCCGGAGGCGAGAATGAATAAAGAAAGAAGGAAAAAATTAAAACTGGATTGTTGGGCCGCGGGGTAAAAAAGAAAAGCGCCAATTGCATACAGCAATAAGCCTGCGATGATCCCTTTCTTATATCCATACTTATTCATAAACATCGCTGCGGGATAAGCAACCAGGAAATAAGCACCGAAGTAAGCTGCCTGCAGCAGGGTGGATCTTGTTTTTGTAATGTTGAGCGATTCCTGGAAATGTTTATTCAGCACATCCAGTAAGCCATAGGCCAATCCCCACAGAAAAAAAAGACTGGTTACAAGCATCAGCGGAAACAGGAATTTATTCTTTTGCCGGTTCATATCGTTAAATTAATGAAATAACATCGCTGCAGGTAATTCTTCCTTCTTCCCGCCCCCTGCCTGCATTAAAACTTTTAATTCATTGCCACCACCGCTGTCGAAATAGATCACTCTTATTTTATGAAGCCCTTTTTTCAAAGCCGCTTTGCCGCTCTTCTCCACTGTTCCGTGGTCGCCGTCATTATCCACTACCTCCTCATCATCAATAAATAATTTACTGCCGTCGTCTGATTGGGTATAGAAAGTATAGATATCGTCCTTCACCATCCTGATGTACCCGGTAAATTCAAAAGCAAATTTATCTGCACGTCTTTTTTCTGCTACTGAAATAGTTTCAGCTCTTCCTGTTTCAAAAGGCTCACCTGCAAAAGCCGTCTTCATATTTATGTTTTTATCCGGTTGGTAATATTTGTACCTAAGGCCCGGTCGAACAGCTGCTTCCCCCGCCTTTTTCCATTCGTATACCTTTACTTTATTTTCCAGTGTGGCGCTGGGTAAAACACCTGTCTCGTATGTCTTTGCCATAATGATACTTGTCTTATCAATACTGAATGGCATTTTGTATATGGCGGATTGAGGCCCCGGTTCCGTGCCATCCATTGTATAACGGATCGTTGCCAAAACATTTCCTGGAGTAAAATGAATCAGCGGCTTTATCACTCCTTTTTCATAATCTACTTTAATGACAGGCTTGGGAGAAAATTTTCCATAATTCTCGATCTTCAGCACATACGCATAAGGTGCTTTTATTTTATCGGGATCATAATCCGGCAGATCGATCTGTACATTTTCTCCCTGTTGTTGCCAATGTAATTTTTCATTTGTTGATAAGAAACTGATGGCTGTGCCGGCAGCAGGACTGATCTCTTTTAAAACCAGTTTTTTATTAGCCGGGTATTTTGGAAAGATGGCATACAGGGTATTTGTATTGGCATTGTAAGTATAAAACACTTCTTTCACCGCATACCCCGGATCAGGATCAACCGTTATTTTTAAAAGCATATCACCACTACGGTCTTTGTATTCCCGGTTGCCTTCACTCCATTGCGAATGTTCCTTCCACCTCGTTGTGTTATAAATTGATTCGCCATTAACTTTCAGCCATTCGCCCATTTGCAACAAACGTTCCTGCATGATGGGCGGGATCTTTCCGTGTTCATCCGGACCGATATCCAGTAAAAAATTTCCCCCCCGGCTTACTTTATCTACCAGTTGCAATACCAATGATTGCGCAGAGTTATAATCCCAGGCATCTTCCTCCCGGTTGTAGCCATAGCTGTAACCCATGCCCCTGCTCTCTTCCCAGTAATGATCTTCAAAGTCAAGGTCAGGCTGGTACTCGGGTGTGTAGATGCCGGCGTGTTTAAAACGTACGCCTTCACCCCAGCGGTCGTTTACCACAATTTTATTTTTTACCGGGCTTTCATTATACAGCCAGGCCAAAAATTCCTGGCTCTTCCATGTTTCGGGTGGCGCTTCCCAATCGCCATCGGTCCAGAATACATCGGGCTGGTAAGTATTGATGAGGTCTTTCATCTGCGGCCAGGCATGTTCAGCGGCGTATTTATTTTTATCTTTCTTCCATAACGGGTTGAACCATTCATAGAGCGAATAATACATGCCGGCATGCACAGAAGTTTTCCGCACTGCTTTAAAAAGATCACCTAACAGGTCTCTCTTCGGCCCTACATCAACCGCATTCCATTTAAAACCCCAATCCTTATCCGATTCTTTGCTTGGCCATAGCGTGAATCCATCGTGGTGCTTGGATGTGAGTACAATATATTTTGCGCCCGACTGCTCAAAAAGTTTTGCCCAATCATCGGGGTTGAAAAGCTCTGCTTTAAAATCATTTGCCAGGTCGTAATAAGTACGGTTGCCAAATTTTGCTTTATGAAATTTTTGCCTGGCCGTATCACTTGTTTGTAACCCTTGCTGGTACCATTCTGCATAGTTCCCTTTACTGCTCCATCCCGGTACGGAATAAACTCCCCAGTGGATGAAGATGCCGAACTTGGCATCGGTAAACCATTGGGGCGTGGGCCGTTGGTCGAGCGATTGCCAGTTTGGCTGGTACGATTGGGCAAATAACGAATTTGCAAAGCTGATAGCCAGAATTAATGAGAAGGAAATAAGTCTGTTCATAATCGGTTATTTGGGGTCTTGATCCAGGCCGGTAATTTTAAAAACCCATGCATGTTTTGCCGGAGGGTCATTTCTTAGTTTTTCCGGAATAATAATATTGAAACCACCGGCATTATTTACGGCAATGGTCATTGGTTTGCTATATCCTAATAAAGAAATTTTCATAGGCAATTTTTCCACGAAGCTATTTACCGGAATTATTTCAGGCATCTGCCATTCATTTTCATCAGCCAGGTAAATGGCATACACTGCATTTCCTTTTTTGGTAAAGACAAACTTCCCTTCTTTATACGGCTTGATGAATGTGGTGCCGTAAATGGCTTCGTCGTTCACTTTCATCCAGGCACCAATTTCTTTTAACCGGTAGTAAGAAGAATCGTCCCAATCGCCATCCGGGCCCGGGGCTACGTTCAATAAAAAATTACCCCCCTTACTTACTGCGTTACAAAGCATGTGAATTAATGTATTCGCTGATTTGTTTTTTGCATTTGGCACATACGACCAGGAGGTGGACATCGGCATGCAACTCTCCCAGGGTACGGGGTTTGTTTCATTCGGTATCATGGCTTCGGGTGTGAGGTAGTTCTCGTATTCACCGGCAACTGTCCGGTCAACGATCAGCATGCCGGGCTGTTTGCTTCTTGCCATGGCAGCGATCTTAGGCATATCAATATCCTGGTCGTAAGGGATCGTCTTTTGCCAGCTCACGGAACTGTCAATGCTGCTGAAAGGCCGCACCCAGCCGCCATCAAGCCATAGAATATCAACCTTGCCGTAATTGCTCATCAGTTCTTCAAACTGGGTGTAGGTAAAATCTTTAAAGCGTTTCCAAATTTCAGGATATTTTTTTGTGTCGTAAGTCGGGTTCCTGTCCTTAGGTGGAAAATAACTCCACCAGTAATCAGGTGCATGCCAATCGGGTTTTGAAAAATAAATGCCGGGCATCAGGCCTTCTTTCCTAAAAGCATTCAGTATTTCTTTGGTAACATTACTCCTCGGATCTTTTGAGAAGGGTGTTTTTGCATCGGTGATCTTATAATCCGTGGTCCTTGTATCAAACATGCAAAAACCATCATGATGTTTTGCCATGGCCAGCACATAACGCATGCCGGCGTCTTTGGCAGCCGTTGCCCATTTTTCCGGATCAAACTTTACGGGGTTGAAAGTAGCCTGTAAATTCTCGTATGCTTTTTTGTATTCGTACCAGTTCTTTGCATAAGGCCCGCCCCGCTGGCACCAGCCTTCGTCTTCGGGGCAAAGGCTCCAGCTTTCCACTACGCCCCACTGGCTGTAAGGCCCCCAGGTGATCATGAGCCCGAATTTCAGGTCGCCCCATTCCTTTAGTTTTTGCCTCACCAGGATATCATCCGGCACTTTATAATCGAATTTGCTTTGCGCAGTAGCCGCACTAAAAAGAAGGAGAAAGAAAAAAAGGAAACAAACCTGTTTATGCGTTGCCATAACCTTGTTTACTGCAATATAAAAATAAAATATAAGCATTCGCATTTATCCAGGTTGGCGAGGACGCCAACCTGTGCGGATCCGCCTTGGTTGGTGTCACTCTCGCCGTGGTTGCTGTCCTTACCAACCACTATCATTTAAAGCATTACTATTTTGCTCCCGTGGCGTACCTTTGCCCCGAAATTTTAAAACCAACAGACTATATGGAATACAGGATAGAAAAAGACACCATGGGTGAGGTAAAAGTACCGGTGGATGCCTACTACGGCGCACAAACCCAACGCAGCATTGATAACTTTAAAATAGCGCAGGACATTAACCGGATGCCGAAAGAAATAATCCGGGCTTTTGCTTATTTAAAACATGCCGCAGCTATTACAAACTACGAAGCAGGTGTATTGCCAAAAAAGAAAGCTGATCTCATTGGCAAGGTTTGCAAAGAGATCCTTGATGGCAAACTGAATGATTATTTCCCGCTGGTTGTTTGGCAAACAGGAAGCGGCACCCAAAGCAATATGAATGTGAATGAAGTGGTGGCTTACCGTGGGCATGTGCTGAATGGCGGTAAATTAAGTGATAAAGAAAAATACCTGCACCCCAATGATGATGTAAATAAAAGCCAGAGCAGCAACGACACGTTTCCTACGGCCATGCACATTGCGGCATACAAGATCTTAATGGAAACAACCATTCCCGGCATCACCAAACTGCGCAATACACTTGATAAAAAAGCAAAGGCTTTTAAAAAAGTGGTGAAGATCGGCCGAACACATTTTATGGATGCAACACCATTAACGGTGGGGCAGGAATTCAGCGGCTATGTTTCGCAACTGGATCACGGGTTGAAAGCAATCAAAAATTCTTTGGCTCATTTGAGTGAACTGGCATTGGGCGGCACGGCAGTGGGAACAGGCATCAACACGCCACCAAAATATGATGTGAATGTGGCTAAGCATATTGCCAAACTAACCGGCCTTCCATTTAAAACCGCCGATAATAAGTTTGAGGCATTGGCAGCACATGATGCCATTGTGGAAGCACACGGCGCATTAAAAACAGTGGCAGTGAGTTTGATGAAGATCGCAAACGATATCCGTATGTTATCATCCGGACCAAGAAGCGGCATTGGCGAAATTTTCATTCCAGACAATGAACCCGGCTCTTCCATCATGCCGGGGAAAGTAAACCCAACGCAATGTGAAGCACTGACCATGATCGCTGCACAGGTAATGGGCAATGATGTGGCCATTGGCATTGGTGGCGCAACCGGCCATTTTGAACTGAATGTTTTTAAACCGGTGATGATCTATAATTTCCTGCACAGTGCAAGATTGATCGGCGATGGTTGTGTTTCGTTCAATGACAGATGTGCTGTGGGTATTGAACCGATCAAAGCGAATATCAAAAAACACCTGGATAATTCACTGATGCTGGTAACCGCATTGAATACCAGGATCGGTTATTATAAGTCTGCAGAAATAGCGCAGAAAGCACATAAAGAAAATACCACGTTAAAACAGATGGCTGTTAAACTTGGTTATGTTACCGAAAAAGAATTTGATGAATGGGTGATACCGGAAAATATGGTTGGTAAGATCTGATTCTTTTATAAGGTATCAGGTCGCTTTAGCGCCCCGGCACAAAAAAGAGAAAGGCTGCCCTCTACCGGCAGCCTTTTTATTCCCTGGATCTCACAGCTTGATTATTTTTTCTATCTGCATTTCCACATCGTAGGTATTATATAGTTTAAAAGCATATACACCTGCGGGGATGGCAGAAACATCAATGGAGAAATTATTCTGGTAAGAAGTTTTCTCAACCACCAGTTTACCGGTCATGTCATACAACTGTGCCCGCAGCGGTTTGCGCATTTCTTTTTTCCCCTGCACATTCAATGTATTTGTGAATGGATTTGGATAGATCTTCACCAGGTTTGATACCACCCGGGGATTTGTGGTGGTATTGCCGAGTGAAAGTGTTGCACCCGTGTACGTATATTCCATGATGGCCCCGCCATTAGCACTTGCCCCGGCATCCCGGGCAATATAAAACCGGAAGCCATCCGGTGCCACGGTGATTCTCCTGATCCTGTTTCCATCATTCCGGAAATAAGAAATGGTATCGCCCACTACCCCATCACCGGTTGCATTTAATTTAACCCGGTATACCAGGTTTCGCTTTAGTGGTGTAAGCAGTAATGAAGCCGGCCAGCCAGGAATAACATTGTGCCCGTAAAAATCAATACTGGAGCAGGCAACGGTTGGCCAAAGACTGTTATTGGATTGTGCCATCAGCGCCGGCATATCAGCAGCCGAAGCTGTAAATAATGTAAAGATGGGCTCTTTATGCATGGGTGTTGCTGTACAGAATGTTTCCTCATCAGCATTTGTATTCTGACCTATTTTAAAACCATCCACATTCCCGTCGCAATAACCAGATACCTGGTCCCAGCCATAATTTCTTCCTGATTCGATGATGTTGATCTCATCATCTGTTCTGTCCATTTGTTCAGAACTGTATAAATAATTTGTGCCGCTCACCGTACCCCAAACCAATCCCTGCGCATTGCGGTGGCCCAAAGAAAAAACATAATCCTGCGGGGTGATGGATGGCACGCTGTAAAACGGGTTATCATTGGGTACCCAGTTATCCTGTCCGCCATCACCATCAACTTCTGTGTTGATGCGAAGCACTTTTCCTTCGATCACATTTACATTCTGTGCATTCTCGGTACGGGTGGTGTTCAGAAATTGCCCTGCTCCCATATCGCCTACTGTATAGTATAACCTGTATTGCGTATGAGCCGCATCAGCTCCGGGTTCAATAACTGGACTGATCACCAGTCTTCCTGAATTATGATCACTGCTGCCGGGAATAGTATTTAAGATCGTTACCGGGTTGGTGAGTGTGTTGCCTATATAATCAAAGCGAACAATTTTTGTTGTAAAGATGCAACTTGTGTTGGTACCCGGACAACTGCCCCTGTTGTAAACATAGGCCGCATATACCCAGGGCTTGGCTGCTCTTACTGCCGGATCGGATGAATAAAGGTTTGGATGGATCGCCAGTCCCATTAAGCCGCCCTGTGGTTGCGTACCACTACCCGAAGTAAAATTTATGGAAGCATCGGTTGCCCGAAGATTTATCAATTGCGTCTTCATGCCTGATGACACACTAACTCTTGAAATCACATAAGCACTGTTCTCTGTAACCCACAATGAATCGTTGGGCCCGTATATTACTTCCCAGGCAGAATTAAAACCGGAAGCTACTGTTCTTTTTGTAAAAGTGGTTTGTGCTTCCGCTGTTTGAATAAGCGAAGAAAAAAGGAAAATGCAATTGATGAAAGTCAGTATCGTAAACGTTCGTTTCATAGGTAAGGATTTATTATAAACGTTTTGATAATGCACAAAAAACAGACCGTAAATTGAAATGAATGCCCGGATTATGGTCACCACTTCATAAACAGAACGGAAAATTCAGAAAAATTATTTTCACCTCGGTCGATTGAAAACAGGAACATATATGCAGAAATAATTTTGCTTAAACTACCTGTAAAATTCACAACAGAGCCTGTACTTTTTACTACCTATTATTTGAAAGACCAGGTGCTTCTCCCGTATTTGTTCTACTGGAAAGACGAAGGAAACGGATACTTATTCACAGGCTTGCACAAATCTATTTTTTTTCAAAATAATAAATCCTCCCGTTCCGTTGTCAACATAACAGACTTCTGAATAAGCATAAAAGAACAGGCTCTGTTTTTTGTGAATACATACTTATTCACTGCTTATTTAACCCTCGTACTAACTCCTGGAACCAAGAGTATAATTCCATAGCGGTTTATACATGCAGAAATAAAAACTATGACAATATTTATCATCCATATCCCCCATTCAGTAATAAAACTGAGATCCTATGAAAAAAAATCTACCCCGTACTTTTTTTATACCCATCCTGTTGCTGGTAAGCCTGGCTAACTGGCAACAGTTGTGTGCCCAGGTACAAACAGGAAAAAGCTATATCAATGTTTCGAAGAATACCTCCGGCGGAACATTTGAACCCGGCGACACCCTTGAAATAAGGGCGGCCATTGCCGTGGGAAATTTTGCCGCATTCTCCATCACAAGGGTGCGGTACAACGATACCATCAATGCCAATTTTACCTACCTGCCCAACACACTTAAAATTTTAACCAACGAAGGCCTCACATTCCGGTCGTACACCGATGCAGCAAATGATGATGCGGCCATGTTCAACGGCGTGAACAATACGTTGCGGATAAATCTTGGAAGCGGAACAGCAGCCGCAACAAATACCGGTAATGCAACCACCGGTGCCGGTACCATAAACTATAACGACAAGCCTTCTTTTTACGGGGGCGTTTGTATCATGGTGGCTTCCTTCCGGGTGAAAATAAATAATGCTGTCTCGTACAACAGTTTAATAAATATGCCTGGCGGTTCATTCCGCTACATTCAATCTGCAGCAAATATTACTGCCGGTTTTTCGCAAAGCAATATCATGGTCTTTCAAAATCTGGGTGTATGCCCCAATTTTGTTGGTGGTAATGCAGTAATAGAGAACAACGGAACATTCGGCAGCGGCAACACCCAAAACAGGAACTCCTCTGCGATCGTACCGGGATATACCTTTATAAATTTTAGCGCCAATCAACCCAACGATGGTTATTATGGCATTGCCAATAACAGCAGTGCAACAGGTGCAACAAATAATGGCGTAGCATATCCGCATGCATCACGGGTATTTTCTGTTTGGGATATTATCGGCGATCATACCGGGGCGGCAAGTGCAACAGCAGGCAATCCGGCTACCACACCAGGAACCAATGGAGGTTATATGGCCGTGATCAATGCAAGCTATGCAACCAATCCTGCCATACAGCAAACAGTAAGTAATTTATGTCCTTCCACTTATTATGATTTCAGTGCCTGGTTCAGGAATATCTGTTCCAAGTGTTCCTGCGACAGTAATGGACGTGGCGCATTGAACGCATTATTCAACGGTCCATACCCGCCCGGTGTAAAACCTAATCTTACTTTTCAATTAAATGGCATTGATTATTATACCACCGGCGACCTGCCGTACACAGGCTTGTGGGCCAAGAAAGGATTTACCTATTTAACCGGCCCGGTGCAAACGTCCTTTACGCTTTCCATAAGAAATAATTCTCCCGGTGGGGGTGGTAACGACTGGGCGGTGGATGATGTGAATCTTTCCACCTGCGAACCAGACCTGCTTTTAAAATACACACCCGAATTCAAAGCATGTTATGGTGCACTGGTTGATCTTTCTGCCTTGATACGATGTTACTTTCCAAACTATATTTATTACAAATGGCAGAAAAGCACCAATGGCGGTGTGAGCTGGTTTGATACCGGCGTAAATGGAGTAGGTTCTCCAACTTTGGTATCCGGCCAATGGCAATACACGGCTGTTTATCCGCAGTTCGTTGCCTGGCAGGCCGATAGCGGACATTGTTACCGTACTGTGGTGGCTACTACCTTAGCCAACCTGTCAAATCCAAACTGTTCATACAGTAACAACACCAGTACTTTTTTGAACATGATCGATTGTGGCATCATCCTTAATGTAAATCTGAAAGAATTCCGAGGACAGTTGGTGCAGGATAATGCAGTGTTGAACTGGACATTGGTATCGGGCAACAACATTAAGCATTTCGAACTGGAGAAAAGTTTTGATGGGAAGAATTTCTCCCAAACAGCCATCGTACCATTCAGCAATGGCGGCGGTATATCAAGCTATGATTTTAACGACCCCGAAAAAACCGCCGGTATCAGTTTTTACCGGTTAAAAATTGTGGATCATAACGGGCTTTTTATTTACAGTCCCATCATTACGGTCAACAATAAAAAAATTGATTTCGAGATCAGGCCCGGAGCCAACCCTGTTTCCACATACAGCACGTTAGATTATATGTTGCCGGCCGATGGCAAAATAAATATCCGGCTGCTTGATATGTTTGGGAACCTGGCAAAACAGCAACCCGCAATGGGAAAAAAAGGATGGAATAATACCCGGATCGAGTTCGGTAAAAATATGGCAGAAGGCATTTACATACTTTCTGTTTCTTACAACAATACCACCATCAATAAAAGACTGGTTAAAATAAACTAACGCTTTTTGTCCCTTTTGAGTTTGATTACAAAGAAAGCCCCCTGATTCTTCAGGGGGCTATGCTTTTATAAAAAAGAATTTATTTACAGCTGTAGGAGAAACTGAGTTTGCTTTTCACAGCGGGAACACCGGGCTGGTCGTCACCGGTCATGATTACACTCAACACATAATTATCACGGCTCATCACATAACTGCTGAAAGTAGAAACCGCAGAATCCCTCAACACATTTCCGGGGTCATAATTTCTCACTTTAATGGTTTTTGGTCCATTTGTGGGTTTTACGCCAAAATTATAGAACTGGGTGAAGTAAGGATACTTGTCTTCATCTGGGAATATGTAAAGGAACCTTTTGGGTAAAACATTGCCATAATAATTTACGTCTGCATCTATCACCAGGTCTCCGGTGAACAGGTCGGTTCCGGTCATATGCGTCATACTTCCTGCCAACCAGGTATAGTTAACCAGGTAAAAAGGGATGCCCGGGTTACTGGTAAATGCATAGAATTTCTGAATGAGGTAGCCGTTTGTGTCATAAAAATAAAAGATCTCATACTGCACTGAAAAGGGATCGGTTGGATCCAGTAATGCATGAAGCCGGTTGATGCGCCTGTTGGCAAGATCTACAAGAAAGTACTCATCGGCATTAATGAATACCGTATCACTTGCATAAAAAGGTGTGGAAAGATAATCAATGGTAAAAGCCACACTATCAAACAGGGTGACCTTGGTTACATTATCGCTGCTGTTGATGATAGCAGTAAGGGAACCAAGTGCGGTGCCAATACCCGCAGTATCCCGGTATGCTATCTTACTGATCCGGCAATCTACCCCAATGATCTGTCCGTTGCCATTAGGATCAGAACTATTCTCCAGGCTATACTCTTTGGCACAGGAAAACAGGGTAAGCACAATAGCTGAAAGAAAAAAAGGAGATAATCTTTTCATTTGGTCTTATTTGTATTATTTACCGGGGAAATAGTTTTATAAAGTCCGGTTTTACTCAAAAATAACGCAATTTTCCAAGCGCACCTTACTCTGGCTAAAAGATTACTTATCTCACTGATCTGCTGCACAAAACCGGGTTATTATCTGCAAATATTTTGCCAGCTCTCAACATGGCTATTAAGTCATGACCAGCTAAAATAACCTGTTTTACCAGCTAAAACTGCATATAAAATGTAAAAATTGGGCCGGCCCTCAGGAAACCTGCGATTCATCATTCACCACGGCATTTGTTTCTACGGTGGAATGAACCTCTTTATCCCGGTGTTTGAAAAAACGCTTTTGAAATACCAGGATACTGATCACACCGGTGGTAATGGACGCATCGGCAATATTGAAAATGGGCCGGAAGAATTCAAAATTATCTCCACCCCAAACAGGTACCCAGGATGGGAATTGTCCCCTGATTACGGGGAAATAAAGCATGTCAACCACATTGCCATGCAGGAATGTAGTATAGCCTTTTGAGGAAAAAATAGCCAGCCCGTTGTAGCCGATATAATCTTTAAGCAAAGGATCAACTGTCATGCCTTTATCGAATATCATTCCGTAAAAAGAAGAATCGATGAGGTTACCGAGAGCGCCTGCATATACCAGGGCAGCGCAGGCTATGAAACCTTTGTGGTATTTCTCTTTTATGATCTTGCCCAGGTACCAGGTTCCGAAAATAACCGCTCCCATCCGGAAAACAGTAAGGGCCATCTTACCCCAGTTGCCGCCGAATTTCCAGCCATAAGCCATACCGGGATTCTCAACAAAATAAAGCTGAAAACCACTGCCCAAAACATTGTGATGCTCATTAAGCTGGTAATGCGTTTTGATCCAGAGCTTAAGCGACTGGTCAACCAATACAATTACTAAGATGATAAATGCTACGTGTCTTCTTTTCATAATGTGGCGCAAAGATAAGAGAGTTTGGTGTTTTAAGTTTAGTGGTTGAGTGGTTTAGAGGTTTAGGAAAATGTTCACAGTTAAGGTTTGCAAACTAAACTCCTGAACCTCTAAACCCTATTCTTCATAATACACCCTTTTTACCCGTTGGGAAATGCCGGTCAATATTTCATAAGCTATCGTTTGCCCCCAGCCGGCTACTTCAGCAACAGGCAGTTCCTGGCCAAACACAATTACTTCATCTCCTTCATTCACTTCCACACCGGTTATGTCAAGCATGGTCATGTCCATACATACATTACCGATCACCGGAACCCGTTTGCCATTGATCCACATTTTCCCAATACCGTTGCTCATCAGCCGCGGATATCCATCCGCATAACCAATACGCACGGTAGCGATCACTGAATCTTTCGTTGCGATTCCCTTACGGTTGTACCCAACGCTTTCGCCGGCCTTTACTTTTTTTATCTGTGACACGGTTGATTTTAACGTGGTCACATTTTTTAACTGCTGCTGAACCGTTTTATTTGAGTCAACGCCATATAAACCGATACCGAGGCGGACCATATCAAACTGCAGATCCTTGTGGCGATGAATGGCCGATGTATTGGCAATGTGCCTGAGAAATTTATATCCTGTTGCTTTCTGAATTTCTTTGCATGCCTGCACAAATGCTTTGGCCTGGTTTTCGGTGAACGCATCATGTGCAGCAGAATCGCTGGCAGCCAGGTGAGAGAAGACAGATTGCACTTTAAAAAGAGAGGTTGACCTCAACCGTTCGCACAATTCTTTTATATCGGCTTCTTCAAATCCCAGTCGCCGCATACCGGTATCCAGTTTTATATGCACCGGGTAATTATTAATGCCGGATCGTTTTATATAATTCTCAAAGGCGTCTAAAATACCGAAAGAAAATAATTCGGGCTCCAGGTTGTACTGCATCATCACATCAAAGGTTATCTCTTCGGCATTCATGACCATAACAGGCAGGCTGATGCCGGCTTTTCGAAGTTCTACCCCTTCATCCGCATACGCCACGGCCAGGTAATCCACATTATGAAACTGCAGCAGGTTGGCAATTTCAAAACTGCCACTGCCATAACTAAAAGCTTTTACCATCGCCATCAGTTTCACATCGGGATTGAGCAACTGCTGGTACGTTTTTAAATTATGGGTTACGGCATTCAGGTTGATCTCAAGTACGGTCTGGTGAATTTTCTGTTCCAGCAAATGACTGATCAGTTCAAACTCAAAAAACCTTGCTCCCTTCAGCAATATCGTTTCATCATAAAAATGCTGTGCATGAAACTGGTGAATGAAATCCGCTGTGGATGCATAGAAAGCCGTTTGTGCAATATTCTTAAATGCATTCTTCTGCCTTGTCAGTTCCGGCCCAATGCCAATAAAACGATTGATGCTCTTCTGTTCCAGTATGGCAGCCACATCGGCATACAGTTCGCCACTGCTCTTGCCCGACTGCATGATGTCGCTGAGAATTAAAGTTCGTTTGCTGTGTTGCTGCTGCTGCTGCAGAAAATCAAGCGCAATCACCAGTGAATTGATATCGGAGTTATAACTGTCGTTGATAACCGAACAGTTATTGATGCCTTGTTTCAGTTCTAACCGCATTTCCACATAACGCAGTTGAGGCATACGCTGAATAATACTTTCAACAGGAACGCCGAGGTGAAGCAGTACACAACAGCATGTAATGGCGTTTTCAATGGATGCCTCATCCGTGAAAGGAATATTGAAATTTATTTCAGTCTCTCCAAATTTCGCCGAGATGTTTGTTTGTATGCTGCTTGTTTCAACAGCGATCACCTGCAGGGTGGCTGATTCTTTTTTACTCCACGAAAAGAGTTTGAAATCATCGCCGCTCCGCACATTGTTCGTAAACGTATTTACCGCTTCATTCAGATCTGGATTGTCGGCGCAATAGATCAACACCTCACTTTTCACAAACAGCCGCAGCTTTTCATTTATTTTCTGGCGGATATTCAAAAATCCCTCTCCGTGTGCTTCGCCGATGGAAGTGATCACACCAATTGTAGGTTCAATGATCCTGGCCAGGTTTTGCATTTCGCCCGGCTGGGAGATCCCCGCTTCAAAAATGGCGAGTGTGTTCTCTTTACTCATCTGCCATACACTCAATGGCACTCCTACCTGCGAATTAAAACTCTTAGGGCTTCGTACAATATTATAGTCTTGTTGAAGTAACTGATACAGCCATTCCTTCACAATTGTTTTACCATTGCTGCCTGTAATGCCAATTACCGGTACATTGAATTGCTGCCGGTGATGGGCAGCCAGTTGCTGCAATGCCTGCATCACATCGGGCACCCGTAAAAAAGCTGCCTTCGGAAATTTTTTGGCGGTTGCTTCTGTAAGATCTTCATCCACCACAAAACAGCGTAGGCCTTTTTCATACAACTCGGGTATGAAAGAACTGCCGCTACGTCTCGGGCCATTCAGGGCAAAGAATACGGAAGTGACCGGAAATAGCAGCTTGCGGCTGTCTAATAAAATATGTTCCACATCGGCATCTGTTTTTGCAGCAGGTGCCTGCGCCTTGATGATGGATGCTATTTGAGAAACTTTGTACAAGTTGATTTATTGATCGGTTTAGATATCCGTTGGCACTCCTTTCCGTTGATGATATGTGGAATAAATGATAGAACCTGAGATACAAAATACAATTACCAGCAACGATATCCAAACGGGTATGTCGATCAGTTCCTTGATAAGCATTTTAATGCCTACGAACACCAGTACAATGGCAATCCCCTGTTGCAGGTAATCAAACTTGTTTGCAGCACCTCTTAATAAAAAGAAAAGGCTGCGGAGTCCCAGCACGGCAAAAATATTAGAAGAATAGATGAGCAGCTTTTTATCGGGGTTGGGGATGATGGAAAAAACAGCGGGAATGGAATCGAGGGCAAACATAATATCGATCAGGCCCAGCATGACCACCACCATCGCCAGGGTAGTAAAAAATGCTTTGTTATTATGTACAATGATAAACCGCCCGTTAGGTTCCACATGACTGATGCGCATGAACTTTTTCATAAGGCGGTATGCCCAGTTCTTCTCCGGGTCAAATTCTTCTTCCTCTTTGCTGATGAACATCCGGAAACCCGTATATAAGATGAACGCACCAAAAATGTACATGATCCATTCAAAGCGGGCAACCAGTTCGCTGCCTAATGCAATAAAGATGATGCGGAATACGATGGCCATTAATATGCCCAGCAGTAAAACCCGGGAATAATTCTCCGGCTTTACTTTGAAAAAAGAAAAGATGATGATGAAGACAAAGATATTGTCGATGGAGAGCGACCACTCCAGCAGGTAGGCCGAGATATACGAGACAGCATCTTCTTTGCCGTTGCCGCCATCATTTTCGTACCAGATGAAGCCGCAGAAAATAAATGACAGCGCTACCCAGAAAATTGTTTGAACCAATGCCGCTTTCAAAGTGATCACCTGGTTTTTCTTACTTAATAAACCCAGGTCAAATATCAATGCTACGATGATCGCCAAACTGAATACCAGATATATCAATTGTGTTTTGTCCATTGTCAGCGGTGTGTATATTTTCTTCTGCGCAGGAATTGGTAAAACAATGCAAACAAGATCACGAGCAATACAGGCACGGCGATATTTATCAACTGCCAGTTCATTTTTTCGCTGTCCACCTTTTTCTTATCAAGCAATCGCAACGTATAATCCTTTGCTTTTGCTTCCGACAGCCCGGAAGGATTGATGAGGTAATCGAGGCAGTTTTGTAAAAAATCTTTGTTGGCAAACTGGTACTGGTATTGCGAACCGTAGGTGAATGGATTCATCCCCATTGGCAATGGTTCATTTTTTTGAACGGAGTTCAACACCATATCTCCATCTGCCACTATGATCATTTTATTATCCTGCACACACTGCGGAAGAAATGCTGCTCCATATTTTGCCAGGCTATCACTAATTGCGTTTGACAACCGGTTGGTGAAGAGCGACTGAAATTTCCCTTCGAGCAAAACGGCAACCGGTATGTTTGACTTATTGAATTTTTCGTCTTTCGGCGCATTTACATTTTCATTGCCGCTGATCAATGCCGGTGTTGAAATGGTTCTTGAATTGGGGGAACTGCTTAATAAAAATGTTTTCTTAATTCCTTCTGCTTCCACCGTATCAATGGAGTTCACAAACTTACCCGATACAAAGCCTATGTTCTTAGTGATGGCATGCGAAGAGGTTGATGCAAAAACAGGAAAATAATTCCAGATCAGAAATTCAAACTGGCCGTTGCCGTTCACGTCAAATGGCAGGCGATCGCTTTGCAGGTCCATCACAAGGTCTGAGTTGACCCGTGCGCCGTACTTAAAGAACAGGTCATTCAGTTCCAATCCCCGGTCATATGCAATAACCTCATTTTTTATCCGCAGGCTGTCCATTTCGGCATTCAGTTTATCAATAAAGAACATCACTTTTCCTCCACGCATTACAAACTGGTCTATCTTCAGTTTTTCTTCATCCGTGAATGGTTTTACCGGCTTCACGATCATTAATACCTTGAAGGTGTCGGGTATGCCTGCCTGCGTATTCAGGTTAAACGTAAAAAGATTGTAGTTGGGCCGTAAAATATTTTCAACCAGGTCATACGTGATATAACTTCCTACCGGGGGCTCTCCGTTACCAATGGAATATGCCAGCATGGGCTTCACATCATTGGTGAGTTTGAATATGGCATTTGCCAGTTCAAATTCCATCATGGCTTCGGCGCTGTTGATCTCTTCCCGGCTGATGTTTGGTATGCCGTTATACAGCCTTACCGGAACCGTCTTTTCTTTATAGTGCAGCAGTGCCACAGGATATACCAATTGTTGCTTTTCTCCTTCCTTTAATTGCGATTTTAAATTAAAAGGATACAGGCCTAAAGCAGAAAGCGTATCTCCCCATTTAACCGAGGTCTCCGGTACATCCTCATCCGGGCTGATAAAATTATATTGCAGTTTATTTCCGGCGATCTCTTTGAACTCACTCAGCATTTCATCGGTACTGCCGGCCAGTTTTTTAAATCCGCTGGGGAAATCTCCTTTCAGAAAAACATCCACCTGCACCACATCGTCCAGCGCCTTTAGTATTTTCTTTGTAGGCTTTGATAAAGTGAACCGGTTTTCATTGGTAAGGTCGATCCTTGTATGATACAGGGATGCCAGCCAGTTGATGCCAACCAATAAAACAATGATGATCGGCAGCCAGAACTTAGTCTTCCATATTTTATTGATAAGGCCCATTTATTTTTTACGGAGATTTTTTACTGTAATTAATAGAAAGAGGAAGATGATGCTGGTGAAGTAGATCACATCACGGCTGTCGAGCACCCCCCGGCTGATACTGCGGTAATGAAAATCAATGCCGAGCATTTCAATATAATAATCGGCACCGTTTGCAAAAAAAGATAACCGGCTCAATGCATTGAAACCGAAATATAAGACCAGGCAGACAAAAGCACTTATAAGAAATGCAACCACTGCATTGCTGGTAAATCCGCTGCAAGAGATACCGATGGCTGCAAAAACTGCTGCCAGTAAAAAGAGTCCGGTATAACTTCCCAATATTCCGCCACTATCAATACCCCCCTGCGTACTTAGTGATTTAATGGTAAAGACATAGATCAATGTAGGTATGATCACAAACAACAGCACAATAAGTACAGAGAAATATTTGCCAAGTATGATCTGCCACCTTGACAAGGGCCGGGTTTGAAGGATCTCAAATGTGCCTCCCTTGAATTCATCAGCCAGCGTGCGCATGGTAATGGCAGGAACCAGGAAAAGAAGTATCCAGGGAGCCAGCTCAAAAAATTTATCGAGGGAAGCATAACCAAAATCAAAAATATTACTGTCGGGTAATACGAAAAGGAACAGTCCGTTTACCAGCAAAAACAAGACGATGGTGATATAGCCGGTGAGGTTACTGAAAAACTGCTGCAGTTCTTTTTTGCAAATGCTCCACATATACGTTTAAAATTGTTGCAATTTAAGGTATAACGTGGTATTGTGCAGGTATAAACATGCGGGTGTATGGCTATATGCACATTTTTAAGTTCGGATTAACGTATTTTTTATATTAAACAAACCGGGCTGAATTTCTGCAGCAGCCTAAAAGAAACTTTTCCCCCTAATGCAGCATTTCAGGAAATGGCCTTGTCATAACGGCGGGCTGGTTGTTAAACAACTGACAACAGGTGATGATAGCCCTATCATTGCGTATGATACTACCATAGGGTAAGAGTTGTTTACCCAAAACCAACTGCTTAGGCCCCGTCGTTAAACCGGCGGGGCTTATTTATGGAATCTGACCGGCCTGGCATCTCAGGAAAAAAATATTATGAAAAAAATCATGCTGCTGCTGATTGTTTGCGTGCTATCCCTGCACACAATGGCACAAAAAACATCAAAGAAAGCTCCACCCCCGCCACCACCTCCACCGCCGCCTGCCATGGTTGCTGAAGCGCCGCCACCACCACCACCGCCTCCTGCACCCCCAATGATTGAAGAGGTAGAGTTTATGCCACCGGTTATTGTAAATGACCAGGGGTATGACCTGTCTGTTCATTATAATAACGGGAAAAATATGGTGTATGCAAAGAAGAATGGGGTAACTGAAAAAATTTCTATGGAGAAATGGAACGCCAACAGATCTTTTTATGAAAAGAAATATGGCGAACTGCCTCCTCCTCCGCCACCACCTGCTCCTCCAAAAGCGCCAAAAGCCGAAGAATAACAATAAGAAAAGCCTCCTTGCAAAGGGAGGCTTTCTAATTATTTATTTTAAAGAGAATCTTTATACTGCAAAACTTTCTCCGCATCCGCAACTGCGGCTGGCATTTGGATTGTTGAAATAAAATCCTTTGCCATTTAATCCGTCGCTGAATTCCAACTCAGTATTCACCAGGTATAAGAAACTCTTCAGGTCGCAGACTATTTTTATTCCTTTATCCTCAAACACCTGGTCCATTGGCTTAACCTCGTTATCAAAATCCATTTTGTAACTAAGTCCGCTGCAGCCACCTCCCACAACACCCACTCTTAAAAAATAAGACTGGTCGTTGATGACACCGGCATCGGTCATAAGGCTTACAACCTTTGCTTTTGCTTTATCGCTTATGAATATTGAGTTTTCTGTTGCCACCATTTTTAAAAGTTTTAGGTTTTAAGTTATAGGTCATAAGTTAACTGTTCAACTTATAACTTATCACTCATAACTTATAACTGCTTTAGTGTACCACACTTTCTTCAAACTTGATCGCTTCCATGCCATTCTTTACCCGGTAGTCGTTGATGGCTGCTTTGATCGCATCTTCTGCCAACACACTGCAGTGGATCTTTACCGGAGGAAGATTCAACTCTTCCACGATATCCATGTTGTCGATCTTCAGCGCTTCGTCCACACTTTTTCCTTTCAGCCACTCGGTAGCCAATGAAGAAGAAGCAATGGCAGAGCCACATCCAAAGGTTTTGAATTTTGCATCGGTGATCATGCCGGTTGCATCATCCACCTCTATCTGAAGACGCATTACGTCTCCACACTCCGGTGCCCCCACCAGGCCGGTACCTACATTCTTTGCAGCTTTGTCCAGCGTACCCACATTCTTTGGGTTCTGGTAGTGATCGATCACTTTTTCTGAATATGCCATAATTTTTGATTTGAAGATTTGAAAATTAATTGATTTGAAGATGTAAAACTGTTGCCACTAATTTGAACTCATCTTCAAATTTTCAAATTAGTTAATCGCCAAATCAATGTGCTGCCCAGCTAATGCTGTTCAGGTCTATGCCTTCTTTATACATTTCCCAAAGCGGGCTCATTTCTCTTAACTTCAAAACCGTTTCGCTTATTGCTTTAATTGTATAGTCGATCTGCTCTTCGGTGGTAAATCTTCCCAACCCAAAACGAAGGGATGAATGCGCCAGGTCATCTCCCAATCCAAGTGCTTTTAACACATAGCTTGGTTCTAACGAGGCAGACGTACAGGCCGATCCGCTGCTTAAGGCAATGTTCTTATTAAAGCCCATCAGCAATCCTTCTCCTTCCACATGTTTGAAAGAAATATTGGTAACATGCGGCAGGCGGTGTTCACGACTTCCATTCACATATGCTTCTTCCAGTTTCATTAATTCTGTTTCCAGTTTATCCCGCAGTTTAGAAATGCGCTTGGTATCTTCTTCCATATCCAGCATACACAGTTCACATGCTTTACCAAAACCAACAATACCCGGCACGTTCAATGTTCCGCTGCGCATGCCACGCTCATGGCCACCACCATCCATCTGGGCAGTTACTTTTACCCTCGGGTTCTTGCGGCGGACATACAAAGCGCCCACGCCTTTTGGTCCGTACATTTTATGTGCGCTGAAAGCCATCAGGTCGATACCATCTTTGTTTACATCAACCGGTATCTTTCCTACAGCCTGTGTGCCATCGGTAAACAGCAGCACACCGTTCTTACGGGCAATAGCGCTTATTTCTTTTATCGGCATCACTGTTCCAATTTCGTTATTGGCATACATGATGGCAATAAGAATGGTAGTTGGTTTGATAGCCGCTTCCAGTTCTTTAAGATCAATAAGTCCTTCCGGGTTTACCTGCAGGTATGTCACTTCTCCACCGATCTTTTCAATATGCTTGCAGGTATCCAAAACGGCTTTGTGCTCGGTAGTAGCGGTGATGATGTGGTTGCCTTTGCTTGCATACATTTCATACACCCCTTTAATGGCCAGGTTATCTCCTTCGGTTGCACCGCTGGTGAAAATGATCTCTTTTGGATCAGCCCCGATCAGTTTGGCAACCTGCTCTCTTGCATAGTCAACAGCTTCTTCTGCTTCCCAGCCAAAAGGATGGTTACGGCTGGCGGCATTACCAAAGTGTTCTAAAAAATATGGGGTCATAGCCTCCAGCACCCGCGGATCCATCGGTGTTGTGGCGTTGTTATCAAGGTAGATCGGCAATTTCAACATAAAATCCAACTGTTTAGTTTCTGTTTGTAATAACGCAAATTTACTGCAAAAGGTTCTATTTTAGCACTCAAAATGCAGGGGTAGCTTTCAATTTACCGATTTCGTAAACCCCGGCTTCAAACCGAAAAACTCATGCTTAAGACCGAACACATCGGCATTGCTGTAAAGAGCCTGGCAACATCTGTTCCGCTGTTTGAAAAACTGCTGAATAGTCAGTGCTATAAGACAGAACTGGTGGAGGGCGAAAAAGTAAGCACCGCTTTCTTTCAACAGGGCGAGACCAAGATAGAATTGCTGGAAAGTACCGACCCGGACGGAGTAATTGCAAAATTCATCGACAAAAAAGGCGAAGGCTTGCATCACATCGCTTTTGAAGTAGCCGATATCAAGGCTGAGATGAAGCGCCTGCAGGCCGAGGGCTTTGTTTTGCTGAATGAAGAACCCAAAAAAGGCGCCGATAATAAGTTGGTTTGCTTTCTTCATCCTAAAGGAACAAATGGAGTACTTATAGAACTGTGCCAGAATAGGGAATAAGAAAGGTTTCTGGCTAAGAGTAGAAAGAGGAAAAGAGCCATAAAGCAAAACCTCACTCCTTTTCTCTACTGAGCTTGCCGAAGTATGTACGCTTAGTAAATTAACTCAAAAACGGGTTGTACTTTTTCTCTTCGCCGATCGTGGTTACCGGGCCATGACCGCTGTACACCACGGTTTCATCCGGCAATACAAATAATTTCTCCCGGATATTTTTCAACAGGGTTTGATGATTTCCCCCCGGCAGGTCGGTTCTTCCAATGCTTTGGTTGAACAATACATCGCCGCTGATGATGAAATGCCCGGCTGCATTGTAAAAACAGATATGGCCCGGGGAATGACCCGGGGCCTCGATCACCTTCAGTTCATCGTCGCCCAGCAAAACGGTATCTCCTTCTTTTAAGTATATGTATTCGCCCCGGTAATTGTCAAAAGGCATTTCATACATAAGCCCCGAAGCGGGCGCATAATCCAATAAGGCTTTTTCCTTTTCGTGCAGGTGAAGGGTGAGGCCATAGGTTTCTGCCACAAATTTGTTCCCAAACACATGATCCAGGTGGCAATGGGTATTAAGCAGCATCCGGGGTGTCAATCCACTCTGTGTAATAAAGGCTTCCAATTCATCCTTTTCTTCGTTGAAGTAACATCCGGGGTCAATGATGATGCAGTCTTTATGTTCATTATAGAGGATGTAGGTATTTTCCTGGATGGGGCTGAAGACAAAGGATTTGATTTTTAACATAAGGGCAGATAAATTGTTTTTTAATGATTAGGGCGAATAAAGTAATTTTAATACTCAATATCAATTATAACCGTATGGCAAAGTTCCGCAGAATATCTGTAATTTC
>Ga0209023_10001301_pt1 | contig 33932 bp, 31 predicted proteins | sample LakOneMetagenome_FD_187468 | JGI IMG/M metagenome (GOLD analysis project Ga0209023, IMG submission 187468) | Freshwater and sediment microbial communities from Lake Erie, Canada (SPAdes) (version 2) | ecosystem: Environmental > Aquatic > Freshwater > Lentic | place: Lake Erie, Canada...
CCGATCTTGGGACGCCAAACTTTATCCCGCATTGCGGACCTTTCTCCTCGCTGCCGCTAAAGACCAGCCGCGGTTGCGGCTTGCGCTTGACGCCCACGTTACGCTCGCCTTCGCCGCGGGCTCCGTCATCAACATCAAGTCTGGTCGCCAAGTGGAGCTCGAACAGCGAAGCACGGGCCGGCGGCTCTGGTCCGCCGATGACATGATCCCCGATACGACCTGGCCTGCCCTCGTCCTCGAAACCGCGGTGCTTCGGCCCGATCAACCGGAACTCGCAGTCGCGGTCGGCCTGACGCATGATGTATCGGCCGATGTGCGCCGATATTGCGAATCCGCTCTTCCGAATGTCGGACAGATTCTGATTCTAAAGCCAAATTGCGGTTCGGGTGCGCAATCGGTCACTTGCGGCCGCCACGCATTCGAGCTCGCCGACACGGCGACCGGCGCGATCCGCACCGCCAAGGCCGACGGACCCGGCTTGACGCATCTATTCGTCGCTGCGCCCAATGCCTTCACCTTTTTTCTCGGCCAGCGTCAGACGGCGCTTGGCACTGTCCGGCTATACGAGTTCGATTTCGACGGCGGACGTGGCCGCTCCTATGCAGCCGCCTTGACGTTGCCGCTCGACAAAGCGAAATCGTGAAGCGTGCCTGTGAAGGCGGTGGAATAGAGCAGCTCCCCCGCAGTGTGCAAAAGCGGGACCTGACCAGCCGCAATGCAATGCATTGGATCGGAGATTGTTGGCGCGGTGTCGGCGATGACCGTCGGGCGGAGTTCCAACCGTGCCGGACGAACCGGCGCGGGGTAGAGCAGGGACAGAATGTGGGCCGACAATCGCCAGCCTGGCGGGATAAGGTTTGCTGTTGGTTGCATGGCGTGCGAAACTCACCCTACGTAGATAGTTTTTGAGTTCTTATTGAAGGACGTACGCGGTATTTTCGAGCATGGGGCGTCGGCGTACATCTTCCGCAGGCGGAACAGTTTTCCTGGTCGTTTTCGGCCTGCTGGCAGCGGCGGTTTCGGCCGTTTATCGATTCGTGGTCGAAAACGCCACGGCGATCAGCGCATTTGCGCTCGTATGCGGTGGCATCATCCTTTTGGCGTATCTGCTGTCCCGCAGGAAATCTCCATCCATATCTTCGGTTGAGGATCGCGGATTGTCGCCCCCGGTTGGACGACAAGTCCGAACCGGCGGGACGGGTCGGCAGCAGGCGCCGCCGGCGAAATGGATTCCTCCCGGTGACCGGGCCCGCATAGGTAACACTGAGATTGCGATCGGCCTCTTCTACCTAGGTAGCTACCTTCCGGGGCCGGGACAGGCGATCGTGCAGTATGCGATCAATCCTGCACTGCCGGTCGCAAGCAGTGGGGCGGACATCGAAGGCCATTCGATGCCTTACTGGTCTTCGTATGCAGACATGTCGCCTGCCGCACGGCGCGCCTTCCTGGATTGGATGCGTGACGGCCGGCGCAATCCTGCCTACGGCATCGGCTATGTTTTCATGTTCTTCTACGGGCTTGAGCATCGCCTGTTCGTTGACCGAGGCGACGATGCGGCCCTGCTCGTGCGTGAAGTCGAGCGACTGCTCACGATCTATGGCACCAACAATTCCTTTCGCGGCTACGCGACCACGTTCGTCGCGATGGCCTGCGTCTGGTACGGCGCGCGGCTGCCCTTGCCGCCACTGTCACCTGAGCGCCTGGGTGGCCCAGAGCTCGATCTTGCGACCCGCCTCTATCTCGGCGAGCGCCTCGCGGATTCGCCGTCACTTTCCGCCGCGGATGCGTTGCGATGGGTACTGGCCTCGCCGGATACCTATCTCAGGACCCCCGCGCTCCGCTGCTTCGATGAATTCGTCCGGCTCTGGAACATCCGCTTTGCAAAGCGCTTTCCGGCGGGGCTTGCGGTCAACGCAAAGTGCAAGATCTCCCTGCGCTATCGCGCGGCAAGCGCAGCATTTGAAGTCGAGGTCGATGGCACGCACCAAAAATGGCCCGATGTGTCCGGGCTTTCCAAGCCTCTCGATAAGCTGCAGGCATTGGTCGCCGAATGTACGGATGAACTCGATGCCTTCAGCCGTTTCGTAGGTCGCAAGCCGGCTCTTCGCAATTCAATGGTGGCGGCGGCGATGCTGCCGGATGATCTTCAGCGGACACCCGGGCTCGCCGCTTTCGGCGAATTCCGACGTCAGCTGGCGTCTGTGATGGGTGAGCAAGGGCGCGGCAGTACCACGGCCCAAATTCTCTTCCAGATGGCGGGGATCGAGGTTCCACCCGATGGCAAGATTCCCGCGGCGGTCGCCGATGACCTTGGCCGTGCGCTTGATTCCATCGATGTCGCGATCGAGCCAGACCGGCGGTACGGCAGCAGCGTGCCTCGCGCTGACGAGCAGGTTTTCGTGTTCAAGGCCCAAGGGGGCGGAGCGGTCGACGCTGCGCGCGCGCCGTTCAAGGCGATGCGGGCGCAGGTCGAGGTCGCCGTGCTGGCCGCCGGCGCGGACGGCGACGCATCCTTCGAAGAGTTGCAGCGGACGATCGCCCGTATCCGTGCCGCTACAGATTTATCTGGCGTGGAGCAGGCGCGCCTGATTGCCTTCGCCGTCACCACCTTCAATAGCCCTCCCAAGCGTGCCCGCGTGATGCGCAAGCTGGCCGAAATGGGCGAACCTGAACGACGAGCGATTGCCGGCGCGGCTTTGGCTGTGGTCGGTGACAATCCCACGCCGGACGTTTCGGAAGTCAAATTCCTGGAACGCCTGCATAAGTCGCTTGGATTGCCGAAAGAGGCCGTCTATGAGGGCCTTCACCAGGCGGCTGCCGCCCGTCCGGATGAGCCCGTCGCAATCAGTGAAGAAAAACGCGTCGCAGGCGTTCCCATCCCGAAGGAGCCGGCGCCCGCGCGAGCTCTCTCGCCTGCTCCCGGCGGAATTCGGTTCGACGCGGCGCGCCTCGCGCGCACGCGTCAGGAGACAAGCGAAGTCTCCGCGCTCTTATCCGGGATATTCGAGGAGGAAGCGCCGCCACCACTCCCTGTGATCGAGCAGCCCGCCGCTCTGAAGGGGCTAGACGGACCCCATACCGAACTGCTCGAATTGCTTGAACTGCGCGGGGCGATGAGCCGGTCGGAATTTGATCGCCACGCGCGCGAGATGCGCTTGCTGCCCGATGGGGCTATTGAACGCATCAACGACTGGTCTTTCGATCGCTTTGATGAAGCATTGATCGAGGACGGAGATGAAGTCACGGTCGCCCCACATATGCGCGACCGCATCGCTGAGATTAGAGAGAGTACGGCATGACGAAAGCGACCAGGACCATCCGTCCGAAGGAGAGGGATACGATCATCCAGGCTCTGTCAGCGGGCGTAGTGCCGCGCCTTGGCTTGCCGCATATCGTGGTGGGCCGCGTGGGGGAAACAGCCGCGTTGGTTCGCGACGTCGATCGCGTTGCTGACGGTGGGTCGGCGATCCGCTTCGTCATCGGAGCTTATGGTGCCGGCAAGACCTTCTTCGCAGGCATGGTCCGCTTGATCGCGCACGAAAGGAAGTGCGTGACCATGCACGCTGACTTGTCACCGAACCGGCGCATTCACGCCAGCGGAGGCCAGGGTCGCGCGCTCTATGCCGAGGCCGTCAACAACATGGCGACCCGAAACAAGCCCGAGGGCGGCGCCCTGCAAAGTGTCATCGAGAGGCTGGTCACCGACGCCGTGAAGGAAGCGAGCGAGAAAAGCGTGGCCGTCGAAACCGTCATCGATCAGAAGCTGGAGCCGATCTCCGGTGTTCAGGGCGGCTACGACTTTGCCACGGTGCTCAAGGCCTATTGGCGGGGCAGCGAGGAATCAAACGGCTCGCTGAAGGAAAATGCGATCCGCTGGCTTCGCGGCGAGTATTCCACCAAGACCGACGCGAGAAAGGATCTCGGCGTTCGGACCATCATTGACGACGAGACGGTCTATGAGTCGTTGAAATCGCTCGCATGCCTCGTTCGGGTTGCTGGCTATGCGGGTCTCTTGGTCATGTTCGATGAGATGGCCAACATCTACAAGCTACAGAACGCGCAAGCGCGCAAACAAAACTACGAGCAGATCCTCAATATCGTGAATGATGCGCTGCAGGGTACGACGTCGGGGATCGGTTTCGTGATGTGTGGCACTCCGGAGTTCCTGCTCGATACCCGCCGCGGCGTCTTCAGCTATGAGGCACTGCAGTCCCGTCTGGCGGAAAACGTGTTCGCCGGCCAGGGCCGCGTCGACTTCTCAGGGCCAGTCATCCAACTGCAAAATCTCACACCCGAGGATCTTCTGGTTCTGCTCGGCAATATCCGCACGGTCTTCGCTAGTGGCGATGCTGCGAAGCACCTGGTTCCCGACGAGGCGCTGACGGCCTTCATGATGTATTGCAACCGTAAGATCGGTGAATCCTACTTCCGTACGCCACGCTCAACGGTCAAGGCGTTCGTCAACATGCTCTCCATACTTGAGCAAAACCCAGGCACGACGTGGCAAAGCCTTCTTGAGACGGTTTCGATCGCCCCCGATACACCGGACGATGCCGCAGAGGCGGGCGCCAACGGGGAGGGCGATGAGCTCACCAGTATCCGACTCTCTTGAAGGGGCTTATCACAAGCTCCATCCAACCATCCGTCGCTGGATCCGCGACCAGGGCTGGGATGAGCTTCGTGAGATCCAGGCGCGTACCATCCTCTCCGTCATCGAGGTTGATCGCGATATCCTGATCGCGGCGACCACCGCCGCCGGTAAGACGGAAGCGGCGTTTCTGCCGATCCTCACTCAGGTTGCCGACCGCAGCGATGCCGGGTTCTCCGTCTTGTATATCAGCCCGCTGAAAGCGCTCATCAACGATCAGTTCAAGCGTCTCGACGAGCTTTGCGACAAGATGGACATCCCCGTCGTCAAGTGGCATGGCGACGCGCCACAGTCGGCCAAGAAGCGAGCGATTTCGAACCCTCAGGGCGTTGCACTCATTACGCCGGAATCAATCGAAGCCATGCTGACGAGGCGCGCCGGCGATGCGCGGCGGCTGCTTTCAACGGCCGGCTTCATCGTCATCGACGAATTGCATTCGTTTCTGCAAGGTCCCCGCGGCCTTCATCTGGCCAGCCTCTTGCGTCGGATCGATGCAATGGCGCCCAAACCAGCCCGGCGCGTGGGCCTGTCGGCCACCATCGGTGACCTGCCACAGGCCGCCAAATGGCTTCGGCCGGGCAATCACGACGAAGTTGAAATCCTCGAAGCCAAAACCGACGCCCCCGAATTACGCCTGCAGATACGCGGTTATGTCGAGCCGCCGGAATTGGACGACCCCGATCATGCCGAGGGTGGATCGGGTGCGGAAGAAGTGCCGCGAAGGATCGCGCTGGATGCCATCGCGGACCACCTTTTTGGAACCCTGCGCGGCTCGAACAACCTGGTTTTCGGTAGCTCGCGCCGTACGGTCGAGTCGACGGCCGACCGGCTTCGGCGGCGATCGGAAAAAGCCAAGGTGCCCGATGAATTTTTCCCGCACCATGGCAGCCTCTCGAAGACGCTGCGGGAAGAACTGGAAGACCGCCTCAAGGACGGCAATCTCCCGACAACCGCGATATGCACATCCACCCTTGAGCTCGGTATCGACATTGGCTCGGTGAAGTCCGTAGCTCAGATTGGATCGCCGCGCTCACTGTCGTCGCTGAAGCAAAGGCTAGGCCGGACCGGACGCCGCCGCGACACGCCATCGACCCTGCGGATCTATGTGCGCGAGCCTCATATCGACAGCGAGTCCGGCACCCTCGACCGGCTGCGGCCGAACACAATCCGCTCCGTCGCGGTCATCCGGCTCTTGCTGGAAAAGTTCGTCGAGCCGGCAGGCCAGGTACCGGAGGTCGCCTCGACGCTCATTCATCAGATACTTTCCGTCATTGCCGAGCGCGGTGGGATAAGAGCGCGTCCGCTTTATGATCTGTTGTGCGGTCCTGGCCCCTTTGCGGAAGTTTCTGTGTCTGAATTCGCCGGGCTTCTGCGCCATCTAGCATCCGATGCGATCAAGTTCATCGAGCAATCCCAAGACGGATTGATCATGCTGGCCGAAAAAGGCGAGCAGACCGTGCAGTCGCGAAGCTTCTTCGCCGTGTTTGAATCGGCCGAGGAATGGCGTCTCACCGTGGGCGGCAAGACGCTGGGGACCCTTCCCATCTCGTACCCGGTCCACAAGGACGGCCTCGTGGTTTTCGCCGGCCGTCGTTGGATCGTCCAGGACATCGATGAGAAGACCAACACGCTGTTCGTGGCGCCACATCCTGGCGGTGTGGTGCCGCGGTTCGAACGCGCCGACGGTGAACGCCTCCACAATCGTCTCGCCGAGGAAATGCGTCGGGTCTACCTGTCGTCCGACGTGCCGCCCTATCTCGACGACAGGGGGCAAGAGTTGCTGGCCGAGGGGCGTGAGATGTTTCGCGAGCTGAAGCTTGAAACCACGACCTTTGTGCAGGAAGAGCGGGACCTTCACGTGTTTCTTTGGCGTGGGTCGCAGACCACGGCCGTATTCGGCGCCGCCGCCGCGATGGCCGGCCTTCCGGGCCAAGTACATGATCTGGGGCTCACGCTTGCCCAGACGAACGCCGCTGATGCCCAGCCCAAATTGAAGGCTCTCGCAACCGAAGGCGCGGTCGATCCGGCTCGGCTCTCGGGTTTCGTGAAGGACATAGCAGCTGGCAAATTCAAGGATCAGGTTCCCGGACCGCTCGCGCGCTCCTTGTGGGTTCGGCAAAACACCGCCGAAATCAATGCCATTAGCGAAATCGCACGCAGCTTGTAACCCAACGGGTTCGTTCCATCGTCGCGGTGAAAACAGATGCAAAAGATAGGCGAAACACTTCAACTCAGCGCGGGCGACTTGGTCGGCCATCTGAATTGCCGCTACCTGACCGAGCTTGATCTCAAGGTCGCGCATGGCGAGCTGGCGAAACCAAAGATCTGGGATCCTGTCCTTGAAACGCTTGCAGAGCGCGGCGCGCTTCATGAGCAAGGCTTCATCGAACATCTAAAGGGTGGCGGGGCGGCCATAACCGTGATCGATGGTGTTGGCATTGATGCAGCCGCCGTCGCGGCAACCACGGAGGCCATGCGGCGTGGCGATACCGTCATCGTTCAGGGCGCGCTCCAATCCGGCCAATGGAGTGGACGCGCCGACGTTCTGCGTCGCGTCGAAACGCCGAGTAATTTTGGCGCTTGGTCCTATGAAGTCACCGACACCAAGCTCGCGCGGGAAACGAAGGGCAATACCGTCCTTCAGGTCTCACTTTATTCCGACCTTGTGTCGTCCATGCAGGGCAGCCCTCCTGCATCCGCCTTTGTCGTGACGCCAGGCACGCAATACGAGCCCGAACTATACCGCGTAGCCGACTACGCGGCCTATTACCGGCATGTCAGAAGCAGCCTTGAGCGCGCGATCGCGTCACGCATGGATGGTGCCTATCCCGAGCCGATCGAGCACTGTGACATTTGCCGCTGGAGAAACCACTGCGACGAGCGTCGCAGGGCTGACGATTACCTGTCCCTCGTCGCCGGCATCAGCAAGTCGCAAGCGGGCGAGCTTGAAAGGCGCGGCGTAAGTACCATGGCTGCACTGGCCGCCGTTCCGCTGCCATTGCCGTGGCGGCCAGAACGCGGCGCGGTGCAAAGCTTTGAAAAAATACGCGAGCAGGCGCGAATCCAGGTCGATGGCCGGACCCAAGGCGCGGTCATTTTTGAAGCCCTGCCCCAGATTGCCGGGTTTGGATTATCACGGCTGCCGGAGCCTTCGCCGGGCGACATCTTCTTTGATTTTGAAGGTGATCCGTTCGTCGGTGAGGGCGGCTTGGAGTTCCTGTTTGGGTATCTCTATGCGGATGACGAGGGCAAGTTACGTTACACCGGCGATTGGGCATCCACCCGCCAGGAGGAAAGAGCGGCCTTCGAGCGCTTCATGGACTTCGTGATCGAACGGCTCAAGGCGCATCCCGGCCTTCACATCTACCACTTCGCTCCCTATGAGCCCGCCGCCATCAAGCGCTTGATGGGCCGTTACGCCACGCGTGAAAATGACGTCGACAACCTCCTGCGTGCCGAGCGCTTCGTCGATCTTTATGCCGTCGTGAGGCATGCGATCCGCGCGAGCGTAGAAAGCTACTCGATCAAGAAACTTGAGCCTCTGTATGGGTTCGAGCGCGCTGTACCCTTGGAGGATGTGCGTGTCGTCATGGCACGAACGCAGGCACGGCTTGAACTTGCCGATGCCAACAACATTCCGGAAACGGATAAGGCTGCCATTTGCGGATACAACCGCGACGATTGCGCTTCAACAAAAGGCTTGCGTGACTGGCTGGAGAGCCTTCGCGCCGAGCTCATCCAGAACGGCGCTTCGATCGACCGGCCCGCGATCCCAGAGCCGGAAATCAGCCCGGAGCTCGATGCTTGGCAGAAGAAGGTTGCCGCGCTTGCTGCGCGGCTGACCGACGGCGTGCCCGATGACGCTGGCGAGCGGACCTCTGAACAGCAGGCGCGCTGGCTCCTTGCTTCAATGCTGGATTTTCATGGTCGCGAAAACAAGGCGGTCTGGTGGGAGTATTTCCGGCTTCGGGACCTGTCCGCTGAAGATCTCTTGTTCGAGCGTGACGGCTTGGCCGGCCTTGAATTCGTCGCGCAAGTCGACGGCACCGCCAAGACGCCCGTGCACCGCTACAGGTTCGTCTTGCAGGATACCGATATTCGTCCGGGGGATGAGCTTCACAGCCTTGGCGGTGAGAAGTTCGGACGCGTTGCGGATATTGCGCTCGACCAGCGCACCATCGACATCAAAAAGCGCGGCGACACAGCCAACCTGCATCCCGAGGCCGTCTTCGCGCACAGCTTTGTCGGAACCCAGGTGCTTGCCGAATCACTCATGCGCATCGGCGAATACGTCGCTGACCATGGCGTGGAGCGCGAGGGCGATTATCGTGCAGCCAGGGATATTCTAATGGCCGTCGCGCCGCGTCTTCGCGGGCAGGCATTCCAGCAGGCGGGCGAAGCTGCGAAGGACACTGCGCTCCGCGTCGCGCTTCATCTCGACGAAAGCGTCTTTCCCGTCCAGGGGCCGCCGGGCGCAGGCAAGACCCACACCGGCGCGCGCATGGTCAGCACGTTGGCAAAGCGAGGTCAGACCGTTGGAGTGACGGCAAACAGCCACACGGTCATCGGCAAGCTTCTCGACGAAGCCGTCGCCGCAGCGACGAAAGATGGGCATGTTGTCCGTTGCATGCAGAAGGTCTCGGACAAAGAGAAAGACCGACCCGGCATTAAACTCATCACGAGCAATTCGGAATTTCTCGAAGCGCTGCAGGATGACGTCAGCCTTGGCGGTGCAACCGCCTGGTTCTGGGCGCGACCCGACGCAAAATGTAGTATCGACGTTTTGTTCATCGACGAAGCGGCGCAGATGTCCTTGGCCAATGTGCTTGCCGTCTCTCAGGCCGCCAATAGCCTGGTCCTGCTCGGCGATCCGCGCCAGCTTGAGCAGCCGATTCAAGGGAGTCATCCCGACGGCGTTGCCGTTTCCGCGCTCGATCACCTGCTTGGCGCCCATGCGACCGTCCCACCGGAGCGCGGGCTCTTTCTGCCCGAGACATGGCGGCTACATCCTTCGATTTGCGCGTTCAATTCGGAGCTATTCTACGAAGGGCGCTTGCACTCCCTGCCCGGACTGGAAAAGCAAGGGATCAAGTCGAAAGGCAGGATCACAGGAGCCGGTTTGCGCTACTCGCCTGTTGAACACGCAGGTAATCAAAGTTCATCACCCGAGGAAGTCGAACGCGTCTGCGCGCTCGTCGATGAAATCATGCAATCCGACACCAGCTGGATTGATCGAGACAGAGTCGAGGCGCCTCTCACGCTCAAGGACATTTTGATCATCGCTCCCTACAATGCCCAGGTCTTTGCTTTGCAGGAGCGCCTGCCGACCGCCTGCATCGGTACAGTCGACAAGTTTCAGGGACAGGAAGCTCCTATTGTCATTTACTCAATGACGACCTCGAGCCATGCTGATGCGCCGCGCGGTATGGAGTTCTTGTACAGCGCCAACAGATTGAACGTGGCGACGTCCCGTGCTAAATGCATGTGCATCGTCGTCGCCTCGCCAACCTTGTTTGAGGCTGAGTGCCGGACGCCCCGGCAGATGCAACTCGCCAATGCCTTCTGTCGATACTTGGAGATGGCAACGACGCTTTGAGATGCCGAGCACTTTCAGAGCGAGTTTCGTCGCTCAACTATCATGTTTAGGAAGCAATAGATTTCGGCAATGCTTACGCGAGCTCTCGGTGGCGTCTCCGCCCGGGCCGACCATCTAGGGTGATCGCCTGAGGGATTCGAAATCGCATGGCTTCCGCAAAGCTTCAGCGCCACATCCCTCGCACGCGAGCTCCGATGTCGACGCGGGGTCCCTCGGATGGGCCGCGTGCGGAGGCCTCTGCAGACGCTGTCGGCCAGTTCGTGCGCTCGAACAGACCGAGCAGCTTCTCGGGAATGAAACGGGTTCGCGAAGCGTAAACGTGCCGGTCACCCTGTGAGTGCTGACCGTGGGCGAAGAAGCGCTGTGGTACCACCAGATGGAGATCGTCCTTCGCCCGCGTCATCGCGACGTAGAGAAGGCGGCGCTCCTCCTCGAGCTCGGCCGAGGTGCCGGCCCCCAGGTCCGACGGCATGCAGCCGTCGACTACGTTGAGGACGTACACTGACTTCCACTCTTGGCCCTTGGCCGAGTGGATGGTCGATAGGATCAGATAGTCCTCGTCCAGCAAGGGCACACCAGCCTGGTCGCTGGTCGCGTCCGGCGGATCCAGGGTCAGCTCCGTTAGGAAGCGTTCGCGCGAGGGATATCCGCCGGCTATCTGTTCAAGTTGAACAAGATCGGCGCGCCGGACCTCGGCGTCTTCGTGGATGCGCTCGAGATGCGGTTCGTACCAGAGGCGGGCACGCTCAAGGTCGGCGGGCCACTCCGAATACCGGAGATTTCCGACAGCTTCGACGAAGGCTGTCCAGTCATCGCCGGTGCGGGGCGGGCAGGGAAGGCTGCAAAGCGCGCCGAGTGGGTCGGTGGCTTCAGCCATGTGATCGAGGATGCGCTGCGCGGAAGCGGGACCGATACCCGGCAACAGATGCAGCACACGGAAGCCGGCGACACGATCGCGCGGGTTCTCGACGTACCGCAGCAGGGCGAGCATGTCCTTGACATGCGCGGCGTCAAGAAACTTCAGACCGCCGAACTTCACGAACGGGATGTTACGACGGGTGAGTTCGACCTCCAGCGGCCCGCTGTGCGAGGAGGTGCGGAAGAGCACCGCCTGTTGTTTGAGAAGCGCCCCTTCCTCGCGGTTTTCGAGAATGCGTTCAACGATGTAGCGCGCCTGGTCCGCCTCGTCGCGCACGGCGACCAGGCGAGGTTTTGCGGATGACGCGCGCTCCGTCCATAGGTTCTTCGTGAAGCGCTCCTTGGCGAGATCAATGACGCCGTTTGCCGCCGAAAGGATCGGCTGCGTCGAACGATAGTTGCGGTCGAGGGTGACGAGCTCCGCTCTCGGACTGAATTGTTCGGGAAAATCCAGAATATTGCGGATCGTGGCGGCCCGGAAGGAATAGATCGATTGCGCATCGTCGCCCACCACCGTGAGGCCGCGCCCTCCGGGCTTCAACGCAAGCAGAACTGACGACTGCAGGCGATTGGTGTCCTGGTATTCGTCGACGAGCACGTGATCGAAGCGGTCAGCGACATCGTCGGCGATGGCGGCGTCGTTCATCATCTGCGCCCAGTACAGAAGAAGGTCATCGTAATCGAGGACGTTCTGCTTCTGCTTGGCCTCGACGTAGGCCGCAAAGAGATCTTTGAGCTCGGCAGCCCAGCCCGAGCACCACGGGTATGACGCTCCGAGCACCTCTTCAAGCTGGGTCTCGGCGTTGACGCATCGGGAGTAGATCGAAAGGCAGGTGCCCTTGGCGGGAAAACGGCTTTCGGTCTTGGAGAACCCGCGCTCGTGCCGGACCAGATTCATCAGGTCTGCCGAGTCCTCGCGGTCGTGAATGGTGAAGGCGGGATTGAGGCCGATCTGGTCGGCATACTCACGAAGCAGTCTTGCACCAATACCATGGAAGGTGCCAGCCCAACTGAGCGCGTCGGTCATGATCCCAGCATCAGTGCCAAGGACCTTACGAGCGATCCGCTCGACGCGCTTCGACATCTCGGACGCAGCGCGCCGCGAGAAGGTCATCAGCAAGATCCGGCGCGGGTCAGCGCCGCTGACGATGAGGTGGGCAACACGATGGGCAAGGGTATTCGTCTTGCCGGACCCGGCGCCGGCGATGACCAGAAGGGGAGCTCCGACATGACCGTCGGCGGTGACCCCGTGCTCGACGGCTCGACGCTGTTCCGCGTTGAGCGTCTCAAGATATGATGCGGCCGCGGGCGCGAGCACGATTGTCCCCCTGTTAGTTCTGCACGCTCGATGATTCTCACTCAAATCGCAATGAGATGATCTGCGCTTCGGCCTCAGGACGTCCTTCAGTCCCTTCGTGGTTCCGGCGCTCCAGGCAGACGGGCCTATGCCGCCGCCTTGTCTTCCTTGTCGGCTCCGCGCATGACGATCTGCAGCTCGTTATCGGGCAGTGGACGCTGCAGCGCCTTCGCCTCGTCCCACGGACCGCGTAGCCAGACGTCGCGTTCTTCCTCGGTCGTCAGGATCACTGGCATTGCCTTCGGATGGATCGGCGCGACGATGGCGTTCGGTGACGTCGTCAGGAAACCATAAACGAGATGAGGTCCAGGAATCGGCTTCGACTTCGTGCCGCGCTCTCCCTTGAACTCGGTCCAAATGCCGGCAAAGCAGAACAGCGGACGACTGTCGTCGAGCGCAAACCAGACGACGTCCTTCTTCCTGGTCTCAGGATTCGCCTCCGGAGCATATTCAGCAAAGCTGTTCGCGGGCACCAGACAGCGGTTCTCCGGCTTCAGCCAACCGCGCCAGTGCGGAGAGGACGTGTTGCGAATATTGGTTACTGGCGGACCACTGTTCCTCGGCGGCGGCGGCATGCCCCAGCGCATCAGGATCATCTCTTCAGCATCACCGATGTTGCGGATCACCGGTGCCGGATAATCCGGAAAGACACCGGGCATGGGCGGCAGGTTGCCGACGTACCGGTTCATGCGTCTGAACAAGCCAGCAATCGCCGCCTGGTTCGTCGTGATCGAATACAGATTGCACATTTCAGCGTTCGCTCTCGACGATCATGGGCAACGACCTCGACCGGACGGGGCACGCCACGCATCTGAAAACCGTTGGTCTGTATTCCCGGCCGTCACGATGCCTTCCTCACCCCGTCTTGTTCAAATGAGCGCATCATGATGCCGCCGAGAATTTTGCCAGCGGCGGCTCGAACCTTTCGCTCAGCATCCTCTGGCATTGGTGGCAGCTTATAGGCTGCCATGAGGTCGGTAAGTTCCCTATGAACATCCGTACGAAAGCCGCGCGGCTCATCAGCCATCTCCGACACGATCTGAAATAGCGTCGCGAGCATGAACTGGATCGCCATGTCGGCTCCCATCTGCTCGGCCTGGTCATCCGTGATGAAGGAAAGCTTGTCCTGGTGCTTCATCGATACCTCACCACCTCCAGCGTCTATCCCGTGTAGGTCCGAAAGCGCCCGCGCGTGTAGGCGTGCGATACCGCCTTCTTCAACTCCGCTATCTCTGACTCCAAAAGGTTGTTAGCGACGATCAGCGCGCGAACAGTCGCACGCTGATCGCCGTCGCAAACGGCGATCGCCTGGCCGACGGCCGCTTCGAGTCCATCGTCCTGTTCGTTCGGCTGAAAGACCGAGGACATGGCCCGTTCCAGGTTGACCGTCGACGGGTCATGTTCTTATTTTGTTCTCATGGAGTCAAGCCGTCGTTTCAGGCCTCCCTGGACCTTGGTCCGGGAAAATTCCGAGTGCTACGTCGTTAAGGACGCCAATGGCGTGACCCTCGCGTGGCTTTATTGCCGCGATGACGCACAGCGCTACAGTTTTGGCGCCAGCAAGCTCTCCTCGGATGAGGCGCGCCGGATCGGCAAGGCGATCGCGCGCATTCCCGAATTTCTGATGCCCCGCCAAGGCTTTTATCCGCGCGGAGGCGGGCTGCGCTGGCGGGCCGACCGGCCCTATCACGTAGCGCTCGAGGACCGCTATATCCGCGAGCACTGGGATGAGATCTACGCTCTCTGCAAGCTCAACAGCCTGCCCTTCAACGCGACGGGTGAAGTCATAGAGAGCGACGGTGTTTGGAGAGTTTATGAGTTCACCTGGCAGATGGATGCGATCCTGTTCTGGGATAGCTTTCAGGGCCGCTGGTTGCGCGGCACCGAGTTTCATTATCCCGAGCGGCCAGCGAATCTGCCGGCACTGAAGCCGCTTGAGAGCTGGCCGAAATCCAATCCCCGCGATCTGCGGTAATCAATGGTAGTCAACGTTGTGAGCAAACTCCGAGCCCTTGTATCGATGCTCCTGCTGTTATCGAGCGGAGCTCTGGCCGATAATGTTGTCGGCCAGGCCAGCGTTATTGATGGCGACACGCTGGAAATTCATGGGATACACATCCGGCTATGGGGCATCGACGCGCCGGAGAGCAGCCAACTGTGCCGCGGCGAGGACAGCCTTCAATATCGCTGTGGTGGCCAGGCGGCAAACGATCTGAGTGCTTACATTGCGCGGCGCCCCGTCGACTGCATCCCGCTCAGCGTCGACTCCTATGGCCGCACCGTTGCGACTTGTTCTGTCGAGGGCGTCGATCTCGGCGAATGGCTCGTGCGCAATGGGCTTGCTCTGGACTGGCGACAATACTCGAGAGGCAGATACACCGGGGCTCAGCGCGATGCCGAGCGCGCCGGTCGAGGTATCTGGAAGGGCAGCTATGTCGAACCGTGGCTCTATCGTGCCTGCATCCGCGCGAACGGAAATCCGTCCGCCTGTTCGGACGACGCAAGTGCTCATCCATGACGAACTCCAATGCGAGGCGCCAATCCACAACGTGCGGTGGCCTGTCGCACACAGTCGCGCAGGTGGCTCTAGCGTGGTTTGGGCGACTCACGTTAATCCATCGGTCCCAACCGCCTCACTGCACAATGGGAATGAAATGGTTGCAACCAATCGTGAACTGCCGGCCTCTGGTTACGCGCTCGAAGTGGATGGCCGACTGAAAGCCGAATTTGCAACCAAGGATGGCGCAAGGGCAGGTGGAGAAGAACTCAAGAAGCGTTTTCCCATGCTTCAGATCAGGATCTATGACGCGCAGACCAATGCGCGCGAGGAAATCCAGATCCTCTGACTCAAGTGTAAGCGGATTCTTCTGCTTGTGCGCATCCGCTAGCCGCGGACCGGGCTCTCGTGAACCGAGCCGCTGACGCGTCTCGGCCGTCCGGCTTCGATCCCTTGCGCGATACGGTGTCGCTCGCCGGAGGCTCTCGCGTTAGGGGCTGCCGGCATTGCATGCCGGCACCGCTATCACTGCCCCGAACGCGGGTGCCTTTTTAACCGGTCTCGCGACTGCAGTCGCCTCGGTGCCCGCGGGCATTTCATGCCCGCGTCGCTATCACTGCCCCTTCGTCGGCTGCGTTCTCTCTTGCCTTCGCTGCGCTTCGGCCGAAGAGACTCTCCGGGGGCTAGAACGTAATGCGTGGTAGACTGTCTGCGGAGCCGTCAAGAGCAAGAAAAACCCCTGATTGGGTGATTGGTGTTGGCCCGGCCGAACATGAACCTGCAACCAGACCATTATGAGCGGCAGCCCAGTGGTTTGCCGTCTCCCTGCGGGACCGGGCTGTCGGCTGGCGCTGAAACCCCGGCTTGAGCCGGGTTTTCACCCTTCGGGCTTCCATCCCTGACGGAAGATGCGGCGGGAGCGGAATTTTCGTCGGCGTCGGCGATAGACGATGCAGGAGAGGAAGAGTGGGGTGGCGCTGACCGTGACGGGTTCAGGGCCGGAGGAGAGTCTTCCGGCGCCCGTCATGGAGATTGCTCCCATGAATACGCAGGTTCTTGATGCCCGCCGCGACGCCAGCGGCGGTTACAGAGTGGACGTAAGTCGCGGCGAGCGCGTCGGTCGGGTGTCCTCTGAGTGGTTTTCCCGTCCGGCGGATCAGCGTTATCTGTCTCTCAACGAACTGGCCCGGACGGTGCGTGATCGCACGGACCGCAGCCGGACGCGCGTGGTGGAAAGCGCGCTCATCCATGTGGAAGCAAGCCGCGAGGACCCCGAGCGCTTGGCCCTGATGCTGCCGGGCTCGGACAGGCCAGTCGCGCCGACCCACTGGAGCTTCGGCCAGCTTGCAAGCCAGGTTGGCGCGCCGGCCGCTTACCTGCGGCATCTTCCTGCGGCACTCGCAGGCATCAACCTGCAATTTGGCCTGACCGCCAATCGCGTCGAACAGATCAAAACGCTCGAGACCGAAGATAGCCGCGTTGAGCTTCGCGCCGTCACGAGCCCAGACTACGGCAGAATTTTCGACCACGAGTTAGTTGAGGCCGTGCAGCGCATCGCCGGCAATGGCACGGGCGATACGCGGTGGAAAGTGCCGGGTGTGCTCGACTGGTCGACCGGGACCTACAATCCCCGTGTCGACATTTCCAAGGACACGACGACGCTGTATGCTTCCGACAGGGACGTCTTCCTGTTTCTGGTCGATGACCTCAATCCGATCGAAGCTGGCCGTCTCAGGGACTGCTCGCCCGACCTCTACTTCCGAGGCTTCTATTGCTGGAACTCGGAGGTTGGGGCGAAGACACTCGGCATGGCGAGCTTCTATCTCCGTGCAGTCTGCCAAAACCGCAATCTGTGGGGCGTGGAAGACTTCGAGGAGATCACTATTCGTCACTCCAAATACGCCGCAAATCGTTTCGCCCATGAAGCGGCCCCAGCGCTGCTGAACTTCGCCAACTCCTCGCCAATGCCCTTCATCAACGGCGTCAAGGCCGCCCGCGAGCGGATCGTGGCGCGTAACGACGACGATCGCACCGAGTTCCTGCGTCGCCGCGGCTTCTCGAAGGCCGAGACAGGCAAGGTGATCGATGCAGTGTTGGCGGAGGAAGGCCGCCCGCCTGAAAGCATCTTCGATTTTGTGCAGGGCATCACCGCCGTCGCCCGCAACAAGTCTCACCAGGACGCTCGCCTCGACATGGAGGCGAAGGCGAAGAAGCTCTTGGATCGCGTCGCCTGACTACCACGAAGCCGGGCATGCCAACTTCCCACGTCCTCGGGTTTGCTTCTTCCGCGTTTTTCCGTTTCGTCTTCTTCGTGGCGCCGCCCTCTGAGAGCAAGAGGGCGGCGCTTCGCTCCTTGAACGGGTTGGAGGCCGAGAGAGAGGCTCCCGGCCGCCCGTTCCGGAGAAACCGACATGGCAAAGGCCGTTCAGAAGATCAATCTGTCGCCGTCGCGCGACATTCCCTTCAATAAGCTCGTGCTGTCCCAATCGAATGTCCGGCGGATCAAGGCCGGCATCTCGATCGAGGATCTCGCCGAGGACATCGCCCATCGCGAAAAATTGCTGCAGAGTCTCTACGTGCTGCCCATCCTCGAAGCCGACGGACAGGAAACCGGCATGTTCGAGGTGCCAGCCGGCGGTCGCCGCTATCGCGCGCTTGAGCTCCTGATCAAACAGAAGCGTCTCGCGAAGACCGCGCCGATCCCCTGCATCGTCGCTGATGCCGGCGGTGAGATTTCGGCGGAAGAGGACTCGCTTGCCGAAAACGTGCATCGTGTCGCGCTTCATCCTCTCGACCAGTTTCGAGCATTCCAGACCCTGCGGGAGCAACGGAAATCCGAGGAGGAAATCGCGGCCATCTTCTTCGTATCCGTCGGTGTCGTGAAGCAGCGGCTCCGGCTTGCGGCGGTTTCCCCAAAACTCCTCGACGTGTATGCCGACGACGGCATGTCGCTCGAGCAGTTGATGGCGTTCTCCGTCACGGCTGATCACGCTCGGCAGGAGCAGGTTTGGGAGAACATCAACAAGTCGGGCTATGACGAGCCGTATCAGATCAGGCGCCTTCTGACCGAGCGCGCGGTTCGGGCCTCCGACAAGCGCGCGCGGTTTGTCGGTCTCGCGGCCTACGAGGCGGCCGGCGGCAACATCCTGCGCGATCTCTTCGAAGAAGACGGCGGCGGCTGGCTCGAGGACGTCGCTTTGCTCGAGCGTCTCGTGGCCGAAAAGCTGCGGACGGAAGCCGAGACGATCGCAGCCGAAGGTTGGAAGTGGATCGAGGTCGCCCCGAGCTTCCCTTACGCTCACGATCATGGGCTCCGCCGGCTCGAAGGCGAACCGGCCGATCTCACCGCCGAGGCGCAGACAAGCGCCGAGGCGCTCCAGGCCGAATACAATGCGCTTCAGGAGAAATATGAGGACGCCGACGAACTGCCCGACGAGGTGGATGCGCGGCTCGGCGAGCTCGAGGAGGCGCTCGAAGCTTTCGAGAACCGGCCGGATATCTTTAAGCCGGCCGAGATCGTCCACGCCGGCTCCTTTGTCAGCATCGATGCCGAGGGCGCGCTGCATGTCGAGCGCGGCTACGTCCGCCGCGAGGACGAGACCGCATTCGTCGCGGCGACCGCGGAGCCCGATCCCGACGCCGGCACGGCAGCGCCTGACGCTGATGGTGGTGACCAGGACGCACCACTGGCCCAGCGCGCCACGATCACGGTCAGCGGGCAGGCGAATCCGGATGAGGAGGAGGACGACGATGCAGTTCGGCCGTTACCCGACCGCCTCGTCATGGAGCTTACCGCGCACCGCACGCTGGCGCTGCGCGATGCGGTCGCTTCCCATCCGCAGGTCGCGATGACCATGCTTCTCCACAAGTTCTGTGTAGATGCCTTCTACCAGACGTATACTCCTGGGTGTCTCGAAGCCGGTGTTCGCCACATTCAGCTGCCCGCACAGGCACCCGATCTGAAGGAGAGCGCCTCAGCACGATCGATCGCGGACCGGCACGAGGCCTGGAAGGCCGACATGCCGACCGATGAGCAGGCGTTGTGGGATTGGCTCATCGCGCTTGACGACGCCAGCCGGCTGGCCCTGCTCGCCCACTGCGCTTCCGGCGGCGTCAATGCGCTGTCCGAGAAGGTCGATCGCTTTGGCGGTTCTGGCGTGACCGCCCATGGCCTGCGGCGCCGTCTCGATCAGGCGGACCGCCTGGCACGGGCTGTCAATCTCGACATGGCGGAGGCCGGATGGCGGCCGACGGTCGACAACTACCTCGGCAGGGTGACCAAGATCCGGATTCTCGAAGCCGTCCGTGAGGCAAGGGGCGAATCCTCGGCACAGCTCATCGATCATCTCAAGAAGTCGGAGATGGCGAAGGAAGCCGAGCGCTTGCTCGAGGGGGCCGGTTGGCTCCCCGAGCCGCTGCGCCTGGCCGCTGTGTCTTCGCCTTCGGACAATTCCGACTCTGCAGCCGGGCCGCTCCCCGAATTCCTCTCCGCCGACGAGGAGCAATCGAGCGATGGCGACGAGAGCGAGCAGCCACAGCCCGTCGCAGCCGAATAAGCCAATCGCTGCTGGGCGGCATGCCGCTGCCCCGCAGCTCTTCATCACACGCACCTCATCGTTCAGCTCGGCGCTTGCGCCGGGCTTCATCGTCTTGGGAGAATCATCATGGCCGACGATACCTCAACACCCGGATCGGGTTTCGATTCCGCTTCCTGGCTCGCGCGAGACCAGGAATTTGTCAGACTTTGCAAGTCCACTCTCTCGGACAACAAGGCAGCGTTTTTCGACGTACTCGCCGGTGCGCGCATCGACACCGTGGAGGTTGCATTCAACGGCTATGCCGACGAGGGACAGATCGACGGCGCTGTCGCCGACGGAGAAGGCGGTGATACGGATCTCCGGAGCATCAACGTCGAGATTGCGCGGGTCGAATGGGGCAGGCAGATAGTCACTCGCCAAATCCTATCGGTGAAGGACGCGATCGAGAAGCTCGTCTACGATCTCCTCCAGCAGACCTACTCCGGATGGCAGGATAACCAGGGCGCCTACGGCGACTTCCTCTTCGACGTCGCCGAGCGAACGATCACGCTCAAGTTCAATGAGCGGATCGAAACCTCCAAATACACCCAGCATCTGTTCTGAAGGAGGCAGCGATGGCACATCCCTATCATCATTCGCTCTCTTCGGTGAAGAAGTGGGGCGGGGCAGTCAACGACTATCTGGCGATCCATAGCTGGTTCGACGCCAGCAAGCAGATCACAGCGGATTTCCGGCACCGCGCGCTCCGCCATCACGCCGAGGGCATCTTCATGGCCGAGACCATCTTTGGTCCGACCATCACGTTGTCGTCCGGCCGCGTTATTCCGACACGCTGGGTCGGTGAGCAGCACGTTATCGAGGATCTCGGATACATCCCGTCCTTCGCCGATTGGGTGAGGTGCATCCGTCCCGAACCCTGGATGAGCCGCACGCAGCGCATCGGGTGCGAGCTCGAGCCGCTGCTTTCTCCGACCCCGGAAGGAGCTTGACCATGTACGGCACCTATCTTCGCCTGGACATCACCGTGCATGATAGTTGGCGGGCCGTGGTTCGCGCGGCGTCCCGCAAGCTCACCCGACAATCGCGGCACGATCCGAAGCGCCGGACCGCGCGTAAGCGGTTCTACCGCGAGATGCTCGACTATCACCGACAGACCCAGACCATCGCACGGACCTGGCGGCTCTGACACGTCTCCATCGGACGTTCTCTCTCATCCATCTCATTGCTTGTTGAGACCCCGCACTCGTCGGCGCCTTCCGGCCAATGTTGCGTCGCGTCCTGTCTGGGCGTGGCACATCGGCTATCAACGGGCAAGCCGTTCCCGCTTCGGCGGAAGACGCCTCGCGTGACAGCCGATGCTCAACCGCGCCCGGCCGCCAGCCCACCGCAACGCGAAGATCGGGAGGCGACAGAAAATGTGCAGGGTTCTCAGCAAGCATCACGCGGGCATTCCGGCAGGCGCCGTCTACATCGGGCGCGGCAGCAAATGGGGCAATCCGTTCCGGATTGGCCGCGATGGCGACCGCGCGGCCGTCATCGCCAAGTACGAGCGGTGACTGGCGGACCAGCACCATCTGCTGCGTGCGCTCGATGAACTGCGTGGACGCGATCTCGTGTGCTTCTGCGCGCCGCGCGCCTGCCACGGCGATCTCTTGATGCGGCTCGCCAACGCTGCGCGCGAGGTGCGCGTCGCGTGGTAGCGCGCCGTCAAGGCCGCGGCATAGAGCGAGAGGAGGGCCGGGACCTCAGGCGAGCCCGGCGCGCGGCGAGAGCGAGCCGCCGGGGTGGTTCGCCCGCTCTCGGAGTCTCCCACATGTCCAGGACATCCAACGCCTTCGATTTTCGAAAGTCCGTCGCCTACGACGCTGAGGCCAAGCGCCTCTTCCACAGCCGTGCGAGATCCCAGCTCCGTCGCGTTGCGACGGCGCTGGGTCTTGAGCCCGGTTCCTACGACCTCCGCTCTAACCAGGCCGGCACTGCCGTTTCCGGCGAAATTACCCTCCACGGCGATCACCTCTACGTGCAGGTCTCCCAATCGGCATTGGGCTCTCACAGCGGCATTCTGTTTCGGACCTGCAAGGGCCGGAAAGACTATGTCGGCGGCCCGAACAATTTTGCATCGCTCGACTTGCTCAACAGGCCCGGCGAACTCGCGCATTGGATCCGCGAGGTGTGCGATGTGTGACGTCAACCTCGCCAAGAACTACGCCACCGACGAGGGCATCACATTCGTTCTGCTCAATGATGAGTACGGTCCCAACAAGTGATCGTCGGTTTGGATAGTTCGCTCAAAAGGGTCCGGCGCTGGACGCCGGACCTTTCTTCTTTGGCGGAGATCAAGAGGAGAGGCGGGCCGGGAAGGATTCGAGCCGCCGCGGTCGTGAGAGCGCCGGGCGGTTCGGCCCATTCCCGCTCTCCTGAGAAATCCTCCTATGACCGAATCTCTCGTCGGCGGCGCCAGCGCCGCGCCGCTCTCGATGCGTGCCACCGCAGTCGTCGCATCCGCAGTTGTCAGGGCTGCGCGACAGCTTTTGACCGATCTCGAACAGGGACGTCGCATCGATGCCACCGTCCTGCGCAGCGCCATGCAGGCAGCGTTCGGCAGCTCCGATGCGACCGGGGTGTGGGGTTGGAAGACCGCCTATGACGCCTGCGAGGCGGCGACCGTCCTTTTCCTAGGGCGGCATGGCGCCGCCATGCGCGCCAAGGCGGCGTCGCCGGCGGACATGTTGTCGATGCTGACGAGAATCGCAAGTCTCCTTCCGACCCAGACACGCCGGTCCGAGGAAAGCGAATCCCTCCAACAGTTCTCGACACCTATCGGATTGGCGTATGTCGCGAGCGTTGCCGCCGCGATCACGCCAGCCGATGTCGTGCTGGAGCCGTCAGCCGGCACTGGCCATCTCGCCGTCCTCGCAGAACTCGCCGGCGCCTCTCTCGTCCTCAACGAGTTCGCCGAGAGCCGCGCCGGCGTTCTCGGGCAGCTCTTTCCTGCCGTCTCCACCACGAGATTTGACGCCGCACACATCAATGACCACCTCGATGGGCGTATCGTGCCGAGCGTCGTGCTGATGAACCCGCCGTTCTCGGCAGCGGTCCACGTCGATCGTCGGGTGGCGGATGCGGCATTACGGCACGTTGCCTCCGCGTTGGCCCGTCTCCCAGAAGGCGGACGGCTGGTCGCCATCACGGGCGCAAACGTCGCACCCGACAATCCCGTGTGGACCGACTCTTTCAGACGACTGCAGGAGCAGAGCCGGGTCGTTTTCTCGGTGGCGATTGGCGGCGCCGTCTTTGCCAAGCACGGCACCACGGTTGACACCCGCCTGACCGTTATCGATCGCGTGCCGGCCGACGACATAGCGTCATTGCCGGTATCCGGCAGCATCGCACCCGACCTGCCGACTTTGCTCGGCTGGGTCGTCCGGTCTGTACCACCACGTCCTCCAATCGTAGGCACCCCAGCGGCGGCAGTGCCAGCAATTGCCAGCCCGTCCACGCCGCGGACCGTTCGCGGTTATGTCGCCCAGCGCCAGCCGTCGGCGGCCGCGCCGGCAATCGGCCTGATGGCGACTGAAGTCGCCTACGAGGTGGTCGACTGGACGCCCACTGATGCCAGTACCATCACCGATGCGCTCTATGAAGCCTACTCACTTCAGTCGACCCGCATTCCCGGCGCACAGGCGCATCCGACCAAACTCGTGCAGTCGGCAGCGATGGCATCAGTCGCTCCGCCAAAGCCATCTTATCGTCCGCACTTGCCGACCAATGTCGTAGCGGATGGCATCCTGTCCGACGCCCAGCTCGAGAGCGTCATCTACGCTGGCGAGGCGCATTCGGAGTTTCTCGCTGGCTTCTGGACGGTCGATGTGACTCTTGACGGCGTCGGGGCCGCGCGTGATGACGCGGAGAATGCCGTTCGTTTTCGCCGCGGCTGGTTTTTGGGGGACGGCACCGGAGCGGGCAAGGGACGGCAAGTTGCCGGTATCCTGCTCGACAACTGGCTCAAGGGCCGCCGTCGTGCGGTCTGGATCAGCAAGTCCGACAAGCTGATCGAGGATGCGCAGCGCGATTGGTCGGCGCTCGGGGTGGAGCGGTTGCTCGTTACGCCGCTTTCCCGCTTCCGGCAGGGCACGCCGATCCGGCTGTCGGAAGGTATCCTTTTTGCGACCTACGCTACGCTGCGCACCGACGAGCGCGGCGAAAAGCTTTCGCGCGTTCGGCAGATCGTCGAATGGTTGGGCTCCGATTTCGACGGAGTGATCGTCTTCGACGAGAGCCACGCCATGCAGAACGCGGTTGGCGGCAAGGGCGAGCGTGGTGACCAGGTCGCCTCTCAGCAAGGCCGCGCTGGTCTAGGGCTCCAGCACGCCTTGCCGAATGCCCGTGTGGTGTATGTCTCCGCGACGGGCGCAACCACTGTGCACAATCTTGCCTATGCCCAACGATTAGGGTTGTGGGGCGGCGACGATTTCCCGTTCGCCACCCGTACCGAGTTCGTCGAGGCAATCGAGGAGGGCGGCGTCGCGGCCATGGAGGTGCTGGCGCGCGACCTCAAGGCGCTCGGCCTTTATTCCGCACGTTCGCTCTCCTACGAGGGGGTCGAGTACGACCTCGTCGAACACCAACTCACCCCCGAGCAGATCCGCATCTACGACGCCTATGCCGGTGCATTTTCGATCATTCATAACAACCTCGCCGCGGCCATGCGGGCCGCGAATATCACCGGCGAGACCGGCACGCTTAACGCGCAGGCGAGGTCCGCCGCGCGATCCGCCTTCGAAGGCGCCAAGCAGCGCTTCTTCGGTCATCTCCTGACTTCGATGAAGACGCCGTCGCTGATCCGATCGGTCGAGCGCGATCTCGACGCTGGCCATACCGCGGTCATCCAGATCGTCTCCACGGGCGAGGCGTTGATGGAGCGGCGACTTGCCGAGATCCCGACCGAGGAATGGGGCGACGTTCAGGTCGACATCACCCCGCGCGAGTACGTGCTCGACTACCTCGCCCATTCCTTCCCGGTCCAGCTCTACGAGCCCTTCACCGACAGCGAGGGCAATCTTTCCTCCCGGCCCGTCTATCGCGACGGTCAGCCGGTCGAGAGTCGGGAAGCCGTCAGGCGCCGCGACCGCCTGATCGAAAAGCTCGCCTCGCTCCCGCCCGTGCCGGGCGCGCTCGACCAGATTGTCCAGCGCTTTGGGACGGAGATGGTTGCTGAGGTCACGGGACGCTCTCGCCGCGTCATCCGCAAGGGCGGGCGCCTCATCGTTGAGAACCGTGCCGCATCGGCAAACCTCGCCGAGACCGCAGCGTTCATGGATGACGCCAAGCGCATCCTCGTCTTCAGCGATGCGGGCGGTACCGGACGTTCGTACCATGCCGAATTATCGGCTCGGAATCGCAGGTTGCGTGTCCATTACCTGCTCGAACCCGGCTGGAAGGCGGATGCCGCCATCCAGGGTCTTGGTCGCACGAACCGGACCAACCAGGCGCAGCCGCCGCTCTTCCGGCCGATCGCCACTGACGTCAAGGCGGAGAAGCGTTTCCTTTCTACGATCGCTCGCCGGCTCGATACGTTAGGGGCCATCACCCGAGGTCAGCGCCAGACCGGCGGGCAGGGCTTATTCCGACCCGAAGACAATCTCGAAAGCCAGTATGGCCGTGATGCGTTGCGCCAGTTCTACATGCTGCTCGCGCGCGGCAAGATTGAGGGCTGCTCGCTCGAGAGGTTCGAAGAGGCGACCGGACTGAAGCTTATGGACGCTAATGGGCTAAAGGATGAGCTTCCGCCGATCACGACCTTCCTCAACAGGTTGTTGGCGCTCACCATCGAGCTTCAAAATATCCTTTTCACGGCCTTTGAGCAGTTGCTGAGCGCTCGCATCGAGGGAGCCATCGCGTCCGGCACTTACGATGCCGGCTTGGAGACGCTACTCGCCGAGAGCTTCGTCGTCGCTGACCGGAGCGTCATCCACACCCATCCTGGGACCGGCGCGGAGACGCGGCTGCTCACCATCACCGAACGTCGGCGCAACCGTCCCGTGACGCTGGACGAGGCGCTCGATCGGCTCTCCGATTCCTCCGGCGTCCTGCTGGTCAACGAGCGCTCCGGCCGAGCCGCCGTTCAGGTGCCAGCGCCGAGTCTCATGCTCGATGACGGCGAGATCGAACGGCGTGTGCGGCTGATCCGGCCGATGGAACATAGCAGCCTTCCGTTGAAGATGATGGCGGAAAGCCACTGGGCGGAAGTCGACCGCAAACGCTTCAGCGCCGCCTGGCAGGCCGAGCTGCATGACGTGCCCGAATTCTCGGAAAGCACGATCCATATCGTTGCTGGCTTGCTGCTGCCGATCTGGAAGCGGCTACCGAATGAGTCGACGCGTGTCTACCGACTTCAGACCGATACCGGAGAAAGAGTCATCGGCCGCAAGGTTTCGGCCGCCTGGGCCGCGAATGTGCTTGCGACCGACGCGCCAAAGCTGTCGTCGGACGCGGCCTTTGCCGCTCTGATGGAGGGGCGAACTGTTCTCGACCTCGCTGAAGGCCTCCAGCTTCGCCGAGTCCGTGTCATGGGCAGACACCGCATCGAGCTGTCCAGATTCAACGACACGATGCGCGATCGCCTCAGGGCGTGTGGTCTCTTCAGCGAGATCATCTCCTGGAAGCTGCGCATGTTCGTGCCCACCGACGAGGGCGGCGTCGAAGTCCTGGCGAGGGTGCTCGAGCACTATCCAATCGAGCGCATCGCCGAACGGGAGGCCGCGTGATGCGCCGCGACGCCTCCGAACTAGCGCATCGCCTCGCGCGCGAGGCTGAGGCGGTGTGCCGTCATTACCTTTCCAATGGAAAGCGCGAAGGGCGTTATTGGCTGGTTGGTGACGTCTACAATACGCCGGGCCGCTCGATGTTCGTGCGGCTCCAAGACTCCCCGAAGGGCCCCGCCGGCAAGTTCACCGATGCCGCGACCGGCCAGCATGGCGATCTCCTGGACATCATTCGGCACAGCCTTGGGCTCCGTGACTTCCGCGAAGTTGCCGAGGAGGCGAGGCGCTTCCTCAAGCTACCTCGCACTGAATCGGAACCCGTACCAAGACTGCCACTAGTGCGCTCCGTCCCGGCGGGATCACAAGAGGCCGCAAGGCGGCTGTTCGCGATCTCAGGTCCGATCGAAGGCACCATGGTGGAGACCTATCTGCGGCGTCGCGGAATCGTCCACGTGCACCATGCTGGTAGCCTCCGCTTCCATCCGCGTTGCTACTATCGGCCTGACGAGCACCTGCCCACCGAGACCTGGCCGGCGATGATCGCCTGTGTCACAGATCTCGATGGCAGAATCACCGGTGTGCATCGCACGTGGCTCGATCCGAACGGCTTTGATCGGATTCGGCTCGGCAAGGCTCCGGTCGACACGCCGCGACGGGCCATGGGCGATCTACTCGGCAATGCGGTTCGCTTCGGTACGCCGGACGACGACGTGCTTGTGGCCGGCGAAGGCATCGAAACCATGCTCTCGCTGCGTTGTGCGCTTCCAACATTGCCGATGGCTGCGGCGCTGTCGGCCAATCACCTCGCCGCCATGCTGCTGTCGTCGAGCTTGCGTCGGCTCTATATCGCCCGGGATGCTGACGCCGCTGGAGACATGGTGCAAGCCATTCTGTTAGACCGCGCAGAAGCGGCCGGCATCGAAGCAGTCCCCTTGTCACCTCGGCTGGGCGATTTCAACGAAGATCTGCACATCTTCGGTCTCGACGCCCTACGAGCGGCGTTGCGGCTGCAGCTCGTACCAGAGGACGTCTCCCGCTTTCTTCTCTTGTCGGCTACCGTCGTATAGGCGCGTTTGGTTCCTATCCACGTCGACAGCCTCGGCCGCGGTGGCCCAATGCCGGAGAGGCGCGACCACGGCCTTCTAGAGGGCGATCGGACGGCAGGCGGCTCGGTCTGGCAATGGCTGAGGGGCGACTATTTTCCGCCGGCCCTTCGGGCCTTTGCATCGCGAAGCAAAATAGTCGCCCCACAGCCATCCTTCGCTGGCGCTACGGCCCTCCGCGTTGCTCCGGGTGCCGGCCCGTCCCGCCCACCGTCTGAGTGATCGCCACGAAGGCCGCGATGGGCGCGGCCAATCCGGCAAAGGACTTCACGCCATGACCGACCACGACGACATCGAACCACCGAAAGCGGCATCTCCGACCGACCTCGTCCTCAGCGAATTGCAGCTCTTTGGCTACCGTCCATTCGACGACCAGCCCGATCCGAGACCCCTGCCAGAAGGCAAGACGATCGCGGGCGCTGTTGCCGACATCTTCGACGCCCTGGTCGCCACGCTGAACGACACCCGGCTCGAACCGGACCTTCCGGACCTGCTGTGGTCGACCGTCAACCTCTTCCATCGTGCCGCAGATCGCATCGGACGGCAGCTCGACGACAACGAACAGGCGCAACGCAAGAGCCAGCGCGAGCAGAATGGCTCGGAAGTACGATCGGTCGAGCTCGAACGCCTAACGGCAGAAGGCATCACGCTGATCGAGCGCCGCAACTGCCTCGAACTTTTCCGCGACCAGGCCATCGAGCGCTTTGAACTCCACACCGGTTCATCCTGGCGCCCCCGGTCGGGATCACTGGTCAACCATCGCACGCTCACCGCGGCAATGATCGACTCCCGAGACTTCATCGCCGCCAAGCGCCGCGCCGAGACCGAGGTCATGTTGCCTCCCGGACCGAAGGTCGCACTGACCGGCGGCTTCGACTGCAACGACCACCGCTTGATCTGGGATCGCCTCGACAAGGTTCACGCCAAGCATCCCGACATGGTCCTGATCCACGGCGGCTCGCCGAAAGGCGCCGAGCTGATCGCCTCCAAATGGGCCACTAACCGCAAGGTGCCACAGATCGCTTTCAAGCCGGACTGGACGAAGCATGCGAAGGCAGCACCGTTCAAACGCAACGATGCGATGCTTGAGCTGCTGCCGATCGGTGTCATGGTCTTCCTCCCGGGCACCGGCATCCAGCATAACTTGACCGACAAGGCCAGGAAGCTCGGCATCCCCGTCTGGACGTTCGGCAACGGCGCGTAAGCGCCGTCCTGCCGGCCTTCACACCACCGAGGTGGAGTTGCATCGCCGCAACTCCGCCTCGTTTCGATTGCACATCCAAACTTGCGCCGTGGTGGTGGTGGAAGGCGCAACCGTTATCCCTTTGCATATGGAGCCACCACCATGCTCGTCCTTGGACTCCTCCTGAATATTGCTGGCATCGGCCTGTTCTGCTGGCTGATCTTCACACTGGCAGTATTCGCCTTGCCATTTTTTGTCGGACTCAATGTCTTCATGATGGCATTGCACAGCGGCGCCGGTATCTTCGGAGCGGCGATTGCTGGCATTGCCACCAGCGGGGTGACACTCGCAATCGGTCAAACTGCGTTCGCGATGACACGCTCAGTGATCATCCGTGCCATCATTGCCGCGCTTTTTGCCGTGCCGGCTACACTTGCTGGCTATCAGGTGGTGTTTGTGATGTCGCAGTTCAGCGTGCCGTCATTGGTCTGGCGTGAGGTCTTCGCCTGCCTCGGCGCGATCTTCATTGGCGGCACGGCGTGGACCCGCTTGACCATCCTCACCGAGACCCGCCCGCTCGATTCGGGCCGAGCAGTCGGGAGCGATCCTCAACCTGTTCTCACAGCCGCAGCACATCAGCAATGATCCTGCGCCATCCGTCTCTCTGACTGGTTGGCTAAAGCGGCGCATTTGGTCGGTCAGAAGCTTGAGCGAAAGGTAATCGCGACCTTCATCGGAGCGCTTCGACCGACGGCGTGATTGCGGCCGGTACACATAGATCGGATGATGGAGTCGTTCTCTTGAGGTTGGCTTCGCGCTGGCGATACCGCTTTTGCTTTCCTTCATTTCTTTTTCTACGCCGAACCGTTTCGACCTCTTGCACGGAGCCAACCGAAGTCCACCATCTTCTCCCGGACTTGTGGTTCAGAGCACGGACGCACCGGGCCTCTGTGATGGCTTGATCTGGCCGAAGACCGGCTACGCCTCGATCGTCTGAGCCGCAACGCTGTCGTAGCGACTTTCTTCCCCTGGGCTACGCCCATTCCTCGCGAGGCAAGAAAGTCGCTACGACAGCGTCCTCCGCTTCGCTCCGGCCCAAAGGCGGGTGCGTCGCCGATCGTCTTCGGCCCGTCCATCGCCATCGAGGCCGCGGTGGTCGCGGGCTCGAAGCACAACAGGAGAAGACAAATGGCTACCATCGGTTCGTTCAAGAAGGTCGGAAACGATTTCCAGGGCGAGATCATCACCCTCAGCCTGCAGGCCAAAGGCGTCCGCATCGTCGCGGAATCCAACCCCTCCAACGACAAAGCTCCGAGCCACCGGGTCTTTGTGGGCCGGGCCGAGATCGGTGCCGCCTGGTCGAAGCGCTCCGAGGAAGGTCGCGACTACCTTTCGCTCAAGCTCGACGATCCCTCCTTCAACGCGCCGATCTACGCGAACCTGTTCGACGACGAGGGCGGCGAAGGATACACCCTGCTGTGGTCGCGGCCCCGCAAGAACGGCGAATAAGACTCGCTCCGCCAAGCCCCGCCCGATCTGCTCGGGCGGGGCTCTTCTCTTGGTGCCCACCAGCCCTCGGCGCCTTTGTGAAGGTCGTCACGACTAATCTTTATTCCGTATCAGGTAAGAATTTGCTCCCGAAGATCGATTTTCGAGAATAGTCGTGCTCGATCAGTCTCTCTTGGAGAATGCCCGACGGCGTAAAGTTCTAGCTACAACTCCTATTGACGTGCAGCCGCTCGGTCCATATTGGCAGCGCCGCAAACTTCAAGACAACGACACGGGATACAGGCGATGCAGGTGACCTTAATGAAGGGCAAAATTCATCGTGCGCGCGTGACTGAAGCCGACTTGCACTATGAGGGCTCGATTTCCATTGACCGACATCTCATCGAGGCTGCTGGTTTTCTCATTAATGAACGCGTCGATATCTACAACATCGATACCGGTGCGAGATTTTCGACCTATGTGATTGAGGCTCCCGCCGGATCAGGCGTCATTGGGCTCAACGGGGCTGCCGCACGTCTGGCGATGGCGGGGGATAAGCTCATTGTCGTTGCATACGCCAGTTTTGACGGTGACGAGGCTCGCAAGTTTCAGCCGCGGGTCGTGCTCGTCGACGAAAAGAATCGCAAGATGTGAAGATCGCACCGTCAGGAGATCGTACCGCTTAGCTCGATCGTAGCTGCTTTTTTTGGAACGTCTGATTGCATGCCGAGCTCCCGGTCCCGCGCCTCGTAGCTGGAATCAGGAGCGGATCTTCGAGGCTTTCTCGTCGAGCAATTCTGCAGGTCGAACTTCAAGTGCCTGAGAAACTTGCCACATTGTAAGGAGGGTCACATTTTGCAACCCTCGCTCCATGCTGCTGATGAAGGCGCGATCGACGCCCATACGTTCTGCAACGGCCTCCTGACTTAGGCCCAGGGCCAAGCGAAATCGACGCGCATTTGCTCCAAAAACCTTGCGAATATCCATCCGCAGGATAGGAAGCAATCGCGTATTTTGGCGCTACGTGTTATAATACGCGGAAAGGCAACTAACCAGCGTGCGCGACTAGTCTAATGACTAGTCGTTCTCAGGAATTTTATGCTGGACCTGATAATATTATGGCGGTTCTGTGGATATATCTACGCACAGGCACTAGAATCGCTCAATGGAGTTGTTGGTAGCACTGATGCAGACCCCACCACTCGATCCTGATGCCGCCGACTCAGCTCCGGATGATCCGGTGCTCACGAGCTACGATGAACAGCATCTGGTGACGTATTGGCGTCTTCTCGATGCGGAGGCCGACGGCGCCGACTGGAGGGAAGTTGCTCGGATCGTGTTGCATATCGATCCGGATCACGAACCGGCGCGCGCTCGCAATGCGTTTGATAGTCATTTGGCGCGCGCAAGGTGGATGGCAGACCACGGCTATCGCGATTTGCTTCGCGGCGGCGCGATCAAGTAGCAGTAATTTTCGTCTGGAATCTGCAGTCGAGAACAAATTTCTCCCGCTAACGCGTGATCGCCTGCGCGCATCACGCAATGCACAATTGGTGACTTCCACAACAACCCAAGGCTTCATAGACATTGCGTCGCTATCGCCTTACGGCAGGGGATCAAAGCAATGTCCGAGTTCGACTGGCGCTCGCCGGGCGCGTATCAGCGCGCCATCAAGTCGGGAGAGGTCGCGGATTTCGCGTGGGAGTCACTCCGGCGGAGTCCCAACTATCGAATTGCCTACCGCGACGCTCGATCGAAGGAGGGGCAGGTGACTTCTGAATTTCGAAGGAGATGGGGCGTCTGCTTTCGCGCATGACCCACACGGGTCCTTTGACGAACAGACAATTTTTTGGGCGCCCGAGGCCCTGCCTACGGTGGTGCCGGTTGTCCGGAGCGCGTCTGTCTCGCACGCCGCCGGCCCGATGCTGCCGCTTGCCGAGCTGGCATCGGGCAGCATCAGACACGCGCCGGACGGTTGGCATGCCGTGTTACGCATTCAGGGAGCCCAACATCATTTGTGGTTGAAAGAGGCACCGCAGCTGGGTGTCTCTTACGCAGCCGAACTGCCGTTCGATCCGGATTTTGAGATCCGCGCGCATTCCTCACATCGGCTGTGGCGCGCCATCAACGGCCGTCCGCCAGGGCCTCCCTTTCATCAGCTCTCGGCACAGCGGCGCGAACGACTAGCCTTGGCTCTGCGCGCCCTCGATGGGCGCATGGATGGTGCCTCTTATCGGGCGATCGCCGAGGTATTGTTCGGCCGAAAGCGCATACCTGAGCGCGCCTGGAAGACTCATGAGCTGCGCAGCCGGACCATCCGCCTGGTGCAGGCCGGCTTGGCGCTGATGCGCGGCGGCTATCGCGCATTGCTCCGTCCACCACATCGCAAGGAATAGGGCAGGGGTACCGAAAATCATCTCCCCATCTTCGGCATCCCCCTAAGCACTTCTACTCCGCCATCGTCTCCCTCGACGCGCGATCCAACTCGTTCGCGCGCCAGACGACCACGGAGTCTCTCAAATGCCTGACCCGAACGCCGGCTTGCCGCCGCGATACCTGCGCACGCCGGAAGCAGCACGCTTTCTCGGTCTGTCCGGACGAACCCTGGAAAAGCACCGAACCTATGGCACGGGGCCGACCTACCGGAAGCTCGGCGGTCGGGTCGTCTATGCCCTCGATGATCTGAAAGCTTGGGTTGACCGCGGTACCAAGACATCGACCAGCGACCCTGGCAACGACACGGTCTTGCCAGCCAAGCGGCACGCGCCGATTCCCTATGCGGGCAAGGAGCGGCGCTGACTATGTCGGACGGCAACTCCTCTGTACACAGACGGCGTCGCTCGGAGCGCGATCAGCTCGATCTGTTTCGTGCGCTGCCGGGTGATCTGGCGCCGCGCGATGCACAAGACCTGATGGCCTATCCGTTCTTCTCGCTGGCGAAGTCCAAGCGAAGTGCACCAATCGACTTCAGAGCCGGCACGGTCACCATTCGTGTCGAAGCCGTGCCGGAACATGGCATGGCGACAATCTGGGATGCGGACGTCTTGATCTGGGCCGCTTCGCAAATCGTCGAGGCCCGTGATGCCGGCCTAAAGACATCGCGGCTGATGGCCGCCACGCCCTACGAGATCCTGACCTTCGTCGGTCGCGGCACCAGCGCGCGCGATTACGATCGCCTCAAGGCTGCACTCGACCGGCTGCAATCGACGACCGTCATGACGTCGATCCGACAACCGACGGAACGTCGGCGGCATCGCTTCTCCTGGATCAACGAGTGGAAAGAGACATCTGACGCCCACGGCCATCCGCGTGGACTGGAACTGATCTTGCCCGATTGGTTCTACACGGGCGTTCTCGACGAGGCGCTCGTGTTGACCATCGATCGTGCGTATTTCGACCTGACCGGCGGACTCGAGCGCTGGCTCTATCGCCTTGTCCGCAAGCACGGCGGCCACCAGCATGGCGGCTGGAGTTTTGATGTTGTGCACCTGCACGCCAAGTCAGGCAGCCTGTCGCCGCTCAAACATTTTGCCTACGACCTGCGCCAGATCGTGCGCTGCCAGACTTTGCCGGGCTATCGGCTCGCTATCACACAAGACCCAAATCGCGCAGAACGATTGAATTTCGTACCCGTCCCTGTCAACCCGCTGACGCAGCGACTGCGCAAGCGTGGCCTCGCCTCACCAGCGGGGGATAAGCTGTGAACTCGATCGTGCTATCAGGGACCAGAACCCTCGTGCCATCGAGGACCCGATCCACGTGCTATCGGGGACGGAAATCAGAGCTAACGCTCTGCTGCGCCAAGATTTTCCGCGCCCGTAACTTTACTAACGTACTGAC
>Ga0209023_10001302_pt1 | contig 33916 bp, 28 predicted proteins | sample LakOneMetagenome_FD_187468 | JGI IMG/M metagenome (GOLD analysis project Ga0209023, IMG submission 187468) | Freshwater and sediment microbial communities from Lake Erie, Canada (SPAdes) (version 2) | ecosystem: Environmental > Aquatic > Freshwater > Lentic | place: Lake Erie, Canada...
GCGCCGCGGAACTGCTTGCCGTAGGATTTTTCCAGATCTTCGTCTTCGAAGAAGCGATGCAGGAACGAGGCGTGCGCCGGATCGATGCCGACTTCCAGCGCTTGCAGCCAGTTGCATTCGATCAGGCCCTTGAAGGCGAAGGTGTAGGCATCGGGCGCAACGAAGCAGTCGATCTCCGGAAACGCGGGCGGTTCGCCTTCGCCGAGATAGGCCCACAGGATGCCGCCCTTCTCGACAACGGGATAAGCGCGCTGCTTGATGTTCTTGCACAGCACCGAGCCGACCGGCTCGGCGGGCGTCTCAAGGCAATTGCCCTGCACATCGAACAGCCAGCCGTGAAACGCGCAGCGCAGACCGCCATTCTCAAGGCGGCCGAAGGCGAGGTCCGCGCCGCGATGCGGGCAATCGCGGTCCATCAAACCGTAACGGCCTTGCTCATCACGGAACAGGACAAAGTTTTCGCCAAGCAGCCGCACCGCGCGAACAGGGCGCGGACCTTCGAGTTCATCGACAAGCGCCGCAGGCTGCCAATACATCCGCATCAGCTTGCCGCAAGGATCGGCGCGGCCGGTGCGGGTGATCAGGTCGTTCTGCTCTTGGCTCATCATGGCTGCGTCGTCCTTCCACTCCCGAGAGGATTATTGCCGAACGCTGATGGCAGACCACCGGACGTTCGTTCGCCGGCATGTTCCGGCGATTGAAAACCTTTCCACCGCATCGCGCGAGGCCTTGCAGAGGCAAATCCGCCGCCGCATGCGATGTCTTTCGTCGCACTTTCTCTGTATCGTGACGCCTCACTCAAAAAGTTCGATCAACGAACATATGTACGATATTTGTTAGACTGACTCCAAACTGGAGAACGTACAAGCGTATTCTGGCGGCTTTTAGTGCCCGGTTATGCTGCAATCGCGAAATCTATTTGTAGTCACACATCCATACCTGGGTAGAGGATTGAAGCGTTCGATCATCGCCCGTATGTTCGACTTATGGATTTTGCGACGGTACTTTTCACCTCTCGGGCTCAGGACTCAGCATCATGAGCGGCCTCGTCATCATCGGCGCGTCCTATGCCGGCGTGCAGGCTGCGCTGACCGCGCGTGAGTCCGGATATGCCGAACGCATCACGGTGATCGCGGACGAACAATCGCTGCCCTATCAGCGCCCGCCACTCTCCAAGGATTTCCTGCTCGACAAGGTCACGCAGAATGGCCTGGTTCTGCGCGATGAAGCCTTCTTCAAACTCAAGCAGATCGATCTCATGCTCGAGACCCGCGTACATGGGATCGACCGCCACGCGCGGCGGCTCTCAGTCAACGGCAACAACATGACGTTCAGTTTCGACAAGCTGTTCATCGGCACCGGCTCGCATGCGCGGCGCCTCACCGTTCCGGGAGCCGAGTTCGACGGCGTGTGCTATCTGCGTTCGATCCACGATGCGCTGGACCTGAAGGAGCGGCTGAAAAACGCGGCCGAAATCGTCGTTATCGGCGGCGGCTTTATCGGGCTTGAAGTGGCGGCCTCCGCCAGCAAGCTCGGAAAGAAGGTGACGCTGATCGAAAGCGCACCGCGCCTGCTGGAGCGTGCGGTGTCGCCGCTGGTTTCGCAATTCCTGCTTGATCTGCATACACGCCATGGCGTCGATATCCGGCTCAATGAATCGATTGCGTCCATCGGCGGCGATAACGGCCACGCGACATCCGTGACGACTGCAAGCGGCACCACCCTGCCCACGGATCTCGTGCTTGTCGGCATTGGCGGCGTGCCGAGCGATCAGTTGGCCCGCGATGCGCAATTGAAATGCACCAACGGGATCGTGGTCGACGATCACGGCACAACCAGCGATCCGGATATCTATGCCGCAGGTGACTGCGCCAATCACTACAATGCCCATGCCGGTGATTGGGTGCGCCTCGAATCCGTTCAGAACGCGCAGGATCAGGCCAAGGCGGCCGGACTTGCGATTGCAGGAAAGACCGGCCCCTATGACAGCGTGCCGCGCTTCTGGTCCGATCAGTACGACGCCAAGCTGCAGACCGTCGGTATCTCCCGCAACTTCGACCGGCAGGCCGTCCGCGGCTCGCTCGAAAGTGGGCAGTTTTCGGTCTTCTATTACAAGCAGGACAAGCTCTGCGCGGTGGACAGCATCAACCGCGCCGGCGACCAGATGGCTGCGCGCCGCCTGATCGGCAGCGGCATGTCGCCATCGCCGGAGCAGGCCTCCGATCTTTCATTCGATTTCAAGTCGCTTTTGACACCGATCAAAGCCGCAGGCGACTGATCGGACAAACCTTGGCCTTGGAACATCAACCCGAAAGAATGGCCCGGTCGGCATGCCCCGTGTGAACCGCACTGCAGAGGAAGAAGAGGCCCGGCGTGAGGGCGGCGAATTCATCGAAAGCCTCGACCGCGGCCTTCGGGTGCTGCAATCGTTCGGCGTCGAACATCGCCCGATGACCCTGAGCGATATCGCGAAAGCATCGAACCTCTCGCGTGCGACGGCCCGCCGCATCCTGCTCACGCTTCAGCGGGCGGGTTTCGTGGCGGGCGACGAGCGGCTGTTCTCGCTGACGCCGCGTGTGCTGGCGCTGGCGTCGGCCTATCTGTCATCGAACCAGATCGTCGCGGTGATGCAGCCGCTGATGGACGAGATATCGACCAAGGCCCGCGAAGTCTGCTCGCTCGCCATTCTCGACGGAGACGAAGCCGTCTTCGTCGCGCGGGCCAGTCCCGCACGGGTGTTTTCCGCAGGCATCGACATCGGCTACCGGCTGCCTGCCTACTGCACCTCAGTCGGCCGCGTGCTGCTCGGCCGCCTGTCCAATGACGACCTGACGTCGGCGATTGCCGCAATGGCGGTCGTCGCCCACACGCCCGAGACAGTGACGGACAAATCCGTCGTCACAGCGACAATCATCAGTGATCGTAACAAGGGCTATTCGCTGGTGGACCGCGAAGCCGAACCGGGCTTCCGATCCATCTCGGTGCCAATCCGCCGTTATGACGGCGCGGTGGTCGCGGCGGCAAACATCGGCGCGCATGTGGATCGCATCACCACCGGCGAAATGATCGACCGTTTCCTGCCGCTGCTGCAGGATATGGCGGCGACCGCCAGGCCGCTGCTGGTTTAGGTACAGCCACCTCGATCGCGAATGTCGAGCGGACCGGCCTTCGCTGAACTGCGCAAAATTAAATCGATACCTTATCAGGCGGCTTCACAACGCTCCGAACTTTAAGGCGTAACGAGGATCGGCACGCCATAGGCTCAGGCTAGGCCAGCTTCGATCGAAAAGCGCTCCCGTCCTCACGGTGTCATCCCACCTTCAAACTAAGCGGTCAAAACTACCCCCGAGTTCAAACAGGGGTGTGAGATGAGCGATATTACGTTGAATTCGGGGCTGACCAACGCGACGAGAGTCGAGCCGGCGTCAAGACCCAACCTGGACAAGGGCTTCAACCCGCTGACGATGATACTGTTTTTCGGTATCCTCGCAGCGGGTGCATTGTTTGTTGCCTACAGCATTTACGTCGACATTGACGCAACCGGCGCCAAGGTCACGACCTACCTGCCCTATATCCTTCTGTTCGTGGCGCTCCTGATCGCGCTGGGCTTCGAATTCGTGAACGGCTTCCACGACACGGCGAACGCTGTCGCGACTGTCATCTATACGCATTCGTTGCCTGCCGAATTCGCTGTGATGTGGTCGGGATTCTTCAACTTCCTTGGCGTTCTGCTTTCAAGCGGCGCGGTTGCTTTCGGCATCGTGTCGCTTCTGCCGGTCGAACTGATCCTGCAGGTCGGAAGCAGCGCCGGTTTCGCGATGGTGTTCGCTCTTTTGATCGCAGCCATCGTCTGGAATCTCGGCACCTGGTACTTCGGCCTCCCGGCATCCAGCTCGCACACGCTGATCGGCTCGATCATCGGCGTCGGTGTCGCCAACGCGGTGATGCGCGGCCGTGACGGCACCTCGGGCGTTGACTGGACCAAAGCCACCGAGATCGGATACGCGCTCTTGCTGTCGCCGCTGTTCGGCTTCTGCATGGCCGCGCTTCTGCTGCTGGCGCTCAAGCTCGTCGTTCGCAATCGCGCGCTGTATGAAGCTCCCGAAGGCAACAAGCCGCCTCCGCTCTGGATTCGCGGCCTTCTGATTGCCACCTGCACCGGCGTCAGCTTCGCGCACGGATCGAACGACGGCCAGAAGGGCATGGGCCTGATCATGCTGATCCTGATCGGCACCGTGCCGACCGCCTACGCACTGAACCGCGCGCTGCCGGAATCGCAGATCGTCAAGTTCCAACAGACCTCCGAAGCTGCATCGAAAGTGATCGCTGCAAAGGGCGCCGGCCATAGCATCATCGGCGATCCTCGCCCGGCGGTGACCCAGTATGTCTCGCTGCACAAGATCAGCGAAGGCACCTATCCGTCGCTGGCGGTCCTGGTGAAGGATGTCGGCGATCAGGTGCAGAAGTACGGCACCTTGAACAAGGTGCCTGCAGAAGCGGTGGGCAACACCCGCAACGACATGTACCTGACATCTGAAGCGATCCGCTTCCTGATGAAGGACAAGGAAAACGATCTCAGCAAGGACGAGATCGCCGCGCTGAACGCCTACAAGGGCTCGCTCGACAGCGCCACGAAGTTCATCCCGACCTGGGTGAAGATCGCCGTCGCCATCGCGCTCGGCCTCGGCACCATGATCGGCTGGAAGCGGATCGTGATCACTGTCGGCGAAAAGATCGGCAAAACCCACCTGACCTATGCTCAGGGCGCATCGGCTGAACTCGTGGCGGCAGGAACGATTGGCGCGGCAGATATCTTCGGCCTTCCAGTGTCCACAACGCACGTCCTGTCATCCGGCGTCGCCGGAACGATGGCTGCCAACGGCTCCGGCTTGCAGATGGCGACCATCCGCAACCTGCTGATGGCGTGGGTGCTGACGCTGCCGGCGGCGATCTGCCTGTCGGCAGGCCTCTACGTCCTGTTCTCGCACCTCTTCTGAACGAGCAAGGGACCGCTCCTTGAGGAGCAGCCCTTCAACGTAACAAGAAAACAGCCCGCACCCTGGTGCGGGCTGTTTGTTTTTAGATGGCCTCAGATCACTCGTCTGATCGTTCAGTAATCCTTTTCACGATGAACGTCGTGAACAAGAATACCCTTCCCGGCTTCCGGCATCGCCAGCCAGTCACGGCGTTTCAGCGTGCGGCGCGTATCTTCCAGACCACTCAGCCAATGCTCGCGCATCGACGTCGCCGAGAATTCGTGGTCCTTGGAATCCCCCTCATAAGCCTTCTGCTGATAGATCATCTGCAGAATGGTGATCTCGGGAAGATCCGCGAAGCGATCGCGCAGAGCGCGCTCGTGATCCGTCAGCTTGTCTTCCGGCACCTTCAACAACGTCTTGTAGAAATCCGTCTTGAGCTGGTTCATGCGCTTGTAGACATCGGTGTTGTAGCGCGTGCGCGAGGAATACATGATGTCCTTGTGCCGCGCCATGACCTCCTGAATATCCCGCGGAAGCACGCCCCGCGCGTTGAACAGGTCGACCTGGAACACAAGTGAATTCATCTTGTCTTCCTGATCCAGCAGATGCTGCAGCGGGGTGTTCGATACGATGCCGCCGTCCCAGAAGTGATCGGTGCCAATTTTGACCATGGGAAGCGCGGGCGGCAGTGCACCACTTGCCATCACATGCTCGGGTTCGATGACTTCCTTCTTGTTGTCGAAGTACAGGAAGTTCCCGGTCAGGACATTCACCGCGCCGACAGCGAAATGCATCTTGCGTGAATTGATCAGGTCGAAATCGACAAGCTCAAGCAGCGTCGCTTTTAACGGGGCCGTATCATAATAACTGGTTGCTGTTCTGGCGCCCGCGGGACTGAACCAGGGATTGAGGTCATGCGGCTTGAAGAAGCCGGGCTGCCCCATCGTCGTGGTCAGGAATGAACTCGTGAGGTTGCGCGCCTTCCGGTAGATGTCACCGTCCGGCGTATAGTGCCAGACCTTGCGGCTGGTGATGCGATCCCAAAACGTCTTCAGCCGCTCCAGCCGCCGCTCCGGCGGATTGCCGGCAATGATCGCCGAATTGATAGCACCGATGGACACGCCGCAAACCCAGTCAGGCTCCATGCCCTCCTCATGCAGCGCCTGATAGACCCCGGCCTGATAAGCGCCCAGCGCTCCGCCACCTTGCAAAACCAGAGCGACGCGGTCGCAGCGGTCAGGCCGCCATTGATGAAAAGACGATGCTTCTAAATTCGGTGTGCGCATATCCATGGCGAAAACCTCAAGGCTTCTGTTTGAATTTCGCGCGCAGAATTGAGGCGTGCCGTGACGCTGTCGTGACAAAATCCCTTACGTATTGGAGGGAGTACTCCGCTGAATATCGACGAAGCGGATCGGCAAAGCCGCCGTCACCGGACTGAAGGAATTCCCTCACATCGGTGTCAAGGACCGCAGTTAGCTGTTGCCCATTGCAAATTATTGCCACGCCCCCCGGTGACGGCGCGGCAATCAATGTCACCAGCGAAAGTGATCATCAGCATGTTGTCCGAAAAATCCGCCATTGTAACCGGCTCCACGAGCGGCATTGGACTCGGCATTGCCCGTGGCCTTGCCGCCAGCGGCGCCAACATCATGCTCAACGGTTTCGGCGATCCCGGCGAGATTGAGATCATTCGTCAGGGCATCGCGGGCGAACACAACATCAAGGTGCTGTACAGCCCGGCGAACATGACGGTCCCGCAGGACATCGGGAAGATGATCACCCTCGCCGAAGAAGAACTCGGCACGGTCGATATCGTCGTCAACAATGCCGGCATCCAGCACGTCGCGCCGGTCGAGGACTTTCCCGTCGAGAAGTGGGACGCAATCCTGGCGATCAATCTGTCCAGCGCATTCCACACCACGAGGCTGGCGATCCCTTTGATGAAAAAGCAGTCATGGGGACGCATCGTCAACATCGCTTCGGCGCATGCGCTGGTCGCCTCGCCGTTCAAGTCCGCTTACGTCTCGGCCAAACATGGCATCGCGGGCCTCACCAAGACTGTCGCACTCGAAGTCGCCGAGCACGGCATCACCGTGAACGCGGTCTGCCCCGGCTATGTCATGACACCGCTGGTGGAAAAACAGATTCCAGAACAGGCAAAGGCGCGGGGCATTACCGAGCAACAGGTGATTTCCGACGTCCTGCTCGCGGCTCAACCCACCAAGCGGTTCGTCACCGTGGAAGAACTCGCCGCGCTGGTGACATTCCTCTGCACCGACAATGCGAAATCGATCACCGGCACAACGCTGCCCGTCGACGGCGGCTGGACCGCGCACTGAAAGGATATTCCGATGCGCAAGGCAGATGTACTCAGGCTTCCCTCGATGCCCGCCGCAGGACCGAGCTATCCGGCCGGACCGTATCGCTTTATTGACCGCGAATTTCTTGTCATCACCTACGAGACCGACCCTGATCTGATCCGCGCCGGTCTTCCTGAGCCGCTCGAGCCGATCGATACTCCCATCGTTCATTATGAATGGATCAAGATGCCGGACTCGTCGGGCTTCGGCAGCTACACGGAGTCGGGCCTCGTCATTCCTGCACGCCTCAATGGCGAAGAGGTCAACTTCGTTTCACAGATGTATCTCGATGACGATCCGCCGATTGCCGCCGGACGCGAAATCTGGGGTTTCCCAAAAAAGTATGCCCATCCCAAGCTCGAAGTCGTGAAGGACACGCTCACCGGTACACTGGAATATTCCGGCCAGCAGGTCGCCATGGGCACCATGGGCTACAAGCACGAATCCATGGCAGGTAACGGCGAAATCACCCGAGCCACTCTCTCCAAGACACAGATCAACCTCAAGCTGATCCCCGGCGTCGATGGCCGCGCCGAAGTCTGCCAGCTCGTTGCGATCAACCTGACCGACATCAACGTCAAAGGCTCATGGATCGGACCGGGGCGTCTTCATCTCATCCCGCACGTCAATGCGCCCGTGGCTGACTTTCCAGTTCGGCGCGTGATTGGCGCGCATCATTTCCTGGCTGACCTGACGCTGCCTTATGGCCGCGTCGTCTACGATTACAACAAGCAGAACGACAATCTCGCCGAAGCAGCGGAATAGAGCGGCGCTGACACGCGCCTGTAACAAACCCGTCGTCATATCGGACAGGTATCCGGGTGACCCAATTCGGGATGCGCGGAAGCGTTGTGAATTCTGGGGTAGTTGGGGCGTATCGTGCAGGCAGAAGCTGTGACGACTGAAGATATCGCGGCTGAACATCCATCATCAGCAGTGCCGATTCCGGGTCTGGTGTGGGCTTTCCGGATTCACGCCGACGGAAGCGCTGAACCTCTGAACGTGGACAGTCCGATCGATACGCGCGGTGACGGGCTGCTTTGGCTGCATTTCAATCTCGGGGATCTGCGTGCCGATCAATGGCTGGCTTCGACCGACCTCGACATTCCCGAAGCCGGTAAGACACTGCTGCTGTCGCGGGACAACTTCCAGCAGATTCACGCAGCCGACGGCAGCATCTACGGCGTGTTCTCCGATCTGGTGCGCGCGATCGATCGCGTCACCGAGGAGACCGGCTACCTTCACTTTGTGATGACGGAACGGCTGCTCCTGAGCGGCCGTCATCATGCCCTGTGCGCCGTCGATGCGACACGGCGAGTTCTCGAAAGCGGCCAGCAACGCATAGGCAATGCCGCCGCCCTGCTTGAAACCATCGTCGAACACGTAGCCGAAACCATGGAGCGCGTCGCGGAAGGTGTGGGCGAGCGGCTCGACGCCATCGAAGAAAAGATCCTGTCCGACGACTCGGCCGACCTGCGCCGGGAACTGGGCCGGCTGCGCCGCACATGCGTCCGCCTGCATCGTCAATTGTCCGGCCTTCTGCTGATGTTCCGCCGCCTCGACCTGCAAGGACCAGAAATGCTCAAGCCCGCGCTGCAGCTGCGTGCCGGGAAACTCGCCCAGCGGCTGGACGCGCTCGATCATACTGTCGTGGAAATGCGCGAACGAAGCCGGCTCCTTCAGGAAGAACTCCATCTCAAGATCGAGGAGCAGACCAACAAGAGCATCCATCTGCTCTCGGTGTTGACCGCCTTGCTGCTGCCTCCGACGCTGGTGACCGGCATTTTCGGAATGAACACCAAGGGATTACCGCTGACGGATGTGGAGACCGGGTTTCTGACCGCGAGCGTTCTGATCTTTTCCTCGTCCGCGCTCGCCTACTTCATCATGAAGCGCCTCGGCATCTTAAAGTAGTTCAGGTTCGCCGTGCGACATCATTACAAATGGCTGCGGACCATTGTGACCGCCAGTGTCATAGGCGCGTCCTCGTTTCACGCAGCAACGGCAGCCGACACAAAAACGGTTCCGGAGAAGCAGTCCACGAAAAATCCGCGCGAGATTCTGGCCGACTGGGGCGTTCAGTTCAATGCGACATACATTTCAGAAGTGTTCGGCAACGCCACAGGTGGCATGCGGCGCGGCACGACCTATACCGGGCGTCTCGATCTCGGCACGGATATCGACCTCGAAAAGCTCGTCGGCTGGAGCGGCGCCAAGTTTCACGCCAACATGTTCCAGATCCATGGCCAGGGACTCTCGCGCGACTATGTCGGCAACCTGATGCTGGTCAGCGGCGTCGAGGCCCTCCCCGCGACGCGGCTGTATGAATTATGGATCGAGCAATCCCTGTTCAACGGCGCGCTGCTGGTGCGCGTCGGACAACAGGCGTCCGACATTGAGTTCATCGACAGCAAGTACGACGATATTTTCACAAACTCGGCGCTGGGCTGGCCTGGCATCACCGGCATCAACCTCTTGAGTGGCGGCCCTTCACCACCGCTGGCCGTACCCGGCATTCGTCTCAAAGCTCAACTGGCGGACAACATCACAGCATATGCAGCAATCTTCGACGGAGATGCGGCCCCGCCCGACAGACCCGTCGATCCTCAGATCGCAAACCCGCACGGCATTCTGTTTCGCGTGAATGATCCGGCGTGGATGATCGGTCAGCTCAAGTATGGATTTTCACTCGGTGACAGCAAATTGCCTGGCACCCTGACGGGCGGCATGTGGAAACATCTCGGCGACTTCAACGACATGCGCTATGCGTCGAACAATCTCCCGCTGGCCGACCCGGCAAGCTCGGGCGATCCGCTGAAGCGCCGCGGAAATCAAGGCATCTTCGGCGTCTACGAGCAGATGCTGTCACGCGCGAAGCCGGATTCCGACAAGGGCATCGGGTTTTTCGTCCGGACATCCATTAGTCCGTCGGATCGCAATCTTATCAGCTTCTATATCGACGGCGGCTTTCAGTTCACCGGCTTTAGCGAAACACGTCCCAATGACAAATTCGGTGTCGCGATGACCTATGCACGCATCTCCGATGCCGCGCGATCCGCGGATCGCGACATGCAGGCATTTACCGGAACGCCATATCCGGCGCGCGACTTCGAAGCGGTCTTCGAGATGACCTACGCTGCGGAAATTCAGAGCGGATGGACCGTGCAGCCGGTCTTTCAATATGTCTTTCATCCCGGTGGTGGTGCGGTTGACCCTAACGATCCGACGCAAACACGCCGTATCAAGGATTCCGCCGTGTTCGGCTTGCGCAGCACTTTCAACTATTGAACGGAGGTGGGCTGGGCAGCCCGCAGGCGACCCCGGGGACAGGCCTGCGGCAGGGGTGGCGTGACCCGGCCCGGCGTTTCATGACAGAGGCGACGGTGCCGGCAGACCGCTCTTAGCGAGAGCAAAACTGTAAACCGCAACGATTTCTGCGGTGATCAAACCGACCAGATGCCTGATTTGATGGTGGGCGATGTAGGGCTCGAACCTACGACCCGCTGATTAAGAGTCAGCTGCTCTACCAACTGAGCTAATCGCCCGAATGCCCGGCGGCGGACCGTCGGGACGGCGTCGTTTAGCAAAGCGGATAGGCCATGTCCAGCAATGTGACCGCTTTTTCCCGGCCTGAAATCACAGGATTTCAGAGGCCGCCTGGACAAGAAAAACCGCCGGAAATCCGGCGGTTTTTATCGTTTCGGACGATCCGGTTCCGGCACCCTTAAAGGCGTTCGGAGCCGCGCTCGGGCGCCGGGCCGCGATCCCGGTCGAATCGGCCGCCATCCATGCCGCGCTCGAAGCGTCCCCGCCAGCCATGGTGGCCGCCCATGCGGGTCAGCATCGTCAGGCGCCGCTTCTGGCCGTCGTCGAGGGTCTTGTAGAGCGGATCGGCGGCATCGGCGATCTTCTTCAGGCCGGTGGCGGTCTCAGCCATCCTGTCCGCCCGCTCGCGCAGGCGAGCCACCGGATCGCGAGTTTGTTCGGCCATGGCCGGCTTTCCGTCCTGCGAACCCTTCTGGTCCTGCTCGGCGCGTCGCGCGTCGCGCTCGCTGGCGCGCGCATTGGCCTGCGCCATGCGCTGCTTGGCGAAATCACGCACGGCAGTCTCGACCGGAGGCCACAGCTTCTCCTGATCCGGAGTTAGCTTCAAGCCGGCCTTCACGGAAGCAATCTTCGCATCAAGGAAGGCTGCCCGGTCTTCCGTGCTCATGCGATGATGGTGATGATAACGATGCTGCGCGTAAACGGCGGTGGAGCCGAGAATGGCAACCGCCGCTGCACCGGCAATAATGGCTTTCTTCATGGGGCATCTCCGAGGTGATAGTCTCTCGAAGATGGCAACAACCGGCCCGCTTTCAACTTAAGCTTTGGACAGCTAGGTGAACGCGCATTAATACAGCATGCCGAGCGTGCGTGGCAGCCAGAGCGAAAGCTCGGGAATGAACGTCACCGCCACCAGGAAGCCCAGCATTGTGAGCAGCCACGGCCACACCGCGATGGTGAGTTCCGTGATGCCCATTTTTGCAATGCCGGACGCCACATAGAGATTGAGTCCGACCGGCGGGTGACACATGCCGACTTCCATGTTCACCACCATCAGGATGCCGAGATGCACCGGATGGATGCCGAGTTTCACCGCGATCGGAAACAGGATCGGCGCGGTGATCAGCACGATCGAACTCGCCTCCATCACATTGCCTGCAATCAGCAGCAGCACGTTGACGAAGATCAGGAACGTGACCCAGTTGACGCCCTTCTCCAGCATCCATGCCGTGAGCTGCTGCGGAATCTGCTCGCTGGTCATCAGGAACGAGAACAGCACGGCATTGGTGATGATGTAGAGGATCATCGCGCTCATGCTGGCGGAGCCGAGCAGCACGCGCGGTACATCCTTGAGCGTCAGATCCTTGTAGACGAACACTGCGATGATGAACGCATAGACCGCGCTCATGGCGGCGGCTTCCGTCGGCGTGAACAGGCCGGCGTAAATGCCGCCGAGCACGATGACGATGAGGAGCAAACCCCAGATACATTCGCGAAACGCCTTGATCCGCTCACGCCACGAGGCGCGCGGCAAACGCGGATAGTCGAACTTCCATGCGCGGTAAACCGTGGTCAGACCGAGCAGCGAAGCCAGCATCAGGCCCGGGATGACGCCGGCCATGAACAACTGTCCGACGGACGCCGATGTGACCCGCTCGCCGCCGGGACCGAACGCCACGCTGCCGCCGGTCGCGACCGCATAGATCACCATCACGATGGACGGCGGAATCAGAATGCCGAGCGCGCCCGATGTCGTGATGACGCCTGCGCCGAAGCGCTTGGGGAATCCCTGCGCGACCATCGCAGGCATCAGGATCGAACCGATGGCGATCACGGTGGCGGGGGACGAGCCGGAAATTGCGGCGAACAATGCGCAAGCCATGACGCCTGCGAGACCGAGGCCGCCGTACCAATGCCCGACCATCGAGGTCGCGAAATTGATCATGCGCTTGGCGACGCCGCCATGGGTGAGGAAATTGCCAGCGAGGATGAAGAACGGGATCGCCATGATCTCGAAGTTCTCGATGCCGGTGAACAGCTTCAGCGCCACCGCCTCGATCGGCACGCTGGTCAGGAAGAACAGGAACGTCAGCACCGTCAGGCCGAGCGCGATGGAGATCGGCATGCCCGTCAGCATCAGGGCGATGAGTAGCGCGAAGATGAACAGCGTGGTCATCGAACGCCCTCCGGCGTCGGACCAACCGCAGTGTCGACTTCAATCCCTTCGACGTGCGTATGATCGTGATGCGGCAGGTCGCCGGTCTTCCAGTAGGCGTAGGCGACCTGCAGGAAGCGGAAGCACATCAGATAGGAACCGAGCGGAATGCAGAGGTAAACGATCCAGCTCGGCAGTTCGAGATCGGGCGAGGTCTGGTCGGTGTGCGACAGGCCGTAAACGAAACTGGCGCCCATCGTGCCGATAATGCCGGTGAACAACGCGCCGCACAGCAGACCGAACAGGATGGTCCATTTGCGCCACTTCGGGCTAAGCGCCAGAACCAGAACGTCGACGCCGACATGGATGCCGGTGCGCACCCCATAGGCCGCGCCAAACTTTGCCATCCACACGAACATGTAGATGCAAAGCTCCTGCGCCCACGAGAGATGAATCTTGCTGAGAAATGCATAGGCCTGCATCGCGCCGGGCCAGGTGCGGTGGTTGACCACGAAATCCGTGGTGTAGCGATGCGCCACTGCGATAAAAATGACAATCGTTGCCGCCGCGATCAGCGTGGCAATCAAGGTCTCCTCGAGGCGGTCGAGGATGCGCATGAATGATTTCAACTTCGTCCCCACCCGCAGCATCGCGTCTTCGCGCGATTGGATATTGCCGATGCCCGCGTCATCCTACCAGACGAAAGTGGCCCGGGTCGATCCCGGACCACTCTGCATCATGGCCAGAGCCTCAGTTTGTCTTGGCGTTGGCTTCCTTCTGGAAAGCCGTGATCAGGTCCTTGCCGACGCGCGAGGCCATGTCGTTGGTCACTGGCTCAAGCGCCTTCATCCACTCCGCACGCTCGGCGGGGGTCAATTCGTAGAAGGTGGTGGTGCCCGCCTTCTTCATGGCGGCGAGAGCATCGTCGTTTTCCTTCTGCGAAATATCGTTGGCAAACTCGGTTGCCTCCGCCATCGCCTTCTCGACCTGCGGCTTTACATCCGCGGGAAGACCATCCCAGAACTTCTTGTTCACGATCACGGCGTAGCCGATGTAACCGTGGTTGGAGATGGTGGCGTGCTTCTGCACCTCGTGCATCTTCTGGGTGTAGACGTTCGACGGCGTGTTCTCGTTGCCGTCAACGACGCCGGTCTGCATCGCCTGGTAGACTTCGGAGAACGCCAGCACCTGCGGAATGGCGCCGAGCGCACGCATCTCCGCTTCCAGCACCTTCGATGACTGGATACGCATCTTCATGCCCTGGAAGTCGGCGACCTTATGCATCGGCTTGTTGGCCGTCATGATCTTGAAGCCGTTGTCCCAGTAGGCGAGACCCTTGATACCCTTCGGCTCAAGTTTGGCCAGCAACCCCTTGCCGATCGGACCCTTGGTGATGCGGCCGAGCGCAGCCTTGTCGGGAAGGATATAAGGCAGATCGAACACCTCGAATTCCTTCACGCCGAGCGGCCCGAACTTGGCGAGCGACGGCGCTAGCATCTGGACGGCGCCGAGTTGAAGCGCCTCGACCTCTTCCTTGTCCTTGTAGAGCTGTGAGTTCGGATAGACCTCAACCTTCACCTTGCCGCCGGTGTATTTCTCGGCGAGTTCCTTGAATTTTTCGGCGCCCTGCCCCTTCGGCGTATTCGGCGCAACAACGTGGCTGAACTTGATGACGATCGGCGATTGCGCCGTGGCCGGTCCAACGAGCGCGAATGCCGCGACTGAGGCCGCAGCCAGAATGAGTTTCTTCATGTTTCCTCCGATGACGATTGAGAACCGCACGCTTTGCTGCGGTCCTGAACCCATGATGACCGGATCATTTCAGGCGCAGCCGGTCAAGGCTATTGCCCGTTAGCAGGGTGCGTTTGATCGTTGCTGCAACGCAAAAGGCGGCACATCGTTTTCGATGCACCGCCTTTATCGCGAGAAAATCAGTCGATCAGTGACCAGCAGCTGCTGCCGGCATGTCGCGCTGCTTCTTCATGACGATCTTGTTCAACGCGCCGAGATAGGCCTTCGCCGAAGCCACCAAGGTATCCGGGTCCGCCGCACGCGAGGTCACCGAGCGACCATCCTGAGACAGACGCACCGAGACTTCCGCCTGCGCGTCGGTTCCCGCCGTCACAGCGTGAACCTGATACAATTCCAGCTTGGCCTCATGCGGCACCAGACCCTTGATGCAATTAAACACTGCATCGACCGGACCGTTACCTTCTGCTTCCTCGATCTTCTGCTGGCCGTTGATGTCGAGCTTCATGGTCGCGCGCTGCGGGCCACGCGTTCCGGCAATGACGGACAATGACACCAGACGAATCTGATCGTGCGTCTGGGCCATCTCTTCGTCGACCAGCGCTTCGATGTCTTCGTCGTAAATGTCCTTCTTGCGGTCGGCCAGCGCCTTGAAGCGAACGAAGGCATCCTCGAGCTGGTTCTGCGCCAGCTTGTAGCCCATCTCTTCCAGCTTGTGGATGAAGGCATGGCGGCCCGAATGCTTGCCCATCACCAGCGAGGTCTGCTTCACGCCCACCGTCTCCGGCAGCATGATCTCGTAGGTCTGCGCATTCTTCAACATGCCGTCCTGATGAATGCCGCTCTCATGGGCGAAGGCATTCCGGCCGACGATGGCCTTGTTGTACTGCACCGGGAACGACGTCGCAGCCGCCACTGACTTGGATGCGCGTGTCAGCATCGTGGTGTCGATGTTGTTCCAGTACGGCAGCTTGTCGTTGCGCACGCGCATCGCCATCACGACTTCCTCGAGTGCGGCATTGCCTGCGCGCTCGCCGATGCCGTTGATGGTGCATTCGATCTGCCTCGCACCGGCGCGCACACCGGCCAGCGAATTCGCCACCGCCATGCCGAGGTCGTTATGGCAATGGACCGAGAACACCGCCTTGTCGGCATTCGGGACGGTCTCGCGCACGCGCTTGAACAGGTCGTAATATTCCTCCGGCACGCTGTAACCGACGGTGTCCGGGATATTGATGGTGGTGGCACCGGCCTTAATGGCGGATTCAACGCAGCGGCACAGGAAGTCGAATTCCGTGCGGGTGCCGTCCTCGGATGACCACTCGACATCGTCGGTGTGGTTACGTGCGCGGCTGACCTGCGAGATCACCATCTGATGCACGTCTTCCGGCTCCATCTGGAGCTTGTATTTCATGTGCACCGGCGAGGTGGACAGGAAGGTGTGGATGCGGCCGCGGCGCGCGGGACGGATCGCCTCGGCGCAACGGTCGATGTCCTTGTGGGCCGCACGGGACAGACCGCAGACGACGGCGTTCTTGGTGCGCTTGGCAATTTCACGAACGGCTTCGAAGTCGCCATCGGAAGCGATCGGAAAACCGGCTTCGATAATATCGACGCCCATGTTGTCCAGCATCTCGGCGACTTCGAGCTTTTCCTCGAAGGTCATGGTCGCGCCGGGGCACTGTTCGCCGTCACGCAATGTGGTGTCGAAAATAACGACGCGGTCCTTGTCGGACTTGTTCGCGGTGGTCATGGGAAAATTCCTCTGGTCAGATGCGCCGCATCGGGGCGCCAGTGTGGTGGTTTGCAAATCCGCCTCGCTTCTGCGCGCTCTCCTTTGCGGATTTGCAAACCGAAACCACACTGAAATTTAAATTTTCTAGTGTCCTTCGAATTTGAAGTTCGCTACGGAGGGCGCTGCAATTTGGGGGCGAACTTCAAATTCGGGACACTAGGTTTCGTTGCTGTCGTCGAACCCCTGAGTGCCCAGGCGCACGCGCCCAGACGGCCCTCAGGGGCAGCTAAGAAGCAGAAGCCCGCCAAGAAGGGACGAAGCAGCAGCGGGGCGCGCGCCGAGGCTGGCGGCCAATGCCACCATTCCCTGCTGTCCCTGAATACCGCCGCGAATCATCGATTCAATCCCCGAAAAACGCATGATCGGCCTGAAACCGTTGACGGTTGGTTGCCGAAGCGTCTGGTGCGGATGGTTCTAGACGAGAAAGGCGAGCCCCCGCAACGCCAAAAAATGGTCAGGGAGACTGTCCTATCAGGCGGGATGGGTCAAGACGACGGGCGCGGCCGGGACAGATCGCCCGGCGGCCGCTTCACCGGAAAATCCGAACCAAGCACGGCCTGTTTTAGATTTTTTACGCCCGCCGTGATTTTCGCCAGTCCGCAGGACAAGGCGTCGTCCTTGCAGGAGGCTTTCTTGCGAGTCGGGACCACCGGCACCACCGGTGGCTTGGCCACAGCGACCGCAGGCTGCACCGGCTTCGGGCTAGCCAGCGGCTTCATCTGGTTGTCGATGGCGGCGAGCGCCTGACCTGCATCCACAGCCTCGGCGGGCGTTTCCGGATTTGTCTCCAGGAACGCCAGATATTCCTGATCCATCCGCTTCAATTCCTGCGGTGTCGGCTTTGGACCGGCGATATCGAAATGGCGGTTCTGCATGAAATCGAAATACGTGTAGCCACCACCGGCCTTGCGGCGGCCGGGGAATTTGGCGTCACATTCCGAAATGATTTTCGCCTTGGCGGCATCGGACACGCCGGGCTGCTGCGCGCCGATCGAGCAATCCTCGAAATCCTTCGGGCTGTAGATCTTCCACCACTCCGCGCGCAACGAGCCAGCGCCCGACGCGACACACAGGCCGGTCAAGACAACCAACATCACAGACTTGCGCAGATCAGCCACTCGTCAAAATCCTCGCCCGAGGATGTGGTATGTCCAATCGGGCCGCACGGCAACAGCCGAGACATGCCCCTGTGAATTGTGGGGGCGCGCGATCACAACCTCGCGCCCTGGAAGTCTCAGGACTTGCCGGTCTTCTTCGCTCTGGAAGGACGAGCATCCTCCTGCTGTTCCTTTTCAAGTGCCGCTCTCACCTTCTTCAATTCATCCGCATCGCTCTTGTCGACTTCGGGATAACGCAGGTCGAGCTTTTCCATTGCGCTGACGATGGCCGAGCTGATCACCACACGCGCGAACCACTTGTGATCCGCGGGCACCACGATCCACGGCGCATGCTTTGCCGAGGTGTGATGGATCAGATCCTGATAGGCCGCCTGATACTTGTCCCACAGCTTGCGCTCGGCGATATCGCCCAGCGAGAATTTCCAGTTCTTGGCAGGCTCCTCAAGGCGATCCAGAAACCGCTTGCGCTGCTCATCCTTCGAGACATTGAGAAAGAATTTCAGGATCAGCGTGCCGTTCCGGGCGAGGTATTTCTCATAAGCAGAAATGTCCTCGAAGCGTTCGCGCCAGATGTTCTTCGTCACCAGTTCGGGCGGAATGCGCTGCTTCGCCAGAATCTCCGGATGGACGCGAACGATCAGTAGCTCTTCATAATACGATCGATTGAAGATACCGATCCGGCCACGCTCGGGCGCGCACTTTGACGTACGCCACATGAAGTCGTGATCGAGTTCCTTGGTCGACGGCGTCTTGAATGAAAAAACCTGACAGCCCTGCGGGTTGATGCCCGACATCACATGCTCGACCGCGCTATCTTTGCCCGACGCATCCATGCCCTGAAAGATCAGCAGCACAGACCAGCGGTCATGGGCGTAAAGTTTTTCCTGCAACTCCCGCAATCGCCCGCGATTTGCATCGATGATCTTGTGCGCGGTGTCCTTGTCGAGATCCCCCTTCTCGCCCGGCTTGTGCGACTTGAGATGAAACTCCCTGGAGCCATCGACCCGGAACGGATCGACATAGGACTTCAACTGTTTCGTATCTGCGGACTTGCCGTTTTTGGCCATGCCGGGAAATGCTCCGTTGATCGCCGCAAAGCTACACGGCACTGCCCTGCTTCGCTAGACTGAAGATCGACACCTCACGACCGATAGGTCATCATGCGGCATGACCAGCGCAACGCCAGCCATTGTCTATGACAGCGTCGGCAAGAGCTTCGAGCACGGCCGCGTCAAGGCGGTGGACGATGTCTCGCTCGACATCGCGGCCGGAGAATTTTTGGCCATCGTCGGCGGCTCGGGTTCCGGCAAAACCACGCTGCTGCGGCTCGCTAATCGCCTGATTGCGCCTGATAGCGGGACGGTGCGCGTACACGGCGACAGCGTCAGCGATCTCGATCCGATCACCCTGCGCCGGAGCATCGGTTACGTATTCCAGAGCGGCGGCCTGTTTCCGCACATGACCGTGGCGGACAACATCGGAATCACACCGCAGCTGCTCGGGACACCCGCAAAAGACATCTCGGCGCGCGTGGATGAGCTGATTGATCTTGTCCGGCTTGAACACGGCCATCGCAATCGCTTTCCGCATGAACTGTCCGGCGGCCAACGCCAGCGCGTTGGCGTCGCCCGTGCACTCGCAGCCAAACCGAAAATCGTGCTGATGGACGAGCCGTTCGGCGCGCTCGATCCCCTCACCCGCGATGCCCTCGGCGAAGACTATCGCGCGCTGCATCGCAGCCTCGGACTGACCACGGTGATGATCACCCACGATATGGCGGAAGCGTTGCTGCTCGCGGATCGCGTCGCGGTGATGCGCGCCGGGCGGCTGGTGGCACAAGGCAATGCGCAGGAACTATCCAACAGCCACGACACCTACGTTCGCGAACTGCTCGACACGCCGCGCCGTCAGGCTGAACGCCTGCAGGAATTGCTGCCGAAAGGCGCGGCATGAGCGTCCTCTCCGACCCGCGCTGGAGCGATGCGCTGACGCGATTGCCGGACTATCTCGGCAGCCATGTCCGCGTCAGCCTCACAGCCATTGCACTCGGCCTCGCGATCAGTTTCCCGCTGGCGCTAATGGTAAGGCGAAAGCCGGTGCTACGTGACATCGCGCTCGGCATCGCCAGCATCGTACAGACCGTGCCGGGCCTTGCGCTGCTGGCCCTGTTCTATCCCTTCCTGCTCGCGCTGGCAGGTTTCTCATTGCAATGGTTCGGCTATAGCTTCTCGGCCTTCGGCTTCCTGCCTTCGGTGCTGGCGCTTGCGCTCTACAGCATGCTGCCGGTGTTGCGGAACACCATCACTGGCTTGCAGGGCATCGATCCAGCGATCATCGAAGCTGCGGACGGCGTCGGCATGACACAGCGGCAAGCGCTGATAATGGTCGAACTTCCACTGGCGTTGCCGGTGATCATGGCAGGGATCAGGACCGCCGCCGTCTGGGTGATCGGCACGGCAACGCTCTCGACGCCGATCGGCCAGACAAGCCTCGGCAACTACATCTTCGCCGGATTGCAAACGCAGAACTGGGTGTTCGTACTGTTCGGCTGCGCGGCGGCGGCGGCGCTTGCGCTGGCCGTCGATCAATTGCTCGCACTGATCGAAAATGGAGTTCGTCTGCACAGCCGTATGCGGATTGCGCTCGGTAGTCTTGGCCTTGTCGCGCTGGTCGCCGCAACGCTGGTGCCCTCAATGACACGGGCGAAGACAAGCTACGTTGTCGGCGCGAAGACATTTACCGAACAATACATCCTCTCATCGCTGATCGCGCAGCACCTGCAAGCCGCAGGGCTCTCTGCCAGCCCGCGCGAAGGCCTCGGCTCAAACGTGATTTTTGAGGCCCTCGCCTCTGGCGAGATCGATGTCTATGTCGACTATTCCGGCACATTGTGGGTCAATCAGCTTAAGCATGCCGATATCAAGCCGCGCAAGGAACTGCTGAACGATCTGACCGCAGAACTGAAAAACAAGTACGGCATATCCCTGATCGGCGAACTCGGCTTTGAGAACGCCTACGCCCTGGTGATGCCGCGCAAGCGCGCCGGCGACCTCGGCATCCGCACAATCGCCGACCTTGCTTCGCGAGCCTCAACACTTTCGATTGCGGGCGATTATGAATTCTTCTCGCGTCCGGAATGGACCTCGATCAGACAGGCTTACAATCTGTCGTTCCGCCAGCAGCGGCAGATGCAGCCGGATTTTATGTATGCCGCCGTTGCATCCGGCGAAGTCGATGTGATCGCGGGCTATACCAGCGACGGGCTGATTGCAAAGTACGATCTGGTGGCGCTGGGCGACCCGAAATTCGCGATCCCGCCCTATGATGCGGTCGTGCTGATCTCACCAAAGCGCGCGAACGACACGAAGCTGCGGGAAGCCTTGCAGCCGTTGCTCGGCAAGATCGACATCGCAACGATGCGTGAAGCAAATCTGCGCGCCGCAGGCGGCAACACAGACAGTTCGCCGGACGCCGTCGCACGATGGTTGTGGGAGAAAATTTCGAAGCGTTAGAGATTCTTCACAAAGCCCGCATCGATCAGCAGGCGATTGAAGCGCTTGGCCTCCGCGCCCTCCTTGCAGGCATAGAACAGACCCTTGCAACGGAGCATGATCCGCTTCTGCTCGGCGAACGTGGAATCGAGCGGAACGCCTGCCGCCTCCTGAACCGCGAGCGGCAGATAGGCCGCATCCAGCGTATCCAGCGCAAGCGACATGTCCGGCCGGTAATGCAGCGTATCGATAGCGTAGTAGGTTTTGTAGTAACGCAGATCATGCGTCATGATCCGGTTGGCCAGCGACGCTTGAGGCAGTTTCGGCTCCAGCAGCTTCTGCGAGATCGCAGGCTGATGATCCCCGAACCGCACCAACAGGAACGGATCGCCCGGATGCTCCGCCTTCAGCCGCGCCACGAAGTTCTTGTAGTCAGCCGCAGTCATCGCCTGACGGCGGATATACTCATCGACTTCCAGGGTGTTGCCCGGCGCGATCCAGTCCGCAGGCGTCAGGTCCGGGCGATAGCTTGTCGTCCACGGGAAGTGATTGGCGGTGAGATACACCAGCACGAACATCGGCTGATCGGCTTTCTTCTCACGCGCAATCAGTTGCAGCGCCTGATCGAAGTAGAACCGGTCCGGCTGCATGTCCTCGCTGACACCCATGTCCGCCATGTCGACAAACTTCTCGATGCCAGCGGAAGTCTGGAAACTGCGCGCGCTGAGGAAGTCACCATAGGTCGGATACAGCGAGAAGGTGCGATAGCCGCAGCGCTGCAGGGCCTGCGGCAACCCGCGCGAAATCTTGCCCGCCGCGATCCGCGTCACGTAGAACTTGAGCTTGCCGAACGAGCGCGCCGACAGTCCGGTCAACACGTTGAATTCGGTGTACCATGTCGGCCCTCCTGCGGATTCCGCGACGAACGAACGCTGCTTTCCGTCCGCAGACTTGAAGTAATCGCGATAATTGGCAGGCACCTTGATGCCGGGTGCGGCGCTGATGTCGAAGCTGGACTCGTCCAGCACCATGATGATGTTCGGCCGCTTCTTGCCCGGCTCGCATTCGGCCAGCGGCGTCGCCTGCGCCGAACCGATCAGGTTCGGCGGATCGGCCTCGATCCAGCCGGTCGATGTCAGATGCGACACCGACACGACACCCGAGCGCGCAAGATTTGAAATGTGATTGACACCCTGGAACGGCTCCCAGGGCTGTTCGGGATAGATCACCGACAGCCCCGTGATCGCGGCAACGCATGCGACGGCACCCGCTGTCGAAACTGCGCGGCGAACGCGGAAGGGGTCCGAACGCCAGACGATCCACATCACCGGCACTGCGATCACCGCGAAGATCACAAGCTGCGTCTTCAATTGCGGAAAGATCGAATGCAGGAACGAGAGCGTGTCGCGGTCGATAATCAGGAAGTCGAGGAAGGTCAGCGTGAGCTGCGTGATCCCGTACTTGAACTGCGACAGCGTGATCAGCGTCACGATCAGCGCCAGAGACAGCAAGGCGGAGACGCCGGGCCGCCGCAACACGATCAGGAACAGGAAATTCAGCAGCGCCCATGTCAGCAGTGCGACGGTGTTGGCGAACGGCCCGTACTCGACCGATGCCATGACACACGCCGCCGCGACATGCGCCGCCACGATCAGCGCAACGCGCAGATTCCAGCGCCAGCCGTTTTCGCGGAGCCGCCGCAGCGCCCCAGACAACCCGAATTGTGTGATGACAGACATCGCCGCGATCCCGTCAGAACAAGACATCGCGGCCGCACAGCGCGGCAGACAAGAAACGCAACAAAGGCAACGACACCATGGGCCTGGACGCGAATACCACCCGGCTCTGACGCCCTGCTGGAGAAGACCAGAAGGCAACCGCGCGGCCGGACACCGCAGCGTGTCATGAAAACGTAATGAAATCGTCATGAAGGGGCAAATAGTCCTTTGGCCGCAGGCCCGTTCAGCCCGCGTTCAAAGTGCAGCGGTTGAGGCGAACTCCATCCGGGATTGCTGCGAAGCAGCATGGTCGCTCAACACGCTAAATAAAAACGGAGCCGCAAAGCGGCCCCGTCTTAAGCGATCAGGTATCTCCCTCTCCCCGCAAGAGCGGGGAGAGGTGAAAGAGAGCTGCGATCAGTTCTTGGTCTTGTCGACCAGCGCCTTTTCCTTGATCCAGGGCATCATGGCGCGGAGCTTCTCGCCGACAGCCTCGATCTGGTGAGCGTTGTTGCGGCCACGGGTTGCCTTGAACGAAGCCTGGTTGACCTTGTTCTCCAGCATCCAGTCGCGGGTGAACTTGCCCGACTGGATGTCGGTGAGCACGCGCTTCATCTCGGCCTTGGTTTCCGGGGTGATGATGCGCGGGCCGGTGACATACTCGCCGTACTCAGCGGTGTTGGAGATCGAGTAGTTCATGTTGGCGATGCCGCCTTCATAGATCAGGTCCACGATCAGCTTCAGCTCGTGCAGGCACTCGAAGTAGGCCATCTCCGGCGCGTAACCGGCTTCAACGAGCGTTTCGAAACCGGCGCGGATCAGCTCGACGGTGCCGCCGCACAGCACAGCCTGCTCGCCGAACAGGTCGGTCTCGCACTCTTCCTTGAAAGTGGTTTCGATGACGCCGGCGCGGCCGCCGCCGATGGCGGACGCGTAGGAAAGGCCGAGGTCATGAGCGTTGCCCGACGAGTCCTTGTGGATCGCGATCAGGGTCGGCACGCCGCCGCCGCGCTGGTATTCGGAGCGGACGGTGTGGCCCGGGCCCTTCGGCGCGACCATCAGCACGTCGAGGTCGGCGCGCGGCTCGATCAGGTTGAAGTGCACGTTGAGGCCGTGCGCGAACAGCAGCGCAGCGCCCTGCTTCATGTTGTCGTGCAGATGATCGCGATAGATGTCGCCCTGCAGTTCGTCAGGCGTCAGCATCATCACAACGTCGGCCCACTTGGCGGCGTCGGCAACTTCCATCACCTTGAAGCCGGCATTCTCTGCCTTCTTGACGGTGGCCGAGCCCTTGCGCAGCGCGATCGCCACGTCCTTGACGCCCGAATCCTTGAGGTTCAGCGCATGGGCATGGCCCTGGCTGCCGTAACCGACGATGACCACCTTCTTGCCCTTGATCAGGTTCAGGTCGGCATCACGATCGTAATAAACACGCATGGTCATTTCCTCTGTTCGGCGGCCACGATTGGCCAAATCATACGATTTTCGGGTGGGATCGGGCCCAAAGGACCCGGATGAATTGCCGCCGTGGTGTAAGGCGGCCAGCCCTGCGAGACAAGCCCGCAGGGCTGATTTCTGCGCTGCGGTAAGCTCAGGGCTCCTTCAGAACGGGGTAAAGCGAGGCCAGCAACAGCAAGGCCATGACGATATTGAAAATGCGGACCGCGCGAGGGGACTTCACCACCACCTGCAGCGAGGTCCCGAGCAGAACCCAGGTCAGCGACGAGCCGAGGCCGATCAGGAACAGCAGGATCGACAGCGCCGCGATGTTCAACGGATAGGCGGCGATGGCGGCGTAAGCGGTAATCGCGCCCACCGCGATGACCCAACCCTTGACGTTGACCCATTGGAACATCGCGGCCCCAAGGAAGGTCATCGGCTTGCCCTCGCCCGCTCCGTCGGTATCGGTGGGACCGGACAGAGCGATCACGATGGCGAGATAAATCAGGTAGGCCGCACCTGCATATTTCAGGATCGTGTGCAGCACCGGATAGGCCGCGAACACCGCGCCAAGGCCAAGCCCGATCACCATCACCAGAAACGAAAAGCCGATGGTGACGCCCGCAACATGCGGCAATGTGCGGCGGAAGCCGTAATTCAGGCCGGACGTCATCAGCATGATGTTGTTCGGCCCCGGCGTGAACAAAGCCGCGGCAGCGAAGGCAATGAACGCGATGGCGAGTTGCTGCGAGATCATGACGCCGGCCCTTCGCCATTCGACACGATACGCGCTCGCCCGAACAGCAACATCACTGCGATCCCCGAGACGACGATCAGCATTCCCACCAAACGCAGTGTGCCGAAGGTCTCACCGAAAACCACGGAGGACGCCGCCGCGCCGACAAACGGCACCAGCAGTGCGAAGGGCACAACCTGCGCGGCAGTGTAATCGCGCAGCAGCCGGCCCCAGATCCAGTACGCCACCGATGTCGAGATCGCGCCGATTGCGAACATGCTGAGAACGCCGGTCACCGACATGTTCGACAGGGCGTGCCAGGTCTCCCGTGGCCCGTCGTTGATCAGCGCAAGCGCCAGCAGCGGCAGCACCGGCAACAGGCAAAGCCACGAAAACAGGTCGAACATCGGAACGTCGCGGGCGCGGCGCAGCAGCAGATTGCCGATTGCAAAGCTGATCGGCGAGATCATCAGAATGGCGAACGCGCCGATGCTGAAATCGTAACCCACCGTCCCGCAGATCATCAGCAGCCCGACCGCCGCGACGCCGATACCGGCAACCTGCGCACGGGTGGGAATTTCGCCGAACGCCAGCGCTGCAAACGCTACCGTGAACAGCGCCTGGCTTTGTACAATCACGCTTGTCAGACCTGCCGGAACATTGTGCGCCATCGCATAGGACTGCGACAGGAACTGACCGAAAAACAACGTCAGGCTAATCAGGAACAGAGTGGACCACGGCACATTGGGCCGCGGCAGAAACAGGCACGGCACCGCCGCGATTCCAAACCGCAACGCCGTCATCAGCGCCGGTGACAATTCCCGCAACACAAATTTGCTGGCCAGGAAGCCAAGCCCCCAGGTCACGGCAACACCGGTCGCGAGAAGGATGTCGATCGGTTTCATGGGACGAAGGCGTGCGGTTACATCTTCTCCGGCCCGCGCGAGATAGCGGCGACGCCGGTGCGCGACACTTCGACCAGACCGAGCGGAACCATCAGGTTGACGAACTGGTCGATCTTGGCGGTGCCGCCGGTGATCTCGAACACGAAGCTTTCGGTGGTGGCATCGATCACGCGTGCGCGGAACGCTTCCGACAACCGGAGCGCTTCCATGCGAAGGTCGCCCGTGCCCTTCACCTTGACCATCGCTAACTCGCGCTCGATGGCGCGGCCGGTCAGCGTCATGTCCACCACGCGATAGACCGGGATCATGCGGTCAAGCTGATGCTTGATCTGCTGGATCACCATCGGCGTGCCGGTCGTCACAATGGTGATGAGCGACATGTGCTTGGCGTGTTCGGTCTCCGACACCGTGAGACTGTCGATGTTGTAACCTCGCCCCGAAAACAGGCCGATCACGCGCGCAAGCACGCCCGGCTCGTTCTGCACCAGCACCGACAGGGTGTGCGTCTCATTCGGATCGTGACGCTCCTCCATGAAGTAGGCGGATGCGGGCTGTTCCATTGTTTCTGCTTTCATCATCACACCAGCGCCTTTAAACCAAAGCCTTGCCGCCGGCGAACGCCGCAGCGGTTGCTTCTTCGTTTGCTTCCGCGGGAAGCAGCATTTCGTTATGGGCCTTGCCCGACGGAATCATCGGGAAGCAGTTCTCGAGCGCGGCGACGCGGCAGTCGAACAGCACCGGCTTCCTGATCTTGATCATCTCGTTGATCGCGCCATCGAGATCGCGGGGCTTCGTCACCTGAAGCCCGACGCAGCCGAAAGCATCGGCGAGCTTGACGAAGTCCGGCAGTGCCTCCGAGTAGGAATGCGACAGCCGGTTTCCGTGCAGCAACTGCTGCCACTGGCGCACCATGCCCATGTACTGATTGTTCAGGATGAAGATCTTGATCGGCAGTTCGTACTGAACCGCGCTCGACATTTCCTGCATGGTCATCTGCACCGAGGCATCGCCCGCGATGTCGATCACCAGCGCATCCGGATGCGCGACCTGCACACCGAGCGCCGCCGGCAGGCCATAGCCCATGGTGCCGAGGCCGCCGGAGGTCATCCAATGGTGCGGTTGCTCGAAGCCGAAGAACTGCGCAGCCCACATCTGATGCTGACCGACTTCGGTCGTGATGTAAGTGTTCTTGTCCCTGGTCAGTTCAAACAGCCGCTGGATCGCATATTGCGGCATGATGATATCGTCGTTCTTCTTGTAGGCCAGCGAGTTGCGCGAGCGCCAGCGGCCAATCTCGAACCACCACGGATCGATCTTCGGCGCCTTCGCTTCGGCCTTGAACACGGTCAGGAGATCGCCGAGCACGTTGGCAACGTCGCCGATGATCGGCACGTCGACGCGGATGTTCTTGTTGATCGACGACGGATCGATATCGATATGGATTTTCTTCGAGTTCGGCGAGAAGGCATCGGTGCGGCCGGTGATGCGGTCGTCGAAGCGCGCGCCGATGCACAGCATCACGTCGCAATCGTGCATCGCCATGTTGGCTTCGTAGGTGCCGTGCATGCCGAGCATGCCGAGCCAGTTCTTCCCCGATGCCGGATAGGCGCCGAGGCCCATCAGCGTCGATGTGATCGGGAAGCCGGTGACCTCGACCAGTTCGCGCAGCAGCTTCGACGCTTCCGGACCGGAATTGATCACACCGCCGCCGCTGTAGATCACCGGACGGCGCGCGGAGGCGAGCAGTGCCACGGCCTTGCGGATCTGCGCGGCATCGCCCTTGACGCGCGGATTATAGGAAATGTGGACGTCGGACTTGCGTGGCGGATGATAGGTGCCGGTCGCGAACTGTACATCCTTCGGCACGTCCACAACCACCGGGCCGGGACGGCCCGTGGTCGCGACGTAGAAGGCTTCGTGCAGCACCTTCGCCAGATCGTTGACATCACGCACCAGCCAGTTGTGCTTGGTGCAAGGCCGCGTGATGCCGACCGTGTCGCATTCCTGAAACGCGTCGTTGCCGATCAGATGCGTCGGCACCTGCCCCGTGATGCAGACCAGCGGGATCGAATCCATCAGTGCGTCGGTCAGCGGCGTGACCATATTGGTCGCGCCGGGACCCGAGGTCACCAGCGCAACGCCCGGCTGGCCGGTCGAGCGCGCATAGCCCTCCGCGGCGTGGCCCGCGCCCTGCTCATGACGGACAAGGATATGCTCGACATCGCTCTGCTGGAAGATCTCGTCATAGATCGGAAGGACCGCGCCGCCCGGATAACCGAAGATGTGCTTGACCCCGTGGTCCTTGAGCGCGCGCACGATCATCGCTGCGCCGGTCATCTGGTTGGGGTCGTGTGGCTTGCTGTCACTCATGGTTCGCTCCGGGCGCCCGTGGCGCTGTCTACATCCGTCTTCCGTTGCGCATCGCCCTGATAAGTCCGGGTCATGCGCGCCAATAAAAAAGGGTCCCGAAAGGACCCTGTGCACACCGCTCTGTCGTGGGTAGCCGTCAGCCACCCCCAGCGGTGTGCCGGGTTACGACGATAATAAGAAGGTCGGTAACTTTATTGCGCATCTTACGCCGTCATTTTCCAAAGGTTGCGCGGGGTTATACGGCCCGGTCGGGGAAAGTCAAGCCCGCGCTCAGGTTTCGGAGCTTAGCGATTTCATTGCATTTGGCGAGAGCGAAAGTGCATGGGTGACCCATTCGCGGGCTGCATCCGGGGCAACCCACTCGAATTCCGGCAATTGATGCCTGAACCAAGTGAACTGCCGCTTGGCATAATGGCGCGTGTCGATCTGGCCAGTGTAGATCGCCCGCTCCAGCGTGACCTCGCCCGCGAGATACCGGATCAGCGCCGGAACGCCGTGCGCCTTCATGGCCGGCAGCATCGGATCGAGCTTGCGCGCTGCCAGCGCCGCAACCTCCTCCAGCGCACCAGCATCCATCATCGCCACAAAACGCCCATCGATACGGGCATAGAGTTCCTTGCGGTCGGGCGCGAGAAAGATCGCCTTCACGCCCTCCGGTTCGAGCAATGGCGGCAAACCCTCGCCGTGCCAGTCCGGCAGCGCGCGCCCCGTCGCCTCGATCACTTCCAGCGCGCGTGCGACACGCGCGCTATCGCGCGGCTTGAGTTTCGCGCCCGACACCGGATCGCGTCGCGCCAGTTCCGCATGCAGCGCCTCCACGCCATCCCGTTCCATCCGCGCACGCACGCTGTCGCGTACGTCCTGCGGAATCGGCGGCACGGCAGACAAGCCACGGGTCAACGCCTTGAAGTAGAGTCCGGTGCCGCCGATGAAGATCGGAAGGCGTCCGGCTGCCCGCGCCTCGGCCAATGCTGTCGCGGCATCCACCACCCATGACCCCGCGGAACAATTAATAGCGGCATCGCAGATACCATACAGCCGGTGCGGGACCCGCGTCTCTTCCTCCGGAGTCGGACGCGCGGTGATGATCCGCAGGTCCCGATAGACCTGCATGGAATCGGTATTGATGACGATCCCGCCGGTGGCCTCGGCAAGCGCAAGCGCCAGCGCCGACTTGCCGCTGGCCGTCGGCCCTGCGATAAGCACGGCCTTGGCGCCACCCTTCCCGTCTCCACCATCTTTCAACATCGAGCCGTCATGTCTCTCGTCGCCACGCTGATCAGCAATCCCGTCGATCCTCAACTCGACACCACCGCGATCGACGCGGCTTGCGCCGCGCTTCCCTCGCCGTCTCAGGCGGAATGGCTGTTCGACGAAGTGGCGGCCGATATCCGCTTTAGCAGCACCGACGACATTCGCACAATTTCGGATCGCCTGCGCGCATCCCTGAGTGAACTGCCCGTCGACGTGGTGGTGCAGCCGCAAGCCGACCGCCGCAAGAAGCTGCTGCTCGCGGATATGGACTCAACCATGATCGGGCAGGAATGTATCGACGAACTGGCCGACTTCGCCGGTCTCAAGGCTCATGTCGCGGCGATCACAGAGCGCGCCATGCGCGGCGAGATCGCGTTCGAACCGGCACTGCGCGAGCGCGTGGCCCTACTGAAAGACCTTCCGGTCACCGTTGTCGATGAAACGCTCAAAAACCGCATCACCTTGACGCCGGGCGCGGTCGAACTGGTTCGCACCATGCGCGCTAACGGCGCCTATACCTGCCTCGTCTCCGGTGGCTTCACGTTGTTCACCAAGCGCGTGGCCGAGATGATCGGATTTCAGGAGAACCGCGCCAATGAATTGCTGGTCGAGAACGGTAAACTGACCGGCAAGGTTGCCGAACCTATTCTGGGACGCGAAGCGAAACTCGCGACGCTGGTGGATCTGCGCGAGTCCTTCGATCTCGACAACCTGGACACCATGGTGGTCGGCGATGGCGCCAACGACCTCGCTATGATCGAAAAGGCCGGTGCCGGTGTCGCCTATCACGCCAAGCCTGCGGTTGCAGCGGCCGCCGGCATGCGCATCGACCACGGCGACCTCACCGCGCTGCTTTACATTCAGGGCTATAAGCGTTCGGAATTTGTGACGAGCTAAGATCGGCCTTGCAGGTTGATCTGCAAACAAAAATGCCCGGCGTAAGCCGGGCATTTTGCATTTCGTGCAGCGGGAAAGTCTAGTTCACGGCCAGCGCAACGAAGCGAAGTTCGCCCGCGCCGTTCGACACCAGAAGCAGCACGGACTTCTTGCCGTCCTTCTTCAACTGGTCGATCCGCTTCTTCACATCGGCGGCGTTGGTGACAGCCTCCTGCGCGACCTCGACGATCACGTCGCCTGCGCTGAGGCGCTTCTCAGCTGCGTCAGAACCGCCATCGACACCGGTGACGATGACGCCCTTCACGTTGTCCTTAATCTTGTACTTGGTGCGCAGGTCCTTGGTGAGACCGGCGAGATCGAGGCCGAGCGCCTTCTGGGTGACGGTCTTTTCGGCTTCCACCGGGCCGGTGGACTTGGCCGAGGCTTCCACCGGCTTCTCGCCGTCATCGAGACGGCCGAGCGTGACCTTGCGGGTTTCTTCCTTGCCCTTGCGGATGATGACGACATCCACGGCCTTGCCGACCGGCGAGTCGGCCACGGCGCGCGGAAGATCCTTCATCTCCTTGATGTCCTTGCCGTCGAACTTGACGACGACATCACCGGGTTCGATGCCAGCGGGCTTGGCCGGGCCCTTGTCGTCTACGCCCGCGATCAGCGCCCCGCGTGCGGGCTTGATGCTGAGGCTGTCGGCGATCTCATCCGTCACCTGCTGAATGCGGACACCGAGCCAGCCGCGGCGGACTTCCTTAAACTGGCGAAGCTGATCCACCACCGCAACGACAGTCTTCGACGGCACGGCAAAGCCGATGCCGATCGAACCACCCGATGGCGAGATGATCGCGGTGTTCACGCCAACGACTTCACCGTCGAGATTGAACAGCGGACCGCCGGAGTTGCCGCGATTGATCGCAGCATCCGTCTGAATGTAGTTGTCGTATGGCCCCGAGTTGATGTCGCGGTTGCGCGCCGAGACGATGCCCGCCGTCACCGTGCCGCCAAGGCTGAACGGATTGCCGATGGCGATCACCCACTCGCCGAGACGCAGGGTGTCGGAATTGCCGAACTTGACCGCCGTCAGCTTCTTCTCCGGCGGCTTGAACTTCAGCACCGCCAGATCGCTCTTCTTGTCCTTGCCGACCAGCTCGGCCTTGATCTTGGTGCCGTCGTTGAGAATGACATTGATCTCATCCGCGTCGGCGATGACATGATTGTTGGTCACGACGATGCCGTCGGCATCGATGATGAAGCCGGAGCCGAGCGAGTTCACCTTGCGCGGCGAATTGTTGCCGCTGCCGGGACCGCCACGGCGATTCTTGAAGAATTCATCGAAGAATTCGCTGAACGGCGAATCCGGCGGAAGCTGCGGATTGGCGCCGCGCCGGCTGCCGCGTTCGTCGCTGCCCTTGTCGCCGTCGTTGTTCTTGGCCTCCACCGTCTGCGAGGTGGAAATGTTGACGACGGCATCGATCACCTTCTCGGCGACGTCGGCAATGCCGTCCGGTCCGCGGGCCAGCGCCGGTGACGCTGCGAGGGCAAAACCGACAGCCGCGGCAAGCGGCAATACGCGGCGGCTCAATGCTTGAAACGCATCGGACATGGTCGAAAAGTCTCCTGAAAAGAGGCTGATAATTTGGTGCTAGATTGCGCCGGAAAGCGATTGGTACGCAAGCACTGCCATCACGCGGAATTCCAGCGATCAACCGGCGGATTACGGCAAAAACCCGGCCATGCGTCTCACAACGCTGTCAGCCGGGCGATATTTTAATGCCGCACCAGCCAGATCAGGATCAGGCCGACCACCGCGGACACAAGCCCCACGATGCGCAGGATGTTGTCCGGTGATGCCAGCGCACTTTGCATCGCCGAACGCATCCAGTTCGGGAGCGCCGTGAACAGCAGGCCCTCCAGAACCAGCATGACTCCGACCCCGACAAGGAGGTCACCGTAACCGAATGACTTCATCCGACGGCGACTCCTGCCCGATCCTGTTCCCCGCGCCGCATCTTAACGTGCGGAACCGCTAGCCGCCGCAGGCTTGCCTGCCGGATTTGCGAAGTAGCGGAAGAATTCCGAATCCGGCCGCAGCAGGAAGCGCGTGTCATTGCTCTTCAGGCTGTTCTCATATGCCGTCATCGAACGATAGAACGCGAAGAAATCCGCGTCCTTGCCATAGGCCTCGGCGAACAGCCGGTTGCGCTCGCCGTCGCCTTCACCGCGCACTTGCTCGGCTGACGAATTGGCGTCAGCGATGATGACGGTCGCTTCGCGATCCGCACGGGAGCGGATTTCCTGCGCCTTCTGACCGCCCTGTGCGCGGAACTCCGCCGCTTCACGCTGACGTTCGGTCTGCATGCGCTGGTAGACCGCCTGGCTGTTCTGCTCGGGCAGGTCGGCACGGCGGATGCGCACGTCGACCACCGAAATGCCGTAGCTTGCGGTTTCGCGGTCGAGCTGGGTGCGGATCTTGCTCATCAGCGCGTCACGGTCATCCCTGACCACCGTGATGAAGGTCACTTCACCCAGCACACGGCGCAACGCTGCGTTCAGCAGCGTGGTGAGCTGAATGTTGGCGGCCTGGATCGAACCGAGGGTTTGATAGAAGCGCAGCGCGTCCTTGATGCGATAGCGCGCGAACGCATCGACCACGAGACGTTTCTGGTCCGAAGCGATCACTTCCTGCGCCGGATTTTCAAGATCGAGAATCCGCTTGTCGATGCTGATCACGGTGTCGATGAACGGCACCTTGAAGTTCAGACCCGGCGTGGTCACCACGCGCACCGGCTCGCCGAGGCGAACCAGCAGAACCTGCTGCGTTTCACTCACCGTGAACAGCGAGCTATAGCCGACGACGACGGCGACCAGCACCACGAAAAGAGCGACAATACCTGCGATGCCGTTTTTCATCGGTTGCTCCCGCCCTGCTGCGGCGCTGCCGGCGTTGTGCGGCGTCCAATCTCATTCAATGGCAGATAGGGCACGACGCCCGGTGCCGTGCCGCTCGCGCCTTGATCGAGAACGAGCTTGTCAGCTCCGCCGAGCACACGCTCCATGGTTTCAAGATAGATGCGTTCGCGCGTGACGTCCGGCGCCTTCTTATATTCGTCATAGACCTTCAGGAAGCGCGCGCTCTGGCCCTTGGCTTCGGCCACCGCCTGCTCCTTGTAGCCTTCCGCGACCTGCAGGATCTGCGCCGCGCGGCCTCGCGCATCGGGAATGACGCGATTGGCATAGGTCTGCGCTTCATTCTGCAGACGCTCGAAGTCGGCGCGAGCCGCCTGAACGTCGCGGAATGCGTCAATGACCTGCGACGGCGGATCGACCTTCTGCATCTGCACCTGCTGAATCAGAATGCCCGAGCCGTAGCTGTCGAGTGTCTTCTGCATCAGTTCGAGCACGGCGG
>Ga0209023_10001304_pt1 | contig 33897 bp, 27 predicted proteins | sample LakOneMetagenome_FD_187468 | JGI IMG/M metagenome (GOLD analysis project Ga0209023, IMG submission 187468) | Freshwater and sediment microbial communities from Lake Erie, Canada (SPAdes) (version 2) | ecosystem: Environmental > Aquatic > Freshwater > Lentic | place: Lake Erie, Canada...
CTGATGGACATCGACCAGGACGCCCGCGCGGCGTACGAGCTGCGCGCCTCGCACTCGACGACGGCGGAGCTGACGGACGCGCAGAAGAAGCAGCTCGAGCAGAGCTCCAAGTCCTGATGGCGCGCGGCGGGGGCCCGGCACTGGCCGGCCGCGTCGCGCTCGTCACCGGCGGGGCGCAGGGCATCGGCCGCGAGACGGCCGCGGCCCTCGCCGCGGCGGGCGTCCGCGTCGCGATCGGCGACCTCGACGGTGAGCGTGCGCGCCGCACGGCGCGCGAGCTCGGGCATGGCGTGGTGGCGTTCGACCTGGACGTCACCGACCGCGAGTCGTTCGCGCTGTTCGCGTCCTGCGCGCAGGAGGAGCTCGGTCCGCCGGACATCCTCGTGAACAACGCGGGGATCATGCTGATCGGGTCGTTCCTCGAGGAGGACGACGCGGCGACCAGGCGCCTGATCGACGTGAACGTGCACGGGGTGCTGAACGGGATGAAGCTCGTCCTGCCCGGCATGGTCGAGCGCGGTCGGGGGCACCTCGTGAACGTCTCGAGCTCGCTCGGCCGGACCGGCCTCTCGCACGCGGCGACCTACTGCGGCTCGAAGTTCTTCGTCTACGGCGTCAGCGAGGCGATCCGGGCCGAGCTGCGCGACACCGGCGTCGAGGTCTCGTGCGTGATGCCCGGCCAGGTGCGGACCGATCTCTCCGCCGGCCTCGCGGACTCCCGCGCCGCGCGCGACGTCGGCCCCGAGGAGGTCGCGGCGGAGATCGTCGCCGCCCTGCGACGCCCGCGCTTCGACGTCTACGTGCCGCGCTCCATCGGCCCGCTCACGACGTTCAACGGCGTGCTTCCGCGCACCGCCCGCGACGCCTTGCGCCGGACGCTGAAGGTCGACAGCGCGCTCGAGCACGCGGATCCCGCGGCGCGCCGCGGGTACGAGCTGCGAGCCGGCCTCGAGGTCGCGGGGGCGCTCTCGGGCGGCGAGGCGCCGCCCGAACTGCCTCCCGGACCGGAGAGCTAGGCCCGCCAGGCGACCTGCGGCCGCGGCTGCGCCGAATGGCGCCTGCGCCGCGCGGGGCGCGCGGACGGGGTCGGCAGCTGCAGGGTCACGAGCGCGCCGCCGAGCGGCGCGTCGCCGATCCGCACGCGGCCGCCGTGCGCCCGCATCGCCGCGTTCGCGATGCTCAGCCCCAGGCCGGCCTCGCCGGTGGACGCGCCGTCGCCCTGGTCGCCCGCCTCCAGCACCGCCCGGCGCTGATCCTGCGGGATCCCCGGGCCGTCGTCGGCGACGTCGATGCTCACGTGGCGCATCCCGACGTGCACGCTGACGCGCACCGGCGAGACGCGCGCGTTGCGCAGCGCGTTGTCGATCACGTTCTGCAGCGCGGCCTCGAGGTCGGCGGCGCTGCCGACGACGATGGCGGACGTCGTGCACTCGAAGCTGATCTCGCGCTCACGGGCTTGCGCAAGCGGGCGGAACCGCGCCACGACGTCGCCGGCGAGTGCCGTGACGTCCACGGGCACGCGCGCCGGAGGCTCGTTGTGGACGAGGCCGTCGACCTGGCGACCCATACGGCTCGCGGTCTTGCGGATCTCCTCGATCTCGACGAGCTGATCACCGTCGACGAGCGTCGACGCCAGCTGATCGCAATGGGCCAGGATCAGTGCGAGTGGCATGCGCAGGTCGTGCGCGACCTCTGCGACTCGCTGATCTCCTGTGCCGGTTTCCCCCCGGGCACTGAGCATTCGGTTCCCCCCGAAATATTTGAACTGGTGCCGCGAGCCATCCCGGCTCCTCGGCACAACTGCATCACACACTAGACCTCCGGGTCGCACGAGGTGAAATTTCTCACCCGTGCGGACCGGTGCGGAGCACCCGTGAGCGCCTGAACACTTCCCCCGCGACGAGCGCACAGGCCCGCGATCATCAACGTTCCGGCGAGGTCGGTCGGGACCCCCAACGCGTTTCACGCGTCGCGGATCCATTTTCGGCTCTGCCGGCGACGTCGTCTGGCGGCCCTCCGCGGTCCCCCCTGGAGGGTCGCCCGTCGGCGCCGAATACCACTCGGCGCGTCTTTTCGTCCACCCGGCGCTGGACGTGAGCGTCGCGATGCGCAAGTATGACCGGGCTACCCCACCGCACAACGGGGGGACGATCCGGGGGGACCGGCGGTGAACGCAGGACAGCAGAGCGAGATCTCGCTCGCGCGGGTGGGCGCGGGTGAAGGGGACGTGCAGGGAGACGACGAGCAGCGCGCTCGCGTCGTGCTCGTCGACGACGATTCGATGGCCCGTCGCGTGGTGCGCGACGCGCTCCAGGACGAGGGCTACGTCGTGATCGCCGAGGCTCAGGGCGGCCGTGAGGGCGTCGAGCTCAGCCTCTACTACCACCCCGACGTGGTCGTGATGGACGTCGCCATGCCGGGCATGGACGGGCTCGAGGCCACGCGCCGCATCGTCGCGGGCGACCCCGACATCAAGGTCGTGCTGCTGACGTCGTCCGACGACGAGGAGGTCGCGCTCGCGGGTCTGCGCGCGGGCGCGGTCGGGTTCGTCTCGAAGGACATCGACATCGGCGCGCTGCCGCGCGTCCTGGACTCCGCCCACCGTGGCGAGGCGGTCGTCAGCCGCCGGCTCACGATGAAGCTCATCGAGTCGATCCGGACGATGCGGCCGGACGGCGGCGGGATGCGGCCGGTCCGCAGCCCGCTCACGTCGCGCGAGTGGGAGGTCCTGGACCTGCTCTGCGACGGTCGTTCCACGGAGGAGATCGCGGACGAGCTCGTCCTCTCGATCGAGACCGTCCGCTCGCACGCGAAGAACATCCTGCGCAAGCTCGGCGTGGCCTCGCGCGGGGAAGCCGTCGTCGCCGCCGCCCAGTTGCGGGCAGGCGTCGCCGCCGACTGAGCAGACCCCGCCTCATGGGTGAGGATTCTCCCCCGCGTGGGGGGGACTCCTGCCCTCGCAGGGGTCTTGCCTCCTCGTAGGAAACAGCAAAGTTCACCCGGTCAGGGACCCGCTGAACCTCGACCATCGATGCAGGCTGGACGGCAACGGATGAGCCGTCTCAGCAGGTTGCACGATTCGGGGGGATCAGATGGTTGGAGTTGTCGGGCTCGGCTACGTCGGGCTGCCACTCGCAGTGGCGTTCGCCGAAGCGGGCGAGCAGGTGGTCGGTGTGGACATCAATCCGCGCCGCATCGAGGATCTTCGGGCTGGGCGGTCGTACATCGAGGACGTCCCGCACGAGGCGATCGCCGCCTGCGGTCACAACCTGCGGGCCACCACGCGCGCCGCTGACCTCGCGCTCGCCGACGCGATCATCCTCTGCGTCCCGACGCCGCTGACGCCGAACCGCGAGCCCGACCTCTCGCCGCTCATGGACTCCGCGTCGACGCTGGCATCGATCCTGCAGCCCGGCCAGCTCGTGGTCCTGGAGTCGACGACCTACCCGGGCACGACGCGCGAGCGGCTGCTCCCGGTGCTCGAGGAGTCCGGCCTCGTCGCCGGCCGCGACTTCCACCTCGCCTTCTCCCCCGAGCGGGTCGACCCGGGCCGCACCGACTACACGCTGCGCACCACGCCGAAGATCATCGGCGGGCTCACCGAGGCCTGCCTCGACGCGGCGGAGAACCTCTACGCGCTCGTCTGTGACGAGGTCGTCCGCGTCTCCTCCCCGGAGGCCGCGGAGATGTCGAAGCTGCTCGAGAACATCTTCCGCTCGGTCAACATCGCGCTCGTCAACGAGCTGGCCGAACTCGCGGACCGGATGGGGCTCGACATCCACGAGGTCGTCGATGCCGCCGCGACCAAGCCGTTCGGCTTCATGCGCTTCGACCCGGGCCCCGGAATGGGCGGGCACTGCCTTCCGGTCGATCCGTTCTACCTGACCTGGAAGGCGCGCGAGTACGACTTCTCGACCGAGTTCATCGAACTCGCGGGCAAGGTCAACCAGCACGCGCCGTACGTCTCGGTCGAGCGGGTCGAGCGCGCGCTCAACGATCTCGAGCGGCCGGTGCGCGGGTCGCGCATCGCGGTCCTCGGCGTCAGCTACAAGGCCGGCGTCGGCGACATCCGCGAGTCACCGGCGCTGAAAATCGTCGCTCGGCTCGCCAAGCTCGGCGCTGACGTCGTCTACCACGACGACTTCGTGCCGTCCGTGCCCGCGCTGGGTCTCCAGAGCGTGTCGCTCGAGGACGCGCTGCAGGACGCAGACCTCGCGGTGATCGTCACCGCCCATCCCGACATCGACTACCGCGCCGTGCAGGAGCAGCTGCCGGTGGTCGACCTGCGCGGCGTGCTGCGCGACCGGCACGCGAGCGCCCAGCCGGCGCGACGCCTCTCGCCGGAGTCCATCTCGACGGCCCACGCGGCCTGAGGAGTTCGTCATGAAGCGCCTGATGATCATCGCCGACCACTCGCTGGTCGTTCATGCCATCCGACTCGCCCTGCGCCAGACGGCCGGCTTCCAGGTCGTCGGCTTCGTGGACGGCCGGCAGTCCGCCGAGGGCCACCTCATCGAGCTGAGGCCGGACGTCGTCCTCGTCGACGACATGCAGGACCCGGCCGACGCCCTTCGTCGGGTGCGTGAAGTTCGGGACCACGCTCCCCGGGCAAAGGTGCTGCTGCTGACGCTTCGCATGGAGGACGAGTGGCTCGAGCAGGTGTTCCAGGCCGGCGCAGAGGCGGTCATCTCCAAGGCCGTCCACTCCGTCGCCCTCGGCACGCTGCTCCGCGAGGTCGTGCAGGGCAACGTGGTGCACCGTCACCGCTCCGAGCAGGCCGCCGGCACCCCGCAGGACTGCCCGCTGACCGCTCGCGAGCTCGAGATCCTGAGGCTCGCCGCCGAGGGCTACACCAACGGCAAGATCGCGCAGGAGCTGTGGGTCACCGAGCAGACGGTGAAGTTCCACCTGTCGAACACGTACCGCAAGATCGGCGTCGCAAATCGCACGGAGGCGAGCCGCTACGCATACATGAACCACCTCATGTCGCCGGATGAGCAGCTTGCTTCCTGAGCAGATCATCGAGCAGACGGCTCCGTCGACGGAGTCGCAGGCGGCGCCGAAGGCCAGCCTCAGGGTCGCCCCTGCGCTCGAGCCCGGCCGTCGCGGCAGGCTGACCCGCGGCCGCGTTCGCGCGCTGATGACGGCAGACGTCATCGCCGTGATCACCGCGGCGCTCGTGACCTACGTCGTGGCCCAGGCGGCCGCTCCGCCGGCGATCGTCGCGCCGGACGGGTTCTCGTTCGTCCTGCTTCCGGCATTCGTCGCGAGCTGGCTCGCGGTGTTCGCCACCTACCGCCTCTACGAGAGCCAGACGCACGCGATCGCCCCGGCCAGTATCGATGAGGTCGGGCGGCTCTTCAACGCCCTGCTCGCCGGGTCACTGCTACTGCTCGTCGTCGGCCAGGTGCTCAAGCGCACCACGGGGTGGGCCGTCTACAGCCCCGCCGAGGCGCTGTTCTTCCTGACGGCCGCGCTCGTCCTTGTCCCGTCGCTGCGCGGCGTGGTGCGCACCTGGATCCTGCCGGCGGTCATCCGGCCGCGCCGCGCACTGATCGTCGGCGCCGGTCCGGTCGGCCGGCTGGTCGAGCGCAAGATCGAGGCGCATCCCGAGTACGGCCTGCACCTCGTCGGCTTCGTCGACGACGACGACCGCAGCGCGCTGGGCCGCACCGCGGACCTGACCGACCTGGTCGATGAGCTCGAGATCGATTGGGTGCTGCTCGCCTCCAACGGGAACTCGTACGAGGCGACGCTCGACCGGGTCCGCGCCGTGCGCCGCCCCGACGTCCACATGTCGATCGTCCCGAACTACTTCGAGCTCTTCGCGTCGAACGCGACGATCGAGGACATCGAGGGCATGCCGATCGTGAGCCTGCCGCCGATGAGCCTGTCGCGCAGCGCGCGCGTGCTCAAGCGGAGCTTCGACATCGTGGTGTCCGCCGTCGGCCTCGCCGTGCTCTCGCCCCTGCTGCTCGTCACGGCGGCGCTGATCAAGCTCGACAGCCGCGGCCCCGTGTTCTTCCGCCAGCCGCGCCACGGCCGCGGTGGGCGCACCTTCCGGATCGTGAAGTTCCGCACCATGGTCGACGGCGCGGAGCAGCAGCGCTTCGGGATGGCGGACCTCAACGAGATGGAGGGTGGCGGACCGCTCTTCAAGATCAAGGAGGACCCGCGCATCACCCGCGTGGGAGGCCCGCTGCGCTCGTGGAGCATCGACGAGCTGCCGCAGCTCTGGAACGTCCTGCGCGGTGACATGAGCCTCGTCGGCCCGCGGCCGTTCGTGGTGCACGAGTCGGAGCAGATCACCGGTTGGGCCGGTCGCCGGCTCGAGACCACGCCGGGGATCACCGGCCTCTGGCAGGTGCTCGGGCGCAACGACATCCCGTTCGACGAGATGGTCAAGCTCGACTACGTCTACGTGACCAGCTGGTCGCTCTGGTGGGACATCAAGATCCTCTGCCAGACGATCCCCGTGGTGCTCGGCCGTCGGGGGGCGTACTGATGAACATCTTCGTCATCCCGGCGTTCAACGAGGAGCTGAACGTCCCGCGCCTCCTCGCGGATCTGGAGGGCCGCCCGGAGCTGTGGCAGGGCGGCTACGTGATCCTGGTGGACGACGGGTCGACCGACGGCACCGTTGCGGCCGCCAGGGCCCACGTCGGCGATCTCCCGCTGGTCGTCGTCCCGCAGATCCGCAACCAGGGCCCCGGCCGCGCGTTCGATCGCGGGTTCAAGATGGCGCTCGAACTCTGCGACGACGACGACTTCGTCATCACGATGGAGTCCGACACGACGAGCGACCTGAACGCACTCACGGCGATGCTTGAGGAGGCGCGCGGCGGCGCTGACGTCGTGCTCGCGTCACTCTGCGAAGGCGCCGAGCTCGTCAACGTCGCCCGTCATCGCCGCGCCCTCTCGCACGCGGCGTCGTTCGTCATCCGCCGCGGCTCGGGCCTCGACGCCCGCACCGTCTCGTCGTTCTTCCGGGTCTACCGCTCGGGCGCGCTGCGCAAGGCGTACGGCGTGCACGGGGACGACCTGATCCGCGAGCCGGGGTTCGCCTGCAAGGCCGAGATCCTGATCAAGCTGGACCGTCTCGGCGCGGAGATCGCCGAGGTTCCGGTCTCGGTCGATTGGAGCAGCCGCGAGGGCGAGAGCAAGCTCCGCGTTCTGCCGACCATGCGGGGCTACGCGCGTGTCATGGCGCGCCAGGCGACGGCGAAGGGGCGGGCGGTATGAGCGCCTCCGCAACGCAGCCGAGCGTCGGCATCGTGGGCGGCGGCCTGCTCGGCCTCACGGTCGCCTACCGCCTGGCGTGTGCCGGGACGGCGGTCACCGTCTACGAGCGCGACCGTGGCCTCGGCGGGCTCGCCGCGTCCAGCGATCTGGACGGCACCCCCGTCGACCGCTACTACCACGTGACGCTTCCGACGGATGACCGGATCATCGGTCTCGCCGGCGAGCTCGGGCTCGGCGAGGACCATTTCCGCTTCCGCCGGATCGGCTCGGGCTTCTACCACGAGGGCCGCCTGGCCTCGATGTCGACGCCGCGCGAGCTCCTGACCTTCCCGGGCCTCGCGGTGCGCGACCGCCTGCGCCTCGCCGCGTTCGGCGTGCGCTGCGCCGCCATGCGGAGCGGCGACCACCTCGAGGACGTCCCGCTGGAGGCGTGGCTGCGCGACGTGTCCGGTGATCGTCTGTGGGAACAGGTCTGGCGTCCGCTGCTGGACTCGAAGTTCGACGGGCGCTACGACGATCTGCCCGCGACGTACATGTGGGCGCGCATGCGCCGCACCGGCGGCACGCGCGACCGTCGCGGCCAGGAGGTCTACGGCTGGCTCAGCGGCGGCTACCAGTCGATCGTCGACCGTCTCGCGGCGGCGATCACCGCGCGTGGCGGCCGCATCCTCACCTCGACGCCGGTGCGCGCGATCCCCTCGCAGGGCGGGCGCCCGATCGGTGTTCTGACCGAGGAGGGTCTCCAGGAGCACGACACGATCGTCACGACGCAGTTGCGGCCGGCGCTCGACGGGATCCTCTCCGACGAACTGAGGGACGCCGTCGGCCCGGATCGCAACCGGTACCTCGGGGTCGTCTGCCTGGTCGCGCGCGTGAAGCGCAGCATCAGCCCGTACTACGCGCTCAACATCACGGACCGCCGGATCCCGCTCACGAGCATCGTCGAGACGACGCACGTGGTGGATCCCGAGCAGGTCGGAGGCACGCTGCTGTATGTGCCGCGCTACGTCGATCCCTCGAGCCCGGAGCTCGACCGATCGTCGTCGGAGATCCGCCGTGAGTACCTGCAGCACGTGCGAACGATCTTCCCGCAGTTCAGCGAGGCCGACGTGCTCGCCTCGCAGGTGGCCCGTGCGCGGGTGGCCGAACCCGTTCACCCGATCGGCGCCGAGCCGCGGGTGCCGGAGCTCTTCCCCGCGCCGGGTCTCGCGGTCGCGTCATCGGCGCGCATCTACCCGGAGCTCGTGAACGGCCAGGCGATCGTCGGCGTCGCCGACGCCGTGGCGGCGGGCGTGCTGGATCGTGTCAGCGCTCGCACGCTCGTGGAGCAGGCGGCATGAGCGTCGGCGCTCCGACCGCGCGCGCTCCGCGCGCAGGCCTCCGCGGCGCGACCGCCCTGGGTGCGCGCGCGATCTCGCGTGAGGGCGTCTGGATCGCGGGCCTCGCGCTGTTCTGCGTCGGGCTCCTCGCGCTGTCCTGGGGCACCTGGGGCGATCTCGGCCACGACGCCGGCTACGACCTGCTCGCCGGGGCGAAGGTCGAGCACGGTCAGTACCCGTACTACGACTTCTTCTACTACTACGGCCCCCTCGCGCCGCTCATCCTCGCCGGCTTCAACGAGCTGTTCGGCGTCAGCGTGGGCAGCGAGATGGCCTTCGGGCTCTGCCTCGCATGCGCCGCGGTGGTGCTGACGTACCTGGTGGGCCGCTCGCTGCGCATCGGCCCGGCGGCGTGCGCGATCGCGGCAGGGCTGGCGGCGACGGCGGCACTGTCCAACGCCAACACCTCGTACGTCATGCCGCACTCCCTGTCGGCGCCGCTGGCTGTGGTGCTGTCACTGGCGGCGCTGCTGCTGGCCCACCGGGCGATGGCTCGCGACTCGCGCACGGCGCTGGTCGGCGTCGGCGTCGCCGTCGGCCTGGTGAACCTCACGCGCCCGGAGTCGGCGCTGGCGATCGATCTGGCGTTCGCCGTCTGGCTGGGACTCCGCCTGGTCGCCGCGAAGGGCGTGCGCCGCCGGGAGATCGGTCAGGCCCTGCTCGTCATCGTCCCCGCCGTGGCGGTCGCCGCGCTCGGGTACGGACTGCTCCTGACGCGGGTGTCGTTCGATGATCTCCTGTGGAAGAACATCTGGCCGCGCGACGTGCTCGCCGCGTCCGGATCGGTGCAGATCCGCGATCTCGCACCGCTGACCGCGGGCAGCTTCGCGGGCCTCGCCGGCTACCTGCTCGCATACGCCGCTGGCATCGGGGCGCTGCTCGGCGCGGGCGCGGCGCTCGAGCGTGGCGGGCGCTCGCGCACGCTCGTCCTCGGTGGGCTCGCAGTCGCGGTTGTCGCTGTGGTCGCCGTCCTTCTCGCGCGGCCCGAAGCCGCACGCCACGGCCTGAAGTTCGCGTTCGGCTGGGTTCCCGCCGGCGCGTGGATGGCCGCTGGATGGCTTGCTTGGCGCATGCGCAAGGGTCCGGAGTCCCGGACCCCGGAGGATCAGCTGGCACTGCTCGTGGTGGTGCTGCTCGCGGCACTCTCGACCAGCGCATACGCCAAGTTCTGGCCGTACCCCAACCCGGGGTTCCCGCAGCAGACGGCCTACCTGATGCCGCTCGTCGCGATCTTCATCGCGTGGCTGCACACGCAGGTCGTGGGGCGCGATCGCCCGGCGTCGCGTGCGCTCGGGATCGGCGCCCTCGGGCTGCTGCTCGTCGTCTGCGCCGGCCTGCTCATCGGCGACGCCCGCAAGGAGACCGTCACGTTCTCCGGGCCGCACGGCTCGATGACCGCCACTCCGGCGGATGGTCCCGCCTACGCGGCCGCGATCGCGCAGATCGAACGGAACACGAAGCCGGGCGACCCGGTGCTCCTCGCGCCGCAGATGACCGCGCTCTACGTGATGACCGACCGGTCGTCACCGCTCACGAGCCTCTCGCTTCTGCCGGGCGCGCTTGCCACGCCCGCGGCTGAGCGGAAGGCGATCCACGACATGCGGGACGTCCGGCTCGCGATCACGGATCGCGCGCCGCTCGTCGGCTACGACACGGGCGCCTTCGGGGTGGCCTACGACACCACGATCGGCGCCTGGCTGCGCCGGAACTTCAATCGCGTCGCCGTGCTGCGGGGCTCGGCGGATGCAGGTTCGAACCCCCGCACACTCGACGTATGGAAAAGGAGCAGACCATGAACAGGCCAGCCAAGGTGGGCGTGACTGGCGCCGCGGGCTTCATCGGCTCGCATCTCTGTGACCGCCTGGTCGCGGAGGGACGGGAGGTCGTCGGTGTAGACGATCTCTCCCGGGGTGCACTCGAGAACATGCACCAGGTCATCGCGGAACCGAACTTCGCGTTCCACCAGTTCGACTGCCGTGACGCGCGGCAGCTGCGCCGGGCATTCGCAGGCTGCGACACGATCGTCCACCTCGCAGCCGAGAAGATCCCGCGTTACGGCGGTGCACTCAAGACGCTCCAGGCGAACGTGGCCGGCGCCGAGGCGGCATACGAGGTCGCGCTCTCGCTGGGTGCGCACGTCGTCGTCGCATCGACGTCGGACGTCTACGGGAACGCGACGCCGCCCTTCGCGGAGGACGACCCGCTGACCCTCGGGCCTCCGACGACGCGCCGCTGGGCGTACGCGACGTCGAAGCTGTACGACGAGCACGTCGCCCTCGCGCTGGTCGAGGAGCAGTCCCTGCGCGTCACCATCCTGCGCTTCTTCGGCTCCTATGGGCCGCGGAACCATCCGAGCTGGTGGGGCGGTCCTCAGGCCGCGTTCGGCGAGCGGCTGCTCGACGGCGAGTTCATGGAGATTCACGGCGACGGCCGTCAGGTGCGCACGTTCACGTACGTCAGCGACACCGTCGACGGCGTCGTGCGGGCGATCGACACACGTGAGGCCGAGGGCGAGATCGTGAACGTCGGCGGTGACGAGCCGACGACGATCTTCCGTCTCGCCAACGAGGTCCAGGCGGCGCTGGGGATCACCGGTCCCCTGCGCGCGACGATGCTCCCCTACGAGCAGATCGGCGGCCGCTACCAGGATGTCCGCTGCCGTATCCCTGACACGCGGAAGGCAGCCGAGCTCCTCGGATTCCGCGCCACGGTGAGCCTCCGTGACGGGCTCGCAGAGACCATGGCCTGGCACCGGGCGCGCCGCGAGGGCGCCGGCGTCGCCAGCCGGAACATCAGCGCAGTCGCATGACTTACGGAGAGGCGGCAACCACGATCGGCCACGCCGTCGCGGGCTGCCGCCTCTCTGCAGGCGTTCAGCAGTTTCGAGGTACAGACGACCCAGGGAGGGTCGACCAATGACGAGCAAGATGAAGAAGTCGCTCCTACTGATCCCGGTGCTGGTGGCGGTGTTCCTGCCTGCCACTGCCGCTCAGACCGCGCCGACCCCGCCCACGGGCCTCAGCGCGATCGCGCTCGACGGCAAGGTGTCACTCGCCTGGCAGTCGACCGCGGGGGCAACCTCCTACAAGGTCTACCGCGGCACCTCTGCGGCCTCGATCACGACGCTCGTCGGGTCCCCGACGACCACGACCTTCTCCGATGCCGCCAGTACGAACGGCACGACGTATTACTACGCCGTCAGGGCCGGCAACGGCACCGGTGACTCCGCCGCCTCGACGTCGGTCCAGGCCAAGCCGCAGCCGCGGACTTGCTCGACCGGCAACGCCGTCAGGGTCGAGAATTGCTTCCCGGGGACGACCGCCTGGAAGCTGACCTCCCCCGAGCGCGCGTACACGGGCGGCATCGAGGGATTCTCGAGCGCCACGAGCGTCAACGCCGGCTCGAGCGTCGATCTGAAGGTGAACGCGGACGACAACGTCCCGTACCACATGGAGATCTACCGCATGGGCTGGTACGGCGGGAGCCACGCGCGGCTCGTCTCCGTGCTCCCGGGTCTCCGCGGCGTGAGCCAGGACAACTGCAACAGCGACGATTCGACCGGTCTAGTCGACTGCTCGAACTGGACCACGACGTCGACGCTGACGACCTCGAGCGACTGGCCGAGCGGTGTGTACTGGATCCGGCTGGCGCTCGACAACGGGTCGGCTGACAACTCGATGCTGCTCGTCGTCCGGAACGACGCGAGCCACTCGCCCGGGCTCGTGGAGTTGCCGCTGGCGACCTACCAGGCCTACAACAACTACGGCGGGAAGTCGCTGTACGACTTCAACTCCTCGGGGCCGAACACGGTCGCCGGGTCGGCGCGGGCCGTGAAGGTCTCCTACGACCGGCCGATCTCCCAGCCCTCCTACTACCAGAACGCCTTCAACGACCAGGACACCGCGGTCGTCGGGTTCCTGGAACGCCAGGGGTACGACCTCAGCTACATCACCAGTGTCGACCTCGAGACGACGACCGGTGCGGCGCTCGCGAACCACAAGGCCGTGATCTCGACCGCACACGACGAGTACTGGTCCTCCGCGATGCGGACGAACGTCACCCAGGCACGAGACCTGGGGACGGGGCTCTTCTTCATGGGGTCGAACGAGATGTACTGGCGGATCAGGCACGAGGCCAGCCCCTTCTCGGGGACTCAGAACCGCGTCGTGGTCGCCTACAAGTCCACGCAGGGCGGGGCGAAGGATCCGGTCAGTCCCACCGGGACATGGCGCGATCCCGCGGGCATCAACCAGCCCGAGAACGCACTCGTCGGCCAGATGTACGTCGGCGACAACGACTCGCAGGCCTTCCCGATGGTCGTGTCTGCGGGGCAGGGCAAGACCCGCGTCTGGCGTCATACGGATCTCGCGTCCCAGACGGCGGGCGCCTCGGCGTCGCTCGGCGCACAGCTCGTCGGCTGGGAGTGGGACGCCCGCGTCGCCAACGGCAAGGAGCCGGCCGGCGTCCAGTCGTTCACGGGTTCACCTGTCACGGGCGAGCTCATCCAGGGCAACGGGGCGTCGTACATCCCCGGCTCGACGACCGCGGCGGGAACGATCTACCGCGCCGCGAGCGGTGCCTACGTCGCCTCCACGGGGACGAACTACTGGAGCCGCGGCCTCGACACGAACGCTCAGGGCAGCGGTGAGCCGGACCTCGACGTCCAGCAGGCCACGACCAACATCCTGAGCGACATGGGCACGGCGCCGACGACGCCGATCGCCGGCATCACGGTGGATCAGCAGGGTGCCCCGGTCGTCACGTCCAAGGTCCCGGCCGCGTCCGCGACCGGGGTGCCGATCGGCGCTCCGCTGACGGCCACGTTCGATCGTCCGCTCGATCCGGCGACGGTGACGGCATCGACGTTCACGCTCAAGCGGTCCGACGGCACGTCCGTCGCCGCGACGGTGACGTACGACGACACCACGCACACGGTGACGCTGACGCCCACCGGTGCGCTCAACCCGTTCGCGACGTACACCGCACGGCTCGTCGGCGGCAGCGCCGGCATCGCCGCCTGGGGTGGAGCCCTCGCGGCGGACGTGACCTGGTCGTTCACGACAGGGTCGGGGACGCCGCCGAAGGTGACGTCGACCGATCCCGCCTCGGGCGCGACCGGAGTGACGGTCGGCAGCTCGATCAAGGCGACGTTCGATCGCGATCTGGACCCGACGACGGTCACCGCGCAGAACTTCACGGTGAAGGACTCGTCGGGGACCGCCGCGACGGGCACGGTGAGCTACGACAGCGCGAGCCGCACTGCGACGTTCACTCCGAACCCGCAGCTCTCGTCCGGCACCACGTACACCGCGACGATCGCCACCGCAATCAAGGCGACTGACGGCACCGCCATGGCGAGCCCGCAGACCTGGAGCTTCACCACGGCCATCGCGCCGACGGTGACGAGCCGTGTTCCGGCACCGCTCGCGTCCGGCGTGTCACCCGGGGCCCTCGTCCGTGCCGTGTTCTCGCGGGCGATCGACCCGACGACGATCACGGCCCAGACGTTCACGCTGACCGCGCCGAACGGGCAGGTCGTCCCGGCGACGGTGACGTACGACGCAACGACGACGAGCGCGTCGCTCGTCCCCGCGTCGCAGTTGTTGCTCGGCAGCGTCTACACGGCGAAGCTGACCACGGGCGTCACGGACACGGCGGGCACGCCGCTGACGGCGGCGGTCACGTGGACGTTCACGACCTCGGCGACGCAGCCGACCGCCCCGAGCGTCACCGCGGCCGCTCCCGCCGACACCTCGACCGGGGTCAGCCTCGATTCGACGGTGACGGCGACGTTCGACCGCGCCATCGACCCCACGACGGTGACCGGCCAGAGCTTCACGCTGGCCGATTCGACCGGCGTGGCGGTCTCCGCCGCCGTGAGTTATGACGGCGCGGGGACGGCGACGCTGCGCCCGACGGCCAACCTGGCTCCGGGCAAGGTGTACACCGCGACGCTCACCACGGCGATTCGCGCGGTGGACGGCACGCCGCTCGCGTCGACCGTGCGCTGGACGTTCACGACGGCGAACTGCCCGTGCTCGATGATGGGCAGCAGTACGCCCGCGTCGACCGGTCTCGACGTCCGCGACGGTCGCGGCGGGGCCGGGCCATGGACCTACGAGCTCGGCACGAAGTTCACCGTGGACGCCGGCACGCAGATGGTCGCGGTCCGGTACTACAAGGATCCGGGCGAGACCGGAACCCATGTCGGACGGGTTTGGAACTCGGCGGGCACGCAGGTCGCCTCGACGACCTTCCAGAACGAGACCGCGTCGGGCTGGCAGCGCCAGGCACTCAGCACTCCGCTTGCGCTCACCGCCGGACAGATCTACACGGTGTCGGTCGGTCTCAACACACGGTTCGTGATGACGGGCGCGGGGCTTGCGACGCCGCTCAACAGCGGCCCGCTGCACAGCGTCCAGGGTGGAAACGGCGTGTTCGCCAATGCGGCGGGAACGTTCCCGACGACGAGTTGGAACAACAGCAACTACTTCGTCGACGCCCTCGTCACACCGACCGGGGTCGCCAAGACCCCGCAGGTGACCGCCAGGACGCCGGTCGCCGGCGCCACGGGCGTGGCCGCCGGGACGACCGTGACGGCCACGTTCTCGACGGCGATGGACTCGTCGACGGTGAACTCGAGCACCTTCCTGCTGCAGGATGCGGGAGGCGCGACGGTGCCGGCGACGGTCACGTACAACACGGCCAGCCGGACCGCGACACTCACGCCCGCCGGCGCTCTGGCGACCGGCGCCGCGTACACGGCACGGCTGACGACGGGCCTGCGGTCCGATGACGAGACGCCGCTGCCGGCGGCGGTGACGTGGAGCTTCTCCACCAGCAGCGTCGCCCCGCCCGGGGTGGTGTCGACGTCACCGGCGGACACCGCGACGCTGGTGAGTCCCGGCTCGCCCGTCGAGGCCACGTTCAGCGCGTCGCTGGATCCGGCGAGCGTGACGGCGCAGACGTTCACGGTCACCGGCCCCGGCGGCACCGCCGTCTCCGGATCGGTCGGCTACACGGACGCGACCAAGACGGTGCGGTTCACGCCCTCGTCGCCGCTGGCGTCGTCGTCGACCTACACCGCCACGCTCACCACCGGGATCACAGGTGCGAGTGGCCTGCACCTGGCTCGAACGGTTACGTGGCAGTTCTCGACGTCAACCTGCCCGTGCTCCCTGTTCACGCCTTCCATGGCGCCGGCGTCGCAGGGCAACCCGACGCAGGACGGCCGGAGCGGCCCGGGGCCCTGGACGTACGAGCTCGGGGTGAAGATCAAGACCACGCAGACCACGACGCTGACAGCGGTCCGGTACTACAAGGACCCGACCGAGACCGGCACGCACATCGGGCGGATCTGGGCGGCTGACGGAACGCCGATCGCGAGCGTGACGTTCGCCAATGAGAGTGCGTCAGGCTGGCAGCAGCAGGCCCTCACGACGCCGATCACGCTGTCCGCCGGAACGACCTATGTCGTCTCGGTCGGCTACAACGCCGCGTTCGGCACGGAGACCGGTGGGCTCAACGCCCCCTACATCACAGGGCCGCTCGCCAGCGTTGCCGACGGGGCGAACGGCGTCTATGCCACGGCGGCGGGGACGTTCCCGTCCTCGAGCTGGCGCAACAGCAACTACTACGTGGACGTGGTGGTGCAGTGAGCGTCGCGGTCGAGGCACCGAACGAGTCACTGGCCGTCGGCCCCGAAGAGCAGGTTCCCGCCGCCCCCGCGGCGGGGACGCTGCTGCTCTCGCTCGGCACGGTGGCCTCGGGGATCCTCGCGTACGCCTTCAACGCGGTCGCAGCGCGGACCCTGGGGCCGGCGGACTACGGCCCGATCGCGGTGCTCTGGGCGACGACCTTCCTCGTCGCGGTGGTGCTGTTCCGGCCCGTCGAGCAGACGCTGTCGCGCGGTATCGCGAAGCGCCTGGCTGAGGGAACGGATGCGCGCACCGTCGCGCGGTCGGTGTCGCGACTGTGCGCGGCCTCGACCGTCGCCGCCGTCCTGGCGTGTGTCGTGGCCTGGCGGCCGCTGACCGACCGGCTGTTCGACGGGCATGGGTTCGTGACCGCGATGCTGATCGCCGGGATCGTCGGCTACGGGCTCTCCTACTTCGTCCGCGGCATCGTCGGCGGTGGGCGCTGGTATGCGGGCTACGGCATGGTTCTGCTCGGCGATGGCGCGGTGCGCCTCGCTCTCGTCCTGCCCCTGTTCGCGCTCGCATCGGTCGATCTCGCGGCCGCAGCCATCGCCGCAGCTGCCTTCGCGGGGGCCATCGCGCCGCTGCTGGACCGCCGCGGCTGGCGCAAGGCCCGCGACCTCGGTGGGACGCCCGGCCCGCGATTCGAGGTCAAGGAGGCCACGAGATTCGCGGTGCCCGTCGCGGTGCTCGCGGCAGCAGACCAGGTCCTGCTCAGCGGCGGCCCGGTCCTGGTCATGCTCGGCGGCGGCGCCGGTTCGAGCGCGGCGGCGGCCGTCGTGTTCGCCGCGACCATGCTGATCCGCGCTCCCGCCTATCTCTTCCAGGGAGTCGCCGCGGCGCTCCTGCCGAATCTCACGACCCTGAGCGTCCGCGAGGACGAGCACCGCTTCCGCCAGGCGGTTCGGCGCATCGTGATGATCCTGTCCGCGTTCTCGGCCGCCATGATCGTGGGCGCGCTCGTCGCCGGCCCGGCGGCCATGCACCTCCTGTACGGCCCGGACTTCATCGCGACGCGGACGGAGCTCGCGCTGCTGGCGCTCGGAGGCGGCGGGTACCTCGTCGCCGCGACGCTCACCCAGGCTGCCCTCGCGAGGGCCGAGACGTTGAGCGTCGCGGCGATCTGGGTGGTCTCCGCGCTGCTGTTCGTGGTGCTCGAGCTGACGCTCGCCGGCGGCCCGCTGTACCGCGTCTCGATCGCGTTCGCCGCCGCAGCCCTCCTTGCGGCTGCCGCGTGCATCGGCCTGGCGCTGCTCGGCCGGCAGGGGGCCCCGCGCGCCGCGCGCGCGCGCCCCGTCGCTCGCGGTCTCGCGACCGTCGGCGCGACCGACCGGGACGGCGGGCTCTAGGCAGCGGCGGCCGGCGGTCAGGCCAGGTGCAGGACGCGAAAGCGCCAGCTGCCGACGACCTGGCCCGCCTTGTGGGCGACCCGTCGGAGGAAGTGCGGGCGCCGATCCGGCACCACGACCAGCGGAAGGCGAATCACCAGGGTCAGCCAAGCGGCCAGGATCGCGCGCAGGGACTCGGGCGGGACATCGCCTCGATGTGCCGCGACGAGCTGGCAGCTCGCGGCCCCGTACTTGAAGGCCTGCCGGACGGTTCCACGGAGGTCCGCCCGGTGGCGATAGGCGACGACAGCGTCGGGCGCGAACCCGAGTGTGTGGCCGCCGAGCTGGAGGCGCCAGAAGAAGTCGACCTCCTCGGCGCCCTGCGTGAACTCCTCATCGAATCCGCCGAGGTCGGCCCAGACGCTGCGGCGTACGCCGCAGTTGGCGCCCACGGGGTACGGGAGGAAGTCGAGGCCCACCGGCAGGGCGTCTTTGACGTGCGCCTGCGCGCGAGCGTCCGGCCGGTTCAGGGTTCCCTCGTCGAGGGGACCACCGACGCTGTCGAACTGCGCAAGGCCGTCCGCCATCGCACGGACCCAGTCGGGGCCGACCCTGTCATCGCTGTCGCAGAATGCGACAGCATCGGCGTGCGCCGCGGCGGCTCCGACGTTCCGTGCGTGACTCACGCCCGCTCGCTCGCCGGAGTCGACGCTGCGCAGGCTCATATTCGGCCAGGACGCCCGCGCCGCCAACAGGACACCGGCGAGATCGTCCTCCGAGCCGTTGTCGCTGACGATCACCTCGAACGGCGGGGCGGCTCGCTGCTCCGCGAGCGCCCGCAGCTGCGCCGGAAGCGTCGCCGCACCGTTGCGAACGGGAATCACCACTGCGAGGGAGGGGCGGGTCGAGATCACTTCTGGCTCCGGATCCGAGGGTACGGGGGCGCTGATCGCCATGACCTGACCGAACGGCTAGCGACAAGTACCCCTATCGGCACCAGAATCACCTTCACACGGACGAATCCTCCATCCGAGGGAAGCAACACATGGATCTCCACCGCCACCAGCAGGTCATCTGGCGCTCGCGCCGCCTCATCGCCGTCGGCCTTCTTCTCGGGGTCGCGTTGGCGGTGCTGGCGACCTACCGACCGGCGTGGGACGGGGGTCCGAAGCTGTCGTACCGCAAGGCCGAGGTGTGGACGTCGACGTCGAAGCTGCTCGTCACGCAGAACGGCTTCCCGTGGGGCCGCGCGGTGCTCCCGGGCGCCAGCGCTGACGGCTCCGCCGTCGCGGCGGTCGGTCAGGACACAGGGAAGGACGGCGTCCAGTTCGTGGACCCGAGTCGCTACGCATACCTGGCGTGGATCTACTCGCACTTCCTGATGGGCGACACCATCCGGGCGATGCTGCCCGTACGACCGACGGGCATCGACATCCAGGCCGTTCCGCTCAACGCAGGCGGCAACGCCAGCGCCGGCTCGCTCCCGATCATTCAGCTCCTCGCCTCGGCCGATTCGGCGGCAGGCGCCGATCGCCTCGGCACCGACGCCGCTGCCGCCCTGGAGTCCTACCTGCGCGGGCAGCAGCGCGCCAGCCGGGTTCCGAGCGGGCAACGGGTGCAGGTCAGCATCGTCAACGGCTCACGGAAGGCTGAGCTCACCAAGGGTCACTCGCCGGCGCTCGGCGTCGTTGCATTCCTCTTGACGCTGGCCGGCACGCTCGCGCTTGTCTATGGCCTCGAGAACCTGCGCCAGGCGCGCCGCACCAGGGCGCCCGAGGATCTGTTCGACGTGGATGACCTGAACGATCCGCGCTCCGCAGCCGTGCCGCAGGGTTCCCTCGAAGCAACCGGCGCCGGCAGCTGAGATGAACCCCGGGGTCGCACCCTGGGCGGCGGGGCCGGACCGAGCTGCCCTAGGGCTCAAGGTGGCGGCCGGAGTGGCCGCCTGCGCCGCGCTGGCCGCGCCGGCGGCCGGGATGAACCCGGTGTTCGTCGCATTCCCCGCCGCGGTGGGGCTGATCTTCGCGGTGGCCCATCGCACGATCCTCGCGTGGCGCACGCTGGTCGCCGCGGTCGTCACGGTGATCCTCATCATCCCGATGAAGCGGTACTCACTGCTTCCGAACACGCTGCCGTTCCACATCGAGCTCTACCGACTGCTGATCGCGGGCGTCGCGGTCTGCTGGCTCGGCAGCGTCCTCATCGACCCCGCCACGAAGATCCGCCGGACGGGCCTGGACATCGCGCTGGCGGCGTTTGGTCTGACCGTGCTCGCCTCGATCGCGGTGAATGCCGGCCGGGTCGGGGCGCTGGACGTCGGGGGGCTCGTCCTGAAGCGCATCACCTTTCTGGCGAGCGGTTTCGTTCTGGTCTACCTGATCTCGAGCACGATCACCCGCCGCCGCGACATCGATTTTCTCGTTCGGATCATCGTCACGTCGGGCACCATCGTGGCGATCTGCGCGCTCTACGAATCGCGCAGCGGGTACAACGTCTTCAACCATCTCCAAACGCTCTTCCCGGCGATGCGCTTCGATGGTTCGACGCTCGTCTCGACGATCGATGATTCGCGCGGAGGGCGCCTGCGCGTGCGTGCCTCTGCCGAACATCCGATCGCGCTCGGGGCCGCGTTGGCGATCTTGCTGCCGCTCGGCATCTATCTCGCGCATCGGACCGGGCAGAGGCGCTGGTGGCTCGCGGTGGCGCTGCTCGCATTCGGGGTGCTCAGCACGGTCTCGCGGACCGGTGTGCTCATGCTCCTCGTGATCGGAATCACCTACGCCATCCTCAAGCCGGCTGCGACGCGGCGTGCACTCCCGATCCTGCTGCCGCTGCTGATCGCCTCCCACGTTGCCGTGCCCGGTGCGCTCGGGGGCCTGAAGAGTGCCTTCTTCCCGGCAGGCGGGGTGGTCGCCGAGCAGCAGTACGGAGCCGGGACGCACGGGAGTGGCCGGCTCGCGGATTTCGGGCCGTCGATCGCCGAGTGGGAGCAGACGCCGCTGCTCGGCCAGGGTTACGCGACCCGCATCTCCGACGTGCTGGATCCGCGGCAGAACGCGCCGATCCTTGACGACCAGTGGCTGGGCTCGCTGCTCGAGACCGGGCTGCTCGGCCTCGCGGGACTTGCGTGGCTGTTCGTGCGCACCATCCGCAAACTCGGTCGCGCGGCTCGCCGCGACAGCTCCGCGCACGGTTGGCTGCTCGCTGGGCTCGCGGCGTCCATCTCCGGCTTTGCGGCCGGAATGTGGACGTTCGATGCCTTCGGCTTCTATCAGGTGACGTTGCTGTTCTTCGTCATGATCGGACTTTCGATCTCTGCGCTTCGGGTCAGTGGCCCAGAGGCGGGGGAGAGGTAGCTCGCCGCCATGGGGGAGGGGCATCGAGGCACTCCAGAGCAGCTGCGCGGGCTGGTCCTGAACGGGCTCGCCTGGAAGGTCACCTCGCAGCTCTTCGGGCAGGGAGGGCGTTTGGCCGTCGCCGTCGTGCTCGCACGCTTGCTCGACCCGCGCGAATTCGGGCTCGCGGGGATGGTGCTCGTGTTCTCCAGCCTGGTGATCGTCTTCTCGGACCTCGCGCTCGGCGCCGCGCTGATCCAGCGCAAGACGCTCACGGAGGAGGAGCGCACGACGGCCTTTTGGTCGAGTGTCGCCGCCGGTGCCCTGTTCACCGTCATCGGCATCGCGACGTCCGGCCTGGTCGCCCGGTTCTACCGGGAGCCCGAGGTGCAACCGCTCCTCATCGTCATGTCGAGCACGTTCCTGATCACGTCGCTCGCCACGACGCACGAGGCGCTGCTCGTGCGCGATATGCAGTTCAGGGCCGTCGAGATCCGCGTCATGATCGGTCTCGGGGCCGGAGCTGTCGCCGGCGTCACGGCGGCGCTCAGCGGGCTTGGAGCCTGGGCCATCATCGCGCAGCAGGTGGCCACGGCGCTCGTCACCACGGTTCTTCTGATCGTGCGGTCTCCTTGGCGCGCGAAGTTCTCGTTCTCACGTCGTGCGCTGCGCGACCTGAGTGGGTTCAGCGGCTTCGTCCTGGGCCACCGGCTGCTCTATTACGTTCATCGCAACGCCGACAACCTCCTCATCGGCCGGTTCCTCGGCGCTGCCTCGCTGGGCGTCTACGGACTCGCGTACAACGTCATGCTGATCCCGTTCAGCCGGATCGCCGGCCCGGTACAGCAGGTGATGTTCCCCGCGTTCGCGAGGCTCCAGGACCAGCCGCAGCGGATCGCGGAACTCTGGGTTCGAGCGACGCGGATCGTGGGCGCCATCTCGATCCCCGCGCTCTGCGGGCTCGTCGTCGTCGCGCCGGATTTCGTTCCGGTCGTGTTCGGGCAGAAGTGGGATGCCGCCGTGCCGATCATCCAGGTGCTCGCGTGGGTGGGCCTGCTCCAGTCTCTGCAGACGCTGAACACCGAGATCCTGCAAGCGCTCGACCGCACCTCGACAATCTTCCGTTTCTCGGTCGGCTTCTTCAGCGCACACCTCCTGGCGTTCATCATCGGCCTGCAATGGGGGGTTCTCGGCGTGGCTGTCGCGTACGCCGTCTCGACGACACTCGTGGAACCGATCTTCACGTGGATGACGGCCCGCGCGCTGCGCGTGTCGCCGTTCATCCTCGTTCGTGCCCTGACCGGGGTCGTGGGGGCGTCCCTCGTCATGGCGGCCGTCGTGTTCGAAGTCCGTGAGCTGCTTGTCGCCGCCGGGACCCCGCCGTTGCTGCGGGTCGTCATCGAGGTCGCCGCCGGCATCGCCACCTATCTGCCGCTGTGCGCCTGGCGCCAGCCCGAGCTTCGCGAGGAGATCTGGTCTCTCGTGCGCATCGCGCGGGGTCGACGGGTTGCTCTGCGGGCCGGCGACTCGCCCGCATGAGCGGCGTTGCAAGCGTCCCCCGCGACGTGATCCTGTCGCTGTGTTTCGTCACCTGGGAGGACGCGCACAGGCGCGGAATGCATTTCCCGCCGGACCGGCTCATCGCCGCGCTGATCGCCGACCCGCGGGTGGGCCGGCTGATCGTCGTCGATCCGTTTCGTGATCGAGTGAGAACGCTCGCGAAGCGGGCGCTCGGGCGGACTCTCGATCCGGTCGAGACGATCGACGACCTCGCCGTGGGCCACCTGCGGCCGCTCCGCAGTGGCAGGCGCGATCCGACGGATATTCCGGCGCTGGAGCGGCAGTTCGGTCGCTACGACCGCCTCGTCGAGCACTCCGCCGGGGCCGCAGGGCTCGAGCGGCCGGTCGTGATCACGACGAGCCCGCTGGCGGCGGGCTTCGCGTCGTTCGACTGGGCGGGCCCGGTGACCTTCTACGCATGGGACGACTGGGCCGTCCATCCGACGTACCGTCCGTGGTGGCCCGCGTTCGACGAGGTCCACAGGCGGATCCGTGAGCGGGGAACGCGGATGTGCGCGGTCTCCCAGGCGATCCTCGACCGGGCCCGGCCGAGCGGGCCGGCGCTCGTGATCCCGAATGGGGTCGACCCGCCGGAATGGACTGGCGATGCGCTCGCGCCGGCGTGGTTCGGGGAGTTGCCGGCGCCGCGGCTGCTGTACGCAGGCACCCTGGATTCGCGCATCGACACCGACATGGTCGTGCGCACGGCTGAGCGGTTCCCCGAAGGATCGATCGTGCTCGTGGGGCTGATCGCCGACGCGGACCACCTTGCGCCCCTGCGCGACCTCCCCAACGTGCACATCCACCCGGCCGTCCCCCGTGAGCAGATCACGGGACTGATCAGGGCGTCGGACGCGTGTCTCGTGCCGCACGCGCGTACGGACCTGACCCTCGCGATGAGCCCCCTGAAGCTCTACGAGTACGTGGCCGGTGGCCGACCGGTCGCCGCGACCGACCTGCCGCCGATGCGGGGGATCAGCCCGCGGGTCGTGCTGACTGCTGCGGGCGGGGACTTCCCGGCCGCGGTGGAGCGGGCGCTGGAGCTGGGGCCCGCGCCCGAGCCGGAACGCCTCGAGTTCGTTCGCGCGAACTCATGGGCCGGGCGCCACGCGGCGCTGCTCGACCTCGCCTTCGGCTGAGGCCGCCCCCGCTCCGCTACCATCGCGGTCCGCGCCCGCGACCGGCTCGCCGCTTCCGGAACCCGCCATTCGTCGCGCGCCGGCCGATGTGCTGATGAGCTCTTCGACGATTCACGGGCGGTCGCGACTGCTGGCGCTGCTCTTCGTGGCAGCCGCCCTTCTCGCGGCCATCGACGCGACCGCCTGCGCCGAGACGCCCGGGGTGTATCTCTCCCCGTCCGGCAGCGACTCCGCGGCGTGCACCCAGGCCGAACCTTGCAAGTCGTTCGATCGGGGCTACCGCGTCGCGGCCCCGGGCGCCGAGGTCATGCTCGCCGGCGGCGTCTACCCGAGCCAGACGCTCTCGAACCTGCCCCAGAAGTCGAGCGCCGATCGCGTCGTCTTCGCGCCCCTCCCCGGAGCGACGGTCCGCCTGGGTGATCTGAACATCACCAACAGCGCGAACGTCGAGGTGCGCGACGTCCGGGTCGACGGCTGGAACCTCGTCAAGGGTGCTCGGCACATCGTTCTGAGGAATGTGCAGGCGCTCGACGGCACCGGCGGCTACTTCTCGGGGACCGACGACATCCAGGTCCTCGGCGGCGAGATCGGACGTATCGATCCCGACGACGGGATTCACATGAACAACGGCGGCGGCACGAACTCGAACATCGTGATCGACGGGCTGTTCATGCACGACCTGACCCGCAACAACGATTCCTCGGCCCACGACGACTGCCTCCAGGCCGGTGACGCGCGCAACCTCACGATCCGCAACAGCCGGTTCGTGAACTGCGGGACGCAGGGCGTGTTCCTCAACCCCTACAACGGCGGCCAGACCACGAACGTCGTGGTCGAGAACAACTGGTTCGGGCCGGCGCAGCTCGGGTACTACGTGCTGTACGTCGGTGATGCCGTCGGCGTCACCGTGCGGAACAACAGCTTCACCGGCGGCGCGTACATCTACTCCTCCGCCTCGGAGACGCGCATGGTGGGCAACATCCTGGCCGGCACGGACACGTACGCGTGCTCGGTGATGGCCGACAACGCGGTCAAGTTCGCGTACAACGTGACCTCTTCGAGCTGCCCTGGAGCGACGCACAACTTCGTCGATCCCAAGGTCAGCAGCTGGTACGTGAATCCGTCGGCGAGCGATTCGGCCGCGTACGACCTGCACCTCAAGCCCGGTGCCAGCGCGATCAACCGCGGCGATCCGGCAGACTTCCCGCCCACCGATTTCGACGGGCTCGGCCGTCCCTCCGGCGGCGCCCCCGATGCAGGCGCGATCGAGTTCGGCTCGACTCCCGCGACGATTCCCACCGGAGCGGAGCCGGCGGCTGCCGACGGTGGTGCCGGCAAGGCCGGCCCGAGCGCCGGGTCCGCTCCGCAGCCCGCGGCCACGGGCATCGGGGCGAAGGCGATCGGGTCACCGGGTGGCGCCATCGCGTCCGCCCGATTCCTGCGCCGGCACGTCTGCCGGACGCCCACCACGACCTGCCGTGGCACGCGCGTCGGGCTGCGCCTCGTGCTCCGTCGACCGGCGCTGGTCAGCCTGCTGTTCCACAAGGTCGGGCGCCGTGGCGTGCAGCGCCGGTACGCCGTGCACGCACACCGAGGCATCAACGTCCTGCAGGTGCGCGCGGGTTCGCTGCGCAGGGGGCGATACACCGTGACCGTGACCTCCACGGGCTCGTCGCGGCTCAAGCTGTCGCTGCGCGTCCTCTAGGCCCGGATCACGGAGGGGCCCCGCGCGTCAGGACCTCCCGGAAGCGCTGGCTCTCGCGCAGATGATCGACGAGCCGCGTCTCCGGGCAGCGCGGCGAGCGCCTGATCGCGGCGGACGCGTATCCCCAGATCATCGCCAGCGCGAGCGGATCGCGTCGAACGCGGTAGAGCGAGCGCATCAGCAGATAGCTCGGGCGGTATCCCATGTACCAGGAGGCCTCGCCGAGCACGGCGGACGCCCGCACGCGGTCGCGCTCGCGGCCCCCGGTCGTGCGGTGATGGCGAAAGCCGAAGTCGGTGAAGATCTTGGTCCGGTAGCCCGCGAGTGACGCCTGCACCTCGTCGAGCCCGTCCCAGCCCATCTTCGGCTCGAGCGTGAGCGCCTCCTGCAGGCACGGCCACCGGTACGCGCGGGACGCTCCGCGAGGGTGGTTTCCGGCCACCTTCTTGCGCACCCAGACCCCGTCCTCGAGCTCGTAGCAGGAGCCGCCGGCGATGCCGAGGTCCGGCTCGGCCTCGAAGTGGCCCATGAGCGTGGCGAAGTAGTCGGGATCGAAGGAGGTGTCGGCGTCCACCTTCACGACGACGTCCACCGGAGCCGGGAGCGCCTCCGCCCCGCGGCGGAAGGCGAGCAGGTCACGTCCCTCCCGCCGGCCCTCCGCGAGCTCGCCGTCCGTCGCGGGCTCGGGCATGCGGAGCGTGATCCACGAGTGCTGCTCGGCGAGGCCGGCCGCGAGATCCTGCGTCCCGTCCTCCGAGCCGTCGTCGACCACGATCCAGGCTGCCGGTCGCCGTGTCTGCTGGATGATCGACTCGGCGAGCCGCGTGAGGTTCTCGCGCTCGTTCCGGGCCGGCGTGATGATCGCGTAGTTCATGTCGGCCTCGGGGCGGGCGTCACCGGCCGGCTGCCCGCGACGACAGCGCGCAGGGCTGCCAGATGCCCGCGGACCTGTTCCGGGCGGCGCAGCTTGACCGCCGCGTGCACCGCCTCGCCGAGCGCCACGGCGAACGCCTCGACATGCGCGGCGGGCCGGCGGAAGTGCTTGCGGGCGTAGGTGACCCTGCTGCACGCCAGGATCGGGCGCAGCCGGTCCCTTGGTCCCGACACGCCCCCGATGTGCTTCGCGCACACGGAGGGCTCGAAGCGGATTCCGTATCCGGCCTCGCGCAGCCGCAGGCACACGTCGGTGTCTTCGCAGTAGAGGAAGAAGTCCTCGTCCATGCCGCCGATCTCCTCGAGCGCCGAGCGCCGGATCAGCATGCATGCCCCCGACACCCACTCCGGCGCGCCGGAAGCGGTGTACGCCGAAGGTTCGCGCACGATCTCGTCGAGGCGCGGCACCAGCCGATGCAGGAAGAGCGCCTGGGCGAAGCTCGAGCGCAGCCGCGGGAATCGGCGCTGGCTCAGCGCCACCGTCCCGTCCGGCTCGAGCAGCTTCGGCGCGACCAGGCCGATCCGATCGTCGCGCTCGAGCATGGCGACGAGTTCCCCGAGCGCGTCGGGCTGGAGGATCGCGTCCGGATTGAGGAGCAGCACATAGGGGGCGGTTCCGGCCGCCGTCCCAAGGTTGCATCCGCTCGAGAAGCCCCCGTTCCGTCCGGCGAGGACCGTCCGCAGGGCCGGGAGATCGCCGACCGTCGCGATCGCATCGTCCGGCGAGGCGTTGTCGACGACGATCACGTTCACCCCCGGGGCGCCGGCCAGCGGGGCAACGCAGCTTCGCAGCGTGTCACGGCTGCAATAGCTGACGACGACCACGTCAACGCGCGCAGGGGCAGAGGTCTTGTCGGCCATCAGCCAACAGGGTCTCTCACGCGGCCACTGGCTTCACTGAACGCATGGCTAGGGTTTCGCCGCCGGCACCGGCGCCGGACCGACCGTTCGGCGCCGCCCGATCCCCAAGAGCTTGAGCAGGAGCCGGCCTCCGCCGTGGCGCGTGGGGCCGGGGAGGCGCGGCGCGGCGAGGGGTCGCCACGGCCCGGGGAGCCACGCGAAGGCGAGATCGAACCCCGCGTCTCGCACGGCGGCCTCGACACGGGGGTCGTGCGCCCCGAACGGGTACGCGAAGGTCCGGCAGGCGCGCCCCGTGACCGCCTCGACACCGGCGCGACCCTTGGTGACCTCGGCTGCGAGCACCGCGTCCGAGAGCCCGCGCAGGTCAGGGTGCGTGAACGAGTGGCAGCCCAGGTCCATTCCCGTGGCAGCAAGCGCTCGGGCGTCGTCCTCGTCGAGGAGTCGCCCCGCCGGACCCCCGATCTCGTGATGCTGCGCGCCCCAGAGTCCGGGATTCACGTAGAACGTCGCGCGCACCCCGCGGCGTTGCAGGACGGGAAGGGCGACCGTCAGCGCGTCACGCCAGCCGTCGTCGAACGTGAGCACCGCGGTTCCTCTTTCCGGCACTCGTCCCGCTCCGGCGTCCACGAGCTCGTCGGCGGTGAGAAACGCGTACCCGAGTTGCTGAAGCATCCGGATCTGCGACTCCAGGTGCTCGGGGGACATCACGAGCCCGAGGCGGTCATCCGCCGGCGGGTTGTTCACGCCGTGGTAGGCGAGCACGATCGGGCGCAAACGCGCGCGGGGAGCCATCGCTAGGCGGCGCGGGGGGTCGCGGGTTCCAGGAACGGCGCGAGCGGCTGGTCGGCGAATTCCGGGAGTGCGAGAGCCCGCACGATCCGCTCGGCCGCGGCCCTCCACGTGAACATGCGGGAGCGCTCCAGCGCCCGAGCCCCGACGAGCGCCGCGACCGAGGGGTCGCAATAGTCGAGCATGGCGGCGAGCAGGCGCTCGTCATCGCCCGGGGCCACGACGCAGCCTCCGTCCCCGATCAGGTCGCCCGACCCCCCGGCGCTCGACCCGATGACGGGAAGGCCGGCCGCCCCCGCCTCGATGTAGGCGATGGCCGACGCCTCGTACTGCGAGGGCATGACGAAGCACGTGGCGGATTGGAACAGCGACTCCACCCGGGCGCGCTCGCCGGGATCGTCCATCCGCAGGACGCCGTGCCCGTGGACTCCCGCCTGTTCGATCGGGGGGTGTCCACCGACGAGGTCCAACCGCGCGTCCGGGTGTCGCTCGCGGACGCGCGCAAAGACGCGCAGGAGCCCCGCTCCGTTCTTGCCCTCCCAGTCCAGGCCGACGAACAGGAATCGCGGCGTGCTCCACGTCCGCTCGACCGGGCTCGGCTCATGGTTGCGTCCGAGGCCCACGGCGTGCACCTTCGTTGCCGGCACGCTGTAGTCGCGGACCACCGACGTGGCCGCCCAGGGCGTCGACAGACAGCAGGCGGTCGCCCGGTCGTACGCGGTGCGCTGACGGCTCACGCGCGACGCGATCGCGCGCTTGGAGAGGATGTCCCAGCCTGGGAACCCCAGCTCGATGGCCTGCGGGATCGTCAGGTCCTCGAAGGTCGCGACCGGAAGGCCCGCTGGAATCGCGTAGCCCGTTCCGATCTGGACGATCGCATCGAGGTGCCCCGCGCGTCGCACGTTCGCGTTCGCCGCGGAGCTCCGCATCGCAGCGAGCGCCGGGGAGAGCCGTGCAGCTGTCCGGGCGCGCCGGACCAGCCGGCGCGCGTCCTTGCCGGGCCGCAGGTGCGCAGCGGTCAAGGCGCCAAGTGCCGCGGTCTCCAGCAGTCGCGGCGGACGGGCGTCGATCCGCCTCACGTCACAACCGAGCTCCGCGAAGCCGCCGGCGAGGCCGCCCGGCGTGCCTGACCAGGTGCCGCGAGCGTGCGGATCTCCCGGAAACACGATCCCGATCCTGGTCACGTCAGGCTCCGCCTGTGCCGGGGTCGGCTGCAAGATTCGGCGGTGCCCCCAGACGGTCGAGGCAGGCGCTGACCGACGCGGCCAGCGCGCCGGCTCCCGGCATGTCACCTGCGCCGAATGACGTGGCATCGCCGTTCACGGTCGAGATCACCGTGGCCAGTTCCGACTCGTCCTCGACGAGTGTCACGAGCCCGCTCGCATGCAGGCGCTGCGCCAGCAGCAGCTGGTGGTCGTCGACGGCCTCGGATCGGTCAACGCGCCGAGGCACGACGATCGGGCGGCGTTTGCATTGCCGGGCGAGCATGATCGAGCCCACGCCGGCGTGGCAGATCACCACGCGCGCCTCGCGCATGCGTCCCGCGAGCTCGTCGAAGCCGAGGAAGGCCTTCCAGTCACCCGGTCCTGACGTGATCGTGGACGAGCCGTACTGGACGAACAGCGGCTCGCTCGTCTCGAGTTCCGACACCGCTCGGACGAGTCGGTCGAACGGCTGCTCATTCGTGCCGATGGTGACGACGATCATGATCAGTCGGCGAAGAGGTTGCCGGCGAAATGCAGGGCCGGGTCCGTCGCGGCGAGCTCCGGCCACTGCACGTAGACGCGCTCCGCCACAGGGCGGATCATGCGGGCGCTGAGCGACAGCTCCTCGATTCGCGTGACGCTCTCGACGTAGATGACGGGGACCCGGCAGAGCCGCGCGACCCACGCGTAGGGGACCGCGACGCCGGCGCCGGTGGTGACCATCGCCGACGGCCGCTCGCTGCGGAACACCCGGACCGCAAGGCCGATGTTGCGCAGGAGGTTCGGGATGTTGCGGTTGGTCGGCCCGAACGCGCGGATGACACGCTCGCCCGCGAGCAGGACGCGGGCATCGGCCTTGTCGAAGGTGACCCACAGGCGCGGTCGCCCCGCCCAGGCTGCCGCGAGCGTTTGGAGCTGCAGGAGGTGACCACCCGTCGAACACACGAGCAGCACGGGACCCGCGCGCCGGGCGGACGTGCGCTCACGCATGCTGGGTCACGTCGGGTTCGATCTGTGCGCGCTGGGCGCTGAGAACGTCCGCGATGCGCTCGGCGGACCGGCCATCCCACAGCGGGCTGTCGCACCGCTCGCGGGCCCGCTCCCCGAGCGTGATCTCCGCAAGCTCCCGGGGGTCCTCGCCGAGGAGCAGGTTCGTCCCGTGCGTGAGCGTGAGCGACTGCTCGGTTGTCGCGCCCAGTGTGAAGCAGGGCACGCCGAAGATGGAGGTCTCCTCCTGGATGCTCCCGGCATCCGTGACGACGGCGCCGGCTCCGAGCTGGAGCGACAGAAACGGCAGGTAGGGCGCCGGCTCGATGCACAGAACGCCGGCTCGGGCGAGCGCGTCACCGGCGCCGATGGCGGCGAGCCGCCCTCGCGTGACCGCGTCGACTGGGAAGACCACCGGGACGGTGCCCGCCAGCTGCACCACGGACGCCGCGATGCGCTCCAGCCGCACGGGGTCCTCGAGATTGCGCGCGCGCAGCAGCGCCAGGAGGACGTACCGCTCGCGTTCCTGGCCGATCGCGCGCCAGTGGCCGAGCTGCTCGGCCTGCGCCTCGTGACGATGCAGGAAGTCCACACGGGTGCTGCCGACCACATGCACCCGCCACGGGGCGATTCCCTCGGCGGCCAGCCGCCTGGCGTCGTCCTGGTCCTGCGCGAAGAGCGTCTCGCAGATGCGATCGGTCAGAACGCGGTTGACCTCGTCTGGGGTCGACCAGTCATCCGATCGCATCCCCGCCTCGAGGTGCGCCACCGGGATCCCCAGCTTGAACGCGGCGAGCGCGCAGGCCAGCGCGGCGTTGGCGTCGCCCGAAACCAGCACGCTGTCGGGTCGGTTCTCGAGCAGGACGCGCTCGAAGGCGAGCAGCGCCCGCCCCGTCTGATCTGCGTGCGTGCCGATCCCGATGTCGAGCGAGCGGTCGACGGCAGGCAGGTCGAGGTGCTCGAGGGCGTCCTCGTGCGCCCTATCGGGATCGGCACGGCGGTCGGCACGGACCACGACCTGCCGGAACGCGCCGCGCCGCGTGAGTTCGGCGACGATCGGGGCGAGCTTGACCAGGCTCGTCCGCGATCCCGCGAGGTGGACGATCGTGGCCGTCGTCTCGGGAACCGAGCCGCGCAGGGTGCCCGGGCGCGAGCCCGAAAGCGATCCGGAAGAGAGGGAGCTCGAGGTCATGGGGCTGCGGCGGCTGACCATACGGCGCGGTCCGCCACCGCGGGCGCTCGAAGCGCCGGATGCTCGCCGATCGTCTAGGGGCTGACCACCCGCACGTAGCGTGCGGGCGTCCTTCAGGACAGTGCTTCGGCGTCGTTGCGCAAGACGTAATGGGATACGAGGACGTCGGCGGCGCGCTCGCCGGCTCGGCCGTCCCAGAAGGGGATCGCGGAGGGCGTCGGCGACCACGACGTCGGCCGAACCGTCGCGAGCGACCGGGGGTCATCGCCGAGCATGACGTTCGAGCCGTGCGTGAGCGTGATCGACCGGTCGGTGCTCGACCCCAACGTGTGACAGCTGACCCCGAGCGCGCACGCCTCATCCTGGAGCGCACCCGAATCGGTCACCAGCGCACCCGCGCCGGAGTGAAGCGACAGGAAGTCCCGGTAGCCGAGCGCCGGAACGAGCTGTACGCCGCTCGCCTCGAGCGCGTCGAGAACACGCCTGCTGCTCGGCTCGCCGAGGACGCGCGGGGGCAGTGACAGCAGCACGGGCGTGGAGGTGGCGAGGTCCGCCACGGCGCCGGTGATCGCGCTGAGGCGCTCGGCGTCGTCGAGGGTGTCGCGCGACGTGAGGGCCACGAGGACGTACTCGCCCTGCTCGACGCCGAACGCGCGCCAGCGCGCCAGCGCGTTGGCCGCTCGAATGGTGCGCCGGAGCACGGCGACGGCGGTGCTTCCCGTGACGTGGATCCGCGTGTCCGGGATCCCTTCTGCGGCAAGTGCCGCGCCGGCCTCGATGGTCGGTGCGAGCAGCGTGTCCGCCATGTGATCCGTGAGTTGGCGGTTGATGTCCCGTCGCTCCCGTCCCGTCGAGCGAAGCCCGGCGTCCAGGTGTGCGAGCGCGATACCGCGTTTGGTCGTCGCAAGCGCGCACGCGACGGTGGTGCTGCCGGATCCGCAGAGAACGACGAGTTCCGGCAGCAAATCATCCAGGAGCCGCTCGAACGAGACGAGCGTCTGCGCGGTCTGTTCGGACCCGGTGCTGTCGGCGACGCCCAGCTCGTGATCGGGCGGGGCGAGCCCCAGGTCCGCGAGCACCGACTCGAGCCGCCGGCCGTCCTTCGGATCGCTGACGTCTGCGACGACCTGCTTGACCGACGTCTGGGATCCGAGAGCCGAGATCACCGGGGCGAGGCGAATGGCACCGGAGAGGCTCCCCACGACGTGCAGGAACGTGGCGCGATCATCATCGCGCGTTCCGGCTCCGGTGACGAGACGAAGCTCGCCCAGGTTCGGCGTTCGAGGACCAGTCATCTGAACCGCCGCGAGCGTAGTCCGGAGCACGCTCCGAGGCGAGGATCGAGCGCCGATTCCCGACTATCGTTCAGGTCCGCCGGATGAGCCGTGTCGCCCGGGCGGCGTCAGTCCCCCGGCTGGAGTGCGGCCCAGCGCTCCCGTGCCTCGTCGATCGCGACCAGCGCATCCTCGCGGGAGTACCAGCCGTCGACCATCACGTGCTTGCCCTCGGGCTGCTTGTAGATCGAGTAGAAGTGGCTGATCTCGTCGCGCAGGAACTGCGGGAGGTCGTCGAGCGTCTCCATCTGGTTCCAGTTGGGATCCTCGAGCGGGACGCAGCAGACCTTGTCGTCGACGCCCTTGTCGTCCCGCATCCGGAACAGCGCGATCACCTTCACGGGAATCACGCAGCCGGGGAACGTCGGCTCGCTCACGCAGACCATCGCGTCGAGCGGGTCGCCGTCCTCGCCCAGCGTCTGAGGAATGAACCCGTAGTCGGTTGGGTAGACGACGGACGAGAACAGAAAGCGGTCGAGCTTGATCGCCTGCAGCTCCTCGTCCCATTCGTACTTGTTGCGCGATCCCTTGGGAATCTCCACGAAGCAGTGAGTCATGAGGAATCGCGATACTACGCGCCTGTGACCGACGATCTCGCCCGCCGCTCAATCGACACCATCCGCGCGCTGTCCATGGACACCGTGCAGAAGGCGAACTCGGGGCACCCCGGGCTGCCCATGGGAATGGCGCCGGCCGCCTACCTGCTGTGGCAGCGCATCATGCGCTTCAACCCCAAGGATCCGCACTGGCCGGATCGGGACCGCTTCGTCCTGAGCGCCGGGCACGGCTCCGCCCTGCTTTACGTGATGCTCCACCTGAGCGGCTATGACGTCTCGCTCGACGACCTGAAGAGCTTCCGCCAGTGGGAGTCGATCACGCCGGGGCACCCCGAGCGCGACACGGTGAACGTCACGCCCGGTGTCGAGGTCACGACGGGGCCGCTCGGGCAGGGCTTCGGGAACGGCGTCGGCATGGCGCTCGCGGAGCGCTTCCTGCGCGAGCGCTACGGCCGCGACATGCAGCACCACAACGTCTTCGGGATCGTCTCCGACGGCGATCTCATGGAGGGCGTCGCCTCCGAGGCGGCCTCGCTCGCCGGGCACCTGCGGCTGAGCCGGCTCGTCTACCTCTACGACGACAACGACATCTCGCTCGACGGGCCGACGGCGCTCTCCTTCAAGGAGGACGTGACGAAGCGCTTCGAGGCGTAC
>Ga0209023_10001305_pt1 | contig 33864 bp, 39 predicted proteins | sample LakOneMetagenome_FD_187468 | JGI IMG/M metagenome (GOLD analysis project Ga0209023, IMG submission 187468) | Freshwater and sediment microbial communities from Lake Erie, Canada (SPAdes) (version 2) | ecosystem: Environmental > Aquatic > Freshwater > Lentic | place: Lake Erie, Canada...
CCAAGCCACCGGACTACTCGCCGACTCGCCCTGGTGGGTCAAAGCAGCACTCGCCGCCCTCGGCCTCGCAGGCATGGCCACACCAGTCATCGCAGGAGCCCGCATCAGCCGGCGCCGCCGCAACACCACCGGGCCACTCACAGCCAAAGACCGGCGCATGTTTGCTGCCGCCCTCGGCTTCGGCGCCTTCTTCTGGCTCGCCGTCATGGCCGTCAGCTCACGCGGCCTCATCAACTTCGGCCGCCACACCCTCAACTGGCACGACGGCTGGGAATACCTCGTACCCCTCACCCTCGACGGGGCGGCTCTCGCCTTCGGTGTCCTCGCCTTCCGGGCAATCAGCAAAGGCACCAACCCGGACCGGGCGATGCGGATCGTGTGGCTCGCCACCGCAGCATCCGCCGCCATCAACTTCGGCAACGAAGCAGGCGGCACCGCCGGCTCAATGCTCGGCGCCGGATACCTGGCGTTCATGTCCTACCTGTGCATGGCCATGTTCCACGAGTTCCTGCACCAGTTCGAGGACGCCAACGGTGAAGGCTGGATCAAACGCGACAACCCCAAATTTGGGATGCGCTGGCTGACCTGGCCCACCAACACCGCCTGCGCCTGGTTCGCGTGGCGGAACTACCCGCCAGTCGCAGACACGCTCGCAACCATCACCAACGCTGTCAGCCACCTCGAAACGGTGCGAGCAGCGAAGCGAGCGCGCCTTGCAGAACGATTCGCCACCGACGAGCGCGGACCGGCCCTGCCGTGGCAGCGGATCAACCAGCTGCGGCAGGTTGTTGAGGAGCAAGCCAAACGGCTCGACGACTACCGGGCCGACGCCGAAGCCAACTGCCAATCGCTTGCCGAACATGGTGCTGTTGTCACGGAACTGCAAACAGCCCACGACAACCTTGCAGCGAACGCCGCCGCGCTGGCAGCAGACAAGCAGGCGCTGACGGTGGCGCTTGCAGCGCAGGAAGCCGCCGCAGCCGCCGCCATTGCAGAGAAGGAATTCGCCTACGAGGAAGCTGCCAAGGCTGAGCAGCAGTTGCGGGAGTTGGCAGACAAGCTTGCAGCTGCCAATGCGCACCAGCAGCAACTGTCAGCTGCAAACGCTGACCTTGCAGCCAAGGCAAGCAAGCTGCCAGACCCTACCGACGCAATCGCCCGCAAGGACAGTGCGCCCGCCAGCAAGGCTGCTGCCAGGGCAAACAAGGCTGACGTGTCAGCAGTGAAAGCTGGCAGTCAGGCCGAGGAAACCGTCCGGGTGCTGCTCGCCGAGTACAAGCGCAACCCGAAGCGCACCAACCAGGAAGTTGCTGAGGCTGCTGCCATCAACGTCTGGACAGCCAACAGGTACATGGCGCAGGTGAAGCGCATGGCAGCAGAACCGGCACCGCAGCAATCAGAACTGGCAAGCCCTCCGATGTTGCCGCTGCCAAACCCGCGCACACCTGCCACGGCTGGCATCAACGGCCATTCACATGCCAAGGAGCAAACCGCATGACTGCCACTACTGACCGTCCCGCCGGCGAGCGCCTGCCCGCCACCAACCGTGCCGGAACCGCAGGAGGCGCCATCCGCACCTGGCTGCTGATCGTCGCCGGCAGGGCCTGCATCTTGATCGCCGCCTACATGACCGCCCGAACCCGATAAGGAGCCTGAGCTGCCATGACCGAAGCCGCCGCCCACGTCTACCGGCCCACAGCACGGCCCCGACCGGCCGGCGCACCCAACCGCACCACAGACCTACGTCTCATCACCGACAGTGATCCTGAAACCTGCAATGCAGAACCAGGAACACCCGCCGTTGAGCGTGAAACCTACTTACGGCGCTGGTCAGAGCTGAAATCTGCAATCACCGACAGTGACAGGTGGGTGAAAGTTGGCACCGCCACAATCGCCTACTTCACCCCACCCGCAGTGTTCACCGACCGACCTGCGTCCCTCGCCGAACTCGCCGCCTACGCCCGCACCGCACCCTGGACAGCCCAGCAGCATGTGGCCAAGCCGTACACCGACGAAGCCACCGGCAAACAGGTCAAAACCGGTCTGATCCGGGCCGCCGGGATTTGGTACTACCGGGGCGTCGGCTACCCATACACGGTGTGGTCCCGCTACAAGGAATGGATCATCCAGCGGCCCGGTAGGGCAGTGCCGATCCTCCTTGTCGTCAAGCTTCTCGCCTCCACCAGCTACGGGCAGTGGACGGTCGAGCACCTGATCACCCCAGCAGTCCACGCCGTCATGTGGGTCCTGCTGTAACCGCGCACACCATCAAACCCAAAGACATTGAGGAGGTTCCTGTGGCTAAAGGAAAGGGCAAGAGTCGAGGTGTCAAAGCCCTCGCCTGGATTTCGATCGTGCTCGCTGCGGCCGGTGGCGCTGCTGCCACCCCCACACCTATTGGCACGTTCATCGGTTGGCTGGTGAACCTGCCGCCGGTCTGGTTCGCGCCGTCGCTGCTGTTCGTCCTGGCCGTCATCACCGTCCTCGACCCGGCACTCGACGGTGTACCGAACTGGTTGGCTGTCGCTTCCGTGATCGTCATGCCGTCGGTGGCGAAGTCGGTGGACGGGAAGCTCGGCACTGCGGTCACCAACCTCAGCAATGAGGTCTTGGCCGCCACCAATGAAATGTTGGGGGACTGGCTACCGCAGTCCGTGCCGGCTTTGGTCGCCGCGATCGTGTTGATCGCCTCGGCTGCGTTGATGGCCCGTCGGGTTGTCCGCAAAATGCCGGGCGGGGCGATCGCCTGATGGACCCGGTAACCAGCTGCCTGCTGTTCGCGTTCGTGATCATGAAAACGGTTCGGGCAATCAAAGTCGACCGCGAATACGCCAAACAAGGCATCGTGCCACCCAGCTACCGGCTCGCCGAACGGCTCCTAGAGAAGCGCAAAGCCGCAGGCACCGCCGCACCCGACGCCACAGTGAAGTCGTACGGGATGCGCGGCTACGCCGGACAACGCTGGCGCGCAATGTGGGAAGACCTCGGCGAGCAACACCTACAGACCCGCGCGGCGCAGAAGGCGGAACGAGACCAAGCGCTCGCCGCCGGGGAGCCGGCGCCACGTAAACCCGGACTGCGCGACGGAGCCGCCGCCGCTTGGCGGTGGGTGATCACCCCCATTGGTGAGCACCAGCCCACACCCCAGCCGGTACGGCCAATCAAAGCCTCACCGGCACCCGCAAGCCCCGCCCCGGCTGCGACCGCTGCGCCGCAAACACCACCGCCAGGCCCGCCAGTAGACCGGGACCCGGATCCACAACCAGACCCCTCAGCAGCCCAGCCGTCGACCCCCACAACACCCGCAACGAGAGAGAAGGAAGCCAACATGGCAACCACTGGTGAAGTAACCGGCCTGTCCTCCGCCATCGCCTACGCCGAAGCGATGGCCAACGCCCACCGATCCCACGCCGGCAGCGAAGGCTACGTCGCATCCCTCGCCAACTTTGAGGTCGGCCAGGGCGACATCGAAAAGGTGCAGTCCGCGATGGAGGCATCCAACAACGCCGCCTCCATGTGGGCCGCCGCCGCAGCGTCGATCAAGGAAAGCAACAACGCCACCAAGGAGGCGTACATGACCTCACCGAACGCCGGCAACAAGCAGTTCGCCACCCAGGAATAGCGGCACCGTGGGGCGGTCGAGCGATCCGGCTCGACCGCCCCACCACTTAACGGAAGGAAAGAGCCGTGACCGTCACCGTCGACAAGCCGACCGAAACCCCGGACACGGCCACCACCACCCCCACAGACCCGACCCGCCTCGCACCCAAAGCCGCCCCCTACGCGGCCATCGGCGCCCTCATCCTCGCCGCCGCCGGCCTCCACGCAGCCAAAGAAGCCACCGAACACGACGCACTATTCATTGCCGCCACCGCAGCCACCACCGTCGTTATTGCTGTAGTGGCCGCAGCCACCCTCAACCTGCGCCTCGACGACAAGAAAGCAGCACAACGCGCAACCGCATTCACCGCCGTGGCCGCCGTATGGCTACCAGTGGTCACAGCCACCGGGGTCACCCTCAACGCGGTAGGTGTCCTCACCGCCCTCGGCCTGGCCCTGTCCCTGCACTGGTTTCGGAAACGCCGCATCCCCAACAACACCCCCACCCGACCCAAGAACCCAATGTCCGAGCCGTACACCGCCCGATGGGTCGAACACATCGCCTGCCAAGGCGGGCCACTACCCGGCAGCCAGCTACGAGGCTGGCAGCCCATCCCCGCCGGTGACCGCTACACCCTCGCCCTCGTGCCCGGCAGGCAGTCCATCAACACCATCTTCGGTGTCCTCGAAAACATTCGTACCGGGCTAGGTTTGCGCCCCGAACACGACATGATCGTCGAAGCGCACCCCGTACTAGCGTCATCGCACATCCAATTCACGATCGTCACCCGGTCACCCGTGCGCGAATCGCAGGTGTGGCCCGGCCCTGGCGCCTTCAACCAGCAGACCGGCCGCGTCAACCTCGGCCCGTTCACCGACGGTGAAGGCGTCGCCAGCTGGAAGGCATACACCGACAACCGGCTGTGGGGCGGTTTCCTCGCTGGCGGTACCGGCTCCGGCAAATCCCGGATGCTCGAATCGGTCGCGTTCTCCCTGGCTGCTTCCGACAGCCACCCCACCGTCATCTTCTTCGCCGACGGGCAAGGCGGTTCATCGTCACCGCTCATGGTCAAATCCGCTGACCTGGCCGCCATCACCCACGAAGCCATCCACTCCATGCTCGCCGGCATGTACCTGGTGATGCGGCTACGGCAGGACGAAAACCTGATCGAAGACCGCGAAGGATTCGCCCCCACCATCGACCGGCCCGGCCTGCTCGCATTCATTGATGAGTGCCACAAACCGTTGTCGAAGATCGAAAACCCGGAACTGGCCGAACACACCCAATACTTGGCCGCCACCATCGCCCGCGAAGGCGGCAAAGTCGGGGTCGGCATCGTCCTCGCCTCCCAAGAATCAACACTCGGGGCGTTCGGCGGTGCCGGAAACCTGGCCGAAATGCTGCGCTCCAACCTGCTCATGGGCAACGGCATCATCCTGCGCAGCAAAGACGCCAACGCCAAGCAGGTCTTCGGCGTCGACATCAGCCCCAAAAGTTTCCCCGAACTCGCCGGCTACGCGTTCTGCGTCGACCGGGAACCGGGCGGGCGTAGCGCGCCATTCCGGGGCTACTACGTCACCGATGAACAGCGCCAATATTGGCCCGGACGCATCGACTGGAAGTCCCTCGATCGCGGTGCCGGGAACGCATACGGACCCGACTACGGGCGACGGCGTGAAGTCGTGACCGCAGCCAAGGAGGCCGCGCGGCTACGGGTGGAGGCACGGCGGGCCGGGCGCCCAATCCCCGACGACCTGTCCGAGCGGGCAACCCAACCGCCCACCGCCCAGCCTGCTGCCGTCGGGTTCAACATCATTAACTTCCCGACCTGGCAGACAACAGCCGCAGATAACACCGACAGCCGCCCGGCCGCAGAACTCCACAAAGGGCATCGTGCCGTGCTAGACCAAATCGCATCCGGCATCACTTCACCGGCGGCACTCGCCAACGCCACCGGCTACTCCGAACGGCAAATCCACAACCTGCTAGACGAGCTGATGGACGACCACACACTCGTCGAGCGGGCCAAGCGCGGCACCTACGTCCTCACCAAGGCACGGGAGACACGCAACTAATGATGGGAAAATCCCACGCGCTCAGCGGCGCCACCGTGTGGCTAGCCGGCTGCGCAACGGCGAGCGCCTTCGATAACCATCCCGCCGCCGCGACCATCGCAGTCGGCGCGATCGTCACCGCCGGATCATCACTGCTACCCGACATTGACCACCCAGGCTCGACAGTCGCCCGAACCCTCGGGCCGATCACCCGCCTACTCGCCGGCGGCATCAACGCCGGAGCGAGCGCTTTGCGAGGTGCCACCTGCGGTTGCTGCACCAGGAAAGGCGGACACAGGGCCGTCACACACACCGCAGCATTCGCTGTCAGCATCGGGTCGGCGGTTTCGCTGCTCGGCTGGATCGCTGGCCAAACAACCGCGCTGGTCATCGCCGGCGCACTATCGGCGCTCGCAGTTCGCGGGGTGTTTAAGCGGCGCACCCGTGGCATGTTCGGGTCGCTGCTGGCGGGGGTGACGGTGGCCGCCCTAGCTTCGTTTCTTCCGGCCCCGCACGGCTGGTGGTGGATTGGTGTTCCGGTCGGGCTCGGCTGCGCCATCCACGCCATGGGGGATGCGCTCACGTACAGCAGGGTGCCGTTCCTGTGGCCGATCCGCCTCGCGGGCTGCCGTTGGGCGCCGGTCGGCATGTGGGGTCCGCTGCGATTCCGCACAGGGGGAGTAATCGAACTGTGGTTGATCGTTCCCGCCATGATCGCTGCCGGCGGCTATAGCCTCTACCGGCTGGCATAGCGACCGAAGATAGATCCACTAAAATCGCTAAAATATGAGGCTATGAGACTCCCCTTGGTACTGGCCGCCGCCATCGGCGTCACCCTCCTCGCCGCCGGCTGTGCCGGTGAGCCGTACAACAAACGCATGGCGTTCCTCGACGAGGTGAGTAAGCGGGGGATCGAGTACCGCGAAAATCTGCGAGCGCAGAAGACAGCCCCATCTGCGGCAGCCTGCGAGATCGGCTGGAAGTTGCTCGACGCAAAGGTTCCAAATGACACTGGCGATCCTGTTGCCGGACCTACCCGCGAATGGGAGGCGCAGGCCAAGGAGGGGTACGTAAAAAGCTGCATGACGGGGGAGATGAAACCCAAGCCGGACCCGTCAGGGGTGAAAGCCGTGACACCTGTCCCGATCCCCTCCGTCGCGCCAGTCAAGTCGGCGTGACCGCAGCGCCCGCAGCTTAAGAACAAAACATGCCTGAGTGGATCACCCGCGTCACCTTCCGCAGCCTCGGCGACCGCGAGCCCACAGCCGTGTATGAAGCCACCGCTGACCGTGTGGCGGCAGTCGGCGGGCCAGGCTACGACCACCGTGTCACCCCGTCCGGAGACCTGCTTGCTATCGAGACGTGGTTCAACCATGAGGAGCCGCTGCCGGCAATTCAGGCCGGCATGGCGGTCGCCGATCTGGCGTTGGGGTTGTGGCAAGGCAGCCTGCGGCTGCACAGCATCGAATGCCGGCCAGCCCTAACCGTTTGATCCAGCACGCAGGCAAACGCAGAAAGCCGCCCTCCACCCTGACCGGAAAGGTCAAGGTGGAGGGCGGCTATCTGTCGGCGATATATTCGATGTCGCTCTCATGCGCCGGCCATCGATGCCGCAGGCCCGATCCGCCGGAATCTGATGTGTCAACCGCGCCGAAGGTCGTAACCCGTACGATCCCTGACTCTGCGGCATCCCGGTTAGCTTTGGAGCCGACAATGATGCCTTCACTTCGGGAGTGATCATGTTCCGCAGCGTTCTCACCAAATCGACCGTGGCCGTAGTAGCCGGCTTTGCGACCATGACCGCACTAGTCGGTGCTACCGCCACCCCTGCGCTCGCCGCCACCAGCCTGAAGGGACGCATTGTTTGCACGACAGGCCGAGTGGTTGGAATGTGGGTCGACACCAATGCTGGCGGGGCGGGCTGGGCGTCATGGACCGCAACCAGTGACCCCTACATCGCGACCTACTCGAAGGGCATCCCGTCAGGTGCGACAAGGATCTCCGTCACCGCAGGCTGCGGCGGGTCGCCGGCAAGCTGGGGAGGCAGCTACCCGGGCTCGATGAGCGTCGGGACTGGCGCTTTCGTAGCCGGTAAGGACTGGTCCTGCGGACCGTCGTCCTTCGGGAACCGTTGTAGCTAACGACTGAAAGCGCCGCCCCCACCTGGACCCGCAGGTCAGGGTGGGGGCGGCGCTTTGTTGTGCAGTGGGAAACCGGGGCCGGGAGGGGGACACGCCTACGACCGGCCCCGGAGCATTAGGGAAGCACCTCGACCGGGCCAGACATCGGCGACACCTGGCCGCGAGTCAGCAGCGCAAACACCGCCAGCACCAAACCAGTCAGCGCGCCAACAGTGGCGTCCGGGACGTGCAAGTTGTACTGGGCCAGCACCGCAACAGCGGCAGCAATGACACCAGTGAACGCGGCCGGCGCGAACGGGCGGGTAGCCCACGCCATCACACCCGCCGATACCAGTGCAGCGATCGCGGAGGCGGCACCAGCGGACAGGCCCGGCACGCTAGTGGACGCGGCGAACGTGAGCAGGCCACCGATCACGGCGACGATGAGGGCCGGTTCGCGACCAAACACCTTGTAGATCATCAGGAAACTCCTTAACGTTTTTGGGCAGCCGTCATCGGCCGCCAATTGCGGATCAAGAGGAAGGAAAGAAGGCTGCGGCTACGGGTGGGCGGCCAATGCTGCTTTGATCTGCTGGATTTCGTCGCGCATTGAGGAACCCCCGTTAGGTTTAACCTCATGCTCAATTCGGCTGATGCGGTCCATCACCCCGAGGCGTTCAGGCACACCAGGGCGGGCAGGCTCACCGATCCAGTCGTCCAAAAACGATTCGATCTTCTTCCATGTCCGGTACACCAGTCGTCCTCCGACGCCTAAAACGCCGGCAGCGCCGCCGACAACGGTCACAGTTCCGGCAGCCTGAACAACATCCACGAATATGCCCTTTACGGTTGTGCGCCGGCCACTCCACGTCGCCGGCCGTTTGTTTCGGGTCGGCTTCCGGGCCGGTCAGCTTGCCGCCGCACCAGCGGCCATGATTTTGGCGAGTTCCACCGCGAGCGCACGCTCATCAACAGCACCGGCCTGCCACGACTGAACCACCGCGCGCACCGCATCCAGCTGTGTCGACAGAACCGTCATCTGCGCGGCCAAACCGGCCACGCCGGCAGGCCCGCCCAGCACTGCAGCCTCAAACAGGTACGACCACAACGTCTGCGCCGAAATGTTGGTGTTCCATGGCGGAGACGCCGACGACAGGCGCTTAGCTGGCCCCGCCGCCAGCGCGAACGGGGCGGCAAGAGCCTTCTGCACTGCGGCAACAATCTGCTCTTCGGTCACGTCAGAACCTCCCGGATAGACAAGGCTGATCAGGTCGGCGACCGAACCACGGAATGCGTTCGCGTCGCAGGTGACCTGCGATCCGATGCGGGTCTGTGACCCGTACTGCCAAATGGCCGGTGTCTGCCCCGAATAAGGAGCCCACCGGTAATCGCCGTCACCCGTGTACGCGGCCCGGAAGGGGACACCGACAGCGTTCACATACGCGGACGCCCACAGCGGAAACCCCAAGCCGCGAAGGGTGTCGCCGTACAACCAGCGAGGCGCATAAACGACCGGCCGGAACCGGCCGCCAGTCCGCTCAACCAGCCGGTCACAAAACTGGCGGATCTCAGCCAGGTTCGGCGCCCGATCCATGTACGGAAACTTTTCCGCATCCACCTGCAACAGGAACGGGCCTTCACGCCAACCCGGCGCCTGCTGATCAAGCAAGGTAAGAAACCGGTCAGCCTGCGTGATCTGGTTGCCGGGATGGTTGACGTAGTAGGCGCCCAACACGGGCACCACACCGCGCGCCTGCCCCCACCAGCGGGCAAAAAACGGGTCCGTGTAGTCGACGCCCTCACCGATTTTGTGGGTCGCGAAGCTGATACCGGCCGCGACCGCAGCTTTCATATCGACCGGGCCGCGACCGTGATCAAAGTTGGAAATATCCCACCCGAAGATGGCCACAGTGACCTCCTGCCGAGTGGTGTGGTTAGGCGACAGCCCGGACGGCCAGGACTTCAACAACCACATTCGAGCCGGCCACCGTGGAACCGACCTGCGTGATGCTGGTAGTCAGATAGGTGCCCGCTGGCCAAGCCGTAATGTCGGCGTTCGTGACCCGACCCGAACTGTTAGTGCCGGCCGCGATCGTCGGCCGGTTTGCGGTGGTGGTGAAGATCGTCGTGCCGCCCTTTTGCACATCCACGACCAGACTCGTACCTGTAGGGGCAGTGCCGGCCGAAGCCCACACAGCCACAATTTCCAGGTCTGCGCCCGTGTTGTTGTAGTAGCGGCCACTGACCTGACCCGTGGCTGCCGTGCCGTCCTTAATCCACCGGTACGGAATACCGAGATCCAGATAGCGGGCTGCCACAAACGAGCCAAGATTGCTGGCAGTCATCAACTGGCGCGGACCGGAACCGGCCTGAGCCCAAAGCTCAAACACGCCATCAGGGCCTTGGAACATGGGGATAGAGCCGACCGCACGGCCGTCCGTGCCGTCCGACGTGGTCACCGAAGAGATCGCACCGCCGGACATGTCCAGCAGGTCCGTCCACTGCGTGCCACCAGTGCGCGCGTTGTAAAACGTGACCGTGGTGCCGCCCTGAAGGATGGCGGTATTACTCGCACCGACGCCGACCGAGAAGTCCTGGACAGCGTCACCGAAATGGAGTCTGGTCAAAGCGGTCGACGCCCCCAACATTTCCGAATCGAGGTAGCCGGTCTGCTCCGCAGTGACGGCGTTGGCATACGTGCCGTGATGGCCATTGCCGGACGAGTCGACCGCGACCGTGGCGCCGTCGGCCTCGTTCAATTTCCAAAAAGCGACAAGTCCGGTGGCGAGGGTCGTCAACACCTGCGTGTCATAGGTGCCGGCCAGGCGCGCCGTTTGCAGGTTGGCGATCTCCCCGTCCGTCAGCCGGCGACTCCACATCGCCACCCGGGCCACCGAGCCCTGAAAGTAGCTCGCCCCATCGCGGGAACCGACCCGGAAATGGGCCGAGCCGGCAGTTGGAACAATGTTTGGCCCGCCCGTAGGTGACTGGTCCAACAGGTCGTTGTCGCGCGGTAGCCCGTCCTTAAAGATGCGGACCGTTGTCGCATCCCACGCGCCCGTGACCATGAACCAGCCGCCCGGCAACAGGTCGTCCTGAAAGTAGGAGCCGTTACCCAAACCGCCGGACGGGTTGAACGCGTAACAGGAGCAGCGGTTGGCGCGGTTTTCGCTGTTGCCCCGCTGGTACATGCGGAACGTGTATTCCTGATTACCCGAAACCCCGTATGTGTCGCCCTTGCCCATGTAGTGGACATAGTCGCGGGGAGCGGCACCCTCCGCTTGCGTCATATACAGCGAATCCGGGCGTACCAGGGCCACAATCGTCAGCTCATGCGTCGTAGCAATCGAGTAGGCGGCGTTGTTGCCCAAATCGACGTACTGGGTGGCGCCATCAAACAGGACACACGAATCCGGAACGCCCTTCTCAATCGGGCGAGTGTCCGAAAAAATGTTGTTGTCGAAGATGGTGGCCGACGTCGGATCAAACACGCCAGGGTATGCGTCCGCATCAACGCCGATCTCGTCCATCCAAAACGCGTTAACGCTCGCCGCGTTGGAGGTGACACCAAACCGCCACGTGTCCACGTATCCGCCGGTGTTCTTGTTCGCGGCGCTCGTCTTAGTGTCTGTGGGGGTGGTGGAGTCGAACGTGTTGAAATATTTGATTTCCATCTGACCGACCGACGGGTCGCCCACGATTTTCGCCTCGACCCGAATCCACTGATTCAAGGCGATCGAGTTCGAGAACTCATCGATGGTTCCACCGGCGGCGTCGAGAGTCCGCAAATGGCCAGTCGTGGTGATCAAAATTCCGGCACGCGACAAGCCGGCACCGACCGCCGTGAACAGGCGATGGTTGGCTGCCGGCAGCGCCGTCATGTACAGGTAAAACCTGATGTAGCTGGCGGTTAGCTTTCCCAGGCGCGACGAGTTCCAGGCAACAAACGGAGTCACCGGTGTCGCGCCGGTCGCCACTTTCATGGACAAGACGCCGTGCGCAGCATGAGTGCTGCTGAACTGCATCGTCGCCCCGGTGCCGACAGACACCGTGTTGAAACCGTCACCCGACATGCCGCCCGAAAGGGCCTCGGTGATGGTCACGCCATCAGTGCCACCTTCAAAACTGTTGATCGTGGGAACAATGGCGCCCATCTACGCCCCCAACGTGTCGTGAAACCAGGTGACAGACAAGGGCACATCAGCCGTCTTGTTGCGGGCCGGGCGCAGCAACGCACGCGCAACTGTGTTCCCCGACGTACCAGCACCAGAGGCGATCGGGTTTTCGTTGGTAAGGACAACCTCAACGATCCCGCTCGCCGTCGCCGTACCGGCAGGCCAAGTGCACCTGTAGGTGATCCGCCGCACCGAACCGACAGCCGCCGAAGTCGGAAAGCCTGGATCAAACGCTTTAGTCGAACCAGCCACATAGGCGCCGAGAACCGCATCCGCGCCAGTCTTAGCTGGCTCATTCGCGCCAGTACCAAGCCGCATACCGGTCGGGGCGTTAGGGGCGCCAGTGATACCAGCCCCCCGCTCCGCATACATTTGGTCACCAGAAACGGTGATCAAGTTGAAAAACTTGACCCGCTCCACAGCGCCAGTGATCGGATCAGTCCACTCGGCGTAACCCCAGCCGCGCATGTGGGTGGAAGAACTAGGCATGATCAGCCCCTTTGTGCATGGCGAAGGAAGAGCCCGAAGCCCTAAAAAGTTGGAGGAGAGGCGTCCGCGCTAGGGGACAAAGAACACCATCGGCGGCACAAAAATGTTGCGACCACTAACCAAGTCGCCTTCACGATCAGTGACAGTGATCTTGCCGGTGGCCGAAATGACCCGCACCAAACACTGAGTAACGGTTCCCGAATTCGTCCAAAACTGGGCAGGAGAACGGATCTCCGCCGGAGCCGACGGCCTAGCCTCAACCGGCAAGGTGCAAATCACCGAATCGGGCGCAGTCCACAACAAGGTGGACGTTCGCGTCGCCGAAATGCTTGCAATAACCAGATTGCCTTGGCGCTGATAGGTGAGAATCGACGCATCCCAGCCGCCGCCATTCGGCATTGCAATCTGGCCCGAATCGCGCCACTGCATCACCCACCGGCCGCCATCCGACGTGACGATGCCCTTGTAGGCGATACCGGTGTCGTACTCGGTGATCTCCAGATTTGATTCCACCGGCGGTCGGGTCGACGACCGGCAGGCGATACCCGAGGCAGCCACATACCAGGCCTTCTCATCCACTTGGCCGGCAGTGATCGTCGTAGCACCAGACGGCACAGTGACCGCGGCAAGCGGCAAATCCCAATATCCGGTCGTGCTGATAGTCGTCACCGGCGACGGTGCGCCTCCACCAGGACTACCGGTGATCACATACTCGGCCACCTGCCCGGTATTGCGATCCAGCCGCAACACCACCAGGTCAGTGCGCACAGAACCCGACGAGTTGGCGGTGATCGTCAGCGTGATTTCTGACGAGCCAGAGTCATAGTGTGCGGCCCGGACAGTTGCCTGCCGATTCGCGCGCACCTTGACATGCAGGCCAGTCGAATCGGCATACACCATCGCCGACAGGGCAGGGGTGCCGATCAGGCCAGAAACGATTCCTGGCGCCGCAAGCTGCTCATACTCGACGGTTGTAACCGCCCCGGACGAATGTCCCGGATTTGGCCATGACGACGATGCCATCGTGAGCCTCCAAACCGCCCACAGGGCGCACAGAAACGACCGCGCAAAGCGGCAGCAGATCGGGGTGGGGGTTAAAGGGCGCCTTCGATGGCGGCCAAACGCTGGTAAATGCGACGCAGCTCGGTAGCCTTGCCGTCGGCGAGAACAGCCGGGTCCACACCGATCAGCGGGGTAACCACCTCACCGCGATCTGGCGTCACCTTGATGTCAGCCCCGGCGCACACCTGCTCCAAAACCAGGCCCGAAGCGATCACCACCGACACCAAATCACCGGGCAAAACGTGCAGCCCATACTGCTGATCCGGTGTCTCCTTCGCTGTGATCGACACCGTGTACTTAGGTGCACCATCGGCCAGCGCTTTGTCGCCAAGTTGGTCCAGTTCGGTGAGGTTCGCCGCACTGCGCCCGTCGACGAACAGTTCCCGTCTGCGCCAGCCCGCAGCGTGAGCGGCGGTGTTGACGCGTTCGCGGATGATGCGTGCCGGCCCGGCGGTTTCGTCACCGACGATCGCGACCGTGCACGTTGGGGCGGTTGGTTCAAAGTTGAGGGTTAGCACGTTGCCGAAGTCACGGCCGTACCAGACGGTGCTGGTGCGGTCGGTGGGCTGGTAGACGCTGACCAAGGTCCCAGTGCCCATCAGCTGCACAGCGCTGACACCCAGCCCGTTGCCGCCGGCCAGGCGGGACACCTCACGGATGGCATCCATGAGTGCTGTAGCTCGGGTGAAGCTGGTGGACACCAGCACCCCGGACATAAGGCCAAGGTCGGGGCCAAGAGTTAGCCCGGAGATTTGGCGGGCAGCAATGGCGCCCGGCCCACAGTTCAAGTTGATGAGGGTGCGGATGGCATCCTCAGGGTTGGCATTCGAGATCGCATACTTGGCGACCGTCTGCGCTGTTGAGGCGTTCGCCGGATCTGGGTACACGTTCACGTCGGCGAGCTGCGCCAGGTCGTCGGCGAACCGGACCGTTAGCGTGCCTGGCCCGTCAGTGCCGTCACGCTCGGCTGCGTAGCCGAGTGGTTGGGATTCGATCGGCCCCGACATGGCGATTCGCGTGTCAGCCTCATCCGAGTCCCGCACGGCCACAATGCGCGCATCAGGGGTGTTCACAGCATCGATCAGGTCCGGGTTAGGGGTGACCGTGACCTGCCCGAAACCAACCTCAAGATGGCGTGGCCCGAGCGTGATTTCGCTATAGCCGGGCTTGCCCAGTGCAGGCGACCCGACACCGATCGGGTCGCACAACACGGTGCTGCCGGTCTTGTCCACGACCAGCAGTTGGTAGTCGACGCGGGCCATCGCAGCCCCCCATCGGACTGCTCAGGCGGTCTCATACTCGGTGTAGAAGGTGGCTGTCACACCCGTGGCCAAGTTGCCGCTGCCAGCAGGCGCGGCGCCGGTGACGGTGAACGTCACATCGGATGTTGATTCGGCGTCCAAACGCCACGGCTTACCGGCCGGCAAGTTCATGCTGTTGATCAGGTTTTCGCCGGACGGGCCGCGAACCTGAATGGGCCGCGAGTTGATCGTCAACACTTGACCGGCCGAAAGGCTGTGGGTGATCGTGAACGACTCACCCCGGGTGGTGTTCGTCGCCGTCAACGAGGACATCGGGCCGCGCACCTGCCACTGCGGCCACACATCCGTCACACCAGCATTCACCATCGTCGTCGCACCAAACACGGCACCAGACGACACAGTCATGTACGGGGACAGGAAGCTCGACGAAGTTTGCTGCTCCCGATACACGACCGTCGGGTTGACGTCCCGCCAGAACGGGCGCGGGCAGTAAAAGTTGATGACCGGTGATGCTTCAAGCCATAACCCGTCGCCGCCGGTGTCGCCTTCGAGTCCAGACGAGTAATAGGCCAGGATTTCCCGCGCCGTACCGTCCGGGCGGGTCAAACGCAGCAGGCCCGGACCGCGACGGCGGGTCATCGTTATCGACGCCGTGACCTGCCGGAACGCCCCCAACAAGGTCAAGTGGTTGTCGTCGCGGAAACGCAACGGCCACTGAATCGTCGACTCTTTCGGCCGCACATATTCGACGTTCACGCCGCCGTCAGGATTCGCGGTCGTCACAAAATCGACCGGAGCCGCCCCGATGCCGCCAACCGCGTCCAGCGTGTGCCAAACCCCGTCCGGCGGATTCAACGCCAAAACAGTTCCGTCGGGTGCAATCCACTCAGGCACATACAGGCCGCCCGGGGCCGGCACCACAACCACAGGAGGCGTCGTTGTGGTGCCGGAACCGGAGTCGGTTGGGGGAGTGACAGTGACTGGGCCGGTGACGAACGGCATTCGGCCCCCTCACCTAGCGGCGGCGGCCGACCCTTGCCTGCGCATCCATCTGCCGCATGAACCCTTGAAGCTCAGACATGGACAGATCGGCTGTTCGAGGTTGGACGGTGAGGTTGTTGTTCACCACCTGCGGCTGCTGCGATCCGCTGCTGTCGTTGGGGACGTATCTGCCCCCGTACCAGCCAGCACCGATCGACAGCAAATCTTGGCCGCGTTGTCGATCACCCAGCCTTGGCAGGAACATTTCCCCACCCGTTTGCGGCTCCGCGAACCCATACAGCGGGCTGCTGCCGCCGCCGAACATGCTGGCGTCACGCAGATTCGTCAACCCATCGGCGGCCATGTAGACGCCGCCCCGAGCGTTCGAGGTCAGCGTGATCTTCCCGTACGAGGCCATCAGCTTCTTGACCGTCGCCGCGCTGTATCCGTTGTGCACCAGCGCTGATTCGATCTGCTTCACATAGTCGCCGTACAGCTTCGAGGCCAACTTTTTGCTGCCCGTCTGCGCGAACCTGGCCTGTGCAGCCTCACCGGCCGCACCCAACGCATCAATGATGGAGCCGAGGTTTTCGCGGCCCTCCGGGCTGCCCATACCCACAGTTGGGGCATTGAGGCTCAGCTTGTCACCCAGCTCGCTGATACTGCCTGCCGCACCGATAGCCGACTTGGCGTACGCGACGTTGGCGACACTGTTCACCGGGGCCGCGAATGACGGCCGCTGGCTGTACGACATCAACTGCCGGATCGTGGCCGAGTTGATTTTCTGCTGCCCGAGCAGTGCCCGCAGTCGGGCAATGTGCTTGTCGTAGACGGCATTCGCGGCGGTGACCGAACCAGTCTCGTCATACTTGGCCTTGGCCGCGTCCTGGGCGCCCTTGATCACAGACAGGACCGAGCGCAGATTTTCGCGGCTCTTCTCTGTCGAGAAGCCGAACGCCCGACCGTTGTCTTTGATCGCCTTGTTCAGTGCGGTCAAACCGTCCAACGCTGAACTGTACGAGTCGGCGAACCCGACCCGACCACCACCGCTTGACGTGTCAGCCGGCGCATAGTTCACCAGCCCTGTCGCGGCGGCAGTCACACCGCCACGAGCCATCGGCACAACCTTCTGCCCATACCAGCTAGCGGCCGTATCGAGAATCGAGATCGACCGCTTCTTGTCTCCCCGTTTCGGTACGAACGCCTCACCACCCGTCTCAGGTTCGGCGATCATGTACCTGCCGGGGGCCTTCGGGCTGTAAATGTCGGCAGCCGACAGCAGACCATCGCGGGCGGGGGTATAGACGCCACCCCAGCGGCTCGGAATCCGGCCAGCGCCCGGGAGCCTCACATCTTTAGGCGCCCCACTGTTGTCGTACTCGATGTAGGCGTGCGCCCTGATCTCGATCTGCCGGTTATGGAATGCGGCCATGAACGCCTCAAGGGACGCCCGAGCAGCACCCGTATCCACCCGCACATCCGTGTACGCGCTCGGCGGCATCCGCGCCAAATCACCGATCAGAGTGTTGATCTGGGCATCAGAAAGGCCAGCATGGTGCATGACCTTCTTCAAACTGGCGATCTGACCGTCATACGCCTTCGTCGCAGCCCGAATCGAGCCAGTCTCGGCGAACCGCTTCTGTGCCGCATCCGCAGCCGACTTGGCCGCGTTTTGGATGTTGATCCGATTCTCAAGGGCCGCCTCAGAGTTGCCCTTGATGGCCTTACCGTTCGATTTGAAACCCTTGGCCACGTCATCGATGGCGCGCTTAGCTTTCAACAGCGCCTCGTCAGCATCCAACGTGGCGCCGTGAAGCTCATTCCACACATCGATCAGCGAGGTGCCCTGCGATGTGGCAGCCTCCAAACCGCCAGCGAGGAGGTTCGCGTTGTCGGTGGCCCGCTGCTCCGCCTGCGCCTGCAAATCGGTTTTCGCCGCACCGTCGGCCATCGCCTGCTGAAGGCCAGGCAGCTTGTCCAGCAGGTCGCTGTAGTCGATGCCAGTCTTCGACGACATATCGTCCAAAAACTTGGCGACATCCTTGTACCGGCCAGCCTCAGCCAGCGGCGTCAACGCCTTGTTCAGCGCCTCAAAGTCGGCGGTTGCCTTCGTGACGTTCGATCCGGTCAGTTCCTTCTCAAGTTCCTGAATTGCCTGACCGGCCAGCGGAAGCTGCTCAAAAAATGAGGTGGTGCTGTTGGAGCCGCCAACGTTCTGCAACGTTTGAAAGTCGGCGTACAGGGTTTCCATCTGGCCGTGGAAGCCGTTGAGGCTGTTCAGGCCCGACGCGAGACTCCCGGCAGACCCGAACACGCGGTCCAGTTCGCCGCTAACCTCACCCGTTTTGCCGAGCTTTTCGATGGACTGTGTCAGCTTGTCCACGTCGGCGGGCTTGTCAGCCAACTGGCCAAGCACATAGTCGGCGGCTTCCAGGGCGATGAACGCGGCAGCGGCTTTACCGGCAGCTTTTCCTGACTTTTCCAAACCGGCGGCGGCCTGCTCGCCGGCAGGTCCGGCCTTGCGAAGTTCCCCGAGCACGTCGGCGGTGGTGGAACGCAGTTTGATCCACGCAGAGCCCAGCAGCAGGGCGCCACCGGCGAGACCACCCAACACTGTGACAGCCGTCAGGATCGGGGCCGGCACAGCGCCGATCGCATCAACCAGACCGTTGAGGCCCTGCACCAGCGTGCGCAGGCCACTGTTGGCGCCCTCACCGGAAGTGATGAACATGGTTTCCAGCGAGCCGGTCAGCTTCTCAACATCACCGGCGAGGTTGTCCTGCTTTTTCGCTGCCGCATCCGCTGCCGCGCCGGTGTCGTTGACTTTCGCCGTGTAGTCGGCGATGCCCTGCGCACCCTCCTTGTACAGGATGTTCGCCGCCCGGAACGCGTCCGACCCGAAAATGGTGGTCAAGGCAAGGTTCCGCTGCTCCTGGTTGAGCGGCCCAAGCTTGTCATGCAACTGGCCTGCAAGGTCTTTGATGCCCACAAAGTTGCCGGCAGCGTCGTATGCGGAGATGCCGAGCTTGTCCATCGTCTTGGCTGCCTTGTCCGACGGTGCGGACAGTTGCAGCAGCATCTGCTTGTACGAGGTGCCGGCGTCCGAACCGCGCAAAGCGTTGTCGGCGAACGCCGACAAGGTGCCGACAGTCTCCTCAGCCGACACGCCGTAGGCGGCCGAGGCGATACCGCCCTGCGCCAGCGCCGCGCCCAGCTCGTGCACGTCGGTGGCCGACTTGTTCGCCGACGCCGCCAACAGGTCAGCGACATGCCCAGTCTGGGAAGCGTTCAGGTTGAACGTGGTCATCGTTTTCGCGGCGATGCTGGCGGCTTCGGCCAAGTCCAGATCGCCGGCAGCAGCCAGGGACAGGGCGCCGCTCAGCCCGCCGCTGAGGATTTCCGCCGAGGTCATGCCGGCCTTGGCAAGTTCTTCCTCGGCCTGCGCCGACTGTGTGGCCGAATAGGCTGTGTCCTTGCCAGCCTGCAATGCGGCCTGGCGCAGCTGGTCAAGCTGGGCGCCCGAGGCATCAGCCACGGCTCCGACCTTCGACATTTGCTGCTCAAACTTGGCGGTAACCGCGACCGCACCAACGAAAGCAGCCGATAGAGCCAGCCCGGCGTGGGTGGCCTGCGAGGCAACCGCGTCCAGCTTCCCTGCCTTCGCCGCCCGACTTAGCTCGGCCGTGAACCCGGCGGCGCTTGACCGGGCTTGCGTCATGCCGGTGGTGAACCGTGAAGAGAAGGAGGCGGCGGCCCGGTCGGCGGCGGTCAAACCCCGGGCGGCCGATGCGGCAGCAGCAGCGGTGTCCTGCAACGGCTTCACCGACGCGGCCGTCGGCGTCACCTGCCGAGTGTTGATCTTCGCCTGCTCATTGAGCTGCGCGATCAGACCCTTAGTTGCCCGCTCTGCCTTACCCAAGCCGGCGATGTACTCAGCAACGTCGGCGCGGAGCTTCACCGAAATGGAGTGGTCAGCCACGAAACCCACCCCCAGCCGTCATCAATGGAAGGGGCTGGGAGTGCCACGCGGCACCAACTTCACCCGGTGGATCAGGGCGCGCTGGTCCTTCGCATACATGGGGTCGTGCTGGATTTTGTGCAACGCCGAGCAGCGGTAACACTCGGCCGGCGGCTGTGCCTGGTAGACGCCGACCCCGCGCATGTTCGCTGGGTCGTTGTCGACGTGAGTTGTTTCCGTAAGGTCACCGCCGCACTGGCGGCACTGGTGGCCTTCCCACAAGTCGTAGGCGAGCATGGTGGCCTGCTGCTGCTCGTCCCACTCCACCTCTCGCGTAGTCACCGACCTCACCAGGCGACCCTTGCGGTCGTAGGTGTGTCGGGTGACCTCGGCAGGCTCCCAGCCGTCGAACCTTTTCAGGCTGACACCGAGGGTGCGCGCCGCCTTTACGCGCTGCCGGAACTCGTCAGAGTCTTTGAGGCGAGCCGCGAGAAAGGGACCGACACCTCAGACCTGTTCAAGGTCCAAGCCTTCGTGGCGATCGCATCGAACTGGCTGTCGGCCAGCTTCCCCTTCACCCCCTCCGCACCCAGCAGCGAATCCCAGTCGTCATCGTCGAGGACTGGGGCGACCACGCTGCGCCGAACAAGCACCGGGAAGAACGTAGACGTGTTCACGCCGATCGCGTCCCGGTCATCGACCTCACCCGTCGGCTGCTTGCGCGGCGGATGCTCATCGAGCAGGGCCCGCCACTGCCTGCGGTCCAACGCCTCAAGGGTCAGAGTGAGGGACGCGTCGCGCATCTGACCGCGCAAACCCTCAATCTCCTCCGAGATCACCCGCGCCTGAGCGCCCGAGGTGAGCATGCCAGCGTTCGGCTTCGACAGCTCCTCAGCGAGCGCCGCCTCCAACGTGTGAAAGTCGGCCAAAAGGTCGCCACGCAAACACACCGACACCGTGTCCCGAGGCAGCGACGCCCCCGCAAGGAGGGCCTTAACGTCCTGGCCTGCCATCAGGCAACCACAACGTCGCGCTGCGTCTCGCCGGTCACAAACATTTTCTGCATCATCGTCAGCAGGCCGTTGGCGGTCGGCGGCTGCTTCTGCTGCGTGCCGGCCTTAATCCGCCACACATCCACGATGTCGCCGGCAGCGAACGCCTGGCTGTACAGGACACCCCAACGGGCCACAATGTAGCCGGTCGTGCCCTTCGGCAAAGCCAGCCGGGCAAGATCGTCACCGGCGGAAAGGATGTTGTAAACGTAGGTCAGCTCGATGCTGTCGGTGTGACGGCCCGGCTGCTCAAACACCTGCGTCGAACACAGGCGCGGGTCGGTGACCGTCTGCTCATCGGTGCCGGTCTTCAAACCATCACCAGTGATGTAGCAGGACAGGTCGACGCTGGTGCCGGCGTTGATTTCGGCTGCGGTCGGGTTCGCCGAGTCGGCGATGGTAGTGACGAAGCGGACGGCCAGGTTGCCGTCGGCGGGAACACTAATCGACTGTGACATCGGTGTTGTCCTTTTCGGGGTGTGCCGGGCTCACAGCCGGCGAAGTGCGAGTGGTGGTGTTGCGTCGCCGGGATGCGGGCACGGCGGGGTCATCGACAGGCGGGGGTGTGCCGGCCTTGGTGACGTTGTGGAGGCTGCGGCGCGGCTGTGCCCCGGCAGGCAGGTCCGGCCAGCGCGGGTTTTCCAGCGGTGTCATGCCGGCCCGCAACGCGCAGGCGCGCACGTCGTACTGGTGGCCGGTGTGGTCATCAACCACCCGCACCCACCGCATCCGGTCAGGGATACGGCTCATCGGCGGATCACCGCGCGGGTCACCGAGGTGGTCGCCGACCATGTGAGGACCGCCAGCCCGGAGGTCGGGTCCCGGTAAAGGGGCAGCAGGGGGATTGCCTTCGTCACCCCGGCGGCGATAGTGATGACCTTGTCCGGGTAGGCGTCACCAGAGTCCAGGTTTCCGGGCACCGCGATGGTGACCGTTTTGGAGGACGCGTCGCCGTTGGTGACAAGCAGGGTGCAGTGCTCGCCGACCTCGGCGGTGTCACCGGACGCGGCAGCGCCCATCGTGACCACAACACCATCTTTGATGGCCACATAGGTGGTGATCTGAGACATGGGGGTGCTACTCCTGGGGTGTGGAAGTGAAGGAGAAGAAGACGGGCACGCTGAACACCGGCCTTCCGTTGATGCGGACCGTTTCGTCGCGGCGCGGAATGTCAGGACCGCCCGGCAAATGGCTGATGAGGCTGGTGTTGCGGCCTTCGATCAGCGGATGTTTTCGATGCAGCGCGGCCGTGCAGCGGTCGGCAGCGGCCAACGTTTCGGCGATGTCACGGCCGACGACGGTGACCTGAAACTTGGCGTGGGCTTCCCCGCCGTAGCCGGCCAACGTGACCGTCAGCCGAGACGCGGGAGCCGCCCAAATAACCAGGTAGGGGAGCTGCAGTTCGCTGTCTGGTGCGGTGACCTCACCGGCATAAACCGGGTATGGGGTGCTGTCTTCCAGCAGGTATTGGATGGCGGCCAAATGGTCGCGGCTGGGATCACTCACCGCAGCGGCCCATGCTTGGCGAGCACCAGCTCTAGCGCCGACACAAAGTCAGGTGTTGCCCGGTCAAGGGCCGGTCCGAGGAAGGCGTGTGGCGCCATCCGGGCGGTGCCGTGCTCAAGGAATGGCGCGTAGTGCGTTTCGGCACCAACATCAACCTCGACGGCAGTGCCGCGCAGACGTGGCTGTTTCGGGTCCAGGCCGATCGAGTCGCGGGTCGCACCGGTCTTGTAGGGCACGAACTGCTTCGCAACCTGCTCGACCCGCAGCGCGGATGCGGCAACAATCGGCACCACAGCGGGCCCGATTTCCTTCGCGGACTGGGCCATACCGTCGGCCAACCCGATCAGGTGATCTACCCCGTCGAAACGGACAGAAATCGTCATCGGCCGTCACCTCCGGCCGTTGCCCTAGTTGCGCGAGGCATGTCACAGACGGAGCAAGACGACGCTGGCGATGTCGAAGAGCAGCTCAGAGCACCAGCGCCGGTCGTCGCCGTGGTGCTGCTGATCGCCGGGCTCGCCGCGTACACCGTGTTCAAAGCCGCAGTTGGCTTCGGCCTACCGGGCCTGATCGGCGGTGCAGTGATCGCCGCCATCTACGGGGCGGTCGGCTACTCGGCGTGGAAGGGGCAACGCAAAGCGATCATCGGGGTTTGTGTCCTCGGCGGCCTGGCCGTATTCGGGGGTTTCGCAGGAAACCCGGGCACGCTCCTGTTCGGTGCGCTCCTACTCGGCTGTGCGCTCATACCCGAATCGGCGCGCGCCTGGCTGGCCTAACGGTTCGTGGCCGGCAACAGATCGCAGTACAGGTCCTGCTCCCAGCGCGTTGATCCACGCCAAACGTCAACGACGGTGAGCTGCACACCCACAAGATTCAGATCGTGTGCCGCACCAGTCACCGTCACCACATCGTTGACCAACACAAGCAGGCTGCTGGCAGGCAACGTGACCAGATAGGGCACCTCATGCACCTGCCGGTCACCAACGTCAGCGGAACCATTGGACCGGCCTGCCCTGCGCTGCACCCGGCACCGGCCGGCATAAATGCCGTCAGCCTCCACGTACACGCTGCGGCCGGTCGCCTCATCAAACGCTGTGGCGTGGCTCGACGGCCGGGTGATTGCGCACTCGGCCGTCTGCGTCTGCGCGATCGTCGCCGCATGATGCACCTGAAACAGGGGGTGGATGATGCGTGTACCTGGCAGCGGCATAACTCACCCCTACCGCTCTAAAGGTCAAGGTCAGCCCAGGCGGGCGCGGGCGGAAAAGCAAACGTAGGCAACAGCGCCGACTCGCCCTCAACTCGGGCTGCTTCATCACGAAGCCGGCGGGCGCTCGCCATCAACGACTGCGCCACCGCCGGCCCATCGGTCTGCAAATCCTGTGTCGTGATCTTCTTCGAGATCAGCGCCTCAGATGAAGCAATCGTCTCCAACGCCAGCGCCGCACCGCGTCGTATGCTGTCGGATTCCACCGTCAGGAACGCGGCCACTTCCTCGTCGAGGAACAGCAGATTGGCGGAGTCGGTGTCGCCGATCATCAGCCGCACTTGTCCCACTGGGGTTGTCAGGTCGTAGGACACGTTCATCTCCGCAATGCTCGTGGCGGACCTCGGGCGGGCTGACTGGACTAGTTGAGGCCGGCCCAATAAAGGACAGCGGTCGACGACTGGGTGCCCAGCGATGGCGGGGCCGTCGTCGTTAGTGACGTGTTGGCGGTCGCGGCCCTAAAGTTCGGTGCGGTGCGGCCAACGTTCAGCAGCAGATCGTCCAGGGATGCGCCGCGCGCGAATGTCGGGCCGGTGGTGCCGTTGTACCAAGCACCCACGTAGTAGTCGCCGGCCGCCAACGTGTACGGGCCACCAACCAGCGGCATCGCCTTCAACGTGGGACTGGCGGTGGTCCAAGCCGTGGACTGGTCGGCGGTCTGCCCAATCAGGGTGCCGGAACTGTTCCACAGGGCCGCATAAGAGTTGGTGAGAGCCGACCCCACCGACGTGAGGCACATCAGAATGTTGGTGCACGAACCACCAACCGGCACCTTCAACCGCCACACCCGTAGCAGGCCCTGGGTGGCTAGGGCGGTGCCTTGGTGAAAGTTGCCCGGGTTGTACGTCCAGCCCAGCAGTGTTGAGTCCGACGGCACCCATTCGTAGCGGGCTGTAGTCGACGGCATGGTGTGAGTGGTCATGCGCGCACCCACGTCGGGTCGCATTCGATCGTGTACGCCAGGGCCGCATCAGAGATCAGCTTCACCGTGACGGCGCCCAGCGCGGTACCGGTGTCGAACGGGTTGTCGATGTGCACCGCCCCCAACACCGGATGGCAGTCGTTACCGGCCACAGTGGGTGCGGTGCCGTCCAGCCGGTACCAGATGGTGCCGGTGCCGGAACGGTTGATGATGTTGATGCCGCCCGGATATGTGGCGGTGAGCTGCAAACCTGTAGTGGCGACGTTGGCGGTCAACGTGCCCGAGAGTGCTTCGGCAGCCACAACCGCCCCCCTTTCGTCGGGTTAGCGGTTACGGAACGAAGTCGCGGGTTAGGGGCAGCCCCGGCAGCCGGCACACAAGTCCTGACTGCCGGGGCGCATCCCCCGGAATGCCCGCACACACAGGGGGTGTTTGAAACGTGCACAGGCCGGCCGCGTGAATCACACGAGACGGCCCGCACACACGGTGGCGTTAGCTGGACAGAAGGTCCCGGACAGTCTTCTTGCCGTCAGGGCCGGCGAGGATCTTCTCGACCTCGGCACGGTCCAAGCCCTGCCCGACCGCAAAGTCGGCCCACACCTCAGTGGAGGCGTTCAAATGCGGAGCCTTCACAGGCATGTTCGGGGCAGGGTCGGCTTCGACAACAGCCGCCACGATCGGGGCAGGCGGCGGCGCCAGCTCGGCAACCATCCCCGCACCCAACAGATGCGCAGCCTCCGGACAATCAGCCGGAATCAGCGCACCCTTCATGACCAGCTGCTTCACCAAGCCGTACGGCGAACTGGTGGTGGCGTACACACACTCGGCGGTGACCTTCAACATGCGGGACATGTCAGCCGCCCTAGCCCAGCGACCCAGTGCCGGTGATCTTCACCGCGCACGAAGGTTCCTGAACAATCGGCACCGTGATCCGGCGAGCCCAAATGTCCCACGCGTCACGCTCATCGACGCGCTGAACCTTGAACTGCAGGCCGTTGTCCATCGACGCGTAACCCGGGTCGACCTCACCCTCATCAACCATCGCACCGAGCATGGTGGAGTCGTAAACCCACACATCATCGCTGGGCAGGTTCGCCACAGCGGTCGCGATGATCGTGTACGGGCCGAGGTTCTCCATCAGACCGCCGTACACCGGGTTTTCGACAGTCTCCCGACGCCGCATAGCAGCGATGGCCGGGTCGGTGATCAGCATCGCGTACTTGGTGGTCGACATCAGAACGGCGTCGGCCTTGTAGCCCTGGTTCTGGTCGACGATTTTCGCGCCGGCCTTCTCGACATCCCGGAACGCAATCGCCGACGTGTTATCCCATGTGGTGCCCGCCGCAGAGGTGGCGGTCACAGCCGATGCCATCGCCGAGGTGGCCAGCCGGTCAACCTTCGAAATGATGGTGTTGGCGACCTTGCGGAGGGTGCGGTCCAGTAGCGACGCCTGGTACACCTCACGCTTGATGGCCTCATCGGTCAGGCTGGTGGCCTGACCCCACTTCGACACAGCCGCCAGGGCGGCAGTACCGGCCGAGGTGGTGTCGCGCGGGTACTCCGCACCAGCACCGACAGCCTCAACGCTGCGGGTGTTGAAAATGGATTCGGACTGCTCGTACAGGACTGCTCCGCCCGTGGAGCGGATACGGCCCGTCAACAGCTGGTCGGCAATGAACCGCTGCTGCGGGATGGTGCGCAGGTACCGCTGCAGGTAGGTGGGCTGAAGAAGCAGACGGTCAATGGTCAGGTTGTTACCGGACAGCGTCGGGGCTGCCGGAGGGTACGCACCGGGCACGGTGGCGTCCTTTCAAAGGGGGCGGCCCGGCTTCCGGGCACGACGAATAGGCCCGGCACCCGTGATCGGGTGGGGCCTGAAAGAAAGAGGTGTGGAGAGTGGTGGCGTCTGCGGGTGGGCGCCTAGGTCAGGCGGGCCAACCTGGGGCTAGGCCCGCCTGAACCTGAGGGGATGGTTTAGAACTGCATCCAGGTGACAGCGACCGTGTCAGCGGCGGTAGTCAGGGCGACGCCCAAAACCTCCCGGGCCTTGTTGATGTCCGCAGCCAGAGCCGCGGCAGCGGCCGGCAGGGTGGCGACCAGACCAGAAGCGGCAGACGCCAACTGGTCACCAGCCGTGACACCACCACTGTTGACGGTGATGTGGACCGGGCCGCGCGGCACATACGTGACCAGTGCGCCGGACGCGGCGTCGTGGCAGGCCACACCCACCACGTTCGCGGCAAGCGCACCAGCCGGACCGACCGTGCCGTCACCGGAAACGATCAGTAGCTGACCGGCAGTCACAGTCGCCGACGTGGTGCCGGTGATCTGATCGGCGTAAAGGAACTTCGCAGCGTAAGAGCTGGGCATTAGAGGGCCACCTGCTCCCGGTTCGGGTCGCAGATCGCGGCCATGATGCGGTCAAAGTCGTCATCAACAGCGGTCGCCTCAGCAGCACCGACGGTGCCGGTGGCGGTGACCGGGACAGCGGTGCCGGGGGCGATGCTGTTGAGGATGTCGGTGATGACAGCCGGTGCCTGGTCGTAGCGGCGAGCCCAGTCGGCCCGCTCAGCGGGGGCGATCTTGCCGGCAGCCAGGGCGGCCTCGATGACGGAGGCCCGGGTGGCGGCGGCTTCGTTGGCGCGGGTGCGCGCAACCTCGGCAGACAGGCGCTCAATCTGGGCGCGCATCTCGGCGAGCGCCGGATCGACAGCGGCCGGCTGGCCAACTGTTACCGGGGTGGTCGGCTCGTCGGCCGGCACATCCTCAGCGTCATCTGCACTGTCGGCGGGGGTGGTGGGGGTCGCTTCGGCGGTTGCCTTCAGAGCGTCGAGGGCGGCCAGGATGGTCGCGTCGTCGGCGTCGTCGGGCAGGCCGAGCCGCGACCGCAGATCGGTCGTAATGGTGGACACAGGGTCCTCCTCATTCGGTTCGGGGATGGTCACCGGCTCGGCGGCCGGAGTCTCAGGGGTGTGGATGAGCGGCCCGGCAGCAGCCGCAAGGGATGCTGTGGGTGTGGTGATGCGGGGGGCGGGTGCGTGGGCGCGGCCGGCGTAGGCGTAGATCGACAAATCCCAGCCCGCTGAAGGCGCAGCACTGTCAGGCTTCGCCTTCGGAGCGTCGGCCTGCACCTCGTGCATCAAGCCCGCCTTCACCGCCTCGGCGGCCGAATACCACGTCTCGGCGCTCATCGCGGCACGCCAATCCGCCTTGTCACCCCCAGCGCGGGAGGCGTACAGGGCGGCCATGTTTTCCGACACCTGCGTCAGACGTTCGGCGACGCCCGCCAAGTCGGCTGCGTTACCGAACGCGACACAACCGGCGTCGTGGATCATCACCTCGGCGTGCGGGGCGATGATCCTTTTATCGCCGGCCATCGCAATGAACGAGGCAGCAGACGCGGCCAAACCGTCCACGTAGGTGGTGATGTGCGCTTTGTGATTACGCAAAGACTGGTAAATCGCGAGCGCCTCATGCACCATGCCGCCGGGGCTATTGATGTGCACGTCAACACTCGACGCGTCCAGGGCGTTCAGTTCGGCGATGAACTGTTCCGCCGAAACACCAAACCAGTCGTCGATCACGTCGTACAGGAAAATTTCGGCCGCGCCACTGCCGGCGAGGGCGGTGATGCGGTAGCCGGGATTGGTGCGCTCACCGAGCGCCTGCGGTCGCGGCCCCCGGTTGGGGCGTCCCGCCAAGATTTCAGCAACGTCCAAGGGGTTCACTTCCAGACAGGATTGACGCGACCTCGGCACCGGCCACCCCCGGCGCACGACTTGAAGCCGATGACCGGGTAGTCGGCGAGGGCCGCGTCGAGAGTTGAGTAGGTGTGGCCGTCGATGGACGAACAAGGCAGGCAGCGGTTTTTGTCGTTGACCTCTTCAGCCGTCCATCCGGTGATGAGGCTGTCCGCCTCAGCGGCCTGCATGACGACGGTGCGGCCAGCGTTTTGGCCAGCCGACAACACAGCACCGGCCGTATCGGCAACCACACCGGTTTGGGCTGCGCTCATCGCATCCATTGCTGTGCGGGCAGCATCAACGGCACTGTCACCGAAGTTGACCAGTGCCGCCTTCGATGCGGTCGCCACATATGCGGCAGCGACAGCGGCGGTGAACACTTCCGCCGCCGCGTGCACGTCCGGCTCCGGATCGGCTGGGTCAACGGTGTGACCTGCCCCGGCGGCCTCGGCAACAAGGCCGTCGCGTGCCAGCACGGCAACATCAGTGGCTTTACCGCCAAGCACCGCATGAAGGCCGGCTAGGACGGCTACACCGACAGCAAGGTCGGCCAGCCGCGACCGGTCATCAGCGTCAACGGCGGCCTGCACTTGTGTGGCAAGGTCGTCCACCATCGGCTGTGCTGTGTCCGGCCACTCCGCCAACAGTTCGGCCTTCGCCTGCTCCCACTGCTGCTGAAGCTCATCACCAGACGAACCGGCAGAAGCGAACAGCCGTAGTTGCCCGGCGCTCGCCTTAGCGGTGGGGCGTCGGGCCTGCCGTTTTCCCGGCAACACCGCCGCAGGCTTCGGCACAGCCGGCGGAGCTTCTGCCGGTTTCGTGTCAGCGCCCGGGGATGGCGTGGCTGTCTTACTGGCCGGCGGCGTCCACGGTGTTTCCCGCTCCGGCAGCCGATACTCGCGCCGCACCCACGCTTCAAGGCCCGGATCGGCCGACAAGGCACCAGCGGACATCAACAGCTGTAGTGACTGGGCGGTGACCTGACGCTCCGAGCCAATACCCGAAACAACAACGGCCGGTACAGGCTCGTCCGGACCCCAATTCCAGGCCACCAACCGGGCCGCGATCTGCCGGGTTGCCACATCGGCCAGCTCTTGCGCCTGCGTTTCCAGGGCCAGATGCCACGAGTCCATGAACGTTTCGCCCAGAGCACGTGACCCGGTGGCCGTGGTGCCAAGGTCCAAATGTTGCATGAGGGCGGCCCGCGACATTTCCTGGTTCAGGAAGTTGAGGAACGCGAGCGTGTCCGGAGTTGAGCCGGTAAGGCCGACCAGTTTCAACGTGAAGCCGGGCGGCAGTGAACCGCCGGACTGTTCGCCGACGCTGGCGGATTGGGCGAACCGTGCCGCTTCGGCGTGCTGCTGGGGTGACGGGTTAGCGCCCGGTAGTTCCTCCACCACGGGCACACCCATGCCGAACCGGCGATGCGACGTGGCGGCCACACGGAGCATTTCCCGTTTGATCAGCCACTGCGGAAACACAGCCCGCAGCATGGATGTGCCAGCCCAGTTGACGCCCTCACGCTGCCGGCAATACCACGCCAAACGGTCCGCAGGGATCGTGATCGTGCGCGGATCGCGCTGACCTGCCTGATTAATACCAGTGAACTGGCCCGAGATGGGGTCGGCGAAAATTTGGTAAATCGACCACGGCGGGCGCTCCCACAAACCCGCAAGACGCGCCCGACCGCTGCTCACGTCGGCCTGTAGTTCGAAGCCGAAATGGCCGTACACCATCGACAGCAAAGCCGACCGCAAATGCTCATGCCACGAAACGCCCCGAGTCCTGGCGGCCGTCGGGCGGTCGACACCCATCACAGGCAGGCCAAGATCGTCCGCCACCAGCTGAGCAACCTCGGGGCGGCAACCGGCCGGATCAACCTGCCAAGTAGCCCGCCGGATCTGCAACGAATAGCCGGCCAGGACTGCCGACAGGTGCGCATCCCTACGCATCGAGGCGAACGTGATGTTCGACAGCGGCCAAATCAGATCCGGAGGTGTGTCAACAATCAGCTCATCAAGGATTTGATGAAACTGGAGAGTCGACACACGGCCCAGCGGGCTCGTCGGCGGTGAAAGGACAGGGACAGCCACGGGAGGGACACCCCCGCAGCTACATCGGCATGCTCAAAAAGTTGGTGGACTGGCTATGACCGAACGCCCGGTCGCCGATCGGATCGGCGTGGCTCACAGCCGTGACAGCCGCCCGCTGATCGGTGTACGGCAGCATCAGCCGGTTAATCGCCTGAGACATCGCATCAACCTGGTCATCATGTGCACCGAGCGGAAACGACGACGCCTCCTCAACCAGCCCCTCAGCCCACGGCGCGATCTCCGGCGCAGGCAAAAAAACACTGCCGGCCTCAACAAACGGCGAAACCGCCGCAGCACGAGCCACCTTCGACCCGTCCGGCTGAACCGGCACCAAACCAGGCACCGTCTTCCGCAACGCGTTAATCACAGCAGTGCCGTTAGCTTTGTCCTCCACCAACTTCAACGCGGCGTCCGGCCACTTCGCCGACAAGGCCCGCACCGCATGGCAGGTGTCAACAAACGACAGCCGGTCCCGGACCTGATCCAGCAGGTACACGCTGGCGCCGCGACGGCCCCACACCTGACCCACCACATAGTCGGAAGACTCGGTGTCCTTAAACGCCATATCCCACGACTGGATCACTTGATCGAAGCCGATCGCATACATGTGACCCGATTCGGTACAACGCCACGGCGGGTTGCTGTACTGCTGCCACCAGCCGCGCTGAAAGATGGTGCCCTCACCCGGGCTCGGACGGCCCTGACAGAGGGCATTCCATGCCCGGGAGCCCATCTCCCTTTTGCGCTGCTCCCAGTCGGCGGCAGTACGGCCGCGCGCTGAGACAAGGTATTCGCCCGGCGCGCGGCCCAGCGGGTCAGTTTCACCCTTGGCTGGGTCGTGGTCGGCTTGGGCGGGAATGTTGATGACCCGCCAGGCAACGCCGTCGTCACGTTTTTGGAGCCAGCCGGACAGGTCGTCGTCCCGCCACCGGGTTTGGATGATCACCACAGCGACACCGGGGCCAAGGCGGGGGATAGCGACCTCGGTCCAAAAGTCCCGAACCGTGTCCTGCCAGGCTTTCGAGTCGGCCTGCTCGCCGTCCTTGTACGGATCATCGATAATCAGGAGATCGACGGGCCGTGACGTCAACGAACCCTTGATACCTACGCAGTAGACGCTGCCCGTGTGGCCTTCAAGGTCCCACTCGTGAGCAGCCGACGATGCAGGATCGACCCGCAACCCAAGCTCAGGATGGTCAACGATGTCATCCCGGATGGCCTTGCCCCAACGCCGGGCGACGCCGTGCGCGTACGACACGATCGCAATCCGCAAGCTCGGATTCCGCAACAGCGACCACAGCGGAAACCGCCGCGAGGTGCGCTGCGACTTCCCTTCCTGAGGTGCAAGTGCGAGCAGGAGACGTTTGCAGCGGCCCTCAGCCACATCCGTGAGCGCCTGGTCGATCAGATCCAGCGCCGGTGTCTGCACAGTCATCGGATCGAGTGCGAGCGCCAGCTCCCCTGGGGTGGCGTAGTTGGCGCTCGCCTCGGGTGGATCAACGGCAGCAGCGAACGCGGTGAAGAAGGCGGCATCGATGTCGGGTGCGAGCGTCACCGCCCACCCCCTTCGCTATGCGGCAGGCGCCAACAAACTGAGGTGCTTGCGTACAGCGGCCACAGCTTCAGGAGTGCCGGCCACACCCAGGTCAGCCAGGACGGCATTCACGAACTGGGCGGCAAGTTCGGCCTGACGCTCAGCAAGGCGCACCTGACGTTCAGCCAGGCCAGCGGCGATAGCTTTCGCAGCGAACCCGGCAGCCCGATCCCGCTCATCCGATTCCAGCTTGGTGATGGCGCGAATGTATTCGCCGGTCTTCACCGGCTCGCCGGACTCGGTCACCGAGTAGGAGTCGCCGGTCAGCGCCTTCTCAAGGTTGTCTGCCTCGGCGACGATCCGTTCAAGCTCGTTGGCGTACATGGCCGCACGAACCGCCGACTGGGCTACTAGGCGCAGCAGCAGCTCGCCGGGGTCAACCTTGGAGTCGCTGAGCCCCCAGTTGATGACCGCGTCACGAACGGCTTCACGGGCCCGGATGACCGACACGGGTTTGCCTAAGTGTTTGCGGCAGGCGGCCGGGTCGCTGCCCCTGATGGCGAGCGCCCGGCATGGCTGCTTGTCGGCTTGCCGAAGTTTGGAGCATCGTGGCGCGTTGTCGCGGCCAACAGTGTCGGGGTTGGGGTTCGACATAGAACCACGATTCGATGTAGGGGATGACGCTGTGTGAGCGTTTTTGGCGGGTGGTTGGTCTCAGCGCGGGATGGCCGGCATTATGCCCGTTTCGCGAAGCCGTCGGCGGTGACGCTAAGTGAGATGCGCGGTCAACGCCAGATCATGTGCAGTAGCCCGCCACGGAAATGGCCCTCGCCTACAGGCCGGCCCTGTATCGAAGTGGCGGATCGCTGCTTGGTGAGCCGGTTGGGCCACCGTGCGCAGCTCGGACCTTGTGCTGCGATGCGACGGCGTCAGGGTCGGTGTCAGCCGATGCGGCAGAGCGCTGATCTGCTGAACTGGCAGCATGTTTGTAGGAGCCGTCAGGCTGCACCTCGCAAACGCTGACCCGCGTGTGCCATGCGGCGGCACGCACCTCATCGGTGAGTGGCGCCCGCAGTGGCACGGTGCGGATTTCGATAACCGGTTCGCGGTTGGCGCATAGGAATGAGCCTGTCTTGGCGCGCGGGGCTTGCCCATAGGCGTACGCCGTGTAGGTGATGGTGCCGTCGCCGACCTGAATTTCGGGATACCGGGGGAGCCATTCGCTGATGGCGTTGGCTTCAAGCCAGGCATCCACGGTGGCGTAGTGCGGGTCGGGAATCATTGGTTCCTCCGTGCGGGGTGAGGAGTGGGTTACTTCTGCCGGAGTGGCAAACAGGCTTCGCCCTGGTCGTCCAGCAGCTTGGCGAGGTCCTCGCCGCGGATTTTGGCGGTGCCGTTGTCGCCCCAACTGGCAGACCAGGAGTTGCAGATCGTGAAGTAGCCGTCTTCGATGTTGACGCCGATGATCAGATAGCAGTGGCCGCCAGCGACAGCACCGGACACGTCGAGGAAACCGTCCGGGCCGGGGGTGAACATCTGCTGTAGCCACTTGGTGCCGACCACTACCGGGCCGTGCTGGGAGATGGCGGCAGCAACGTCGGTGATGTCGGTCGTCCAGTGGTACGAGGTGTAGAAGCCGCGACGCCTCGCCACCTTCGCCCCGGCCAGCACACTCGTGCCGCCGTAGACAGGCTTAGCGCCCGGGTATTCGCCGCCGCGCTGGCCGTCGCAACGCTGCGCGTCGTAGTAGAAACCGACCGCGTACGGGTGATCCAGTTCGGGATGCGGCATCGGCTCGGCGATCAGTTCGTGGCTGAAGCCGTGGCCGACGCACGAACCCTGCTGGCCCTGGTCGAGCACCTTCGAGATGGGCCACAGCCGGGACACAACCGGCGCTGCCTGGTCGAGGACAGCGGACATCGGGAAGTTGGCGCTGGCCGGGTCGTCCTGGTGGATGCGGCCTAGGCGAGGGTCGGTGACCGTGCTGCCATCGCGCAGGGTGTGAGTCATGGGGTGTGCCGCCTTCCGGACATGCCAAAAGAGCG